>Ga0105048_10006172_pt1 | contig 19314 bp, 16 predicted proteins | sample MAT05_FD_78382 | JGI IMG/M metagenome (GOLD analysis project Ga0105048, IMG submission 78382) | Freshwater microbial communities from Lake Fryxell liftoff mats and glacier meltwater in Antarctica - MAT-05 | ecosystem: Environmental > Aquatic > Freshwater > Ice > Liftoff microbial mat | place... | reverse complement strand
TAAGCAATAGCTTGAGCTTAAGGTCAATCAGATTAATATTGGCTAGTCCAATCTGCACATCACCTTCTAAAACAATACCTGTACTGATTAAGCGATCAAGCAATTCTAAGATTGACGATTCACTTGATGATTTTTCTGGATAATATGCACCGCGTTTAGGTAGAAGTTTGCCAAATTCACCTAAATCGAGATTGAGATCTTCAGGATCGATTTCTAAAACTTCACAAAGATTAAAAACCTGTTGTTCTAATGCTTGTAAGCTATCGGCTGCTCTCTCGATTTCAGATTCTGTTAACTTCTCAGCATCCATTCGCCGAATCACTTGCGCTTCCATTAACTGACGCAATAATTCCACTAATGTGAGAATCAATGGCGCTAGTCCAGATTTTTTTGGTTTGACGACTAAACTTTCAGTACTATCAGTCATTGAGAAATTCCATAGGCTTCTTACTTACTCCCTTCCCAGTCAAAGATTAGACGGTGCGGCGCACAGAGCCGCACCGCTAATTCTTGGGTTTTAATGTCTATTTTTCTACTGGGAAGGGAGTAGCAAATTTTATAAAACCCATTTTTGAAAATAAAACGCAATGCTACTTTATTACTTTCAAAAATTATTTAGCGGCGGGGATTGTAGAAGTGTAACCTGCCATAGCCGAGAAATTGCGAGTTGGGGCGATCGCCTTGAGGAGATGCTGACACGCCAAATAAATAAACACCATCGTAACGAGGATTGCGAACTGGGCGTAGTCCCACAATTAGTTTGCTATTGATTTCACTATTTGCAGGTATCGGCGGATCGAAAGTAACCGTAAGTTTATTTTTGTCTTGATTTGGTAGAATCTCAGTTTTGCTCAGGACATTAATGCGATCGCCTAAGGTAGGCTGTAAATAAGCAACTGTGTCATTGAGAATAAAATCAACCATATCAAAACCTTCGGTCTGAAAAATTTCTAGACTTCGCAAAGGTTCGCCCATATTTTTTGGTAAGGCGATCGCGAAGTAATAGGTAGCGCCCCAAGCATAGGTGCGGTTTATTGTGGTTTCAGCTTCCAAAAATGTTGGCAACTGCACAAAATAAGTTTTGCCATCGCGCAATTGTACTGCCTCTGCAGGGGCCATCAAGAGGTTACTACTCGTACTTGCAGAATTAGAATAATTTGCAGTCAAATTAACGTTGCCAACCATAAAAAATGGCAATAATGCGATCGCACTAACAACTTTTTTATACATAAACACGTACCGTTTTGCTAGCATTGTAGGAATAGCTACTTTTTTCGCAGCGATAGACTTATTAAAAGTCTTAATTATTTCAATTAAATGCTATCTCATTAAGATAGAGGTAACTACTGTGGTTTCTTCCCCTCCAACATCATCAAATGCCTTACTAAATCTTGAAGATGCTCTTTCTTCTGACATAAGCTCATCTAACATAAATTCAGTTAGCATAAATTTAGCTAGTAAAATTCCTGAAATTACCACAGACAATATAATTAACCGCTCGATGATTGCTATTCTCGATTTTGGCTCACAGTACTCTGAGCTAATTGCTCGTCGTATACGCGAGACACAAGTTTATTCTGAAGTTTTACCTTATCATACCTCAGCCGAAAATTTGCTGAAATTAAATCTTAAAGGCATTATCTTGTCGGGTGGTCCAAATTCTGTTTATGACGAAGGCGCGCCTCAGTGCGATCCTCAGATTTTCAACTTGGGCATTCCCATTTTGGGTGTTTGCTACGGAATGCAACTGATGGCTAAGCAACTCGGCGGTACTGTCGAGCGCGCTGATCGCGGGGAATATGGCAAAGCCGAATTACAAATTGATGATCCCACGGACTTGCTAACTAATGTAGATACTGGCATAACTATGTGGATGAGTCATGGAGACTCGGTAATTGATTTACCAAAGGGATTTGAGATTTTAGCGCATACAGCGAATACTCCATGTGCGGCGATCGCTGATCATCATAAAAAACTTTACGGTGTGCAGTTTCATCCTGAAGTCGTGCATTCCTCTGGTGGTATGGCGATGATTCGTAACTTTGTCTATCATATTTGCGAATGCGAACCAAGCTGGACAACCGATGCGTTTATCGAAAATTCGATCCGTGAAATTCGCGCTCAAGTTGGCAATAAAAGTGTATTACTCGCACTTTCAGGCGGAGTGGACTCTTCAACTCTAGCTTTTTTATTACATCGAGCGATCGGCGATCAATTGACCTGTATGTTCATTGATCAAGGATTCATGCGGAAGCTAGAACCAGAACGTCTAGTCAAACTTTTTGAAGAACAGTTTCATATTAATGTCGAATACGTAAACGCTCGCGATCGTTTCCTTGAAAAGGTTAAAGGAGTTACCGATCCTGAACAAAAACGGAAGTTAATCGGCGGCGAATTTATTAACGTCTTTGAAGAAGAATCACAACGCCTCGGACCATTTGACTTCCTCGCTCAAGGCACACTCTATCCTGATGTTATCGAATCTGCGGATACTAATGCCGATCCTGTCACAGGTAAACGTGTCGCTGTCAAAATCAAGAGCCATCACAACGTTGGTGGATTACCTGAAAATCTCCGTTTTACTCTAGTGGAACCACTTCGCAAACTATTTAAAGATGAAGTGCGTAAGCTCGGTACAGCTCTTGGTCTTCCCGAAGAAATTGTAAAGCGTCAACCTTTTCCAGGTCCTGGCTTAGCAATCAGGATTATTGGTGAAATCACTAGCGATCGCCTCAATACTTTACGCGACGCCGATTTAATCGTTCGTCAAGAAGTTAATCGTGCAGGTCAGTACAATAATTTATGGCAAGCATTTGCAGTCTTATTACCCACAGTTCGCAGCGTCGGTGTAATGGGTGATAAGCGTACTTATTCACATCCTGTAGTTTTACGCCTCGTCAGTAGTGAGGATGGTATGACCGCAGACTGGGCAAGAGTACCCTATGAGTTATTGGAAACTATTTCCAATCGAATTGTCAATGAAGTAAAAGGTATTAATAGGGTAGTGCTAGATATTACCTCTAAGCCTCCTGGCACTATTGAATGGGAATAAAACCGAACAATATGTGAGTGGATTGCGAATGGATTGCGAAGTTATTCTCATCATTTACTGATAATTAGAAAAGCCATGTATAACCGCCAACTGGCTGTTATACATGGCTCTTTTTTATTGGTAAGATTTAGCAATATTTGCTTGTATTCAGGTTTTCAGCCATGAGTATTCAAGAATTTCAGCGAAGACGACCTACAAGTTCTGAAAATTTTTATGCTGATCTACCGATTCTTCAAAATTTTGCTGACATTACTTATAGTGAAAATTTTCATTCTGTTCCCAATGATTGGTTGGCAATCATTACCGATGTAGTCGATTCCACAATAGCGATCGCCGATGGCAGATATAAAGATATCAATCTCTTAGGAGCTTGTTCAATTATTGTGATTTTGAATATAGTTGGCGATCTAGAAATCCCTTTTATATTTGGTGGCGATGGCGCTGTGCTCCTTATTCCAGCAAGGTTCATTCCAGAAGCAGAGCAAGCCTTGCTAGCAGTGCAAAAATTAGCGACTGATGAATTTAATCTGGTCTTGCGGGTTGGCATCGTTCCACTCGCGGCAATTACGTCAAACTATGAAATTAAAATTGCTAAACTTCGGATCTCTGACAACTATGTCCAAGCGATTCTCAGAGGTGGTGGTATCAGCTACGCTACCCGTTTAGTTAAGGATCAAGTAACGACTGATTTATATAGTCCTAAGTCTGACAATTCCTATGCGATCGCTGATTTTTCTGGTTTAGAATGTCGTTGGCAAGATATTCCCACGCGCCATGAAGAGATTCTTAGTTTGATCGTATTTGTGACCGCACCAAATCAAAGCCAAATTGATCTTCTCTATCGTGAAGTGATCAGTCAAATCGATCATATTTATGGAAAAGATACAGAATGTCATCCTGTCGTATCTGAAAACTTGCAATTTGCTTTCAAGGAAAAGAATTTAGGTGCAGAGACGAGAGTTTTTACTGCTGCAAAAAGTTGGTTTAAAAGAATTTTATATCTCTGGAAGTTGCGCTTGATTAATCTGTTAGGAGTTGTTCTAATCCGATTTAACATCAAAACAGGGAATCTTAATTGGGGAGATTACAAGCAGGTTGTCTCAGAAGCCACTGACTTCAAAAAATTTGATGATGTATTGCGAATGGTTATTTCTGGTAAGACCATACAACGCCAAAAATTAGTCGAATATTTAGAAAAGAAATTTCAAGAAGGGCTTTTAGTATATGGCTTTCATGTTTCCGATCGCGCGTTGATGACTTGCTTGGTCTTTGAACGTGATGGTCGTCAAGTCCATTTTGTCGATGGAGCTGATGGTGGCTATGCCTTAGCGGCAAAAAACATGAAAGAACTGATGAAAAGTTAAAATTGTTAAAATTGTAGAGAGGCAATTCGCGACCCTTTATAATTTGATCGCATTGCACGGTAGGCTAATAGACGTGACTATAGCAAAAGGAAATCTCCCGTGCTTTTATCAAAAGGCTTTGAAGTAGAAATCTACACCTCTACACCAGCGGGGGATGTGGTGGGCTTTAGCGATCGCATTGTGGCAAATCTCAACGGGTTTGTGCGCGAACCAGACAGCCGCAATGTCGAATACATTACGCCACCTTTTCATAAATATGAACCCTTATTAATGGCTTTGGTAGAACCTCGTCAAAAGTTACGCAGTTATTTGCGATCGCTTGGCGATTACACTCTGATGCCAGGGAGTACACTTGCTTTGGGCGGCAGTGATCACTTCTATCGTTCTGATCCTCAAAATCCTTATCACACTTATATCGAGCAGACATATGGCACTGATGTTGTCACCGCAAGCATTCACATTAATGTTGGTATTTCTGATCTAGAATTATTGATCGCCGCCTGTCGGCTGATTCGCCTTGAAGCGCCTCTTTACCTTGCCCTTAGTGCCGCGTCTCCTTTCCTTGATGGCAAAGCTACAGGCTTTCATTCTTCCCGTTGGAAAATGTTTCCTAAAACACCTAAATTAGTTCCACTATTTCGCAGTCATCGTCATTTTGTGGAATGGACAGAACAACAATTGCAATTGGGAACTATGCAAAATGTCCGCCATCTCTGGTCGTCTGTTCGTCCTAATGGGGATAATCGCCCTTATAATCTCAACCGTTTAGAACTGCGAATTTCTGATCTAATAATCGATCCTGTGGCACTATTAGCAATTACAGCGCTCTTGGAAATGCGCTTAAATCAATTTTTAGAAGCTGGAATTGGTTCATCTCTCGATCCCCTTGCTCCTAATGCTAGCAAATTTAGTTCTAGCGAACTTGAAGCGATCGCTGATCAAAATGAAATTGCGGCAGCCATTAATAGCCTTGATGCAGTTTTGACTCATTGGCAAACAGGTGAAGAAATTACGGCAAGGGCATGGATTTCTAATCAATACGAAGAATTGCGATCGCGTGCTAAAGATAATGGTGTGTGGTGTTTTTTATCGCCATTGCAAAAGATTCTTGAACATGGCAACGAAGCTCAACGTTGGCTTGCTGCCTACCATAACGGGCTTTCGCCGCGTCAAATTATGACCGATGCGATCGCTAGTGCTGAACAAATGGATAAAGAACTAGCTGAAGCTTTATTGCTAACTTAAATGAGTAGAATGGCGCTTCGCGTCTCTTGACTATTTTACAGCATTTGTTGATTAAATCCACCGTGACAAGGGTCGCAGGGCGAAGCCCCGCAACGGGTTTTATATTACTGTTTGTGGTAGATTTGAAAGCAAATTGCTGTAAATGACTATTTTAAAGCGATTAAGTTAGCGATCGTACAGATGAGACGACATGCTTAGCAACTATCTCAATCTCTTCTAAAGTATTAAATCTGCCGATACCAAAGCGAATAGAAGCATAGGCTAGCTCATGGGAATGCCCTAAGGCTTTGAGAACATGGGATGGTGCAGTTTTTGTCGAGGAGCAAGCGGAACCTGAAGACACGGCAACAATCGGCTGCAAAGCTAATATCAATGCTTGTCCGTTAATACCTTGAAAACTTACATTAAGATTTCCTTCAAGTCGTTGGGTGGGATGTCCATTCAGGGAAATATTTTCAAGGTTACTTAAGTGTTCCCATAGATGTTTACGCAGACTTAAAACTTGTTGCTGTTCCTCAACTTGAGAAGCGATCGCTATTTCTAGTGCTTTCGCAAAGCCGACAATTTGTGGCGTATAAAGAGTGCCAGAGCGCATTCCTCGCTCATGTCCGCCACCATGTAACTGTGGTGCTAGATTGACTCTAGGGTGGCGGCGACGTACATATAAGGCTCCAATCCCTTTTGCCCCATAGATTTTGTGAGCGGTGAGCGACATCAAATCTATATTCATTGCCATTACATCAAGCGGGATTTTACCGATCGCTTGAGCCGCATCTGTATGAAATAGAACTTGTTGATGTGGTGAGCGATCGCGACAGATTTGACCGATTTCAGCAATTGGTTGGAGCACCCCGATCTCATTATTCGCGGTCATTACCGAAACTAAAATTGTATCGGCGCGAATTGCTTGTTCAAGTTCTTGTAAATCGATTAAGCCATCAGATTTGACAGATAAATAAGTAACCTCAAAACCAAGGGATTGCAAATATGTACAAGGATCGAGAACAGCACTATGTTCAGTTTGGACGGTAATAATATGTCGCCCTGTTTGGTGATATGCCTCGGCAATACCCTTGATAGCGAGATTATTCGCTTCGGTGGCCCCACTGGTAAATACAATTTCTTCAGGCGTGGCATTAATAGCAGTAGCGATCGCTTCACGCGCTAATTTGACCGCTGATTCTGCTTCCCATCCATACAAATGTCCAACACTGGCAGGATTACCAAACGATTCTCGAAAATACGGTAGCATTGCTTCTAACACCCTTTCATCAACGGGTGTTGTGGCATGGCAATCAAGATAAATTGGTCTCTTCATAAACCTATAAAGTAGAAAAGGTACTGCACGCCCTTTTTGCTTTATGTTAGCTTACTTGTTTTAAAGCCTCCGCAGAGCCAACTACAGAAATGGCAGGCGTGCCAAAATACTTTTGGGCAGCATTTTGCACATCAGCTTGAGTCACGGCTGAAATCGCTTCAACAAATTGGCGATCAAACTCTAAACTTAAACCCATCACCTCATACCAGCCGTACACTTGAGCAATTTGACCATTTGTTTGCTTGCCAAGTGCATATTGTCCAAGCAACTTACTCTTACAAATTTTTAGCTCCTCTTCTGTGAGTGACACATTTGCTAATCGCTCACATTCATAGCGCAAACCTTCTAGAGCAGTACCAGTATTTTGAGAAGCAGTTCCAATATAGGCAACAAATTGCGAAGTTTCCAAACGTGTTGGATAGAATGCCGAAACTTCGTAAGCAAGTCCGCGCTTTTCACGTAACTCGACAAATAAGCGGCTCGATAAACCATTGCCTAAATAGGTGGAGACGATTTTTAGCGCCGCATAGTCGGGCGAGCTAACCGCTGGAGCAGGATAGCCAATCACGACGATCGCCTGTTGTGTATCTTGCTCATGGGTAACTAATAGCGGTTGAAACTGAGGTGTGGAAGTAGAAATAACGGTTGGTTGACTAGGACTGCGCCAATCGCCAAAAGCTTCTTCGACAAGGGCGATCGCCTGTTTAGGTAAAATTTTGCCAGCGATACTAACCACCATTTGATCAGGGCGGAACTGATGTTGATGAAACTCGATTAAGTGATCACGAGTTATCGCGTTAATACTTTCTTCAGTTCCCAGACTGGAAAAACCATAGGGATGATCGCCATACATTAAGTGTTGCAAGCGATCATAGGCAATTGTGAATGGACGCTCTTGTTGCGCTCGAATTGATTGAATTGTTAGCCGTCTTTCGAGAGCGAGTTCACTATCGGGAAAGCTGGGCGATCGTAAGATCTCCGATCCCAGCAATAACATGTCATGGAAATCAGATGAAATTGTTTTGAGGGATAGCACAAAATAATCACTTGAAGATTCTGTACCCAACGACGCTCCAATTGACTCGACCTGCTCAGCAATTTTTAGAGAGGAATATTGCTCTGTGCCCCGTGTCATCAACGACGCCGCTAAATGGGTTAACCCTGCTTTTGCAGGGGTTTCAATCCGCTCACCACCAGCAAAAAAACAACGCGCCGCAATAATGTCAGCCGTTGGGTTTTCAGTTACCAATACCACAATGCCATTTGGCAGCACTAAGCGATCGCTTATTTGTTTTGACCTTATTTGGTTTGACATTGTTACAGACAAATCTTTCTTATCCAACTTAACAAAAATATATTTAAAAAATAGTATATACCGCGTCTAAGATCAAACCCGTAGTTCTTGTAGTGGGTCGCAGGGCGCAGCTCTGCTTCAATATTTATTAGACACCAAGAAAGCGCGGCAGCTTCTGATTTAGGCGATCGCTTCGGGAATAACACAGGTAACAATGCAATTTTCAGGTGAGAGATATCTCTTGACTAAACCTTGCAAATCTACTGATTTTACTTTGCGAATTATTTCACAGTATGCGTTTGACCAATCTGTGCAGAGTGTCTCACAACCTAGCAAACTATAATATCCCAAAAAATTTGCTAATTGATTTGGTGACTCCAACGCAAAAGTAAAATGATTGCAGAGCGATCGCTTAACCTTGTTTAGCTCAGCGTCAGATATAGGATTATTTAGAAGTTCCTTTACTTGCTGAATAATTTTATTTTCAACTGGTTCAAGATAATCTGCATCTAAATAAGCTGAAATTGTAAATAATCCTGCCTGTTGCTGCATCGAAAAACTACTAGCAATATCTTGCACCCAGCTACATTCTTCTATCAACTCACGTACTAGCCTTGCCGATCTCCCCTCTGTCAAAATTGCTGATATCAATTCAAGCTGAATTGCATCCTCTAAATTGTCTACACTAGGTCCATGCCATGCAAGATTGAGTCGGCTATGTTGTAAACGAGGCAAACTAATCGTTTGACGGTGCGATGTTGGCAGCGAAAAAATGGGTGTCACAGGATTGTGTGTCACAGGATTTTCACAAGTTCTGCTATAGCTATTTCGGGCAAACTTATTACTATTAAAAGCTGCATCTACTAACATTAAGGCTTTTTCACGAGTGATCGCTCCTGCGATCGCCACGGTCATGTATTCAGGTCGGTAATGTAATCGGTGATACTCGCGCATTTGGACTGCTGTGATCTGAGTGATTACTTCTTCGACACCTAAAACCGAACGACTATATGGATGAGAGCCATACACTGTCTCCATCAGGTGTTGATAGGCGCACCAGTCAGGATCATCCATAGCTTGGCGCAATTCCTCCAGCACCACCAACCTCTCTTGCTCTAATTGTTTTTCATCAATCTTCGCTTCAAGCAACATTTGTGATAAATAGGGCAAGGTAATCGCGAAACGACTTGCGTCTACTGTAAATGTGTAGTGGGCATAGTCATGACTAGTAGCAGCATTGGAGATCCCTCCCTCCGACTCGATCACCAGATCGAATTCACCAGGCGCGATCAAGTTAGTTCCTTTAAAAATCATATGCTCTAGAAAATGTGCCATCCCTAGAGAATGCTCAGAATCGCTGGTTGCTCCAGCTTTCACCCAGACATCAACACTTACAACTGCTGCTGACGGTATTTCTTGGTGTACTAACGTAACTCCGTTCCCTAACTTCAGGAAAGTCTCTTGTGGAAAGACTTTCGCTACTTGATCGCAGGTAATTGGCACAATTATTATTAAGAAATTTTAATAACATTATTATGAAGTGTATTGTCAAATACATAGTATTGAATGCTACATAAATCTTAAGATCTTTAAAAAATAGCGATCGCCATTAAAGAAAGGCGATATGAAGCCTCTAATATGCTTTATGAATTTGCAAGCCAAACTTACGATATACATAAGCTCAAACTTGATGAATTATAGGTAATGGGGTAATTAATATGATAGATTTGCCCACCTCTGAAAAAACAATGCGTTTAGTGAAGATTGGGATATTCAAGTAGCAAATGAGTTTTTTCCCAAGCTATTTAAGCGATCGCTTAATCCTTCGTGTATTTTTTAGTCGTTTAGACTTAGGAATATAGATATACTCGAACTGAACAAAAGATGAGGCATAAACCTACTTGCACCTGATTAATGGCAAATCATTAAGTAAATGTCACGCTTTGCCTATTCTAAAACCATTATTTTGTGGTTGAGATGATCGGTAAATCACTGTATATACAAAGACATTAAATGCTGAGAAGATTGGATGAATACTGAAATAGATAAACAAAAATGTCTAGATTGCTTGACATGGGCGATCGCCGCCTTGCAAGGTCAGGTTGATAAAGATCAATTGACTAAAATCTCCAATTTGATCATCAATACTATGACTGGTCCTTGGCGATATTTTCATACACCCAATCATATTTTTGAGGTCGGCACGGGTGGGGATGCGATCGAAGCGATATCAGCTTTATTTCACGATCTGGTGTATGTGCAGGTTGATCAAGTCATCAGTGTAAATATCAGTCGCTACATTTCACCCTATATACAACAAGACCAAGAACAGCTAGTCATCCTCAATCCACCTGAACTCCAAGAAGATGTAATTTTCAACATGGTGTTGATGATATTTGGGTTTCAGCATGGACAGCCACTATTGCAGATGTCTGGACAAAACGAGTTTCTAAGTGCGCTAATTGCGGGCAAAACACTAGAAAAAATTCTGTCTTTAAAAAAGTTGGCAGAGATAATCGCTTGCATTGAAGCAACAATTCCATTTCGTCCTCTACTAGATTCGGGATTAACATCATCTGACTTACTATTTGGTCGTTTAGTTAAAGTCAATGAAGTATTTAAGTTCGGGTGGAACGATCAAGAAATTGTCGAAATCGTAAAACGGTCAGTACGCTTGTGTAACCGAGATGTAGAAAACTTTGCGAGTGCTAATCCATCACATTTTCTTGATAATACTTGGAACCTGATTCCAGAGACAAATCATGGTCTTAAGAACGTGAATTCTTATACTGTATTTGGTTACCGAGTTTCCATGCAAAAAATGGAAGGGTTCATGAACTTCCTTTCACCTGAAATCGTTTTTCGACGCTACCAGAATGAACCCGATGCTAAAGAATATTATAAGTTGCTCAAGCAAACTGAACATAATCTGGATGTGTCACGATTGTATTTAGGAACAAAATTAACTTCGATCGCAATATTAGAAGCACTATCATCGCGGATTGGCAATGATATTCCACTTTCAACGATGATGGGAGAGTTGCCACGAGAAGATAAAGTAGTAGTCGGTTTAGAACAATTTTTACCAGAGATTAACGGACCTGATCAGCCTTTGACTCCAACTGAAACTGAAGTATTAAAATTGTTAGACAAAGGGCGCACAGTTGATTCTAGTTACGATGTTAAAAATTCACCTGTAGCAACTTTTATGGTGAAGTCAATCGGGTTTCTTGAAATGCAGAAAATGTTGAATCTCTCTAAAGAATTCTTCACAGGCAAGCTTACTGCCGAAGGACTAATTGAAAGCTGTGATCCTTATATAATTTCAACAATCAAGAGTGCTGTGTTGCAGTTATTTGACTCGCGCAAAGAATTACTTTCCCACTAACTAAACTAACCAATAAGAGACAGATTTAGGTCTTTGCTTAATTCTATTGCTTAATTTTATTGATTAATACTGAGGGGGTTAACAAATGCATAGTCTGAGACAACTTTGCCACCGATAATATGTTCTTGCAATACAAGTTCTAATACTTGGGGAGTTACGGAATGATACCAAACGCCATCAGGATAGACTAATAAAATCGGTCCGCGATCGCATACCCGTAGGCAATTGGTTTTAGTACGAAAAATTTTGGTTTCTAGGTCAAGTTCTTTAATGCGGCGTTTGAGATAGTCCCATGCTTGTAATCCTACTTCTTTTTGACAGCAGATGGGTTTCGTTTGATCAGCACATAGAAATAAATGCTTCTCAATATTAGGAATTGATAACTGCTGTGCGCGCAATGCCAATTGTTGACGCACTAAGTGTAAATCTAAGACTGGCTCAGGATCTAAGACTGGCTCAGGATTTGAGTTAATAATTTCAGGGGTTACTTCCATAGCATTTAAACTTCTTTTAAGATTGTGGCGCTTTGCGCCACAATCTTAAAAGTTAGGGATTCAATTCGTTGATTACTTTATCGGTTTTGCGGAATTTTAATTCGGGGGGAGCGTCTGGTAGATCTAGTAAGTCACGAATTGCGGAGTCTAGTTCTTCAAATCCAAATAATCCTTCGCGATCATAACCAACTTTACCATCGCCAGAAATCAGAACTGTTTGGGGAACTGTGCCTTTATAGTAATAGGCTTCTTCGGTTGAGTCATATTTCTTTTTTTGCAAGTCCAAACTATCAATAGGAACTGCAATTAAACTGATGGTTTTTCCATAAAACCCTTGGGCTAGATTGAGGATTGGGGCAAATCGTTTGCAATCGGCGCTGTCATCGACATAAAAAACTAACATCGCCGCTCGACCTTGCTGAAGGGATTGAGCTAAGGTAATTCGAGGTGGCACAATGGAGCCATTGCCGCCATAGAGAGCAAATATATTGCCATCATAAATATCATCGGTTAGCATTGCTTGAACGCTTTGGGCATTACCAAATACTGTGCCAAACAATATGCTTAGGCTTATACAACCAGCGATCGCGATACAAAGACCCGAGTAAAAAGATTTTTTCAGCCAGTTTTTCATCATTTCCAACATAAATTCTTATATGAAACACTATATAGCGATCGCTATCTTTGTTTAAGATCTAAAACTTAAAAAGGAGAGGAGACGTTTTGCGCCCCTTCTCCTTTTTGGATTTTGATCAATGGTTCTGATCACTAGGCACTACGCTCAAAGCGTTTTATTTATCGCCGAAGCCGTGAGCACGAATTAGATCGAAGAACTCTTTTTTCATATGTGGATCATGTCGGAAAGAACCACGCACGATCGAGTTAACCATTTTGGTGTCAGATTCTTTGACACCGCGCCAAGTCATACACATATGCTGAGCTTTGATCACAAATGCTAAACCCTTAGGTTTGATCAAATCTTCAATTGTATCAGCGACCATAATTGCTGCTTCTTCTTGGATATGAGGACGGCTCATTACCCAGTCCACGATCCGATTAAATTTGGAGATGCCAATGACGCGATCGCTAGGCACAATACCGATCCAAGCTTGACCAACAATTGGTACAAAATGGTGAGAGCAAGCTGAGCGAACAGTAATTGGCCCAAGCGTATAAATCTCGTCAAGCTCTTTAGCATTCGGGAAGTCGGTAACTTTAGGCATAGGATGATAGCGCCCTTTAAAGACTTCATCCACGTACATCTTGGCTACCCGACGGGCAGTTTCTTTGGTGTTGTGATCGTTAGCGGTATCGATAATCAAGGAGTCAAAAACGCTTTGCATTTTGTCTTCGATTTCCTTTTTTAGCTCCTCTCGTTCGATATCACTAATATGATGAGCGATCGTGTCATTTGCAAAATAAGGATCGCCAGCCGCGACCACGCGATCGCGAATAATTTGTGAGATTGCTTTTCTAGTGGGTAGAGGCTCCAAGATTTTCGCGATTATTAAATCGTTCTCAGAAGCGTTGCTGACAGGGCGAGAAATGCTGATCGTCATAGTGTGATACTTAACTAAATATCCAGTAAATTAATTTAAAACTGAGGAATCAAAAAAATACTGAGAGAACAACAATTAAACATCAAAGTTTTACGTTTGACGATAATCTAAGCTGCCTACATAAAAAGGCGTTTGACTAGCGATTCAAACTATAAAATTTAATATATTCTTCCATATTCGCAGATCTATGGAATTTATTACTTCTCCCAATAGATTGAACTTTTTTCAATCGTGTTTTAACATTCCTTAACAATTCTAGACTATTGATCCATTGGTGCGTGGTTGGAAACCAGAAAGTAGATAGGGGGGTTACACTCCCCTTTGCTTTTGAAGTTGCTTTTAAAGAAGCATAAAATACTCCCTTTGGCTAGAAAGTTCCTCCATTGGGCATTAATACAAGGTCATTAATAACTGCATCTGGGGGGAGATTTACTAAAGTCATGATTGCGGCGGCGACAGTGGAGGCGCTAAGCATAGCTGAGCGATCAAAGCTGGGCGGCACGCGATCGCCTAATTTATCCCATATTGGCGTATCGACTGAACCAGGGCATATTGACATGATTTTGATGTTGTAAGGTTGTTCTTCGGCAGCGATCGCTTGGGTAAGCCCTAAGAGAGCAAATTTACTAGCGCAATATGCTGCCCAATTTGGAAAGCCTTGTTTTCCAGCAATTGAAGCAACATTAATGATTGTGCCGCTTTTTTGCGATCTCATAGTTGGCAATGTCGCCTGTAAACATTGGAATACGCTGGTGAGATTAAGGTCAAATAATTTTTGCCATTCAGCTAACGGCATATCAATCAGTTCGCCGATATATCCCATGCCTGCATTGTTAATTAAAATATCTACGCCACCCATATCAGCCACAACCGCCTTAATCTGTGTTGAGACTTGGCTAATTTCACCTAAATCGATCGCGTAGCCTTTAGCATTGCTTCCTACGGGTAATTCAGCGACAGTAGCGTCTGGATTGCGACTAACAAAACTGACATGAGCGCCTTCTTGCAATAGCATCATCGCTACCTCTTTGCCAATACCGCTACTTGCCCCAGTCACGACCGCCTTCTTACCTACTAATTTTTTTAACACTGTTTTAATACTGTATTTGACATCGTTTAACTTGTTCTCTTTTAGTCTATAGCAATCACAAAATTCAAAAAGCAAAAAGAAGTGCAGTGCGTCTCTTTTTGCTTTCTGGGTTTTAGCATGGTGTAATGGCAGATAACAAATCATCGCTAATCGGCTGCTAAATTTTCTATGTCAAAAAAAGTGGGATGGAGCTTTTGGTGGCTATGGTTATTTGCCAATATTATCGGCAGTGCTCTTCTACCAACAATCGTTTGGCAGGAGCCTTACGATCTGCGATCGCGCTTTTTTCTAAACGGAATATTACAAAGCATTGGCATATCCCTAGCCCAATCTGTGGTTTTGCGTGATCTTTTCGCCAAAGAGGGTTGGTGGATGCCCTTAACCCTCTTTGGTTGGTTGTTGGGACTGATCGTTGTGTTCTTTGTCCCAGCCCTTTCGATACGAGCATTACCCAATTTATCTTTAGCGACAATTTTGCTAATTGATTTTGCAATTATTGGAGGGATTGTTGGGATATGCCAATGGCAATTACTCAAAACTTTTCGAGCAGCGGGTTTGTGGTTGTTTGCTAATGCGATCGCTTTATCTCTGAGCACATTTGGACTACTTTTAGGCTATATGGCAAATTCAACATTACTAGCTAGTGTTTTGCAAGGAGCCATTTATGGAGCGATCTCAGGACTAGCGGCGATTAAAGTTTTGCGATCGCCCAAAATATTTCCCAAAAACAGAAAATAGTTAGACTTACAGCAGATTGAAAACAAACCAAACCCAGATTTTTTATAAAAGCCCCGCTTCGCGGGGCTTTTATAAAAAATCTGGGTTTGTTCGGGATTTGCTGTAACAAAGTTAATCACCTTGTCGATAGCGATCAATCAAGTTTGGCAAGTGATCAAAACCATCAACACCGATTTGAGCGATAAATTGCGATCGCTGCTGTTTTAATAAATTGAAGAAACTCTCAGTGGTCAGCTTACCTTGCAAAATCACGACTAAAGATGCAGATTGCTGCCATCCTTTACTTTGACGTTGTTCCAGAAAATACATTCCCAAACAAGCGTGGTAAGTTGCAGCTTCCAGTTGATTAAGTTGATAGAAAGCTTCACCGAGATAGGCATGACTCAGCGCTTGTAAATCACGATCGCCAATCTGTTGAGTTAAAGCTAATCCTTTTGCCAAAGCGATTTGCGCTTGACTAGACTGCTCGATCGCGACATAGGCTGTACCAATTCCTACCCAACAAAGCGCCTGATTTTGCAGATCATTCAGCTTTTCTGATAGCTTTTGTCCTCGTTCCAAATGATTAATGGGGCTTTCTAATTCTTCAGGAGTAATCGATTCTTGTTGTCTTGCCATCATCACTTCGCTGTAGCCCAAGTTAGCAAGAGCATTCGCTTCTCCTTGACGATCGCCATTTTGCCTTGCCAAAATTACCGCTCTTTGAGCTTGAGATTCACTAATGCTGAAATCTTTTTGGATCAGACTAATTCGACTGAGGTGATTGAGGTTGGCAATTTCACACCGTTGATCGCCTACTTCACGGGCAAGATTTAAGGCTTCTTGATGAAGTGCAATCGCCTGATTATGATGTCCCATCCAAGCTTGGGAATAGCCTAAAACTGTGAGAATTCTAGCTTTCTCTTGCGTGTTTTCTGATTCTTTGAGTGGTTGATCAAGGTAGTTAATCGTTTCTCGGAAACTATCGCCTGAAAAAGAAGCGAATACACCACCATAGAGCGGAAAGTTATCGCGTTGAGCAAAAGTCCGCAAAGTTTGTAAACTTATCCGAAAACAGATCTTGGCTAGAGATTCGCGATCGCGCTGCGATAGATGCTGTGAATTTTGAAAACCACTGCTGAGTTCACCCCAGATCATGGCAAAAGCAACGAAGGTCACACCAGTCATGTGCAGTCCTGCTCTGGCATCATAGGGCTGCTGATCAAACCATCGTACCAATCCATTTTGTAAATATCGCAATAAAATCGCCAGTTCCACCCACGCACTGATATCAATACTCCGTTGGGCTTGAGCGATCGCTGCCGCCGATTGATTGAGCGCCTGTCCTGCAAATAACTCGCGTGGCAAAGAGCTAGTAATCTGTTGCGCCCAACTATGCCAAGGACCACTACCTTTAGATCGGGCAAATCCCACCTGTTGTTGTGGCTCGTATAGCCAACTTGCGAGGGAACCTTCTAAAAGGTCAAAGGAAGCTAGTCCACGAGTAAGCCCGATCGCAAATTGTCGCAGTACAAATGCTTCCGAATCATCTGATAATGTTTCAGCCGATTTTTGCAACAATTGCGTGAGAAGTTGAATATGTTGACGTTCAAAAACTGGCGTATGGTTTGGGTCGAGAACTTGAATTAAAGTCGATAGACGTTCTTGAGCTTCTGTATTAACGATTTTTTGTAAACCTCTAGTACAAGTATCTTCAAGTTGATAGTTTTTTCCCCACTGTTCCCACGCATCCTTAAGGATTTTCATAGCGCGGAGTTTCTGAGTAGCTTTCGCCTGTTTTACTTCATCAGTTTGAGCAATAAAGTTCGCCTGTAGCAAATTGGCGTGTTCTTCCACAGCCCGTTCAAATATTTCCCCTGTTCCAGATTCTAAACTCTCGTTAAGAATTCGATAGACATGTTCTTTTGATAGTAGTTTGCCATTCTCTATATTGATAATTATCCGCTCAACAAAAATAAGGTAGCGATCGCGAGTTGTGAGCGGATTACTTAAAGAATCTGACATATCTATTTTAATGTTATCTAGTTTAATGTTATCTAGAAAATCGGTAGAAGCGACTTAAAAGTAAATGGGGTGCTTACACCCCATTTACTTTTAGTATTTTGGAATTGAAGGATCGATTTGATCGCTCCAAGCATTGATACCGCCCTGTACGTTGATACCATCAACGCCAGCCTGCTTCAGAATACCTAAAGCCTTCATTGAGCGCCCACCCATTTTGCAATGAGCGATTAGCTTACGTCCATTCAGCAAAGACTTGACCTTCTCTACACCATTACCATTTTCAATGTCTGGCAAAGGCACTAGCACAGTGCTGGGAATTCTGCCAATCTCCCACTCATTTGGGTTACGGACATCAATGATCACATAATCCGATGCGCCAGTATCAATGATCTCTTTGAGTTCTGTAACTGTAATTTCAGCGATCGCCTGTTGTGCTTCCATTTCGGTTGCCTTTTGTTGAGGAATACCACAAAACATTTCGTAATCAATCAGCTTCTCGATTACAGGACGCTCTGGGTTAGGACGAAGCTTTAGCTCGCGGAAAGTCATCTTCAGGGCATCGTAAAGTAATAACCGCCCACTGAGAGTATTTCCCTGTCCTAAAATAATTTTGACAGTTTCCGTTGCTTGGATTACACCAATAATTCCTGGGAGAATTCCTAAAACTCCGCCTTCAGCACAGGAAGGAACTAATCCTGGTGGTGGTGGTTCAGGATAAAGATCGCGATAGTTGGGACCACCTTCATAGTTAAAGACAGTAGCCTGTCCTTCAAAGCGGTATATCGAGCCGTATACGTTGGGCTTGTTCAGCAGTACACAAGCATCATTAACTAGATAGCGAGTGGGGAAATTATCTGTACCATCGACAACGATGTCATAGGGAGTCATGATCTCAAGAGCATTGGCTGAAGATAAATGAGTGTTGTATAGATCAATCTGACAATGAGGATTGATTTCCAAAATTCGCGCCTTTGCCGATTCGATCTTCGGTTTTCCGACCCAGCTAGTGCCATGAATGACTTGACGCTGAAGGTTGGATGTGTCTACTACATCGAAGTCCACAATGCCAATGCGTCCAATACCTGCGGCAGCGAGATATAACAACAAGGGCGCACCTAAGCCACCTGTACCGATGCACAGTACGCTGGCAGCTTTGAGGCGTTTTTGTCCTTCTATGCCCACTTCTGGCAAGATCAGGTGACGCGAGTAACGCTCATAGTCATCTTGAGTGAGTTGAATTGTATTTAGGTCTGGATTGAGCATGATTAAATGAATCGCACTTTTGAGTCGCGCTTTTAAATGGCACGTTATTCGTAAAAGCAATCATTATAAATAATGATCGACTTTGCTTATTGCTATATTTCTATTGTAGTTTCCTAGCTTACGCTTTATTGAAATGTTGTATCTTTAGTTTCAATTACGATAACTAACAGCGATCCTTCCCCGAAATATTATGGAGCTTATGGAAATCCCTTATATTTACTATATTCCTATCTATCCTGACGATGATAATTGCGAAACGCTAATGCACTTATTTATAGGTGAACCAGGTTTAGATACAGAAATTTTAAACTTACTTGAAACTCTCGATAATCGTGAGCATGAGGGTGAAGCGGTAAATTATGTTAATGAACTGGAAGCTAAGTTTGACCTAAAGCGGATTTCAGTCAGATTTTTGCCACGCAAACGCGATCGCGCCGTGCCAATAATGACCTAAACCTAAAAAAGTTGATCCAAAAAAGTAGAGCGTGTATAGCCTGTTGAGGCT
>Ga0105048_10006171_pt1 | contig 19315 bp, 30 predicted proteins | sample MAT05_FD_78382 | JGI IMG/M metagenome (GOLD analysis project Ga0105048, IMG submission 78382) | Freshwater microbial communities from Lake Fryxell liftoff mats and glacier meltwater in Antarctica - MAT-05 | ecosystem: Environmental > Aquatic > Freshwater > Ice > Liftoff microbial mat | place... | reverse complement strand
GCTGAGTGTCCGCATCGGCCCGACGCTTGAGCTTTCCCCGGGAGGCGTGCTGCTTTCCGCGCCGTGAGCACGCTCGCCGAGATCGAACAGGCCATTCCTCAACTCACCGCCGGCGAGCTTGCGGAGTTGGAACAATTTGTCCGCAAGACCAAACGGGAAAAGGCGATGGAGCCTGGGCGAAGCGAATTGGACATGGAGCCGCTCAACCTCGGCAAGATGCTCCGTCCGCTCGGCACTCGTGAAGAATGGTACGATGAAATGCTCGGTGGGCCCGTGTGAGGCACGGCTTCGATACGAGTCTGCAGGTCGCTCACCAGGTGGCGTGCCATGCCGATCATGCGGGTGCGCGGCAGCGAGTGTGTGAACGGAGGAATGCCGGGGAGGGTTTTGCGATTGCCGGGCAGGTGGTGACGGAGTTCGTGCATGTCGTCACGGATGCGAAGCGGTCCACCGCGCTGTTGACGATGGAGCAGGCGCTCGAACGGGCGCACGTCTGGTGGGATTCGCCGGACGTGGAACGGGTGGAGCCGGACGATGGCGCGGTGAAGTGGTTCCTCGACGCGATGGCGAAGCATCAACTCGGAGGCAAGCGGGTGCTCGATGCGATGCCCGCAGGGACGTATCGCAGCGCGGGCATCATGTCGCTGCTCACGTTGAATGCCACGGACTTTGAGGTGTTCGGGGAGTTTGCATGCCTTGGCGTGGTGAGGGACGAGCGACGCGAGGGACGAGGGACGGGCCGATGATTCGCCCCGGTGCCGCGAAAAGATTTTCCGAAGAAATGTCTTGCGCAGTTTTGCGGCGACCACTAAACACCGCCTCCCTTTTTCTCCGCGCTCTGGCGTGATTACGCGAAACGCGGTTTCCCGGCGACGGGCCACATTATCTGGCCCCGAGTCTGGACACCGCAGGACGTGTCGCCGGATGGGGAGGAAAAGAAAAAGTGCGGTCGCAAAGAAAAGTGCTTGCCAAAGTTTGCACGATTCCTAGTGTCCGCGCCCCGCCGCAGGTCGCTCGCACGAAACCACGGTGGATTTGTTGTCCCTTACAGGATGTCAAAGGGTCCAGTCGGACCGGCTTTTGGTGCGAACGATCAACGAAACCTTTCAATGCCAACCATCAACCAACTCGTCCGCAACGGACGCACGAAGGTCAAATACAAGTCCAAGTCGCCGGCGCTCAAGAATTGCCCGTTCCGCCGCGGCGTGTGCTTGCAGGTGATGACGCGTACGCCGAAGAAGCCGAACTCGGCGCTGCGCAAGGTGGCGAAGGTGCGGTTGACTAATGGCTTTGAAGTGATCGCCTACATCCCGGGTGAGGGGCATAATTTGCAGGAGCATTCGATCGTCCTCGTGCGCGGTGGTCGTGTGAAGGATTTGCCGGGTGTGCGCTACCATATCGTCCGCGGAACGCTGGATTCGCTCGGGGTGGAGGGTCGTCGTCGCAGTCGCTCGAAATACGGTGGCAAGCGTCCGAAGGCTGGCGCGGCTGCCGCGGATGAAGGAAAGAAAAAGAAATAAGCAACCGATTTTACCGTCATGTCACGTCGTCGTCGCGTCATTCATAAGGAAGAGAAACTGGACAGCCGTTATGGCTCGCCGCTGGTCGCCCGTCTAATTGGCACGGTGATGAAGAGCGGGAAGCGTTCGCTGGCGGAGCGCGTCGTTTACGATGCGATCGAGCAGAGCCGGCAGACCAGTGATGCGGTGGATCCGCTGGAGACACTGAACAAGGCGGTCGAGAACGTGAAGCCGCGCCTGGAGACGAAGAGTCGCCGCGTCGGTGGCGCGACCTATCAGGTGCCGATGGAAGTTGCTCCGGCCCGTGCCGTGGCGCTCGCGTTCCGCTGGATCGTCGGCTATGCCTCGGCGCGCAAGGGATCTTTCAAGAAGGCCCTCGCTTCCGAACTCAAGGAGGCCGCGATGGGCCAGGGGAACGCAATCAAGAAGCGCGACGACACCCACAAGATGGCGCAGGCAAACCGCGCGTTCGCCCATTTCCGATTCTAGCCCCTGAGGAAACCGCACTCTCGCTGAGCTAATACCATGTCTTCCGCCGTCGTCGAAAAACCAGCTACCAATCCGAACTCGCCGGATCGTGCGTATCCGCTCGAGAAGACGCGCAACATCGGAATTGCCGCGCACATTGACGCCGGCAAGACGACGCTGACTGAGCGAATCCTTTTCTATACCGGCTCTATCCATAGGATCGGCGAAGTGCATGAGGGCACGACCGTCACCGACTGGATGGAGCAGGAGCGCGAGCGCGGCATCACGATCACATCGGCGGCAACGACGTGCTTCTGGGAGCAGAAGAAGGCGGAGGGTGTGGTGAAGCTTTACGAATCGCAGAAAATGCGCGTGAACATCATCGACACGCCCGGTCACGTGGACTTCACGGCCGAGGTGGAGCGCTCGCTGCGCGTGCTCGACGGCGCGATTGCCGTGTTCTGCGCGGTCGCGGGTGTGCAGCCGCAGTCCGAGACGGTGTGGCGTCAGGCGACAAAGTATGGCGTGCCGCGCATCGCGTTCGTCAACAAGATGGATCGCACGGGTGCGAACTTCCAGAATGCGGTGGACGACATGCGCAACAAGTTGAAGGCGAACGCGCATCCGGTGCTGATACCCATCGGCGCGGAGGATAAGCTTCGCGGTCAGTACGACATCATCAATCGGAAGGCGATCGTCTATCTCGACGACGAGAAGATGGGATCAAACTACAACGTCGAGGAACTCGACGAGGCGGGGAAGGCCATCGTGGAACCGGCGCGCGAAGCGCTGATCACTGCGCTGTGCGATGTGGATGATGAATTGGGAACGGCGTTCCTCGAGGAGAAGCCGATTTCGCGGGAGATGATCAAGCATGCCATCCGCCGCCAGACGATTGCCAACAGGTTTGTTCCCGTGGTTGGCGGCTCCGCCTTTAAGAACAAGGGGGTGCAGTACCTCGTGGATGCGGTCATCGACTACCTCCCGTCGCCGATCGACATTCCGCCGCAGGAGGGCCACAACCCGGACAATCTGGAGGAGAAAATCGCCACACCGCCGGACGACGCCGCGAAGTTCATCGGTCTCGCTTTCAAGCTTTGGAGCGATCCTTTCGTCGGCAAGCTGGTGTTCTTCCGCGTGTATCGCGGCAAGCTCACAAAGGGCGACACCATTTACAACCCGCGCACGCGCAAAAGCGATCGCGTCAGCCGTCTGATTCAGATTCAGGCCGACAAGCGCGAGGATATCGATACGTGCTATTCGGGAGACATCGCGGCCATCGTCGGCCTCCGCAATATCACAACCGGTGACACGCTGTGCGACGAGGACGTCGAGATCATGCTTGAGCCGCCGTCATTCCCTGACCCGGTCATCAGCATGTCCGTCGAGCCCAAGACGAAGGCCGACCAGGAGAAGATGAGCATCGCGCTCCAGCGCCTTGCCGAGGAAGACCCGACCTTCCGCGTGAAGACCGACGAGGAGACCGGACAGACGATCATCGCCGGGATGGGCGAGTTGCATTTGGAAATCATCCGCGATCGGATGCTCCGCGAATTCAAAGTGGAGGCAAACTCCGGCAAGCCGCAGATTGCCTACCGTGAGACCATTACCAAGCCTGCCAACGGTGACGGCAAGCTCATCAAGCAGTCCGGCGGTCGCGGCCAGTATGGCCATGTCATCGTGGACGTGCGTCCCGGCGAGCGCGGGAAGGGCATCGTCATCGAGAACAAAGTCGTCGGCGGCACGATTCCGAAGGATTACATCCCCGCCTGCAAGAAGGGCATCGAGGAGGCCGTGCTGAACGGTGTGCTCGGTGGCTATCCGGTGATCGATGTCGAGGTGGACATCATTGATGGCAGCTATCACGAGGTGGACTCGAACGAAATGGCATTCAAGATGGCGGCGATTTTTGCGGTGAAAGACGCATTCAGAAACGCCAATCCGATTCTCCTCGAACCCATCATGAAGGTGGAGAACACGACGCCCGAAGACTATCAAGGCGACATCATGGGCGACCTGAACCGCCGTCGCGGCGTCATCCAAGGCATGGAGTCGAAGCACGGGCTCTGCCTTATCAACGCGCAGGTGCCGCTAGCCGAAATGTTCGGTTACTCCACCGCCATCCGTTCACTCTCCAAAGGCCGTTCCAGCTACACGATGGAGCCGTCCCACTTCCAGCAGGTGCCCGAAAACGTGAAAGCCGCCGTGCTCGACCAGAAAGGCAAATAACTCACACAGCCATGACCGGACAAAAAATTCGCATTCGCCTCAAGGCATTTGACCATCGCGTCCTCGACGCCTCGGCCATCGACATTGTCGAGACCGCAAAGCGTTCCGGTGCCCGGGTCGCAGGCCCCATCCCGCTCCCGACGCGGATCGAGAAGTTCACGGTCAACCGCTCTCCGCACGTGGACAAGAAGTCGATGGACCAGTTTGAAATCCGCACCTTCAAGCGCCTTCTCGACATCATCGAGCCGACCGCGAAGACCGTGGATGAACTGCGTAAGCTCAATCTGCCTGCGGGCGTGGACATCACTATCAAGATCTAACGACCAATGAAGATCGGACTCTTGGGCAAGAAACTCGGAATGACCCGCGTCTATGACGATGCGGGCCGCATTACACCTGTGACCGTCATCGCGGCGGGCGGCAACACTGTGCTGCAGAAGAAGACGACTGCGACGGATGGCTACAACGGCATCCAAGTCGGCTTCGACGGTCAGAAAGAGCATCGCGTGACGAAGCAGATGCTCGGACATTTCAAGAGGGCTGGTTCTGAACCAAAGAAGTTCATTCGCGAATTCCGCCTTCCGCCCAATGTGAAACTTGAGGAGACTGTGGACCTCAGCGTCAATCATTTTGCCGTTGGCGATGTGGTGGACGTTATCGGCCAAAGCAAAGGCCACGGCTTTCAAGGCGTCATGAAGAAGCATAACATGGGTGGCCAGCCAGCCTCGCATGGTCATATGATGCACCGCCGCAATGGTGCCATTGGCAATCGTTCCACCCCGGGTCGTGTTTGGAAAAACATGGGGATGCCCGGACACATGGGAGACGAGCGCATCACCGTGCAAAATCTGCGCATCGTGCAGGTGAATGCGGATGACAATTGCATTCTGGTGAGCGGAGCTGTCCCTGGAAAGCCGGGTTGCTACGTTGTCATCCGCCCTGCGAAGAAGGTCAGGAAAGTGAACCCGGAGGCATTGAAAGAGGCAGCTAAGAAAGCCGCCAAGGCGGCAGCTAAGAAGTCAAAATGAGCGCGACAATTCTCACTCCCGAAGCGGCCAAAGCCGCGAAAATCGAAGTCATCGCCAATGGCAAGTACAGCCAGGCAATGCACGAAACCGTCGTTGGCTATCGAGCAAACCGCCGCAGCGGGACTGCGAGCGTGAAGACAAAGGCGACCGTGAGCGGTTCCGGTGCAAAGCCATGGCGCCAGAAGGGCACGGGCCGCGCTCGCGCAGGATACAAATCCAGCCCCGTATGGAGCGGTGGTGGCGTGGTCTTTGGCCCGCATCCTCGCGATTATTCCAAGAAGATTTCCAAGCAGACCCGTCGGCTTGCGCTCCGCAAGGCGCTGAGTGCGCGTATTCTCGACGGCGATGTGCTGGTCGTGCCGAGTTTCTCGGTTGCCAAGCCGAAGACGAAGGAATTCGTGAAGCTTCTCGGTGAGCTTTCACCTGAGCCCAAGACGCTGATCATTGGCAAGGATTTCGATGAGAACACGCGCCTCGCCGCGCGCAATGTGCAACCGGCCGTCCTGGCGAGCGCCTCGGATGTCAATTCCGAGAATCTCCTGGCCTTCAAGAAAATCATCATCACGGACGACGCCCTCGCGCTAATCGCTGAACGCATCAACAAATGAACGAGCCGTACGACATTATCAAAAACGTTCATCTGACCGAGAAGAGCAGCATTCTCTCGGAGACCGGCAACCAATACGTCTTCCGCGTGCGACCGACTGCGAACAAGGTGCAGATTCGTCAGGCGATCGAGAAGCTGTTCAAGAAGAAGGTCATCCGTGTGAACACGATGAACTGTGGTGGCAAGCTGAAGCGCGGGCGGACCCAGCACCCCGGGATGACGAGCGATTGGAAGAAGGCCATCGTTACTTTGGCACCCGGCGACAAGATCGAACTCGCCTAAAGGAGATATACCATGGGACTCAAAACTTTCCGTCCGCTCACGCCGACCAACCGGTTCAAGGTTCTTCCGGATTTTTCGGAGATCACAAAATCCAAGCCGGAGAAGAAGCTTGTCGAAGCCAAGCACAAGACCGGCGGTCGCAACAACAACGGACGGCTCACCACACGTCACATTGGTGGTGGGCATAAGCAGAAATACCGGATCATTGATTTCAAGCGCAAGAAGCGAGGAGTGACGGCTGCCGTTATCGCGATCGAGTATGATCCGAATCGCACCTGCCGCATCGCCCTGCTTGAGTATCCGGACAAGGAACGCGCATATATCCTGGCACCGGTCGGTCTCGGAGTCGGTGACAAGGTTGGAGCCGGTCCCGGCACTGAGCCGAAGGTTGGTTGCGCACTTCCGCTTCAGGAAATCCCGCTCGGCACAATGATTCATAATGTCGAACTGCAGCCTGGCCGTGGCGGCCAGATGGCGCGTAGCGCCGGCGTGGGAGTCATCCTGAACAACCGCGAAGGTGACTTCGCGCTTCTGAAGCTGCCTTCCGGCGAGATTCGCCGGGTCCATGTGAATTGCTATGCCACCATCGGGCAGGTCGGTAACGTGGAGCACATGAATGTCAGTTCTGGCAAAGCCGGCCGCAGCCGCTGGCGTGGAGTCCGCCCGACGGTGCGCGGAATGGTGATGAATCCGGTCGATCACCCGATGGGCGGCGGCCAGGGGAAATCGAAGGGCGGCGGCGGACGCCATCACCCGATGAGTCCGTGGGGGCAACTGTCGAAAGGCTTCAAGACGCGCCGGAAGCACAAGCCTAGCGACCGATTCATCGTTCAGCGCAAGAACTCAACAAAGAAAGCAGCCATTTAACGCAATATGGGACGCAGCCTCAAAAAAGGACCGTTTGTCGAGCAGCACGTGCTTGAGAAGGTTGACAAGATGAATGCGGCACCGGTCAAGAAGCCGATCAAGACCTGGTCGCGCCGCTCGACCATCATTCCCGACTTTGTCGGGCACACGTTCCTCGTTCACAACGGGAAGGTTTTTAACTCGGTGTTTGTGACCGAAAACATGGTGGGCCACAAGCTTGGTGAATTTTCGCCTACGCGAATCTTCAAGAAGCACGGTGCCCACACCGCCAAAGTGGCGAAATAGCAGGACCGGCTGCGTGCCGGGTCTCAGTGATGAAACTCCTCGCAACCATCCTGCTATCGATCGTCATTCTCGCGCCCAGCGCGAGCGTCGGCCAGTCCGGCGACAGTTCTTTGCCAAATACAGATTCTGAATCCTCAGAGGTGTCGATACTCGTCGCCTTGGAGAAACTCCTCGCTGAGAATCGACAACTTCGTGCTGACGCGGACGAAGCCAGGAAACTGGCGGCGAACGCCACTGCTGAGGCCGAGATCTTCAAGCGACAGGTGCAGGAAATGGTGCTTCGCATGGAAGCGCTGGGAACCAGCACGGCTGATCCATCGAAACTTGAACAGCGCCTGTTGCAGGCGGTTCACGACCTCCAACTCAGCGAGCGCAGCCGAAAGGCGCTCACCGCCGAGTTGGTCCGGCTCTCTGAACTGGCTCATGCCTACCTTGAGAAGCCGGACCCTGAGACCAAACTCGTCATCGAGACCGAACTCAGGAAAGCGGAAGAAGTTCTTGTGAAAGCCGCCGTGAACGATTTCGACGCCCTCGAGCAGAAAACCGGTGAACCCGCGCCAGACCTCCTCAATGGTAAAGTCAGCGCGGTAAAACCGGAGCTAGGCTGTGTCGTCATCAACCTTGGCACGAAGCAAGGCGTGAAAAATGGCATGCCATTCCAAGTCCGTCGCGGGACCAAGCTCGTCGCCACACTTCGTGTCGTGGATGCCCGACAAGGTTTTGCAGGAGCGGTCATTCAGAATCTCGTTTCAGACAAAGAGCCCATCAGACTTGGGGACGCCGTAAAGGTGGATTCCCAACTCAATTAAGATTTAACCAATAACCAACGCCACCAACCAAAACGCAAAATGGAAGTCAAAGCCATCTATAGATTTGCGCGCATGTCGGCATTCAAAGTCCGGGATGTGACGCGCGAGATCCAGGGTCGTCCTGTCGCGACCGCGCTGGACATCGTGGCTTTCAGCCCGAAGAAAGCGGCATTCCTGGTGCAGAAGACGCTGAAGAGCGCCATCGCAAACGCAGAGAACAACCACAACCTGCGCGCCGACAAACTCGTCGTGAAGGAAGCCGTTGCCGGGGAATCCACAACAATCAAGCGCTTCACTCCCAAGGCTCGGGGCAGCGCCGGCCCGATTCGGAAGCGGACCAGCCACATTTTCATTACCCTCTCCGACGAGATCGAAATCAAGCAACGCGAGAAGAAGCGCAGCAAGTCCTCGGCGAAGAAAACGTCCGAGGGCGGTGCAAAGCAGCCCGCTGAGAAAACCAACGAATAATCATGGGACAGAAAACCAACCCAATCGGCTTCCGCCTCGCGGTCAACAAGGACTGGCGTTCCAAGTGGTTCGCCTCTCGCAAGGAATTTCCTGAGTTCCTGTCCAGCGACATTAAGATCCGGGCAACCCTTAAGGAGAAGCTCCGCTTGGCAGCGGTGTCAAAGATCGTCATTGAACGCGCATGGAACAGCCTGCGCGTGACGATTCACACGGCACGTCCCGGTATCGTGATCGGCCGCAAGGGTGCGGAAATCGAGAAGATGACGGAAGAGATTTCGAAGCTCTCGGGGGGCAAGCAGGTAAAGATCGATATCATCGAGATCAAGTCTCCCGACCTCGATGCGCAACTCGTGGCGGAGAATATCGCGATGCAGATGGAACGCCGAATCAGCTTCCGGCGGGCGATGAAGAAGGCCCTCCAAATCACAATGGAGCAGGGCGCCAAGGGTATCAAAGTCCGTTGCGCGGGCCGTCTCGGCGGGGCTGAAATCAGCCGTGCGGAGTGGTATCGCGAGGGTAGCATCCCGCTTCATACCCTGCGCACACCGATCGATTACGGCTTCGCAGAAGCGCGGACTACGTATGGAATCATCGGAGTAAAGTGCTGGATCTGCAAACCTGTGGCCATGCAGGAAGAGAAGAGCGCCGCGAAAGCTGGCGAGAGGACCGAGTCCACCGTACAACAGCCATCGGCCTAAGTATCTGACAATTTCTACCTGGAGGAAACCCTATGCCTTTGTTGCCAAAACGTGTGAAGTATCGGAAGACCCAGCGCGGCAGTCGCGCGGGCAAGGCTTCACGCAACATCCATCTCGATTTCGGAACATTCGGACTCCAGACTCTGGAGCGCGCATGGATCACCAATACTCAGATCGAAGCGGCCCGTGTCGCTATGACGCGCAACATGAAGCGCAAAGGAAAGATGTGGATCCGCATTTTCCCCGACAAGTCGGTCACTGCCCGTCCGCCTGAGACGCGAATGGGCAAGGGCAAAGGCCAGCCCGAGTATTGGGTGGCTACTGTGCGCCCTGGGAATGTGCTCTTTGAGATCGACGGCATTCCGGAGACACTCGCCCGCGAGTCAATGCGACTGGCGGCCGACAAGCTTCCGGTGCGGACGAAATTTCTGACGCGCCACAACTAATCGCCGAGCATGAAGACCAAAGAAATTCGCGAACTGACGCCCGACGAACTCCGGGCCCGCAAACGGGAGCTGCGCGAGCAGATCTTCCACCTCCGCCTGCAACAGGCGGGCGGGCAACTCGAAAAACCGAGTGAACTTCGCCTCATCCGGCGCGAAATCGCGCGAATCGAGACCGTGCTGACCCAGAAGAACAAGACTGCAGCGACCGCTGCCAGGTAACTTATCCAATGACCGAAACCGCAACAGTTGAAACACCCGGACGGGGACTCCGCAAGACCCGCGTCGGGCAGGTCGTGTCGAACAAAATGCAGAAGACCATCGTGGTCGAGACAACGATGCGCGTGCCGCATCCGAAATTCGGCAAGATCGTGAAGAGCGTTAAGAAATTCTATGCGCATGACGAGGATGGGAAGGCTCAGGTGGGTGATCTCGTCCGCATCATGGAGACACGCCCGATGAGCAAGCTGAAGCGCTGGCGCGTCGTTGAAATCCTCAAGCACTAAATCACCGGCGCCTGCCTGATGCGGGTGCAACCTACTTATGCTCCAAATTCGTTCCAGACTCGACGTTGCCGACAATACCGGCGCCCGCATGGCCAAGATGATCGGCGTGATCGGCAAGCCGACGCTCAAGGCGCACATTGGTGACGTCATCACAGCTCACATCCGGGAAGCGCAACCCGGTGGACAGGTCAAGAAAGGCGAGGTCGTTCGCGCCGTGATCGTTCGCACGCGGCATCCAATCAGGCGGGAGGACGGCAGCTATCTCCGGTTCGACAACAACGCGATCGTCATCATCGACAAGGACGAGAACCCCCGCGGCACTCGCATCTTCGGCCCTGTTGCCCGCGAACTGCGCGAAAAGAATTTCATGAAGATAATCTCGCTTGCTCCGGAGGTGCTCTGAAATGTCCAACCGTCTTAGTTTTCACGTGAGAAAGGGCGACACAGTCGCCGTCATCAGTGGCAACCACAAAGGTGCCAGTGGAAAAGTGCTCGCGGTGTTGCCGAAGAAAGCGCAGGTCCTCGTGGAGGGCGTGCGAATCATCAAGAAGCACACCCGTAAGAGCCAGGATAATCCAAATGGCGCAATCCTCGAACGCGAGGGGCCCATTCACGTCTCCAACGTCCGCCTCGTCGAAAAAGCGGAGGCCAAGAAGTCAGAGGCAAAAAAGAAATAGCAAGCCATGCCCGTAGAACTCCAGGAAGAATATAAAGGTCGCGTGATCCCAGCCCTTAAGGCGGCGCACGGATACAAGAATGTCAACCAGGTTCCAAAGGTTGAGAAGGTTGTCGTGAACACCTGTGTGAACCTGAACCAAGGCGACGCAAAACAGGCGCTTGAGGACGCGAAGAACGAGCTTGCCACCGTCACCGGTCAGAAACCGGCGGAGACTCGTTCGAAGAAGGCAATCTCCAACTTCAAGCTTCGCCAGGATCAGGCGATCGGAGCCAAGGTGACGCTTCGTGGCCGGCGCATGTATGAGTTTCTCGAGCGTTTCATCAAGACGGCGCTGCCCCGTATCCGTGACTTTCGCGGTGTGAGCACCCGGGCATTTGATGGGAATGGAAACTACACGCTGGGCGTCAGTGACCAATCCATTTTTCCCGAAATCGAACTCGATCGAATTAAGCGAAACATTGGGTTCGACGTGACAATCGTAACAACGGCGCGCACTGATGCGGAGGCGAAGAGCCTTTTGACCGAGCTTGGCATGCCTTTCACGGACAAGGCTAGGCGCCAGCGAGAGCAACAACAGGAGAAAACGACCGCTTAACAGCACATGAGCGCACTTACCGATCCCATCTCAGATTTTCTCACGCGGCTCCGCAATGCCTGTCAGTCCGGCAAAGTCGAGGTCGTCGCACCTTACTCGAAGATGAAGTTCGAGATTGCCCGCATCCTGAAGCAGGAGGGTTACATCTCGAACTACGAACTCGACACGAACACGGGGCCTCATCCAAAGCTGAAGGTCGTCAACAAATTCGTCAACCGCGCCCCGGCTATCACCGGCTTGAAGCGGGTCTCCAAGCCCGGTCTCCGCAGGTATGTCGGTTCGGCCGAGATTCCGCGCGTGCTTGGAGGAATCGGCATCAGCATTCTTTCGACTTCGAAGGGATTGATGTCGGGCCGGGAGGCCAAGAAACAAAACGTCGGCGGTGAACTGCTGGCGTTCGTCTGGTAAAAGACTATGTCGCGAATCGGAAAAAAACCCATCGAACTGCCGGAGAAAGTAAGCGTCAAGATTGGCGCAGACGGGGCGGTCAATGTAGAAGGCCCCAAGGGCAAGCTCACTTGGACTCTGCCAGGCGGCGTCACCGGAAAAGTGGCAGGCTCCACGGTCACCGTCGAGTGTGGCTCCCCTAACGCCCGCGCGCTGCATGGATTGAGTCGTGCGCTCATCAACAACATGGTCAATGGCGTCGCCAACGGATATGTGAAGGAACTTGAGATTCAGGGAGTTGGATTCAAGGCCGCGGTCAAGGGAACAGCCTTGCAATTGAACCTCGGCTACTCACACGAGATCAACCACGCCATTCCGGACGGCATCAAGGTGACGGTGACTGACCAGACCAAGGTCCGAGTGGAAGGGATTGACAAAAAGCTTGTCGGCCAGTTCGCGTCCGATGTGCGAGGGTATTATCCGCCCGAGCCATACAAGGGCAAGGGTGTCCGTTACGTGGGAGAAAAGATTATTCGCAAGGAAGGCAAAACCGTTCAGTAAGCCATGGCCAAGAGCAATCGAAGAGACAACATCCAGATGCGCCACAAGCGCATTCGCAAAATCGTCACGGGCACCGCCGAGCGTCCACGGCTCGCCGTGCATTTCAGCGGCAAGCACATCTACGCGCAAGTCATCGACGACACGGTCGGCAGGACACTCGCCAGCGCCAACACGACCGAAGCCATTATCAAGGCGCAGAAGCCGAAGGCAAACGCGGTCACTGCGACGACGGTCGGCAAACTCGTCGCGGAGCGCGCGAAGGCCAAGAACATCGAAAAGGTCGTGTTTGACCGGGGCGGTTTCATCTATCACGGCAAAGTCAAGGCGCTCGCCGACGCCGCCCGCGAGGGTGGTCTGCAATTCTAATCCTATGTCTGTAAATCCCAAGTCGTCTGATTCCAATACAAGAAGGCCAGCACGGGGCCGGCGTACGCCGCAGGCACGGACGAGCGATTCCGAACCCGTTGACAGGGGCTTGGTGCTTGAAGGCGTATTCGCCGGGCAGCCGCAAGCTGAACTAATTGAGAAACTCGTTTTCATCAATCGTTGCGCCAAGGTGGTGAAGGGTGGTCGTCGTTTCAGCTTCAGCGCGCTGCTGGTGATTGGCGACAAGCAGGGTCGTGTTGGTTTCGGATTCGGCAAAGCGAATGAAGTCTCTGAAGCCATCCGTAAGGCTGGTGATCGAGGCCGCAAGAACCTGAAGCGTTTTGCCATCAGCAGCATGACCATTCCGCACGAAGTCGAGGGTAATCATGGTGGCGGCCGGGTGATTCTGAAACCTGCGAGCCCAGGCACCGGAATCAAGGCCGGTGGCGCCGTGCGCGCCGTCTGCGATGCTGTGGGGATTAAGAACATCCTGGCGAAGAGCCTCGGTTCGTCCAATCACGCCAACGTCCTGAAAGCGACGCTCGACGCGCTTGCTAAACTCCGCCAGCGTGAAGATGTCCTGAAACTTCGTGGAATCACCCTGAAGCCGCAAAGCGTAAGCTAACTCGACCCCGGGCCTCGTGCTTCTTTGGCGACCGCTTCATGCGGGCGGCTTTAGAGGTGGCCTGAACAAGCAAGAAAACAGACAATGAATCTCTCCAATCTCAAACCCCGTCCCGGCTCCCGTCACCGCATTAAGCGAGTTGGCTGTGGCGAAAGCAGCGGTCACGGCAAGACCTCTGGCAAGGGTCATAAGGGGCAGAAGGCCCGCAGTGGCGGCAGCATTCGACTAGGCTTCGAAGGTGGCCAGATGCCCCTCATTCGCCGGGTTCCGAAGCGCGGATTCAACAATGCGGTTTTCAAGACCCGCTGGGCAATAGTGAACCTTGCATCACTGAACACCTTCGACAATGGAGCGACCGTCGATGAGCAGGCTTTGCTGGGTGCCGGGATCATTCGCAAGCCGTTCGACGGTGTCAAAATCCTCGGTGTGGGCGAATTGACGAAGAAACTCACCGTTGTGGCGAACGGGGCGAGCGCCACGGCAAAGGCTGCGATCGAAAAGGCTGGCGGGGCACTGACAGTCAAGTAACTACTGCATGCGGAGTTCTCGTGGAAAATTCCGCGTCTATCCATTGAACGGACTTAACTTCGCTCCACACGCCCCCGCAATTATCGCAGAATGATTTCCGCCTTTTTCAACATTCGTAAGATCCCGGAGCTTCGGAACCGGGTGCTTTTCACGCTGTTGATGGTTGTGATATACCGTGTCGGTTGCGCAATCACGTGTCCGGGAGTCAATGCGAGCGTTCTCAAGCATTACTTTGTCGAGCGCGTAAGTGGCAGCAGTGGGGGAGGGGCTGCGGCTCTGTTCAATATTTTCAGCGGTGGCGCGCTTGAGCAATGTGCCGTGTTTTCGCTCGGCGTGATGCCTTACATCAGTGCGAGCATCATGATGCAGTTGCTCACTGCGGTCATTCCCCGGCTGGGAAAACTGGCGAAGGAGGAGGGCGGGCGGCAGAAGATCACCCAGTACACGCGGTACGTCACTATCATCCTGAGTGTGTTCCAAGGATGGTTGATGACCCGTCAGTTTGTCACACCATCGGATGCTATCCTTCCTGGGATTCGCGATACGATGGCGCGATATGGGCAACTGGTGCCGGACGCCGGCATCTGGTTCGAGCTCGTCTGTGTCATCAGCCTTACGGCCGGGACCATGCTGCTCATGTGGCTCGGCGACCAGATTACGGATCGCGGGGTCGGCAACGGGATGTCGTTGATCATCGCCGTGGGCATCGTCGCGCGCTTGCCCGCAGGCTTGGTTCAGGCGTGGAAGACTGTCGTCCCTTCAGGCGAAGGTGCCGGAAGCGTCGCGCCAATGAAGTTGGTCCTGATGATTGGATTCCTCGTGCTTGTAATTGCGGCAGTGATCTGCCTTACGCAGGCGCAGCGGCGAGTCACGATCCAATATGCCAAGCGTGTTGTAGGCAGGAAGGTGTACGGAGGTGTCGCCCAGTACATGCCGCTGAAGGTCAACTACGCCGGAGTCATGCCGATCATCTTTGGGCAGGCGTTGATCGTTTTCCCGGCCACGATGGTGCAGATGATCGCACCAGGATCCCCGGGCGCAATGAAGTTTGCGGATGCCTTGAACTCGGGCTGGCCGCATTATTTGATCTACAGTCTGCTCATTTTCTTCTTCAGCTACTTCTGGGTGGCGACGCAGTTCCAGCCCCAGCAGATCGCCGATGACCTGAAGAAGGCGGGAGGCTATATCCCGGGCGTTCGGCCTGGAAAGCCGACGGCAGAGTTCCTGGACAAGTCGATGACCCGTCTGACATTTGCCGGGGCGATGTTCCTACTGGTGGTCGCGCTGTTACCAGACCTCGTGAGTCGTTCAGCCGGCGTGCCCCCACTGGCGGCCCAGTTCTTTGGCGGAACAAGCATCCTCATCGTCGTCGGCGTGGTACTGGATACCATGCGGCAGGTAGAGACGCACCTTCTGCAAAGGCATTACGACGGATTCCTGCGCAAGGGGAAACTCAGGGGGCGGTTCGACCGGTCGCCTGAGCAGCGGGGTGAGGCCATTGCAAACACGACCCTAGTCTGGCTCGCGGTCGGTGCTGCGCTGCTCGTGCTCGCTGGTATCGTCGCCTTCCTCATGAGTAAGTTTGCCCGCTAGCGGGCAGCCGCGAAGCCATACACTGTGAAGTTCCAGCGCCGACTTGCCAGCAAAGCGCCAGCCGCCAGATGATTCCGATCAAGTCCGAGCGGGATATTGAGAAGATGCGGGAAGCGTGCGGGTGCGCAGCCAGGGTGCTGGATAAACTCGGCACTCTCGTGCGGCCCGGAATTACGACCGGCGAGATCGATGGAGCTGCGGCGGATTTGATGGCCGTCGAAAACTGTCGGAGCGCGTTCCTCGGTTACAAGAATTTCCCCGGGAACATCTGCATTTCAGTGAATGAGGAGGTCGTCCATGGAATCGGCGGCAACCGTCGGATTCAATATGGCGATGTTGTCAAACTGGATGTGGGTGTGATCAAGGGTGGCTGGGTGGGGGACACCGCGAAGACCGTGCCCGTGGGCGCGATCAAGCCGACCTGGTCGCGGTTGCTCGCGGTGACCGAGGATATTCTCGATCGCGTGATTCCGATGGTGACCGCGGGCCGTCGCCTTGGCGACATTTCCGCGTTCATTGAGGACGAGGTCATCGCCAATGGCTACACCGTGGTTCGCGAGTTTGTGGGGCATGGAGTCGGACGCAGCCTGCATGAAGAACCTCAGATCCCAAATTTCGGACGCGCCGGCACCGGTCCGAAGCTAAAGCCCGGGATGACCCTCGCAATTGAGCCAATGGTGAACCTCGGGACTGCAACGGTCCGCACATTGGAAGATGGGTGGACAGTGGTGACTGCTGATCAGTCGCCCAGCGCACATTTTGAGCACACCGTACTTGTCACAAAGGGGGAGCCGCAGATCCTCACCTGGCGGGAGAAACTCGCGGTGAAATAGCATGCAAGACCGCTTCCAATTCATCGGTCAATTTCCAACGGAGCGCCGGTCATTCGCAGAGCCGGGAGCGTTCGTCGGAAAAACATGCATTTTTGCGAATTACCGTCTTGCCACACGGGGAACTTCTGTTACCAATTCGACCGCAAGCATCACCGAAGACCGGTCGCGGACCGGTGAAAGTAGCCCAGTAACGCACGAGGCGTCCGCTCACCGAGCACAGACACCCCGGGCGATTTTTTGTCCTCTCGAACGAATCCAATAAGCCAAATATGAAAGTAAGAGCATCAGTCAAACGGCAGTGCGAAGCCTGCCGCGTAGTGCGACGCAAGGGCGTCGTCCGCGTCATTTGCAAGAACCCGCGGCACAAACAGCGCCAAGGCTAATTTAACCAACCAACCTATATGCCACGAATTCTCGGCGTTGATATCCCAGGCGACAAGCGCATCGAAGTTTCACTCCCATACATCTACGGCATCGGGCCGAGCAATGCGAAGAAGGTGCTCGAAGCCGCGAATGTCGATCCAAACCTCCGGGCGAAGGATCTTTCACCTGAGCAGTTGAATGCGATTATCCACGCGATCTCGGCGCAGAAGATTTTGATCGAAGGTGACCTGCGCCGCGATATTCAGCAGAATCTCAAACGCCTCCAGGCCATCAACTGTTACCGTGGGCTCCGACATCGCCGGGGCCTGCCGGTCCGAGGCCAGCGCACTCAGACTAATGCGCGTACCCGCAAAGGCCCGCGCAAGACCGTGGGGGTCCAACGCGCCAAGGATGCAAAACCCGCAGCAGCGTAATTTTTCAACAACAACTCCGATCCATGGCTGACAACGAAAATTCTCCCGCACCAGTGCCACCGGCCGATGCCGCCGCCGCAGCGCCCTCCGCCGCAGCGCCCTCCGCCGCGGCGCCCGCCGAGGCAAAACCAAAGGCTGTGAAAAAGGCCGCACCTAAGAAGAAGGAAGGCGCCGACGCCGCTGCAGCCGCAACTCCCGCAGCGGTCGATCTTTCGCTCGACCTCAATGCCGGGATCGAGCCGATCAAGGTCGTCAAGGCCAAGGGCAGCAAGAATGTGGCGAGCGGTATCGCGCATGTGCTCGCGACCTTCAATAATACGATCGTCAGCATCACCGACTTCAAAGGCAACGTCCTCGGCTGGTCCAGCGCCGGCAAGGTCGGCTTCAAGGGTTCGCGGAAGAGCACGGCATACGCTGCGCAGATGGTGGCGCAGGACGCCTGCCGGCAGGCCATGGGACACGGCGTCCGTGAAGTGGAGGTCCGCGTGAAGGGCCCCGGTTCCGGGCGCGAGTCTGCCATCCGCGCGATTCAGGCCGTCGGATTGGAAATTTCAACGATCAAGGACGTCACTCCCGTGCCACACAACGGTTGCCGTCCGCCCAAAGCCCGCCGCGTTTAATCCCTACCCCGAAAACTTCACATGGCTCGTTACACCGGACCCAAAGACAAAGTCAGCCGTCGCTACGGCACGCCGCTTTTCGGCCCCACCAAATACCTTGAGCGGAAGAATTATCCGCCGGGAATGCACGGCCCGAAAGGCAGCCGTCGCAAGCAGAGCGAGTACAGCCTTGCTCTGGCGGAGAAGCAGAAACTCCGGTATCAATACGGCATCCTCGAGCGCCAGTTCCGGCGTACCTTTGAGGTCGCCAGCAATCGCCGCGGCGTCACCGGTGAGATACTTTTGCAGTTGCTCGAGACTCGTCTGGACAATGTCGTCTATCGCATGGGCTTCGCGAATAGCCGCAACGCCGCGCGCCAGTTGGTCAGCCACGGGCACGTCCAGGTGAACGGCAGAAAGTGCGATGTCAGCAGCTACAATTGCAAACCAGGCAATGTCGTGACGGTGAAGGACAAACCCGCCTCGCGTCGTCTCGCGACCAAGAATCTCGAGTTGACCCAGATCGCGCCGGTGGCCGACTGGCTGACGGTGAACAAGGATGCCTTTACAGGCACCGTCACCCGGATTCCGACGCGGGAGGAAATCCAGCCGATCGTCAACGAGCAGTTGATCGTCGAACTGTATTCAAAGGCATAGCACGGAGGTTCGCTGAGCGAAGCGATTTTGGTTGCGGCGTAAGCCTGCGGCGATGGCAATCACGCCGAAGGGCGGAATCTGCCGTGAAACATCACGGAGTGGAGGACGGTGCCGTTGGGATTGTCCAGATTTCGGACTGGGGACCACGGCTGGAGAGTATTCCCTTCTCGCGAGAGAGCGCGAAGGGGGGTAGTATCGCGCTCCAGTCGAGTGGTCGCCCCGAAGACCCTCTCTGACATGGCGTGGGGGGAACCCTGCGCTTCTGTGCTTCACTATGAACATCCACGCCTCGCTGGTAGTTCGCTTGCTCAGTTTGTTCGTCGTTATTATCCCTCTCGGTGCGGGGATTCTATCCCAAGAGTGTTCGGTATGGGAAATGAAATGGGGGAGGCGGTGGAATTTTCGAAGGGGGCGGCCCGGGGGGTTGGCGGGAATCCTGCCTTGGCGGTCCGGGGCTTGCGCGCTCGCGCCGGTCTGGTGGATGCGATTGGGGCAGGCTGCGCCACGGCGCAGCTGCGGGGCGCGGCGGCGCTTTTTGCTTAGTCCGCATTTCTCCCACCCTTGGAGAAAGTGACGACAGCGTGTTGGAGAGGCCGCTCGTGGAGTGATGAGTAATTAGTGATTAGTTCTCCGGGCGGTGGCGGAACTAATCACTAACCCAAGAGGCTCTTGCAAAACCTCAGCCGTAAGAGGGCGAGATGCCTTCACTCCTCTGAGCGATGACGCCCCGCGTCGGTGACCGTGTAGGTTTTGCAAGAGCCTCCCAAGTTCCGCAGTTCATTGAGGCCGGTTCGGCGTTTACTCTGGCGGCCGAGGCGGCGGACGGCATTTTTCTGCACTACATTTTCTCGTCCGCTGCGGTGCCCGGCTCGGTGGCGGGCTGGG
>Ga0105048_10006170_pt1 | contig 19315 bp, 16 predicted proteins | sample MAT05_FD_78382 | JGI IMG/M metagenome (GOLD analysis project Ga0105048, IMG submission 78382) | Freshwater microbial communities from Lake Fryxell liftoff mats and glacier meltwater in Antarctica - MAT-05 | ecosystem: Environmental > Aquatic > Freshwater > Ice > Liftoff microbial mat | place... | reverse complement strand
GTGATTTGCGGAAGTCGGAGCCTGAAATGAAAATAAACCGCACGACTCGCCAGCAGCCTCTCCCCTCTGCTGACGAGCCGTGTCGGTTATTCTGGATTACTAGCAAAGCGACCGGCGTGCCAAAACCCGGTCGAGGGTCGGCAACTCGGCCAGGACGGTCGAGGCGGTCTGGGTGCCGCCCCCCGGGATCGAGGCGAGCAACCCGGCGTCGGCGGCCGGGTCGCCACCGGGTTCGCGAGGTCGGGTGCCTCATCCGCTGCATGCGGTTGTTCCGACCGCCGGGCTGTCGCCTCAACGACCCCGGCATGGTAACATGTGAGGCGCTGCAGCAGACCCGGCCTTCAAAGCCGGGCTGCTGAGCTGGGTCGTTCGGCGGCGGAGGCCCAGGGCTGCCGGGCCGCGGGGGCGGTTGCAACCGGCGCGGCTACGAAACCGCCGGGGCGGCCGCCGGTGCCGGAACGGACGGCCCGCCGCGCTCGCCGCGCCCCGCCTCCGGCCGGTATAATCCGGGTATGACGCCACCCCCGTCCGACGCCCAGTCGCTCGCCCGCCGCGGGCACGCCTACGCCCGCCGGGGCGAGTACCCGCGGGCCGTCGCCGCGTTCACCGCCGCCGTCGAACTCGACCCGACCGACCCGGACCTGGTCTTCCACCGCGGCAACGCCCACGCCGCCGCCGGGGCCGCGGCCGCCGCCGTCGAGGACTTCTCCCGGGCCATCGACCTCCGCCCCGACTACGCCGCCGCCTACCACAACCGGGGCACCGCCCACGCCGACGCCGGCGACCTCGCCGCCGCCGTCGCCGACTACGCGGCGGCGATCGAACTCGACCCGGACGACCCCGACCCGCTCAACGGCCGGGCGGCCGCCCACAGCCGGCTCAAGAACTACGACGCCGCGTTCGCCGACTACGACGCCGCCATCGCCCTCGACCCGACCCTCTTCCGCGCCTTCTTCAACCGCGGCAACGCCCGGTCCGCCCTCGGCCGGCACGCCGAGGCCGTCGCCGACTACACGGCGGCGCTGGCGCTCGACCCGCGGCACGCCCGGGCCTACGTCTACCGGGCGCTGTCGCACGAAAACCTCGACCACCCCGACGCCGCCCTCGTCGATCTGTCCACCGCCCTGCGGGTCCAGGCCGGGAGCGTCGAGGCGTTCTGGCACCGGGCGCGGCTGTGGTCGGAACAGGGCGACCTGGACAAGGCCATCGCCGACTACACCTGGGTGCTCAAGCTCGCCCCGAAGCACGTCGGGGCGTACAACCTGCGCGGGGTGGCGCGGGCCGAGCTGGGCGAGCACGCGGCCGCCGTCGCCGACTTCACCGCCGCCGTCGCGCTCGACCCGGCCGACGCCGCCCCGGTGTTCAACCGCGGGCTGTCGCACGTCCGGGCGAAAGACCTGGAGGCGGCCGTCGCCGACTTCACCGAGGCCATCCGCCTCGCCCCGGACGACGCGGCCGGGTACATCCAGCGCGGCCACATCCACCACGAGCTGCTCGACCCGGACCGGGCAGTGGCCGACTTCACCGAGGCGATCCGCCTCAAGCCGGACGGGGCGCGGGGGTACTTCGCCCGGGCGGTCGCGCGGCGGCGGCAGGGGGACGTGGCGGCGGCCATCGCCGACGCGACGGCGGCCGTCGCCCTCGACCCCGAGTCCGACACCGGGTACAACCTGCGGGCGGCCCTACACTACCAGGCGGGCGACTACCACGCCGCCCTCGCCGACCACCTCACGGCCGCCGCCCTCGACCCGGCCGACGCCGGGACGCTGAACTTCCTCGCCTGGATCCGCGCCACCTGCCCGCTCGCCGAGTTGCGCGACGGGGCGCAGGCCGTCCGCGACGCGACCCGGGCGTGCGAACTCACCGACTACGCTCTCCCCGGCTACCTCGACACGCTCGCCGCCGCCCACGCCGAGGCCGGCCAGTTCGCCGACGCGGTGACGTGGCAGGAGAAGGCGGCCGCCCTGGTGCCGCCGGACCAGCGGCCGGAGTACGACGAGCGGCGGCGGCTGTACGAGGCCGGCACCGCGTACCGCGACCGGGAGGCGGAGGGCGGGCCGCCGTGACGGGTTTTTCGGGCGGTATGCTCTTTCTTGTGGCACGGGTCTCTGACCCGTGTGGGCCGCACGGGTCAGAGACCCGTGCCACAAGAATTTGACGACCCCCGGAGTGCTTTCCGTCTTGTGGCACGGGTCTCCAGACCTGTGCAGCCTGCACAGGTCTGGAGACCCGTGCCACAAGACCCGAGCCGTGCCAACGAGACCGGCCCGGTCACGCCCCGGCGATCGCGGCCCAATCGACGCGGTCCTTGTCGATGGCGGGGAGGGCGGCGGGCAGGGCTTCGAGGTACTTCGGGGCCGCCCCGGTGTTGAACACCACCACCGACTCGTCGGGCCGCACGGTCCCGGCGGCGATCAACTTCGCCAGCACGTCGAAGCAGACGGCGGTTTCCGGGCAGACGGCGATGCCCTCGGCCGAACTCGCCCGCCGCATCCACGGGCCGATGGCGGCCTCGCGCCCGGCCGCGGCCGTCCCGCCGCTCGCCCGGATCGCGTCGAGGATCATGAAGTCGCCGACCGCGACCGGCACCCGCAGTCCGCTCGCCACCGTCGTCGCGTTCGGGAACAGCTCGGCGAACCGCTCGCCCTTGTCGAACGCCGTCACGATCGGCGCGCACCCTTCGGCCTGACACGAAATCAGGCGGGGAAGGGAACCAGGAGACAGGGGCCAGGACGCAGGAGACGGAGGCCAGGAACCAGCAGCACTGACTGGTCCTGGTTTCTGCTCCCTGTCTCCTGTCTCCTGATTTCTGCTCCCTGTCCCCTGTCCCCTGTCCCCTGTCCCCTTCCCCCGCAGCCAGCCGAGCGCCGCCAGCTCCCGGAACGCCTTCCACATGCCGATCAGCCCGGTGCCGCCGCCGGTCGGGTAGAGGATCACGTCGGGCAGGGTCCACCCGAGCTGCTCGGCGAGTTCCAGGCCCATCGTCTTCTTCCCTTCGAGGCGGTACGGCTCCTTGAGCGTCGAGAGGTCGAACCAGCCCATGCGGTCGGTGCCGTCGCGGACGATCCGGCCGCAGTCGTGGATGAGGCCGTTCACCCGGAACGCCTTCGCCCCGTACAGGTGGCACTCGAACTGGTTCACCGCCGGCGTGTCGTGGGGCATGAAGACGAAGCACTCCAGCCCGGCCCGGGCCGCGTACGCCGCCGCCGCCCCGCCCGCGTTCCCGGCCGTCGGCAACGCGACGCGCGTCACCCCGAGCCACTTCGCCATACTGATGGCGGCGGTCATCCCGCGGCTCTTGAAGCTGCCCGTCGGCAGTTGCGATTCGTCCTTGACGTACAGCTTCGACAGCCCGAGTTGCTTGCCGAGGCGCGGGCATTCGAGCAGCGGCGTCATGCCTTCGCCAAGCGTCACCGGCTCGACATGACCCGGGAGCGGCAGCAGCTCGCGGTAGCGCCACAGCGACGGCGGTCGGGCCGCGATGTCGGCGGGGGTGACGGCGGCCCGGACGCGGTCGAGGTCGTAGCGTACCCAGATCGGCCGGCCGTCGTGGACGTTCGCCAGCCGGCCGAACGGCAGCACGGTGCCGTCGATGGCCGCTTCCAGGTGCGAGACGAAGTGGTTCACTCGTCCCCCTTGCCCGCCGCGGCGAGATTCCAGAGCAGGACGGTGGTGTCCTGCGACCCGGTGGCGAGGGTCGTGCCGTCCGGCGAGAAGGCGATAGCCGTGACCGGCCCGCGGTGGCCGCCCACGAACGTCGGCCCCGGCTTGCCCGTGGCGGCGTCGAACACCCGCGCCCCGCCCCGGTTGAACCCCGTCCCGAGGGGGACGGCGAACTGCTTGCCGCCCGGCCCGAACGCCGGCGGCCCGGTCGCCCGCTCGCCGCCGGCGTCGAACTCCTTCGCCACCTTCCCGGCCGCCAGCTCGACCGACAGCAGCTTGCCGTTCGGCGTCGCCACGACCGCGGTCGCGTTGTCCGGGGCGGGGACGACGTGGCCCGGCCCGTAGCCGGCCGCCTCCGCGTACTCGCCGAGCTTCTTGCCGGTCGCCAGCTCCCACGCCGTCACCTGGAACTCGGCCTTCCCGTTCGGGTCGGCCGGGCGGGTGGCCAGGGCGGTCACGAGCGTCTTGCGGTCGGGGGTGACGGCGGCCGCGACGAGGTCGCCCGGCGGAACCTCGATGCCGGCCAGCCGCGCCCCGCTCTGGGTGTCCCAGACCGCCACCTTGAGGGTCTTCGGCACCGGCTTCGGCGGGTACGGGACGGCCGGGACGGTGAGCAGGGTGCGGGCGTCGGCGCACAGGTACGGGCGCAGGTCGTAGTTCAACCCGAGGGTCGGGGTGGCGAGCTGCCGGCCGGTCGCGGCGTCGAACACGCCGGCCCCGGTTCCGATCGAGTACGCCGTCGTCCCGTCGGCCGTGAGGAACACCGGCGAGAGGGTGAACCGGGTGCCCGTCCCGTACCCGGCCGGCGACCGCAGCCGCACGCCGCCGAGTTCCTTCCCGGTGGCCGCGTCCCAGCGCAGCAGCTGCCCGTCGGCCCCGCCGCTGAGCAGCTCCTTCCCCCCGGCCGCGTAGGCCAGCGCCGTGACCCCGCTGAGGTGCCCGGCGAACGGCGACAGGAGCCGGCCCGACGGCACCTCCCACGCCACCGCCGTCGAGCCGATGGCGGTCCAGGCCACGGCCCGGTCGTTGGCCGTGAAGCACAGCCCGCGGACCCCGTTCGAGAGCGGCCCGACCGGGCACTCGACCGCCGACGGGCGGCCGCCGTCGGCGGCCCACAGCTGCACCGTCCCGTCGTTCCCGGCGGCCGCGATCGTCTTGCCGTCCGGCGAGAAGGCGAAGCGGTTCCCCAAGTCGCCGCGGCCGAACAGCCGCCGCGTCTCGGTGCCGGTTTTGGGGTCCACGAGGCGCACCAGCCCGCCCCCGGTGCCGACCGCGGCCGTCGCCCCGTCCGGGGCGAAGGCGATGGCGGACACCCCGAACCCGTCGGCCCGGAACGCCACCATCTCCTTCCCGGTGGCCGCGTCCCAGAACTGGACGAGGCGGCTCGGGTCGGCCGGCGGGTCGTCGCCGTCCTTCACCTTCGGCGGGTTCGGCTCGTAGTGGTTGCCCCAGGTGGCGAGGGTCTTCCCGTCGGGCGACAGGGCGACGTTCGCCGACTGGTTCTGGGCGACGGCGACCTCGGCCCGCTTCTCGTTCTTCGCCACGTCCCAGACGAGGGCCGTGACCGGCTTGCCCTTGTCCTTCGGGTCGTTGCTCTTGCCCCCGCCGAGGGCGACGACCGACCCGTCGGCCGACGCCGACACCGCCCCGGTGTCGCCATACGGGAGCGGCCGGTCGATCTTGGCGAGCAACTTCCCGCCGTCCACGTCCCACACGCTCGCCCCGCCGAACCCGGAGGTGACGGCCCGCGTCCCGTCGGCGGTGAACTCGGTCCGCCCGCCGTACTGCCCGCCCTTCGGCCCGGTCGCGCCGGCCGTCGCGCCGGTGGCCACGTTGTACCGGAGCAGCCCGGTCGGACCGCTACCGGCGAGGTACTTCCCGTCGGCGGTCATGCCGGCCCCGCCCCACGAGTTGGCGTCGCGCAGGCGGGCGGTGCCGAGGCGGGCCGTCGCCCCCGGCGGGAGCGGGTCGGCCGGGTGGTCGGCCGGCGGTTCGGCGGCGCGCGCCGAGAGTGTGAGGAGCAGCGCGGCCCCGAGGAATGGGAGCTGGAGAAGGGGGGCGGTCATCGGTGCGACTCGTGGGTGCGCGGGCGGCACGGCGTCGCGGGTCAGGCTACCGCCGGCCGGGGGCGGCGGCTAGCGAGCGGGTGAACCTAACCCCCCAGCCCCCTTCCCTAGGAGGGAAGGGGGAGCCGGACGCCGGGCCTACGGGCCGACGATCTTCTCTGGCTCCCCCTTCCCTCCTAGGGAAGGGGGCTGGGGGGTTAGGTTGTCTTGACGCCCTCACCCCTCCGGCACCTCGACCGCGAACTCGAAGAAGTGGTCCTTGCCGGCCGCCACCTCGCGGACGATCGTGGAACGGTCGGGGCGGCGCAGAGCGGCGGGGAAGTTCGACGGCCCGGCCGTCGGCGGCGGGGCGAGGGCGACCCGGTACCACCCCGGCGGGACTCGCGGCGTGCCTTCGACCTGGAGCTGAAACACGCCGTCCGGCCCGGTTTCCGCCCGCACCGGCTTGCCACTCGCCCCGCGCTCCGGGTCCGGGGCGAACACCACCAACCCGCCGGCGACCGGGTGGCCCTGGAACGTCACCCGCCCGCGGACGGTCGTTTTCCCGGCCGGGGCCGACGACGAGTGGCAGCCGAGGTGCAACGACACCGCCGCCACCCCGACGGCGAGCGCCCCGAACGCGACCAGAACCCGGAAGACGAACCCCATGACGGCCCACCCGTGGCGTGCGGCGGTTGACACACGTCCTACAATCGGGGGAATCGCCCCGCCCAGTTGAAACCTTCCCCGAAATCGCCACCCCCCGCAAGACGTTTCCCTTTCCCGCGCCTGATCTTGCCGACTTCCGCATTCCGCCCCCCGCCCCCCGCACTCTCAGTTGACGCCCCCGGGGGTATCGGTTAGATACGCACCCCACGGCACCGAGAGGGGAACGGCGGCCGGCTATTCGCCGCCGGTCGTTCGACGACCGGCGGGCCGAACAGAGGCCCGGCAGGACGCCCGCCGAGGGCGGCCCCGGGCGGGTGACATGGCGGGGACCGGAACCCCCGATTTGTCACCGGAACCGAGCAGAGGAGGGCTTGGTGTGAGGCGTACTTTCGCGTTCGTGTCGGCGGTGGTGGGGCTGGGGGGAATGGTATTCCTGGCGGGGCCGACGAAGGCCCAGCCGCCCGCCGCCGCCCCGCCCGCGGCGGCCCCGGCCGCCCGCCCGACCATCGCCGTGTTCAACATGGCCGCCGTCATGCGCGACTACGGCAAGGCCAAGTACCAGGTGTTCCAGCTCAACCAGCAGCGGGTCACCCTCTCGGGCGACCTGGTGAAGTGGCGGAGCGAGTACATCGAGACCCAGAAGACGATCCAGATCAGCACCGACCCGCGGGTCAAGGACGAACTCGGGCGGAAGCTCCTCGACCTCCAGCGGCGGGTCGAGGACAAGGACCGCGAGATCAACAAGATGCTGAACGACTCGGCGAGCAACATCATCTCGCAGCTGTACGACGACATCAAGACGGTGGTGGACAAGACGGCCGAGATGAACGGCTACCACATCGTCTTCGCCTACCCGGACGCCGTCACCCCGGAGGAGAAGGCCAACGCCTACCTCAAGGAACTCAAGCTGAAGCCGCCGGCGGCCCAGCCGTTCTTCGTCGCCCCGCAGGTGGACATCACCGGCGTGGTGGTCGGGACGCTCAACAAGTGGTACCCGCCGCTCGACGCCCAGGGGCGGGCGGTGGACGTGGACAAGCTGGTCAACCCGGCCCCGGCCCCGCCGCCGGCGGGTGCCCCGGCCCCCGGCGGCCCGGTGCCGACCCCGGCCCCGGCCGTCCCGAAGATGTGACCGCGGGGCCGGCGGCCCGCACCCGCGGGCCGCCGCCCCGTTTCGCCCCGACCGACGGACCCGCGGCGGGTCTCTTTCGCCGGGAGCGTTCCCGGAAGGCGGGCAGCGTGCGACGGATCGGGTATCGGAACCAGCGAACACTCGCCGCCCCGGCCGAGGTGCGGGGCGTCGGGTTCATCACCGGCACGGCCGTCCGGGTCCGGCTCCTGCCGGCCCCGGCCGACGCCGGCGTCGTCTTCCGCCGCACCGACCTGCCCGGCGCGCCCGCCGTGCGGGCGGCCGCGGCCGATGTGACCGGCACCCAGCGGCGGACCACCCTCGGCCCGCCGCCGGCCGGCGTCACCCTGGTCGAACACCTCCTCGCCGCCCTCGCCGGGCTGCGGGTGGACAACTGCACGGTCGAACTCGACGGCCCCGAACCGCCCGGCCTCGACGGGTCGGCCGGCGGGTTCGTCGCGGCCATTCGTGCCGCCGGGGTCGTCCTCCAGCCCGCCCGCCGGGCGGTCTGGGGCGTGACCGAACCCGTCGTCGTGGCGGCGGGGGGGGCGACCCTCGCCCTCCACCCGGCCGAGACGCCGGGGCTGCGGGCGAGCTACATCCTCGACTACGGCCCGACCGCCCCGCTCCCGCGCCAGGCCCACACCCTGGACGTGTGCCCGGAAAACTTCGTGCGGGAGGTGGCCGACTGCCGAACATTCTTGACGGAGGCCGAGGCGGTCGCGCTGAAGGCGGAAGGCGTGGGCACCCACGTCACCGCGGCCGACGTGGTCGTGTTCGGCCCTCGCGGGCCGATCGCCAACCGCCTGCGGTTCGCCGACGAGCCGGCCCGGCACAAGGTACTCGACCTGCTCGGCGACCTCGCCCTGTGCGGATTCGACCTGGCCGGGCACGTGGTCGCGTACCGCTCGGGGCACGCCCTGAACGTGGCCCTCGCCCGCCGCCTGACGGCCCTCGCGGCCGCCGCCGCCTGCCGCGGCCCGGCGGCCCGCCGCGCGGCCTGATTCATACGAGGCGGGGTGAGCCGGGTTTCGGATTTGTGGCACAGGTCTCCAGACCTGTGCGGCTACACAGGTCTGGAGACCTGTGCCACAAGATGAAGAGCCGGACCGACGCGACGGCTGACGCCGACGACACCGGGCAGGACGCCCGCCGTGGGACACCAGAAAGCCAGGGACGGCATGACGCGCTTGCGGATGGCGGTGATCGGGGTCGGGCACCTGGGCCAGCACCACGCCCGGATCCTCGCCGGCTTGCCGGACGTGGACCTCGTCGGGGTGGTGGACGCCAGCCCGGAACAGGCCCGCCTGGTCGCCGACCGGCTCGGCACCACCCCCTACGACCACTTCGACGCCCTCCTCGGACAGGTGGACGCGGTCAGCGTCGTCACCCCCACCCTGTTCCACCACCAGGTCGCCGCCGCCTTCCTCCGGAGCGGCACGCCCGTCCTCGTCGAGAAGCCGGTCTGCCGGACCGTCGCCGAGGCGAACGACCTGATCGACCTGGCCGAGAAGGCCGGCGTCCCCCTCCAGGTCGGGCACATCGAGCGGTTCAACCCGGCCTACGAAGACCTGGCCCGGCGGCCGATCGTGCCGAAGTTCGTCGAGGCCGAGCGGCACGGGCCGTACACCGGCCGGAGCACCGACATCGGGGCCGTGCTCGACCTGATGATCCACGACCTCGACCTGCTGCTGGCGCTGATCGGCGGGCCGGTCAAGACGGTGTCGGCGGTCGGGGCGTCGGTGTTCGGCGGGCACGAGGACATGGTGAACGCCCGGCTCGAATTCGAGAACGGGTGCGTCGCCCACGTGACCGCCAGCCGGATCAGCCCGCGGGCCAAGCGGCGGCTGCGGGTGTGGGCACCCGAAGGCTACGCCGGGATCGACTTCGTGAGCCGCAAGCTCACCCTCGTCCAGCCCGGCGACGAACTCCGCCGCCACGGCCTGCGGGTCGAGAAGATGGACGCGGCGGCGAAGGCGCGGCTCAAGGACGAGGTGTTCGGCCGGTACTTGCAGGTGCTGCACCTGGACGAGGACCGCAAGTGCGACCAGCTCACGTCCGAGCTGCGGCACTTCGTGGATTGCGTGCGGACCGGCCGCCGCCCCCGCGTGACGGGCGAGGACGGCCGCGACGCGCTGGAACTCGCCGAGCGCATCCTGGCCGCGATCCGCTGCCACGAGTGGAACGGGACGGCCGGCGGCCCGGTGGGTGCGGGGGCGTTCCCGCGGCCGAGCGGGTGGCTGTTCCAGCCCCCCCAGGAGCGCCGCAGCGAGGCCGCGTGAGACGGGAGCGAGCTAGAAACGCGAGTGCCACCCCGGACGACCGTCCGGGGTGGCTTCGTTTCGGTGGAGGTGATCGAGCAGCCGAAGAGCGAAAGGTGCCCCGCGCGTCTACCGGGTCGGGCTGTCGCTGTTCACCCCGCCGAGCAGTTCTTGAATCCGTCCCGCGTAGGAACCCGTGAGCTGGACGACGTGGAAGTGGCCGGCGGGCGACTCGAAGAAAACGTCGGCCCCCGACTCTTCCAACTCGGTCCGCTTCGGTCCCGTCTCGAACCGGGTCAAGTGGAGAATCTCCATTAAGCAGCGCCGGAACTCCGCGCTCTTGTCGAGCTGTCGGAACGCCTTCGCCTGGCCGATCAACCCGTCCAGGAGCAACCGCCGGGCGACCGCCACGCCCGCGGCATAGGCTTCGGCCGCCGCCCGCGGGTCGTCCTCGACGTGATCGAGGAAGTGACCGAGTTCGATGGCGGCGGCCGGCGATCCCGGACCGAATTCGACGGCCAGGTGCAACGCCCGCTTCGCATCGTCCAGCTCGTGCGTCGGCTCCTCCTCCAACTGCACCAGACCCGCCCGAAGGACGTGCAGGTGCGCGTTCCCGGGCCAGCTCGTCAGCATGGACTCGACTTCGGCCAGTGCCGCGGCGTAATCCTCATCGTCCCAAAGGCGGGTGACGACCGAGAGCATCTGCTTGAAGCCGTCGGGTGCGTTCACGACCGTCGCCCCTTCCCTTTGCTCTGTAGCCGCTCGGTCTGTTCGATCAGCTTTTTCATCTGCCGGGCTTTCGGGTCCGGGGGGTAGGCGGCGGCCAACGCCTTGATCTCCCGATACGTCATCTTCCCGTAGTCGCCGTGGTACGACGCGGACCGTTTCAGGCTGCCGGGAATCACGTCGTCCGCGATTTCGTCTTCCTTAGCCACCCTGCTACCCTACCAGCTCGTGTGAGGTTCCCCAAGTTCTCGTAGGTCGGGCCGAGTCTTCGAGGCCCGCCGCCGGGGGTTGCCGACCCGTCGGGCCTCGCGGACTCGGCCCGACCCACGGGAAACGCCTCAACACCGCACCGCCGAACCTGAACCCGCCGCGAGTACGTCGAGCAGGCGCGAGGCCAGTTGCGGCCCCCGGCCCGCGTCCTCGTGTTTGAAGAACACGAAACCGTCGCGCCGGGCTCGGGCCTGAGTCCGAGCGGCCCTAACCACTTCTTCAGCGTGCCGGCGGCGTCGAGCAGTGACGCCACCATCTCGCCGGCGTCGGCCAGCCGCTTCGCGGGGTAGAAGTTGCCCTTCCACTCCGGGTATGAGTAGCCGCTGGTACCGACGTAGACGTTCATCGTCCGCTCGTCCGTGACGTGATGACGTGCATCGGGCGCTGGGCCTGAATCAGGCCACGAGTTCCCGCCCGAGAAGGCCGGAGAGGGGGAACTCTCCGGCGTCGGTCAGCAACGCCCAGTATCGGATTTGTGGGGCGATGCCGTGGAGGTCCAGCGTCAGAAATGCCCGGAATTGGTCGATGAGGTCCGCGTCGGGGGCACCGCCCACAAGTGCCTCATTCATCGACGCCAATACCAACTCACCCATCGCGTATTGTTGCGCCTCGGAGAGGTTTCCCGCCCGGCACAGATGGATGAACTCTCCGACCCGGCCGGCGTCCGCGTTGCCGATGCCCCAGTCCTGGCAGAAGTACGTGAGGCCGAGCCGGTCGGTCAACTCCTGGATGTCTATGTCCGCCGGGGTCATCGCGCCTCACTCCGTGAACGGACCCATCCCTCCGATACCACCCGGAACGGGTGGACGCCGGTAGCCCCGAACTCGTCTACCCGTCGTCGTCCCGCTCGGCGCGGCTCAGAAGGCCAGGCCGAAGCGGAGGAAGAGGCCTTCGAGCGACAGGTTCGCGGACTGGGCGACGAACTTACCGCGGCCCACGTCGTCCACGAACCGCGGCTGGTCGATCAGGTCGATGAAGTGGGTGATCTCGTACCCAGCACGGATCGACACCGTCCGGTACTGCCAACCCGCCCCGACCCCGGCGCTGGCCATCGGCACCACCTTCCGCACGTCGTACCCGGACCGCACGTACACCGTCCGCCCGGCGTTGTTCGTCTCGGTCAGCGGGTTGTCGGCCGTGCCGGTCAGCAGGCCGCCGCTCGCCCGGGCGTACAGGTGGAACCCGCGCCACCCGGCGAACACCGCCTCGCCCCCGACCACCGGCCCGAACCCGGTGAAGTTGGACGCGCTGGCGACGGTCGCGGCCCGGGCGTCGAGGCCGTCGTAGTACGCCTTGAAGTCCTGGCGGATGCTGGCGAACCGCAGCCCGCCGTACAGCCGCAGGGCGAGGTGCTCGTCCACCGCGAACCGCCGCCCGACGGCCGCGTCGTAGATGTTGTATTCGAGGTTCGCGTCGGCCCCGGCGAACGACACCGTGTCGGTCAGCCCGGGGCGGGTGCGGGTCGGCAGGATCACCTGCCCGGGGGGGGCGGAGCCGGCGTCGAAGGCGTTGCTCCGGAAGTACGTGTACCCGGCCAGCACGTCCCACCCGGAGTGGAGGCGGTAGCCGAGTTCGGCCCGCAGGCCGGTCCGCAGCTCGTAGTTCAGCGACCGGGCCGGGCCGTCGGTGGCGAGGCCGCCGCCCGAACTCGGGATGGCGAAGTCGAACGCCCCGCGGCGCGGCCGCAGGAGGAGGAACTCGGCCGACCCGAACGGCCCGCCCTCGTCCGGGGCGGCCGGCTTGAGGTGGCCCGGCACCCCGCCGTGCCCCGCGCCGTGGCCGCCCTCGTGCCCGCCGGCACCGTGGGCGTCGGTGGCGAACCCGGGCGGGGTCAGGTCTTTGATCGGGTATTCGAGCGTCGAGCCGGGCGGCACGGGCGTCGGGGCCGCGGCCGCCGGCAGCGCCGGGCCGGTCGCGGCGGGCGGGGCGAGGGCCGGCAGCGCCGCGGGCGGTGGCGTCGGCGCGACCGGTGCCCGCGGCGTCGGGCCGGCCGGGGCGAGTGGGATGGCGACCGGCGACGCCGGTGGGGCGGCTCCGAGCCCCCCGCCCCCCCCGCACGCGATTCCGACTGCGACGACCCACCGCCAATTCCCGCGCGGCATGGGCGGCCCCCCGCTCGTGTGATCGGTCCTGGTTTCGACGTTGAAGGCATTCACATAACGCATCGGGTCGGCCCGTCAATCCCGCTTTTCACGCCGATAAATACCGCCCCGAACCCGCCGCCGGCCGCGGTCGGCGGGCCGAACGTGTGGCACAATACGGGGTGCCCGTCGCGTCGTGGCCGAGGCCGCCGCATGTCCGCGCTCCGTCCGGATGAGCCGAACCGTACCCCCCCGCGCATCCCCCCGCCGCCCGTCCCGTCCGGGCCGACGGCGTCCGGCGTGGTGACTCAAGTGCGGCGCGGGTCGGCGGCCCGGTTCCCCCCCGGCGACACGTCGGAACCGGGCCGGACCGCCCCACAAATCCCCGTCGGGGCGCGCACCCCGCCCCCGACCGCCGGGCTGAATCCGGCGGCGCTGGTGGCGATTCCCGGGTACGAGATCGGGGCCGAGATCGCCCGCGGCGGGATGGGCGTCGTCCTCGCGGCGCGCGACCCGACCCTCGACCGCGAGGTCGCCATCAAGACCCTCCTGCCCGGGACCGACGGGAGCGGGGCGGTGCGGCGGTTCCGGACCGAGGCCCGGGTGACGGCCAAGCTCCCCCACCCGGGGGTGCCGCCGGTGTACGCGGTCGGGACGCTGGCCGACGGCCGCCCGTTCATGGCGATGAAGCTGGTTCGCGGGCGGACGCTGGCCGCGATTCTGGCCGCCCGCCGCCGCCGCCCGCCGTCGCCCTCGGCCGACGAACTCGACCTGACCGCCCCCGACTCGCCCGGCTTGTTGCAGGTGTTCGAGCAGGTCTGCCACGCCGTCGGGTTCGCCCACTCGCAGGGGATCGTCCACCGCGACTTGAAGCCGTCGAACGTCATGGTCGGGGCGTTCGGCGAGGTCCAGGTGATGGACTGGGGACTGGCCAAAGAAATGCGGGGTGCGGAATGCGGAGGGCGGAATGACGGCCGACCGAAACCGCTCGCCCCGGGTCTCGATTCCGCACTGTCGCTGACGGGCGAGGCGATGGGGACGCCGGCGTACATGCCGCCGGAGCAGGCCCGCGGGGAGTGGGACCGGGTGGACGCCCGGGCCGACGTGTTCGCCCTCGGCGGCATCCTGTGCGCCGTCCTCACCGACCACGCGCCGTACACGGGGAAGGCCGGGACCGACCTCCTCGCCCGCGCCGCGGCCGGCGACCTGGGGGAGGCGTTCGCACGACTCGACGCCTGCGACGCCGCCCCGGGGCTGGTCGGGTTGGCGAAGCAGTGCCTGGCGACCGACCCGGCCCGCCGCCCGGCCGACGCCGTGGTCGTCGGCGGGCTGCTGCTGGCGTACCGGACGGCGGCCGACGAGCGGGCGCGGGAGGCGGACCGGGCGCGGGCGGTCGCCGAGAGCGGCGACGGGGTCCGGCTGGTGCGGCTCGCGGGGCTGGAATGGGGTCGCCGCCGGCCGACGGACGTGCTGCTACTAGCCGCGTGTACCGTCCTCGCCGCCGGGCTGCTCGCGCTGCTACTGACGCGGTGATGGGAGAAGTGGAGAGCCTGCCCGTTGCAACGGGCAGGCTTCGGGAGGGGCGCGAACGATTCTAGCGCTTCGCACTCTTCGGCGGCCCCAGCACTTCCTGCAGGATGACCGCCAGGGCGACCCCCTGGGCCGAGCCGAGCAGCGAGGTCAGGTTCTTGCCGAGGTCGGTCTTGGCGGCCGGGCGGGCGCGGCCGGTGAAGCGCGTGATGCTCGTCGCCGGGGCACCCGTCGCCGAGGTCGGCGTCGTCACCGTCGGCAACGGCAGGTCGGACCGCAGCGCCGTCGGCGACAGGGTGCCGGGGGCGACCGGGGCGGGCGGGGCGGCCATCGCCCCGGTGTCCACGCCCCGGCGGGGGCGGGGCGGGTCGGGGCGGCGGGCCTCGGCGAGTTCGGCCACCACCCGCGCCCGCTTCTGCCGCACCGACGGCGCGACCGGCTGGGCGACCCGCGGCGGCCCGCCCGGCCGGGCTTCCGGGGCCGGCGGCGGGGCCGGCTGGCCGGCGGTTTCGGCGTTCTTCCGCCGCAGCCGGTCGATCTCGGCCAGGAAGCGGTCCATGTCCTTGTCGGACGACGGGCGGGCGGCCGGGCGGTCGTCGTCGGCCTCGCGCCGCGCGGCCCGGGCCGCGGGCCGCGCCGCCGGCTTGTTCATCTCGTTGAACTTGTTCAGGATTTGCGCGACGAACCCGACCACCGCCGAGATGACGACGATCACGATCACCAGCCAGACCAGCGCGCCCATCGGGAACCCCCTCCGCTCGCTTGCGTGAAAAAGCCCCGCGGATCGCGATCCGCGGGGCTTTCGTCGTCAGTTCCGCCCGGCCTGGTTCTCGTTCCCGCCGGTCATGGCGGCGATGTTGTTGCGCATCGACGTGTCGGACTGCATGTTCTTCATGTTGTAGTAGTCCATCACCCCGAGGCGGCCGCTCCGGAACGCCTCCGAGATCGCCTGCGGCACCTGGGCCTCGGCCTCGACCACCTTCGCCCGGTTCTCCTCGACCAGCGCCCGCATCTCCTGCTCCCGGGCCACGGCCGCCGCCCGCCGCTTCTCGGCCTCGGCCTGCGCCACCCGCAGGTCCGCCGCCGCCTGCTCGCCCTGCAACTTCGCCCCGATGTTCTCGCCGACCTCGATGTGCGCGATGTCGATCGACACGATCTCGTAGGCCGTCTGGGCGTCGAGCGCGTTGTGCAGCACCGTCTGGGAGATCATCCCGGGGTTGGCCAGCACCTCCTTGTGGTCGTGGGCCGACCCGATCGCCTTCACGATGCCCTCGCCGACGCGGGCGATGATCGTCTCCTCGGTCGCCCCGCCGACGAGCCGTTCGAGCTTCGTCCGCACCGTCACCCGGGCCTTCGCCAGGAGTTGAATGCCGCTGCGGCAGACGGCGTCGAGGAACTGCTTCCCCTTGGCCGGGTCGGGGCAGTCGATGACCTTCGGGTTGACGCTCGTGCGGACGGCTTCGAGTACGTCGCGGCCGGCGAGGTCGATGGCGGCGGCCGTCTTCCACGGCAGCTCCAGCCCGGCCTTATGCGCGGCGATGACGGCCGTGGCCGTCTTCGGCACGTTCCCGCGGGCGAGGTAGTGCGATTCGAGGTCTTCGGTCGTCACCTTCACCCCGGCCTGCACCAGGGCGATCTTCTGGCGGACGACCATGCCGTAATCGACGTTCCGCAGCTTCATCCCGATCAGGCTGAAGATCGAGATGTCGGCCTTCGTGAGCAGAGCCTGGATCCACAGCCGGATGAAGCTGAAGAAGACGAACAGGAAGACGAGGAAGATGAGGACGGCGATCGCCCCCACGACCAGGACGATCGTGTTCGTGCTGATGGGCGAGCCGTTGCCCTTGTCGGCGACCTTGTTGCCCTGGGCGAACAGGGCGAGGGGCATGGACCACGTCACGGGGGTCGTTCCTTTCGGTGGCGGGCGGCGGCCCGGCGAAGACTTCCGGCGACCCGGGAGACCCGGGCCGCGACACGGCTAAACGGCTATTTCGGATCGAGGCCCAAGTCGAGGTCGTCGAGCGGCTCGGCCGCCCGCGCCGGCGCGTCGGGGCCGAGGTCGGCCAGGTCCGCCGGCGGGTCCATCCGGCGGACGATCGCCGTCCCGCCGCGCACGGCCACGCACCGGACCCACACCCCGGCGTCGAGCATCGTCCCCTCGGTCATCGCCTCGACCCGCCGGCCGTCGAACTCGGCCGTCCCGGACGGCCGCAGCGGGGAGACGGTCTTGCCGACCCGGTTCTTCAACCCGTCCACGTCCGACGGGGCGGCGGTCACGTCGCCGGCGTCGAGCGCCCCGCCGATGGCCATGCGCCGCCAGGCGGTGACGGCGACGAACCCGGCCGCCGGTAGCCCCACGGCCATTCCCCCCAGGGCGACCGCGGCCTCGACCGAGTCCCCGTAATACAGGATGGTACCCACCCCGAGCGCGAAGAACAACAACGCCCCGACGACGAGGAACCCGCCGGTCGGCATCAGCACCTCGGCCGCGAGCAGGGCGGCCCCGGCGGCGATCAGGACGAGGGCGACGGTCAGGTAGTCCATTGGGGGTGTGAGGGGCTAGTGTGAGTGCGAGTGGAAAACCGAAAACCCGGGTCGCAGCCGTTTTGCTTTTTCCCCCGCACTCACACTAGCCCCTCGCACGGAGTGTAAGTGGCCAGTGTGAGTGTGAGGGAGAAACCGAAAGGCCGTAACGCGGGCTTTCTGCCTTCCCCTCACACTCACACTAGCCCCTCACACTTCTTTGACCACTACCCGGGTGTTCTCGACGGCGATCACTTGGACGCGGGTGCCGGGGGGGACGTACCCGCCGTCCGACACCACGTCCGCGAAGCGGTCGCCGAACCGGACCACCCCGGCCGGGCGCAGGGCGGTGTTCGTCGTCCCGATCGCCCCGAGCAATTCGGCCGCCTCCCCCGCCCCGGGCAGGTACGACTCGCCCGCCCCCGCCCCCTCGACCGGCGGGGCGAGCATCAGGCGGTTGGCGTAGGGCACCTTCGGCAGGAACCGGGCGATCAGGAAGGCGAACACGAACGCCCCGATCATGCCGAACATGTACTGCGTCATCTTCACCCCGAGCAGCCCCCACTCCTCGCCCGACTGCGGCACCCGGTCGAACGTCACCAGCCCCAGTCCGCCGAGCATGCACATGATGCCGAAGACGCCCGGCGCGCCGAACCCCGGCAGCACGAAAATCTCCAGCCCGACCAGCCCCAGCCCCAGCAGGAACAGCAGCAGGGCGAGGACGAACATCTCCCCGCTGAATCGCGACTGCGACCAGAACACCAGGATGAAGCAGAGCGCTGCGAGGATGCCCGGGACGGTCAGCCCCGGGACTTTCATTTCCAGGATCAGCCCGGTGAACCCGAGCACCACGAGCAGCACGGTGACGACCGGCTGGCGCAGGAATTCTGCGAAGCGGTCGAGCCACCCGGGGGTGACTTCCTTCACGCGGGTCGGGTCGAGGCCGTAGAGGGCGTACACCGCCGCCGGGTCGCGCGCCTCGACGGCGTACCGGGCGACGCCGAGTTCCTCGGCCTGCGTCGCGGTCAGGGTGAGCAACTGTCCCTTCGCCTTCACCTGCCTCTCGAACACCCACTTGTCCTTGTTCGCCTCGAACTCGGCCTCGGCGAGCAACCGCTGCTGGTTGCGCTGGGCCGCCCCGTGGACGCGGACGATCACCAGTTCCTTGTCGAACATGCCGTCGGCCAGGATGCCCGGCAGCCCGCGCTTCTCGGCGAGGTCGCGGAGGCTCTGGCGGTGGGCGTCCACCGCTCCGCCGCCCTTGCCGGCCTCTACGACCCGGGAGAAGTCGCCGAGGACGGCCTCGCGGGCCTCGTCCGGGCGGGTCGGGTCGGCGGCGTCGCGGCGCTTGCTCATGACGATGTCGTTGCACCCGAACGCCAGGAACGTCGCCGCGTCCGGGGCCTGATCGGGGACGTACGCCACGACCTTGATGCCGTCGTCCCCCTTGCGGGCCTCGGCGAGGTCGTCGGCCAGTGCCCGGGCCACGCCGAGGTCGCCGCCCGAGCAGTCGAGGGTGAGGACCAGGACGTTCCCCTTCTTCCGCTTGATGTCGCGGAGGATGCGGCCGACCGACTCGCGCATCGCCCCGTCCACCTCGCCCTTGAGGGTGTAGCGGAAGGCGTCGGGCGAGCGGCCCTGGAGGGGGTCGTCTTGGGTGCTGGCGGGGGACAGCGAGTAGACCTCGGCCACGTCCGCCCGGGTCTCGGCGATGGCGGTGCAGAGGCCGAGCGTGCGGGCTTGTTCGGCGGTGTACAGCGCGACCCGCCCGGGCGGGGCGAAGGCCACCGCCTGCACCCCCGCGACCAGCTCGACTTCGGCCTTGTTGCGGCGGTCGAGGTACCACGTCGCCCCGCCCGCCTTGAGCACTCCGACGGCGAGGTCCACGTCCTTGTCGAACGTCTTGCGGATCGCCGCCCATTGCGCCTTGCGGGTTTCGGCGACCGCCTCGTAGAAGCCCTGCGACGGCTTGTCGAGGGGCGGGGCGTCGGCCGGCACGACCTCGCCGAGGCTCGCCCCCCGGCCCATCGCCAGCTCCTTGCAGGCGAGGACGGGCAGGACGGTGTGGCCGGTCGTCTTGGCGTGGACGAAGGCGACGGTGGTGGTGCTGGCGCGGAGTTCGCCGAGGAAGCGGTGGAGTTCGACGCACGCCCCGAAGTCGGCGTTGGTCACGTCCTTGCCGTCCGGGTTGAAGTCGAACACGACCGTCCGGACCGGCCGCGCCCGGTCGTTGACGCGCTCCTTGACCTGCGCCCGGATGCTGCCGACGACGGCGCTGGTGATCGGCGACGGGACGAGGACGAACAGCCCCTCCTGCGTGCGGACCGCGTCGTTCTGGGCGGGGGCCGGGGCGGGGGCGGCGAGGAGCCAGCCGAGGGCCGCGACCGCGAGACGAATCGGGCACCGGGCGGGGGTGGGCAT
>Ga0105048_10006168_pt1 | contig 19321 bp, 13 predicted proteins | sample MAT05_FD_78382 | JGI IMG/M metagenome (GOLD analysis project Ga0105048, IMG submission 78382) | Freshwater microbial communities from Lake Fryxell liftoff mats and glacier meltwater in Antarctica - MAT-05 | ecosystem: Environmental > Aquatic > Freshwater > Ice > Liftoff microbial mat | place... | reverse complement strand
TCGGCCATCAGCGGCATCGTGCTGGGCGCGGGCGGCCGCGCCACGGGCAACAACTTCGGCGAACTCGGCAATTCGCCCGACGTGCGCGTCAGCAAGAGCCTCGTGAACACGCCGTTCACGGTGGGCTACCCGGGCAGCTACCGCATCAGCGTGCGCAACACGGGCGAGGTGGCCACCGTCGGACCCTACACCGTCAGCGACCGCCTGCCTGCAGGTTTGACGCTGGCCGCCACGCCCACCGGCACCGGCTGGGTCTGCGCCGGCGCGGCGGGTGCCAGCAGCTTCAGCTGCACCAGCAGCAGCGTCATCGCGGCGGCCGCAACGGGCGCCGACACGCTGACCGCCAGCGTCGACGTTGCCGCTACTGCAGTCGCGAATTCGCCGGTGAACAACGCCGTGCGGGTGGAAGGCGGCGGCGAGATTTCGGTGCGCGGCCCCAGCGCGGCCGAGCGCGACGCCTTCGACAACAACCCGGGCGCGCTGCCGCTGTGCACGCCGGCCATCGAGCACAACGCCTGTCGCACGCCGACGCCGGTGCAGCAGGCCGCCGCCATCTCCGGCACCGTCTGGTACGACACCGGCAGCCTGCCGCGGCTGCTGGACGCCGGTGACCGCCGCCTGGCCGGCTGGCAGGTCGAGATCGTCGACACCGCCAGCGGTGCCATCGCGGGGCGCGCCACCACGGGCGCCGACGGCAGGTACCTCGTGCGCGACCTGTTGCCGGGCGTGCCACTGGCGGTGCGCTTTCGCGACCCGGCCTCCGGTGTCGTCTTCGGCTACCCGGTGAACGGCGAAACCGCGCCGGGCTCCAGCGGCGCGGCCTGCAGCGCCAGCCCTGGCGTCGGCAGTGGCGCCAGTTCTTGCGTCGGCAGCGGCGCCATGCCGGCGCTGAGCGTGGTGCTCTCGCCGGGCCAGGAACTGCCGCAGCAAAGCCTGCCGGTCGACCCCAGTGGCGTGGTCTACGACTCGGGGTCGCGCCAGCCGGTGCCGGGTTCGGTGGTGACACTGTCGCCCGTGGGCGTGTGCGTGGGCTGGAACCCGGCCACGGGCCTGGTGGGCGCGACGCTCGGCGGCTACACCGTCAACGGCGACAACGTGGCCATGACGGTGGGGGTCGACGGCTTCTACCAGTTCCTGTTCGCACCCGCAGCCCCGGCCAGCTGCACCTGGCGGCTGGTGGTGACACCGCCTGCCGGCTACAGCTTCGAGTCGCGCGCCATCTTTCCGGCCGCCGGCCCGCTGGTGCCGCCGGGGGCGCCGGGTTCGGTGTTCGCGGTGCAGCCGCAGGCCACGGCACCCACCGCGGCACCGGGTTCAGCGACGACCTACTTCCTGACGCTCACCACCGGCTCCGGCGGCGCAAACATCATCCACAACCACATCCCGCTCGATCTGCAGCTGCCTACCGCCATCGCGCTCAGCAAGACCGGCGACAGGGCCGTGGCCGAGGTCGGCGACAGCATCCGCTACACGATCACGGTCAACGTCACCGCTGGGCAGGTGCCGCGCCAGACCACCGTGGTCGACCGCCTGCCGGCCGGCTTCACCTACATCCGCGGCACCGCGATGGTGGGCGACACGCCCATCGCCGATCCGCAGTCCACCAGCCCGCGCGGCCTGGGGCCGGTGCTGGCCTTCAACCTCGGCCCGATGCCGGCCAGCCGCGAGCTGGTGCTGCGGTATCGCGTGCGCGTCGGTGTGGGCGCGCAGCAGGGTGACGGAATCAACCGTGCCCGCGGGCAAGCCTGCGGCGTGCCTGCGGGCTGCGTCGACGCCAGCCTGAACCCGCTGGGCGGCAGCGTGGCCACCAACGAGGCGGCCTTCCGCGTGCGCGTGGGCGGCGGCGTCTTCACCACCGAGGCCTGCGTGCTGGGCAAGATCTTCGTCGACTGCAACGGCAACCATGTGCAGGACCCCGAAGAACTCGGCGTGCCTGGCGTGCGCCTGGTGATGCAGGACGGCACCACGCTCATCAGCGACAGCGAAGGCAAGTACAGCGTCTGCGGCGTGGCGCCGCGCAGCGCGGTGCTGAAGGCCGACCCGCTGACGCTGCCGCGCGGCTCGCGCCTGACGACGTCCAGCAACCGCAACCTCGGCGACGCCGGCAGCCTGTGGCTGGACATCAAGAACGGCGAGCTGCACCGCGCCGACTTCATCGAAGGCAGCTGCAGCAACACCGTGCTCGAACAGGTGAAGGCGCGCCGCGCCCAGGGCGAAGTGCGCGCGCCCGAACCCGAGCAGAAGGGCCGCCCGGCGCTGCGCTTCGACAGCAAGGCGCACGGCCTGACGCCGCTGACATCGCCCCAGCAGGGCACCGACGGCGCCAACCAGCAGGCACCGAAACCCCGCGCAGCCACGCCCGCGCCGAAGGGCGCCAGCCAGGACGAGGCCCACGTGCCGACACCGGACTTGCCGATGAACCGGCCACCACCGGCCGGGCGAGACAGCGGCACCGCGCCCGGCGCAGGAGGCAGCGATGGCGCGCGTTGATCGCAAGCGAGGTGGTCCGGGAGCGCCACGACTGGGGGCGTCGACGGCGTTGACGACATTCGGCGCGCGCACTGCCCTGAGCCTGGCCGTGCTCATGCCGATGCTGACGCTGACGCTAACGATCACCCCGGCACAGGCCCAGACCCAGCCGCCTGCCGGCTCGCCCAGCGACGTGCGCTACACGCCCAGCGTGGCTGGCGACGCCACGCTGCACCCTCGCGCGCCCGGGCAGGACGGCCAGCCGCCGCGGCTGTTCCGGGGTGAGCAGGCCGGCATCGACTACGCCGTCAACGCAGCCGTGGGCCGCATCGTGGTGGAAGTCGACCGCGACGCGGTGCCGGCCGACGGCCAGGCGCCCGTCAAGCTCACCGTGCGCCTGTTCGACCGCGAGGGCCGGCCGCTGAAGCAGGATGTCTTCGCCACCATCGAACATTCAGGCGGCCGCGTGCTGCTGCCCGGCGCGCGCACCGACGAACTGGGCCCGCGCCGGCTCGACGCCGACCGCAGCACGCCCGGCGTGCAGTTGAAGGTGAGCGCGGGCGTGGCCGAGTTCACGCTGCTGGCACCCGCCGAGGCGCAGGACGTGCGCATCCGCATCAGCGCCGGCAGCGAGGAAGCCGCCGGCGTCGTCAGCTTCGTGCCCGAACTGCGCCCGATGGTGGCCGCCGGTCTGGTCGAGGGCATCATCAATTTCCGCCAGAAGGCCGTGCTCTTGCCGGCGCGCCGCGGAGATGGCTTCGACCAGGAAATCGAGCGCTGGAGCCGTGATTTCAACGGCGGCAAGGCCAACGTCGCGGCACGCACGGCCTTCTTCCTGAAGGGCACGGTGCGGGGCGACCTGCTGCTGACCGCGGCCTATGACAGCGACAAGGCCACGCGGGCGCGCCTGCTGCGAGACGTGCGGCCCGACGAGCTGTACCCCGTCTACGGCGATGCCTCGCTGCGCAGCTTCGACGCGCGCAGTGGCGAGCGGCTCTACGTGCGCATCGACAAGAACAAGAGCTACGCGCTGTACGGCGACTTCGTCACCGGCGACGGCTTCACGCAAGCCATTGGCCAGGGCGCCGTGGCCTCGCTGAAGCAGCGCAGCCTGGGCAACTACAACCGCACCGCCACTGGCGTGCGCCTGCACCACGAAGAGGGCAGTCTCACCGGCAACGTCTTCGCAACGCGCGACACGCTGCGCCAGGTGGTCGAGGAAATCAACAGCCAGGGCTCGGGCCCCTACGGCCTGCGCAACAACGGCGTGCTCGAAGGCAGTGAAAAGGTGGAAGTGCTGGTGCGTGACCGCGCTCAGCCGTCGCGCATCGTCAGCGTGCGGGCGCTGACGCGGCTGGTGGACTACACCTTCGAGCCCTTCTCCGGCCGCATCCTGCTCACCAGTTTCCTGCCGAGCGTCGACGAGAACCTGAACCCGGTGAGCCTGCGCGTGACCTACGAGGTCGATCAGGGCGGCACCTCGTTCTGGGTGCTGGGCGCCGACGGCCAGTGGCGATTGAACCCGACCGTGGAAGTCGGCGGCTCGGTGGTGCAGGACCGCAACCCGCTGGCCGCCTACGACCTGGCCAGTGCCAACCTCACGCTGCGCCTGGCGCCGCGCACGGCCTTGGTGGTGGAAGGCGCGCAGAGCACCAGCACCGTCAACACCAACCCGACCAACCAGACCAGCACACCGGCGCTGGCCTCGCGCTCGGGCGCCGTGCGCGGGCAGGCGGTGCGTGTCGAGCTGGCGCACGAAGGCGACAGCACCGACGCACGCTTGTTCTACGGGCGCTCGTCGCCGCTCTTCAACAACCCGGCGGCGCCGCTCAACGGCGGCCGCGATGAGATCTTTGCGCGCGGCGGCCTGAAGCTCGCGCCCGACCTGAAGCTCTACGCCGAAGGCCAGCGCAGCGAAGACCGCAACACCGGTGGCGGCACGCGGTCTGCAGCGGGTGTTGGCCTGCGCTGGTCGGCCAGCGAGCAGCTCACGCTCGACGCCAGCCTGCGCGCCGCACGCGAGACCGTGGGCACCCAGGGCAACGGCGCGCTGAGCTGGCCCTACGACCAGACGCTGGGCCTCGGCAGCAGCATCGGCAGTGGCAGCGGCGGGGGTGCCCTGGGCTTCGGCAACCAGGTCGTCGACCCGTCGACAGGCCTGCCCGTCATCCGCCAGGGCGGCCTGCCCGCAAGCCCCAGCAGCCTGGCGGCCGGCAGCCGGCTTTCGAGCGACAGCCTGCGGCTGGGCGCGGGCTGGCGCGTGAACGAGCGTGCCACGCTGGGTGCCGAGGTCGAGACCGATGTCTCCGGCGACCGCCGCCGCCGCGTCGCCCTGGGCGGCGACTACACGGTGGCCGAACGCACGCGCCTGTACGGCCGCTACGAACAGCAAAGCGGCTGGGTGCAGCTGGGCGGCGTCTCTGACACCGGACGCAGCGCGGGCGCCTTTGTCTTCGGTGTCGACAGCAGCTACTTGCGCGACACCCAGGCTTTCAGCGAGTACCGCCTGCGCGACGCTGTCTCGGGGCGAGACCTGCAACTGGCGTCGGGCCTGCGCAACCAGTGGGACGTCGCCGAAGGCTGGCGCGTCAACACCGGCTTCGAGAACCTGCGCGTCGTCTCGGGCGCCACCGCGCCCGTCAACGCTGTCAGCGTGGCGCTGGACTGGACGGCGAACCCGCTGTGGCGCGCGAGCAACCGGCTCGAAGTGCGGCGCAGCGGCGATATCGGCGCCACACCCGACGACGAACGTTTCCAGACCACGCTGCTGCAGACCCTGGTGGCGCGCAAGCTCGACCGCGACTGGACGCTGCTGGCGCGCAACCACTTGCTGAAAACCGACTACAGCGCTCGCGGCGACGTGCTGCAGGACCGCGCGCAGCTGGGCCTGGCCTACCGCGACACCGACACCAACCGCATCAACGCGCTGGCCAAGCTCGAATACAAGACCGAGCGCGACGCCAGCAACGCGGCAGTGGGCGAATTGCGCAGCCGCGCCTGGGTCGTCTCTGCGCACGGCGACTTCCACCCGAGCCGCCCGTGGTGGCTGACCGGCCGTGTGGCCGCCAAGTGGCAGCGCGACCGTTTCGAGGGCGGTGTCGGCAGCAGTTTCCAGGCCCAGCTGCTCGCCGGCCGGCTGGTCTACGACATCACCGAAAACTGGGACCTCGGCATGCTGGCCGCCGCGCAGTTCGGCAGCCAGGGCGCGCGCCAGACGGCCTACGGCGTGGAAGCCGGCTACCTGCTGCGCCAGAACCTGTGGCTGTCGGCCGGTGTGAACGTCACCGGCTTTGCCAGCGACCCCGATCTCGTCGGCTACGAGTACACGCGCAGCGGTGTCTACATACGCCTGCGATTCAAGTTCGACGAGAACCTTTTCAAGGGCCGTGACCGCGAGGTCAACAGGAGCCTCGACCGATGAAGCACTTCACACCGAAGGTTCTGCCTGCGCTGCAGTTTGCGCTGCTGCTCGCGGCCGCGCCGATGCTGCACGCCCAGACAAGCACGCTGGCCGCGCCAAAAGACCGCATCAGCGACGAAGCCATCCAGGCCGACCAGCGCGCCTACGAGACGCTGCAGGGCCGCATCAAGGGCCTGAACGACCGCGGCCGACCGGTGCGTGACTACCACCTGTCCAAGGCCCAGTGCTGGCTGGACGTGAGCTTTCACGAGTACACGCGCAACGACCGCAGCGCCTTCCCGCAGGCGGCGATGACGGAAAGCGAGAAGCTCATCGTCGGCATGGAGGGTGCTGTCAGCCCGCTGCCAACCGACACGCCGCTGGTCAACGGTGCCGCGCGCCTGCGCCCCGACCTGTGGGAGCGCGCTGCTGCCTTGCGCGGCGATGGCGGCTTCCGCTGCGCGCAGCAGAAGGTGGCCTGTGCCGAGGTGGAACTGGTGCACGCCGGCAACGAGTTCAACCAGCAGCAGTGGCGCCACGCCAAGCCCTATGTGCAGATCGCCGAAGACCTGCTCGGAGAGGCCCAGGCGCTGGCGGCGAGCTGCAACCTGCCCGCGCCGCCACCACCGCCGCCGCCGCCGGCCCAGGTCCCGGTTGTGCTGCCCGCGCCTGTTCCGCTGCTGCCTCTGCCGCCGCCGCCTGCCGCACAGGAGCTGCAGCTCAGTGCCGCCGTGCTCTTCAACTTCGACCGTCAAGACGCCAGGAACATGCGCCCGTTCTCCGTCGTGCAGCTGGAAGAACTGGTGCGCCGCGTGCAGCGCGAGAAGCTGGTGGTCCTGGGCATCGAGCTCAGCGGCCACGCCGACCGCCTGAACAGCACCGGCCAGAGCGACTACAACCAGCGCTTGTCTGAAAAACGCGTGGCCACCGTGAAGGCCGAACTGGCCAAGCTGGGCATTGCGCCGCAGCTGATGTCCACCGTCGCCAGTGGCGACAGCCAGCAGGTGCAGGGCTGCGAGCAGCGTTTCACCGCCAAGGCAGAACTGCAGGAGTGCCTGCTGCCGAACCGGCGTGTCGAGGTGCTGATCAAGGCGCGCCGGCCCTGAGCTGCGCTTAGTCGGCGTCGATCTCGTGCAACAGCCGCAGCGCTGAATCTTCTGAAAGGTTCAGCAGCGCGGCCACGTCATGCACGTCGTCGGGCAGCGCTGCGTTGTCCCAGCCCGTGGCGGTGTGCCGCGCCACGCGGATGGCCAGCTGCACGTTGCGCATCTGCGGCGTCAGGTGCTGGGCATGCTCGTCGGTGATCTGCACCAGCAGCGCCGGCAGGCGCCACTTCAGCATCAGTGCGTGTTCCAGCGCATACAACTCGATGTTCAACAGCTCACGCTGCACCGCCGCGCTGCGCAGCGCGGGGTCGGCCTGCTGGCGCTGCTCGATGGCCAGGGCCAGCGCGGGTGCGCGTTGCCACAGCAGCAGTTCGGCAAAGGCGTGCAACAGCGCGGCTTCGTGAATGACGGCGGCGTTATGGTCCATGCGGTGCACGGCAAAACCCATTGCGAAACGCGCCGCGCGGCGGCTGCGGCGCAGCACGCGGTGAAAGCCGTCCAGCGCCTGCGGCTGGCTGGCCAGCAGCACTTCGACCTCGGCCTCTTCCTGAAAAGCGCGAAAGAAGGGCGGCACGCCCAGCATCACCAGCGCTTCGGTCACGGTTTCGGTGTCGCTGCCTTCGCGGCCGCGACGCAGCTGGGCCACATGCGCCAGCAGCTTGATGGTCATCAGCGGGTCGTTCACCACCGCATCAGCAAGCAGGCGCGCGTCCACCGCGTCTTCATTGACGGCCAGCTCGCGCAGTGATTCCAGCGTTTCCCCCAGCACCGGCAGGCAGCTGTGCTCGAAAAGCGCGGTCCAGCCTGCGAGGTCGCGCGGGGCTCGGGTGATCAGCGGCAGTTCAGCAAGCATGTCGTGCGAGCGGGCTCTCGAAAAGAAGCCATCGCTCTTTAGATTATCGGTCTGCCGGGCTGTTGCTTGAGCCGTGCACCCCGTTCAGGCCAGCGACAACATCAGCCCCTGGCGCGCGTTGCTGCGGCCGGCCAACACTTCAGCGTAGGCCTGCAGCACGGCCTGGGCGCCGCGGCGTTCGCTGATCTGCACCCAGGGCGTGCTGCTGGTGGCCGCAGCGACAAAGTCAGTCCACGCTGCAGCGACGCGGCTTTCCAGGTCTGCACGGCCCCAGCCCTGGGGCGGCGGCGCGCTGCGCTTTTTCATCTGCGCCGGGGCGAAGAACAGCGTGGGCCGCGGGCCAGGCAGGCCGGCGCTGCTGCCGGGCGCCGCCAGCGCTTCCCAGTGCGTGCCGCCCACTGAGCAGCTGTAGGCCAAGGTGCCGGCAAAGTGTTCGTGCACCGCGCGGCGCAGGCCGGCGTTGCCGGCGAAGTCGACATAGACGCTCTGCACCTTGGCATTCAGCAGCGGCAGTTCGTCGTAGAGACGCACCTCGTCGTAGCAGCCCAGCGAGCGCACGAAGTCGGCATTGCCTGCCGAAGTGAGACCCACCACGCGCAGCGCGCCAGGCTGGCCGCGGCGCTGTGCGAGGCAGAAGGCGGTGGCAAAGGCGGTCTTGCTGGATGCGCTGCTCAGCAGCACTTGCGTGGCGCCGAAGCCGCCGGCCTCGGCCAGGAAATCGTCGATGAGGAAAGACGTGATGAACAGCGGCCGCAGCACGGCCTGCAGGCCTTCGAGCGCGGGCTGCCAGCCGGGGTCGGCGTCGCAGCAGCTGTAGTGGTTGTAGACCGCAGCCAACTCCGCGCGGTGGCTTGCCGTGTCGCTGAAGCCGGCGGCATTCAGCCGGCCGGGTGTCACCACGAGGTGGGTGCCTGCGGGAAAGTAGCCCCAGACCCTGCGGCCTGTGGCCATTCCTTCGTTCAAAGACTCGGCCACGGTCGCGAAGCCCCACACCGGCAGACAGCCTTCGCCAGCATCAGGCGCGGGGAAGAATTGCCAGTACTTCATGGCCTCGCCGAAGGCGGCGTAGGTGATGTTGTTGGCAGTCAGCGCGAAGTGGTCGATTGCGAGCCGCACTTCGCCCGGGCGAAGACTGCGCGCAGCGGGGGCGTCTGGGTCTGGGCCAAGCCGCGCCTGGGCCAGCTGCTGGCGCTGGATGAAGAGGCGGTGGCCAATGGCGGCACTCGAGGCGATCGCGGCACTTGAGGCGCCGGTGACGGTTGAAGCAGTTGCGCCGTTAGGCGCGCTGGCGGCAGAACGGGGGTCGGGCATGCGGGCTCCTCTTGGCAGGGCCGCAGCATGCGCGGCGCGCGGCGGGGTGGCTGTCACCCCTGCGACGGGCAAGCCGTCGCAGGGGTGCAGCCGAAAGCCACGGCTACAGGCGCTGCACGCCGAGCACGTGCCCGACGAGCTGGCCGTTGACGTAGAGCGCACCTTCCGGTGCGCCGGCGTCGGCGTGGTACTCGATCACTGCTTCCAGCACAGGTGTGCTGGCAACCGGTGCCACACGTTCGGCCAGCAGGCCGAGCGAGCGGCTCAGCACACGCAGCAGCGCGGCTGCAAGGTCTCGGGCGCGGCGCTCTCCGGGTGTGGCCGCATCGAGGGACAGTTCATGGATCAACATGGTGGGTCTCCGTGTGAAGCCGCCTCGCGTCAGTGGGGCGGCGGCTTCGAGGTCTGTTCAGGGGCTGTGTCGCAGGCGCTGCAGTTCTTCACGCAGTGCACGCTGTTGGCTCTGGCGGCGCGCGCCGGTGCTGGGCTGGTGGGAGCCGGCCCCGCTTCGCAGGGCGGCAGCCACGAAGGGGTTGCGCGGCTTGATGGTCTTGAGTTGCATCTTCATCGTGACTCTCCTGGGTGGCCTTCTTCAGGCGGGGTGGGCCGGCATTGCCGGGGAACAAAGAACTCGGAAACAAGGCAAACCTGAGATCCGGGGCCGCCAATGAAAACGGCCCGGGTGCTGGTGCAACCCGGGCCGTGGTGGCTGATGTGCCACGCGATGCGCAGCGCTCAGGTCACCGGCACCCCGGGAAGGGCGCCATCAAGACCGTTTTCACATTCAGCCGCAGCCCGTACATGCTGCGCGGCCACCACGGAGGGGCAGACGGGCAGGGCAGTCACAGACAGCTGGAGCTTCATGGTGTCTCGGTGGGGTGGATCGGCTGCAGCATTGCTTCGTGGGGCCCTTTGCTGCAGGCTTGCGCAGATGATAAACACGACGTTATCAGTGGGCAAGTGTTATTGATCACCGCGCCCCTGCAAACGTGGGGGGCGACTTGGCGCGCTGCGTGGCTTCATTTCTTGCGCTTCAGCGGCGCCACGCCGGTCTGCGACTGCAGCCACAGCGCCTGAGCGTCTTCGGCCTGCGGCGCCAGGGCTGCAGTGGGCGGCTTCACCGGCCGCATCACACCCGGAGCCACGGCCACCATCGTTCCGGGAGCATGCGTTGCGGCTAGAGTTGCTGGCGCAACCGACGGCAACAACGGCGGCAACAGCGGCGCAGGCGCCGGGCCGAGCACCTCGCCCAGCAGGTCGAGCAGCCGCGTGCGCGCACGCTGCGGGTGGCGGCGGTAGTAGGTCAGCACGAGGCCGACGATGAAACGCTCGTCATCGTCGCGGGGCGCCGAATCGTCGGCCGGGCCGCGGCTGGCGGGGTCGGTGGCGCCCTCGGCCTGAAGGGCGCCGGCGCCATGTTCAACATCCATCCAGCCCCGCGGCTTGTGGCACAGGTGTTCGAACTGGCGCGCCAGCCGCTCACCGATCTGGCGGCTGCGGCTCTTGATCTGGCTCCAGTAGCTCGGCTGGATCTGCACCCGCTCAGCGAAGCGGCGCTCCAGACCGCGCAGCGTGGCGGCGTCGGCGTGGCGGGCGGTGGCGCGCACGAACTCTTCGAAAAGCGCCAGCGCGTTGTCCAGGCGCGTTTGCGCAAGGGCCTGGGCGGGGTCTTGGGGGCTGGCTTGCATCAGTGCTGATGATAAATCTGCGTTCACCTGCGCGGCAGCGCACCTTGCTTCGGCCGGGCCGCCGCTAGGATGCCGGCATGGGTATCGACATGGGCAAGGGCGTTCCGCCTCCAAACGAAACCAGCTTTCCCAGCGGCGAGTTGCGGCCAGCGCTGGGCCTCGGAACCTGGCGCTTCGGCGAAGAGCGTTCGCGCCGCGCCGCTGAGGTGGGCGCGCTGCGCGAGGCGCTGGCCATGGGCTGGCGCCTGATCGACACCGCCGAGATGTACGGCGAAGGCGGCGCCGAAGAAGTCACGGGGCTGGCCGTGGCAGAAGCGCTGCGCGCAGACGTGCGGCGCAGCGAACTGTTCATCGTCAGCAAGGCGCTGCCCACACATGCCGGCGCCCGGGCGTTGCAGGCCGCCTGCGAAGCCAGCCTGCGCCGGCTGCAGCTGGAGCAGATCGACCTCTACCTGCTGCACTGGCGCGGCGTCGTCCCGCTGGCCGAAACGGTACGCGGCTTCGAACAGCTGCAGCGCCGCGGCCTCATCCGCCTGTGGGGCGTCAGCAATTTCGACCTCGACGACATGCGCGAACTCAGCGCTGTGCCCGGTGGCCGCGCCTGCGCCACGAACCAGGTGTACTACTCGCTCAGCCAGCGCGGTGTCGAACACGACTTGCTGCCGTGGCAGCGTGTGCAGCAGATGCCGCTGATGGCGTACAGCCCTTTCGACCAGGGCGAACTCGTCGACCATCCGCGCCTGCGCCCGGTGGCCGAACGCCACCGGGCCACGCCCGCCCAGGTGGCACTGGCCTGGCTGCTGCACCAACCGGGCGTGATGGCGATTCCGAAAGCCGGCAATGCGCTGCACCTGCGCCACAACTGGGCCGCACGGCAACTGCGCCTGACGGGCGACGACCTGGCGGAACTTGACCGCCACTTCGCGCCACCAGAGGGCAAGCAGCCACTCGTCACGCGCTGAAACGCCCGCGGCGGCCTCACCAGCTGGACAAGGCCCCGCATTCAAGGCATGGAGACACCGACGCCGCCGCGCCCATTGGGCCGGCGATTGGGCCGGCGATTGGGCCGGCGGCCGCGGTGTGCGCGGCGAGCGGGATGTGCCGCCGGCCGCTCTGGGTTCAGGCGTCGGTCTTGATCCGGATCCTCGGCGCCGTCTTCACGCTCCACACCATGGTGATGGCAAGGATGGCGATCACCACGCCCAACGACACCATCACAGGGATCTTGTAGACGTCGATCAGCAGCATCTTCGTGCCGATGAACACCAGCACCACCGCCAGGCCGTAGCTCAACAGGTGGAACTTGGTGGCCACGGCCGCCAGCAGGAAGTACATCGCCCGCAGGCCAAGGATGGCGAAGATGTTGCTGGTCAGCACGATGAAGGGGTCCATCGTGATGGCGAAGATGGCGGGGATGCTGTCCACCGCGAAGATCACGTCGGTCAGGCCCACCAGGCAGATCACCAGGAACAGCGGCGTGGCGATCTTCTTGCCGTTCTGGACGGTGAAGAACTTCTCGCCGTCGAAGTGCTTGCCCACGGGCATGATCTTGCGCAGCAGTTTCAGCGCCGGGTTGCTTTCGAGGTCGGGCTCCTTGTCGGCCGCCCACCACATCTTGATGCCGGTGAGCACAAGGAAGGCGCCGAAGAGATACAGCACCCAGTGGAATTGCGCGATGAGCCAGGCACCCAGCAGGATCATCACCGTGCGCAGCACGATGGCGCCGATGATGCCGATCATCAGCACCCGCTTCTGGAACTGCGGCGGCACCGCGAAGTAGGTGAAGATCATCAGGAACACGAAGATGTTGTCCACCGCCAGGCTCTTCTCGATGAGGTAGCCGGTGAGGAACTCGATGCTCTTGGTGTTGGCGAGTTCGGTGCCGTGGTCCTGATAGACCGCATACCAGAACAAGCCGTTGAACGCAAAGCTCAGCATCACCCAGACGATCGACCAGTTGATCGCTTCCTTGACGGTGACGGTGTGTGCGCCCTGCTTGTTCAGCACGATGAAGTCGACGACGAGCGCGGCGATCACCGCGCAGACGAAAAATACCCAGAGCCAAAGCGGCGCGATGGTGTCCATGGACACTCCCGTGTGTTGTGTGGTGTTGTGGAGAGTTCGCGCCGAAAGGTCTTGCGGGAGAAGTCTCCTGCGGCCCCGGGTCGTCAGGCGTGATGCTGGCAACCGTATTGACGGGGTGACGCGGCAGCAGGCGCTGCTTGCTACTCCCCTTTCGGCAGCGAGGATGTTAGGCAGCAGGCAGCAGCCCTTCGCGCGGCGGGCTTATTCCGGATCATTCGTGTTCGGGCTGCGCCGTTGTCTGCGCGGCCGCCAAGCGCAGGCGCGTGCTACCGTCGCGCCGCTTCCGATCCCCAGTTGCGTGTTGATTGAGCTGCGCTGCGCTTGACTGCCGACCTTCCCGCCAACCTTCCGGCCGACCTTCCAGCCGACACCCCGACGCCCCGCCGCGTGCTGCCCACGCTGGTGCTGGCGCAGCTGGCGGGCACCTCGCCCTGGTTCGCCGTCAATGCCGTGATGCCCGAGCTGCAGCGTGCCTACGGCTACAGCGAGGCGGCGGTGGGCACCCTCAGTTCGGCGCTGCAGCTGGGGTTCATCGCCGGCACGCTGTTGTTCGCGTTGCTCGCGCTGGCCGACCGCTTCTCCGCGCGTCGCCTCTTCCTGCTGAGCACATTGGCCGCCGCTGGCTGCACGCTGGCCGCCGCGGCGATGGCGCACAGCTACAGCGGTCTCCTCGTGTGGCGGGTGGCCACCGGCTTCTGCCTGGCTGGCATCTACCCCGTGGGGATGAAGATCGCGGCGCTGTGGTTCCCGCGCGGCCTGGGCACGGCCTTGGGGTGGCTGCTGGGCGCGCTGGTGCTGGGCAGCGCCAGCCCTTACCTGCTGCGCGCCGTGGGCGCGACACTGCCGTGGCAGAGTGTGTTCATCGCCGTGGCCGTGCTGGCGGCCATTGCCGGCGTGGCCGTGGTGTGGCTGATACCGGAGCCCCCACCGCGCGTCGGAGCGTCACCGCTGCGCCTGGCCGCGCTGGCCAGCCTGTGGCGCGACGTCCGCACGCGCGCTTCGGTGTTCGGCTACTTCGGCCACATGTGGGAGCTGTACACGGTATGGGTGCTGATGCCGCTGGTGCTGGCCACTCGGCTGCAGGGCGCGGTGGCCGTGTCGGGCTGGGCCTTTGTCGTGCTGGGTGCGGGTGCCGTGGGCTGCGTGGTGGGCGGCCTGCTCGCGCCGCGCTGGGGCAGTGCGCTCGTGGCCGGCACGCAGCTGGCCACCAGCGGCCTGTGCTGCCTGGCGGCACCGTGGATGCTGGGCGCACCGCTGCCGCTGTTTCTGGCCTGGTTGGTGCTGTGGGGCGTCACCGTGTCTGGTGATTCGCCGCAGTTCAGCGCGCTGACGGCCGCCAACGCCCCGCGTGAAGCGGTGGGCAGCGTGCTGACGCTCAGCAACAGCATCGGCTTCAGCATCTCGGCGCTGAGCATCGAAATCTTCGTGCGCCTGCTGGCCACGCACACGCTCGCGCAACTGCTGCCCTGGCTGGCACTGGGGCCGTTGCTGGGCCTCATCGCGCTGCGGCCGCTGCTGAAGCTGCAAGGCAAGGCATGAAGACCCGCCGCCAGCTGCTGCAAGCCACCGCCGCCACCGGCGCCGCCCTGGCCGCGCCAGCCTGGGCACAGGCGCCCGCCTCGGCCGCGCTGCTGCAGCGGGCCATTCCGAGCAGCGGTGAGCGCCTGCCCGCTGTCGGCCTGGGCACCTGGCTGACCTTCGACCTGCCCATCAACGACGTGGAAGGCATGGCGCGCCGCCGCCAGGTGCTGGACCGCTTCTTCGCCGGCGGCGGGCGCCTGGTCGACAGTTCGCCGATGTACGGCCATGCCGAAGCCGTGATGGGCGAACTGCTGGCGCGGCCCGAACCGCGCCTGTTCAGCGCGACCAAGGTGTGGACCGGCCTGCCGCAGTACGGCCCGACGCAGATGCGGCGCTCTCTGGCGCTGTGGCGGCTGCCGCGTGTGGACCTGATGCAGGTGCACAACCTGCTGGCCTGGCGCGCCCACCTGAAGACGCTGCGTGATTGGCAGGCCGAAGGCCGCACGCGCTACATCGGTGTCACCACCTCGCACGGGCGCGCGCCCGACGAGGTGCGCCAGATCCTGCAGAACGAGCGCATCGACGTGCTGCAGATCACCTACAGCCCCGCCGACCGCAGCGCCGAACCGCTGCTGGCACTGGCCGCGGAACGCGGTGTCGCCGTCATCGTCAACCGGCCCTTCGACGGCGGCGCCTTGCTCACACGGCTGGGCAGCCAGCCGCTGCCCGCCATCGCCCGAGACTTGCAATGCGACAGCTGGGCTGCGCTGGTGCTGAAGTGGACGCTGGCGAACACTGCCGTCACCTGCGCGATACCGGCCACCACGAACCCGCTGCACGTGGTGCAGAACCTGGCCGCGCTGCAGGGGCCGCTGCCAGATGTGCGGCAGCGCGCCGCGCTGCTGGCCGCGATGGCGGTCGGCTGAACGGCTGAACGGTTGAACGGCTGAAGCCTTACTGGAAGGCCACCTCGGCAAAGCTGCGCAGCTTGCGGCTGTGCAGGCTGCCCGGCCGTTCTTGCCGCAGCAGTTCCACCGCGCGCATGCCGATGCGCAGATGCTGGTCGACCCGTTCCCGGTAGAAGGTGTTGGCCATGCCGGGCAGCTTGATCTCGCCGTGCAGCGGTTTGTCGCTCACGCAGAGCAGAGTGCCGTAGGGCACGCGGAAGCGAAAGCCGTTGGCGGCAATGGTGGCGCTTTCCATGTCCAGCGCCACGGCACGGCTCTGGCTGAAGCGGCGCTCTGGCCCGGCATTCGGCAGCAGTTCCCAGTTGCGGTTGTCGGTGCTCGCAACCGTGCCGGTGCGCAAGATGCGCTTGAGCTCGTAGCCCTGGAGCTGCGTCACATCGGCCACGGCCTGCTCCAGCGCCACCTGCACTTCGGCCAGCGCCGGGATGGGTACCCAAAGCGGCAGCTCTTCGTCGAGCACATGGTCTTCACGCATGTAGCCGTGGGCCAGCACGTAGTCACCGAGTTGCTGGCTGTTGCGCAGGCCGGCGCAGTGGCCCAGCATCAGCCAGGCATGCGGCCGCAACACCGCCACGTGGTCGGTGATGGTCTTGGCGTTGGCCGGGCCGACGCCGATGTTGATCATCGTGATGCCGCTGTTGTCAGGCCGGCGCAGGTGGTAGGCCGGCATCTGCGGCAGGCGCGGTGGCGGCATGCCGAATTCGTCGCCCGGGCGGGTGCTGGTGCCGGCCCGGCGCGTGATGACGTTGCCCGGTTCGACAAAAGCCTCGTACTCGCTGGCGGTGTCGGCCATCACCGCGTGGCCCAGCTTGATGAATTCGTCGATGTAGAACTGGTAGTTCGTGAAGAGCACGAAGTTCTGGAAGTGCTCGGGCGCGGTGCCGGTGTAATGGCGCAGGCGGTGCAGCGAATAGTCCACGCGCGGCGCCGTGAAGAGCGCCAGCGGCTGGGCCTCACCCGGCGCCGGGTTGTGGGTGCCGTTGGCAATGCCATCGTCCATCGCCGCCAGGTCGGGCAGGTCGAAGAGGTCGCGCATCTTCAGCCGCCGCTCGTGCGGCATGCTGCCTTCCAGGTGGTCGTGTTCAGCCAGCGAGAAGTGCACGGGGATGGGCTGCGCGCTGGTGCCCACCTCGATGGGCACGCCGTGGTTCTTCAGCAGCAGGCGGAACTGTTCGAGGTAGTAGTTGGCAAACAGGTCGGGCCGCGTCACGGTGATCTCGAAGGTGCCGGGCCCGGCCACGAAACCGTAACTCAGCCGTGAATCGGCACGCGCCACGGTGCTGGTGCGCACACGCACGAACGGGTAGCAGGCGCGCACCGGCTGGCCGTCGTCTTCGCCGGCCACGAAGCGGCGCAGGCTGTCGCGAAGATGCTCGACGCTGCTGCGGTAGATGGCCTGCACTTGAGCCAGTGCGGCCTCGGCGTCGTCGAACCTGGCGGGGGCGATGAAAAGCGGCAATGAAGTCATGCCGGATTATCAGCCTGGGGTCTGCCCCACTGCGGGAGCAGCCGCTGCGGCGCCTTCGGCCAGCAGCTTTTCCATCTCATCCATCAGCTTGTTCATCTGCGCGATGAGGGCGCGGTAGGGCGCGGGGGAATTCATGTCCAGCCCCGCCTCCTTCAGCAGCGGCACCGGGTGGCGCGAGCCGCCGCTCTTCAGCACGCCCAGGTAGGTGTCGCGCAGGCCCGGCGTGCCTGCCAGCAGCTGGGTGCTGAAGTGGTGGGCCGCAGCCATCGAGGTGGCGTACTGGTAGACGTAGAACGGCCGGTAGAAGTGGGGAATGATCGCCCACTCGCTGCACACCGCCGGATCGATGTTCATCACGCCGGTTTCGGCGCCGTGGTACTGCCTCAGCAGACCACAGTACATCTGCGTCATGCGCTTGCCGGTGACGGCCTCGCCGCGCTCCAGCGCGTCGTGCACCTGCAGTTCGAATTCGGCAAACATGGTCTGGCGGAAGAACGCGCCGCGCAGACGCTCGACGGTCTCGCCCAGGTAGAACAGGCGTTCTTCCTTGCTCTGCGCCGTCTTCAGCACGTGGCCCTGCAGCAGCATCTCGTGCGTGAAGGCCGCAATCTCGGCCAGAAAGAGCGGGTAGCCGGCCTTCTCGGGCGGCTGTGCGCCGTGGGCCTGCAGCGTGTGCATGCCGTGGCCCCACTCGTGCGTGTAGGTGCTGACGCTGCCGAAGGTGTCCTGGTGGTTCAGGAAGATCAGCGGCGTCATGCCGTAGACGCCGCTCTGGTAGGCGCCAGGGCTCTTGCCGGGCGCCGGGTAGACATGCATCGTGCGTTCGGCCAGCGCCTTCTTCAGCTGCGCCTGGTAGGGCGCGCCCAATGGCGCCACCGAGGCCAGGGTCAACTCGGCGGCCAGCTCGGGCGTGTAGCGGCGCGTGGTCTTCACCAGTTCGGGGTAGATGTCGTGGTAGCCCAGGTCGGGCAGGCCCAGCATCTTCTGGCGCAGCTTGAAGTAGCGGTGCAGCGTGGGCAGCCCGCGCTGGGCCTCGGCCACCAGCGTGCGGTAGACGCTCTCGGGGATGGCGTTGTCAGACAGGCTCGCCGCCACCGCAGATGGGTGGCCGCGCAGGCGTGCGTTGATGACGCCAGCCTCCACGCGCTGGGCCAGCGTGCTGCCCATGGTGTTCTCGAAGCGGGTATTGGCGCGGAAGAAGGCGTCGAAGGCCTGCTTGCGCACGGCGCGGTCGGGGTGGGCGCGCAGGCGGTTGTAGCCGGTGTTGTCCACGCGCACGGGCTTGCCGTCCACGGTGATGCTGGGCCACTCCATGTCCACCGAGGTCAACAGCGTGCGCGTGTTGCCTTGGCCGCTCAGCACGGGGCCCAGGGCGGCCAGCGCGGCTTCAGCCTCGGGGTGCAGCTTGTGTTGGGCTACACGCAGCACTTCCTGCAAGCGCATGCTGTGGCGGGCCAGGCCGGGCTCGGCCTTCAGCCAGGTGTTGATGCGTTTTTCGCCCAAGGCGGCGATGGCGCCGTCCACCCACGCCACCGAGGCGCCGAACTGGCCCGAGAGTGAACGCGCCTGCGCGCCACGCTCCTGGTTGCGCGGGTTGCGGTTGTCGGTGGAGGCCAGGGCGCTGGCGTAAACGCCCACGCGGCGCAGGCGCTGGCTGGCTGCCGAGAGTTTGTCCAGCGCCCCGCGCAGGCTGGCGGCATTGCGGCCGAAGTCCTTCTGCAGCGCCTTCAAGGCCGGCAGTTCAGCCAGCAGGGCCAGGCGTTCGGCTTCCCAGGCGGCGTCGCTCGCGAACAGCGGGCTCAGGTCCCAGACGTACTTCGGGTCGGTGACAGGCGCGGCTGCCGTCGCGGCCACCGCGTTGGTTTCCGCGAGCACGCTGTCATCGTCTGTCTCTGCCTGGGCGTTGCCCAACAGAAGGCCAAAGGCGGCCACGGCAAGCGCGGTAGCACGCAAGCGGGGCAGGCGGGGCAGGTGTACGCGCGAGAGGGCCGGGGCGGTTGTTCGCATGGCGGCAAGGCAGCAGATGAAAAGCCGCGATTGTGGCCACAGCGGAGGCGCCTTGCTCGGCTAGAGGATGTACCGGGACAGGTCTTCGTTGTGCGCCAGTTCGGCCAGCCGCGCATCCACCGCGGCGGCGTCTATCACCACCGTCTGCCCACTGCGGTTCGGCGCCTCGAAGCTGATTTCGTCGAGCAGCCGCTCCATGACCGTGGCCAGGCGGCGCGCGCCGATGTTCTCCGTGCGCTCGTTCACCTCGAAGGCAATCTGCGCCAGGCGCTGCACACCCTCGGGCAGCACCTCCAGCGTCACGCCCTCGGTGGCGAGCAGCGCCTGGTATTGCTTGATCAGGCTGGCGTCGGTGCTGGTGAGGATGGCCTCGAAGTCCTGCACGCTGAGCGATTGCAGCTCCACCCGGATGGGGAAACGGCCCTGCAGTTCGGGGATCAGGTCG
>Ga0105048_10006167_pt1 | contig 19321 bp, 15 predicted proteins | sample MAT05_FD_78382 | JGI IMG/M metagenome (GOLD analysis project Ga0105048, IMG submission 78382) | Freshwater microbial communities from Lake Fryxell liftoff mats and glacier meltwater in Antarctica - MAT-05 | ecosystem: Environmental > Aquatic > Freshwater > Ice > Liftoff microbial mat | place... | reverse complement strand
CCTCGCCGGGGTGGTGCAGGCGCTCGACCTGGGGGAGTTGCTCAAAGACCCGGACCCGGCCGGGCCGGACGGGTGGCCGGAAACCGGCTTGCAGCCGCCCGAGGGGAAGAAGTGAGGGGTGGTATTCACCCTCTCCCCTTGAGGGAGAGGGTCGCGGCGCAGCCCGCGGGGTGAGGGGGAAGGCAAGCCCAATCACCGGGACGCGCGCCGGGCTGGGCGGGGCTTCCCCTCACCCCCAACCCCTCTCCCTCAAGGGGAGAGGGGAGCCAGAGGGCGGGCGTCGATGGCCCGGCTCACACCCGCCGGCAGCTCAGTACACCGCGTTCGGGTCGGCCTTGCCGGGGGCCGAGGCCGCCGCCGCCCCGCCGCCGTAGCGGGCGTGCCAGCCCTCGGCGGCGCGGACGCCGTGCAGGTCGTCGGTCGTCAGGCCGTACTTGGCGAACCACGGCGTCCCGGTCCGCACGATCGCGTCGGTTTCCGTCACGCGGCGGACGCACTCGGTCTCGGCGAACTTCTGACGCTCGGCCGGGCTGGTGTAGGTGAAGAATTCCTTCCAGAACGCCCGCCCGCCAAGGATGCCGCTCGCCCCCGCCTTCATCGCCATCTCGACCTGCTTCTTATACTTGTCGTAGTCCACCCCGGCGCTCAGCAGCACCCACGGCTTGGCGCAGGCGTCGTTGAGCCGCTTGAGGTTGTCCGCCAGTTGCGCGTCGGTCTCCTGACCGAACGTGCCGGGGAACTCGGACTTGTAGATGTCGCAGTACCGGCTCAGGTACTTGGCCGAGTCGATCACCGTCGTCGCCTTGCGGGCCAACTTGCTCGGGCTATCGTCCTTCTCGCCGGTCAGGGCGAAGTGGATCGGCTCCAGCAGGAACAGGATGTCGTGCTCGACGCAGGCGTCGTACACCTGCCGGGTGAACTCGAAGTTGTGCTCGGCCGAGTCCGGCTCGGTCGGCTCGAACTGGGCGAGGAGCTTGACCGCGTCGGCCCCGCACCGCTTGATCTTGTGGACGCCCCACCCCGGCTCGACTTCGCCGAGCGGCCCGCCGGCCGCGTTCTTCGTCGCCCCCGACTTCTCGACCCGGATGAGCAGGCCGGTCCCGGCCGGGACGGCGTGGGCGGCGACCGTGCTCCAGTACCCGTAGTACCCGTCCACGAGGAGGCCGGAGCAGTGCGGGGAGAGGGCGCGGCTGAGCATCACCTTGGCGTCGGCGATCTCGGCGTAGGTCGGCTCCTTGCCGGTCGCCTTCTTCATCATCGAGATCATCGAGCTGTTCTGGTCGGTGGCGACCATCGTCAGCGTCCCGTTCGGGTTGCTGATCCGCTGCAGCCCGCGGAGCTTCCCGGGGGTCAGGCCGAGGCCGAGGAGGCGGGTCGCCGAGAGCGGGGTGGACATCGCGGGGGAATCTCCCGGGAGAGGAGGAACGGAGGCGCGGGACCGGGTCGGAGGAATCTTAGCGGGGCGGGGTCGGGCGGACAGTGTCGGCGGGGCAAGTCCGGCGCGTGACAGCGGCCCCGCGCGGGTGTACAGTGGAGTGCGGCCCCCACCTCCCCGGCGGGCCGGTGTTAGCCTCGGCCCGCCGCCTCGTCCTTACTCCGTCGCCGTGCCCGCCCCGGGAGACTCGCTCATGAACCGCCGCCAGTTCGCCACGTCCGTCGCCGCCGCCGGCGTCCTCGGCCGGTGGGGGGCGTCCCCCGCGGCCGCCCAGCTGCCGAAGAACAAGGACGTGGAAGCGGCCGTCGAGCGCGGCCTCGAACACCTCAAGAAGATCCAGACCCAGGCCGGCAACTGGGAGGCCCCGGGCGGGCAGTACCCGACGACGGTCACCGGCGTCTGCGGGATGGCGATGCTCATGGAGGGCAGCACGATCCGCGAGGGGAAGTACAGCGACCAGATCCAGAAGGCGGTGAACTGGTTCCTCGCCCGCCCGCAGGCCAACGGGATGATCGGCAACCCGCAGAACCCGACCGAGTCGAGCCGGTACATGTACGGGCAGGGGTTCGGCACCATGTTCCTGGCCAGCGTGTACGGCGAAGAAGAGGACAACGAGCAGCGCAAGAAGCTCGAAAAGGTGCTGACGAAGGCGGTGGACTTCATCGTCAAGGCGCAGACGAGCAAGAAGCACCGCAAGCCGGAGGGCAAGGAAGTCGAGATCGGCGGGTGGGGCTACGTCAGCGCCGCCGACGGCAGCAACTTCGACGAGGGTTCTTGCACCGTCCCGCAGATTCAGGGGCTGCGGGCGGCCCGGAACGCGGGGATCAAGGTGCCGAAGGAGGCCATCGACAAGGCCGACAACTACCTCGACGCCTGCACCACCCCGGACGGCGGCATCGTCTACAACTACACCGGGCAGTCCGCGGCCGGGCAGGGGCGGCCGCCGCTGACGGCGGCGGCGCTGGCGTGCGCGCTCGGCACGGGGAAGTTTACCCAGGCGATCGCGACGATGACGGGGCCGAACCCGCCGACGGGGGCGGCCCGGCCGAGCGTCGTGCGGTGGTTCGAGAACTGCAAGAAGAACATCGTCGTGGCGAAGGGCCGGGCCGGGCACGAGGAGTACCAGAGCTACTACTACGCCCAGGGCATGTACGCCCTCGGCGACGACCGCTACGGGATGCTCTTCCCGAAGGAGCCGAAGGAGAGCTGGCTGACCTGGACCAAGTACAAGGAGGCGATGTACCCGCACCTGCTGGAAACCCAGGACAAGGCCGGCGGCGGGTGGACGGGGGGCGGGGCCTACGGCATCGGCCCGTCGTTCGTCACCGCCATCAACCTGACCATCCTCCAGCTCGACAAGGGCATCCTGTCCATCTACCAACGGTAATGGGTAAAGCCCACCCGTTGCAACGGGTGGGCTTTACCCCCGTTCCACCTTTTGCAACGAGCCGAACACGAGATGCGCCCGCGCCCCGCCTTCACGCTGATCGAGCTGCTGGTGGTCATCGCCATCATCGCGGTGCTGATCGGCCTGTTGCTGCCGGCGGTGCAGAAGGTCCGCGAGACCGCCGCCCGGACGCAGTGCGCCAACAACATGAAGCAACTCGGGCTGGCGGCCCACGGGTACGCCGGCACCCGCGACGGCCGCCTGCCGCCCTTCCGGGACACGGTGAATGGCAACCCCGTTTATTGGGCACCGTTCGACGACGACCCGGCCGTCGGCTACGCCGGCACCCCGCGCCCGAGCTACGACCCGACGCAGACGACGCTGTGGCCCCACGTCGAGGGGAACGCGAAGGTGTTCCGCTGCCCGAAGGGATTCGACGTGCTGCCCGGCAGTCCGACCCTGGACCAGCCGTTGCAGCTGAGCTACGGGCTGAATGGCGTGACGGGCGGCCCGGCGGGGCAGCGGCTACTCGACGTGACGAACGGTAACGGCACGGCGCAGGTGATGTTCCTGTGGGAACACTGCGCGTCGCCCTACTGCTCGCTCACCACGACGGGGGCCGACGGCGCGTCCGTCAACCTGCCGTACCCGCCGGACGACGTGGCGGCGGTCAACCACTACCCGGAGTCGCGCCACGCCGGGGTGTACGGCGTGCAGTTCTGCGACGGCCACGTGGCGATGATGCGCAAGGGCGACGTGCAGGCGTCTATGTACTACACGCGGTGAGCGGTGGTGGTTAGCCGCGACGCGGAGTCTTCGGAGCGGAGCGCGAGGCACCGCCGCTCCCCGGGCACCGCTCCGAGGCGGTAGGGACGAGAGTTTCGTATTTGCACGAACGCAGAAGAAAGTGCTTGAATATCAAAACGGGCTGTCGACAGGCCGTCTGTTGGAAAGAATCCGCTTCACCCAAGTCACTCGAAATTTTCAACGGATCAACGGAACATACTACTAAAGCTATACGAGGGAGCATCGCCTTGCTCCGGAGTATTGCCATGACGCCGCCTTTCGACCCCCCTCGCCCGCGGCCCGGCGGTCGGCACACCCGGGTGAGGCGCGTCGTTGTCGTACTCTTCGTCGCTCTCGCTTCGGCGGGGGTGGCCGCGTACCTCTTGTCGGATGCTCTGCAGCCGCCCCCCCCGGCCAACCCGTTCGCCGCCCTCTGCCACATCGACCCGGACATCGCCGACCCGGCGATCGCCCGGATCGCCGCGGGGTGGTGTCCGGAGTACGCCGCGATGACGCTGGAAGTCGCCCCGAATTTCACGTTGCACCCGGGGCACCGGGCGAAATTATACGCGCTGCTACGGGAGAAAACCGGGCAGACGTTCGACGACGCCGAGTACGACGACTGGTATCGCTGGCTCTGGTCCCAGCCGGCCCCCGATCCGAAAGTCCTGTTCCGCCTGCGGTACGAGTTCTACTCGTACCGGGCGTTCCCCCTGGGTAGCCTCGCGGGCTATTTCGAGGGGGAGCCGGTCGCGACCATCCGGGCGGACGAAATCCGGTGGGGCGGCGTGCTCCGCGACGGGATTCGTCCCGTACACCAGCCCGTCATGGTCCCGGCCGCGGCGGCCGACTACCTGGCCGACGGCGACACGGTCTACGGCGTCCGGATCAACGGCGACGCCCGGGCGTACCCGCGGCGCATCCTCGGCCACCACGAACTGGTGACCGACACGGTCGGCGGCGAGCCGATCGCGGGGGTGTACTGCACCCTGTGCGAGACCATGATCGCGTACCACAGCCGGACGGCCGACGGGGTGACGCACGCGTTCGGGACGAGCGGATTCCTGTACAGGTCGAACAAGTTAATGTACGATAAAGATACCCTGTCGCTGTGGCACACGATGACCGGAAAGCCGGTCGTCGGCCGACTCGTCCCGGCGGGCCTCCGGTTGGCCCAAAGTCCGGTGGTGACGACCACCTGGGCGGAATGGCGGCGGGCGAACCCGGACACCCGTGTCATGTCCCTGGACGGCCTGCCGGAACCGAACGGCGACATCTGGCCCGACTACCGGGAAGGCGAGGCGTACCGGGATTACAACGCCACCGACGAGCTCATGTTCGCCGTCCCGGTATTAGATCGGAGGCTCCGGAACAAGGACGAGGTTTTCGTGCCTCGCCTCCCCGGCGAGCACCCGCCGGTGGCGGTCGCGGCCCGTTACCTCGCCGAACACCCTGTCTTGCTGTTGGATGTCGGCCCGACCCGGGTGTTGGTCGTCACCACCCCCGGGGGGGCGAACCGGGCGTTCGCGGTCGGCGACCGGGTGTTTTCCAGGGCCCCCGACATCTCGACCGTCACCGCGGCCGACGGCACGGTCTGGACCGTAGCCGAAGACGGGTTGCGGTCTCCGGCCGGGGAGACGCTGCCGCGCGTTCCCGGGCACCGAGCCTTCTGGTTCGGATGGTACTCCGCCCACCCGGACACCATCCTCGTTAAATAGCCCCTTTCCCCGGGGTTTTCCCACCGAATCGGCCGCGCGTCGGAGCGAGTTCGACGTGGCGGTGATGCGCAAGAGCGACGTGCCGGCACCGATCGATTACACGCGCTGACGCTGGCGGTTTACCGCGTAGCCGCGACGCGGGGTCTTCGGAGCGGAGCGCGGAGGCAGTTGCGCCCCACGCGCTCCGCTCCGAAGGCCCCGCGTCGCGGTTAACCATCACCCCAGTCACTTCCGCTCGTACACCACCTTGCCGCCGAGAACCGTGACCAACACCCGCGTGTCGCGGACTTCGTCCAGCGGGCACGTCAGGTAGTCGCGGTCGATGACGATGAAGTCGGCGAGCTTGCCCGGCTCCAGGCTGCCCTTCTCCTTCTCCTCGTGGTGCAGGTAGGCGTTGTTGACCGTGTACAGGCGCAGCGCCTGCTCGCGGGTCAGCGCCTCGCCGGGTTCCAGCACCCCGCCGCGCTCCAGTTTGCGCGTCAGGGCCACCCAGATGCCGAGCCACGGGCTCCACGGGTTGGTGCTGTCGAGCGGGTCGAAGCGGAGCATGTGGTCGCTCCCGCCGCCGACCGTGGTGTACTCCAGCCACGACTTGTACGGCTGGAACCACCGCACCCGCTCCGGCCCGAGGACGGCCGCGAGGGTGTGCCCGTCCTTCCACAACCACGCCGGCTGTACGTCGGCGCAGACGCCGAGTTTCTTGCACCGTTCCAGGTTGTTTTGCGACGGGAAGTTGGCGTGGGTGATGCAGAAGCGCAGGTCGCGGATCGGGGTGAGGCGGTCCACGAATTCGTAGGCGTCGAGGAGTACGTCCATCGCCCCCTCGCCCGCGGTGTGGGCGGTCATCTGCCACTTCTTCCGGGCCGCCTCCTCCGCCACGACCTTGAGCTGCTCCGGCTGGATGAACAGCAGCCCGCGGTAGTCGTCCTCCGTCACCTGGTAGGTGTCGCCCTTCGGCCACGGCTCGCGCATGTACGCCGACCCGTTGAGCATCCCGCCGTCGAGGAACATCTTGATCGGGCCGATGCGAACCCACTCGTCGCCCACGCCGGTCGGCCCGCCGCGGCCGTCCTTGCCGGCCAATTCGTCGAGCCGGCGGGCGATCTCGTCTCGCGTGCCACCGGGGTTGAAGCCGCGGGCGACGTTTACCCGCACGGTCAGCTCGTTCGCCTTGTGCAACCCGAGGTAGAGGTCGAGGTCGCCGCGGCCGGCGTTGCGGTCGGCGATGCTGGTGAGGCCGTGCTGGTTGTACAGGGAGAACAGTTTCTTGACGGCCTCCACGCGCTTCTCCGGACGAATGTCTTCGCCGCCGCCGGGCACCCCTTTGAGGACGCCGTAGGCGTTGCGCAGCATCCCCGTCGGCTCGCCGGTCTTGGGGTCTTTGACGACCTGCCCGGCCTTCGGGTGCGGGGTGTCGCGCGTGACGCCGGACACCTTCAACCCCATGCTGTTCGTGATCCCGGCGGGGCCGGCGTGGTAGAGGACCGGGTGGTCGGGCGAAACGGCGTCGAGTTCCGCCTTCGTCGGGAAGCGGGCTTCCTTGAGGCGCGTCGGGAAGGCGTAGCGGAGGACGATCCACGTCCCCTTCGGCGTGGTCGCGGCTTTGTCCTTGATGTAGGCGAAGACTTCCGGGAGCGACTTGAGGTTGGGCAGCGGCGCGCCGGCCTCGCTCATCGCCGCCCCGGTCGGGTGGGTGTGGCTGTCGTACAGGCCGGGGAGGACGGTCTTGCCGCCGGCGTCGATCACCTTCGTGCCCGGCCCCTTGCGCGCCATCACGTCGGCGTCGGTGCCGACCGCGATAATCCGCCCGCCCTTGACCGCGACCGCCTCGGCCACCGTGAACTTGGCGTCCACGGTCACGACTTTCGCGTGGCGGACGATCAGGTCGGCGGGTTCGGGTGGGGGCACGACCGCGGCCGAAGGCGGCCCGGCGGCGAGGAGGGCAGCGACGAGCGCGAGGGGGACGAACTTCATGGCCGGCTCCGGCGGGTGGGTCGTGGTGCGGCCCCTCGGAGATACCACACTTGGCGCGGCGGGGCCATGAAGAAAGCGGCGGGGGCTACCAAAGTAGGCGACTCGCTCCGCGAGTCGTCGTTTCGAGACGTGCGCGAACCCGGCAGAAACGACGACTCGCGGAGCGAGTCGCCTACTCTCAAAGACTCCGCGAACCCGCCGTCACCCGTTCAGCTCGACCGCCTCCTCCCAGTGCTGGTACAGCCGGGCGAGGGCGTTCTTCGTCGCCTCCACGTCGGCCATCGTCTGGCGCAGGCGGGGGGCGTCGCGGTAGGTGTCGGGGCTTTGCAGGGCGAGCTCCAGGGCCGCCACCTTCGCCTCGGCCGCCGCGATGTCGGCCTCCACGGCGGCGGCCTTGCGGTACGGAAACTGCCGCTTCCGCTTCGCCGGCCGGCCGGCCTCGCCGCCGGCCTCCGCCGACCCGCCGGGGTCGGCCGCGGGGGTTCGCACGCCGCCCACCCCCGCCTTCTCGCGGGCTTGGCGGAGCAGCTCGAAGGTGTCGTAGTTGCCGTACACGACCTCGCTCCCGCCGGCCCCGTCGAGGACGACCAACAGGTCCACCACGCGGTTCAGGAAGTAGCGGTCGTGGCTGACCACGATGACCGTCCCCTCGAACGCCTTGAGCGCCTCTTCGAGCGAGTCGCACGCCCAGATGTCGAGGTGGTTCGTCGGCTCGTCCAGCACCAGCAGGTTCACCCCGTTGACCGTCAGCTTGGCGAGCGCCGCCCGGCTCCGCTCGCCCCCGGACAGCAGCTTCACCTGCTGCTCGACGATCTTGCCGTGCAGCCCGAAGCTGCCGAGCAGGTCGCGCATCTTCTGTTCCGTGTGGGCCGGGTCGTCGTCCGGCCAGACGGCCCGCATCACCGACTTCTCGCCGTCGAGCATGCTGAGGTGCTGGTCGAGGTAGCCGGGGAAGACGAGGTGGCCGCGGCGGGCCGTGCCGCTCGTGGGTGCCTCGTCGCCGAGGAGGATGCGCAGGAGGGTCGTCTTGCCGCTCCCGTTCGGCCCCAAAATGCCGAGCCGCTTGCCGCGCTTCACGTCGAAGCTGAGGTTCTCGAACAGCAGCAGGTCGCCGTAGCGCATGGTCAGGTCTTCGGTGTGGAAGACCACGTCGCCGGAGCGCGACACGTCGCGGAAGGCGATCCGCGGCCCCTCCACGCGCGTCGGCTTGTCGATCGCGTCCAGCTTGTCGAGGGTCTTAACCCGCGACTGGGCCTGCTTGGCCATTTGGCCGTAGTGCGCCCGGCGGATGTACTCCTCCTGCTTCTCGACGTACTCGCGCCGGGCCTCGTACTCCTTCCGCCGCCGCTCGTAGCGCTCCTCGCGCAGGCGGACGTACTGCTGGTAGTTGCCCGGGTACTGCGTGATCGTCCGCTCGTGCAGCTCGAAAATCTTGGTGACGACGCGGTCGAGGAAGTAGCGGTCGTGGCTGACGAGGATCATCCCCTCGGGCTGGCGGGCGAGGTAGTTTTCGAGCCACCGGGTGGTGTCGATGTCGAGGTGGTTGCTCGGCTCGTCGAGGAGCATGATGTCGGGGGCCGACAGGAGCAGCTTGGCGAGCAGCAACCGCCGCTGCTGGCCGCCGGAGAAGGTGGCCAGGTCGCGGCCGAAGTCGTCGCCCTGGAAGCCGAGGCCGGTGAGCACGCTCTCGACCTTGTGGTCGAGCTCGAAGGCGTCGTGGTGGCGGAGGAGTTCGGTGAGGCGGTCGAGGGTGGCGGCGAGGGGCTTGCGGCGGGCGTCGTCGGTCGCGGCGGCGAGTTCCCCGGCGACCCGCTCGAACTCGCGCTGGGTGGCGAGGTGCTCGTCGAACGCCGACTTCGCCTCGTCGAACAGGGTCCGGCCGGGGGCGAAGGCGGCGTCCTGCTGGAGCATCCCGAGGCGCGCCCCGGCGTGGAGCGTGACCTTGCCCGAATCGGGTTCGTCGAGGCCGGCGAGGATGCGGACGAGGGTGGTCTTGCCGGCCCCGTTCGGGCCGACGAACCCGACCCGCTCGCCGGCGTGGATCTCGAAGCCCACGCCCTCGAACAGGGGGGTGGCGTCGTACCCGCGGGACAGGTCGGAGCAGCTGAGCAGGAGCATGCGGGAGTCCCGGCGGGCGGCGGACGGGCGGACCCCGGTATCGTATCATCCGGCCGGTGAAAGCCCGCCGCCGGCCGCCGGTATCTCGTTCCGGTTGGTCCGCCGGGGCGTCCCCCCGGGTGACGATTCGGCCGGTCCGCCGTTTGCTTCTCGGGCATCGCCTACCCTAGAATTGGGTGGCACGGTCGGAAACCGTCGCCCCGGGCTAACGAAAGGGTTCGTCGTGCGCTGGCTCACCGCGATCCCGGTCTACAACGAGGCGAAGTCCGTCGGCCGGGTGCTGGCCGAGGTCCGGCGGTATAGCCCGGACATCCTCGTCGTCAACGACGGCTCGACCGACGGCACCGCCGCCCTCCTCGACGCCGAGCCGGGCCTGCTGCGGATCGACCACCCGACGAACCGCGGGTACGGGGCGGCGCTGATCTCGGCGTTCGCCTTCGCACGGAACCACGACTACGACGGGCTGGTGACGATGGACTGCGACGGCCAGCACGAGCCGGGCCGCATCCCGGTGCTGCTCGAAGCCGTCCACGACGCCGACATCGTGTCCGGCAGCCGGTACTACCGCGACTTCCGCCAGGACACCCCGGCCCCGACCGACCGCCGGTTCATCAACGCTACGATCACCCGCGAGATCAACGACCGCTACGGCCTGGACCTCACCGACTCGTTCTGCGGGTTCAAGGCGTACCGCCGCGAAGCGCTCGAGAAGTTGCGCATCACCGAGAGCGGGTGGGGGATGCCGCTGCAACTCTGGGTGCAGGCGGCGCGGCTCGGGTTGCGGGTGAAGGAGATCGGCGTGCCGCGGCTGTACCTCGACCCGAACCGGGCGTTCGGCGGGGTGATGAACGACCCCGAGCAGCGGCTCGCGTACTACCGCGGCGTCCTGGCGTCGGCCGAGCGCGACGAACTCCCGGGCCGGCCGGTCGGGTCGGACGTGGCGGCCTGTTCGGAGCGCCGTTGATGCCCCCGCTCCGCCGGTATTACGCCCCCACGGGAACCGGCGAAGTCCTCGCGGATCCGGGGTTCGATGCGGTTCCGACGCTCGTCGAGACGAACCGTCGCCGGCTCGACCGCGGCGATGTCGTCGTGGGCGGGCTGCCGCTGCGCGAGTTGCGGGCGCTGGCGCGGCGCGAGGTTTACCAATCCCAAAGCCCACCCGTCGCGACGGGTGGGCTTTCCGGCCCCCTCCTGATCGCCGGCCACCAGCCGGAACTCTCGCACCCCGGCGTCTGGGTCAAGCACTTCGCCCTGCACGGCCTCGCCCGCAAACTCGGCGGCGTCGGGCTCAACCTCGTCGTCGATACCGACACGCTCAAGTCCACGATGCTGCGACTGCCGACCTTCCGCGACCGCGACCCGGCGGCGGTCCGCTACGACGCGCTGGCGTTCGACCGGTTCGACGGCGAGACGCCCTACGAGGACCGCCGCGTCGCCGACCCGCACCTGTTCGCGTCGCTCGCCGAACGCGCGGCGCAGCTCACCCGGAATTGGGGCTACGAACCGCTGCTGAATCGTGCGTGGCCGGAGGTCGTCGGGCATCCGCCGGGCATCCCGATCGGGGAGCGGTTGGCGGCGGTGCGGACGTGCTTCGAGCGGAAGTGGGGCTGTGAGAACCACGAACTTCCCGTCAGCCGGCTGGCGCAGACCGCCGCCTTCGCCGCCTTCGCCGGGCACATTCTGGGCGACCTCGGGCGGTTCCGCACGGCGTACAACGGGGCGGTCCGGGCGTACCGCGCCCGCCACGGCATCCGCAGCGCCAACCACCCGGCCCCGGACCTCGCGCCGGGCGAAGCCCCGTTCTGGGTCCGCACCGGAATCGCCGGCCGGCGCGAGCGGGCGACGGCGGAATCCGACCCGCGCCGCCTCCGCCCCCGCGCCCTGTCGCTGACCCTGTTCGCCCGCCTCTGCCTCGGCGACTTCTTCCTCCACGGCATCGGCGGGGGGAAGTACGACGAAGTGACCGACGCCCTCATCCGCGACTACTTCGGCATCGACCCGCCGGCGTATCAGGTGCTGTCGGCGACGCTCCACCTGCCGCTCCCGGGTTTCCCCGCGACCGCGGCCGACGTGGATCGCGCCGCCCGGCTCGTGCGCGACCTGCGCTGGAACCCGCAGCGACACCTCCCGCCCGATGCTTACGACCGGCCCGACGTGCGGGCGCTGCTCGCGGAAAAGGCTGCCATCGCCGCGGCCGAGCCGACGGATCGTGCCGCCCGCCGCGAGTGGTTCCGCACCTTGCAGGCCGTTACGAAGCGGCTGCGGCGGTTCGTCCGCGACCGGGTCGGCCCCGCCGAAGCCGCCCGTGCCCGCACCGAAGCCGAGGCCGCCGCCAACGCCGTCCTGCGCCGCCGCGACTACGCCTGGGTGCTGTACCCCGAGGAAACACTGCGGCCGTTCCTGCAACAGTTCCTCGACCAATGAAAATGCCCCGGGACGGCCGGCCCGGGGCATTGCTCGTCTTTACACTCGCACTTTCACTCCTTCGCCTTTTTCACCCCGGTGATCATCTCCTCGGCGGCGGCGACGATCTCCTTCACCTGATCGTCGGTCGGGCCGGCGGCGTCGAACTTCCAGCGGTTCACCACGCGCAGGCGGTTGTAGATCACGACCGTCACCTGGTCGTCCGCCCCCAGCCCCCACGCGGCCGCGGCCTTCGACGCGGCCGGGGCCAGCGCGAACGGGACGTTCGGCGTCTTGGTCGCGGCCGCCAAGTCGCGGATGGCGGTGGCGTACTCGTCGCGCTTCTCGTCGTCGGGGTACTCGGCGTCGAGTTCGACCACGGCCGTCGTCGCGCCCTCGGCGTTGGTCACGGTCACGGTCTTGGCCGGCCCCTCGACGTTCAGGAAGGCGACGAACCCGGCGAGGCGGTCGGCCCGGTAGTCGGGGATTTTCGCGTCGAGCGCCTTCGCCAACTTCGCCACCCCGCCGTCCGGGGCCACGTCTTTCGGGTGCCCGCGCACGAACACCGCCACGACCGGGCTGAGGCCGTTCTCGCACACGAGGCAGTGGACCTTGGCCGTCCGGTCGCGGGGGTCGCGGTCGTCGGGCTTGAGCGGCGGGTTGACCTTGGGCGGGAAGCGGTCGTCGGCCGCGACGTACGCCCGGAAGGTGGCCGGCACGACCTCCCCCGGCTTGGCCGTCGAGGGGGGGGCGGCCTTCGGCTCCTGGGCGACGCCCGCCGCGGCCGCGAGCAGGGCGGCGAAGAGTCCGAACGTCCGGCGGGTCGTCATGGTCGCGCTCCGGGGTCGATCCTATTACCCTGACGCAACCGGCCCGGGGCGTCAAGCCCCCGGGCCGGTTGCCCCTTGCCCGCCCCCGGCCGCGGCCGTTAGGATTGATACGCTAACCGCACGTCCCCACGCCCGCGCGCCCCGAGAGTCGGAACCCATGGCCGTCGAATTACGGTGCCCGGAGGCCGACTGCCGGGCGAAACTCCGCCTCGCCGAGTACCCCGACCCCGGCACCGAGGTCGAGTGCCCGAAGTGCGGGACCGTCTTCCCGGCCCCCGATTCGGACACCGGCGAGGTGCCCGACGCCCGGCCCAAAAAGCGCCGCGACCCGGCCGCCGACGCGGACGCCGACCGCCCCCGCAAGACGCGCAAGCCGGCCGCCGACGACGACGCGGACGACGAGGACAAGCCGCGGAAGAAGAAGAAGGCGGCTGCCGGGGATAAGCCGAAGGCCGAGGAGAAGAAGGCGGGCGGCGACAAGCCGGTGGCCAAGCGGCGGAAGGCGAAGAAGCAGGAGACGAGCAAGACCCTGCTGATCGTGCTGAGCGCCGCCGGGGTGACGTTCCTCGTCGCCCTGATAATCGTTCTCGTCTGGTTCTTCGGCCGCAAGCCGGTCGCCTTCGAGATGATGACCTACCTCCCGGCCGACTGCAACGGGGCCTACGGGCTGAACGTCGGGCACGTTCAGAAGTACCCGCTCTTCTTCGAGAAGGCCGAGCAGGTGTACAAGGACGTGGGGTTCAAGAAGGCGATGGACACGCTCGCCGGGGCCGTCGGGATCGACGCCAACGACCTGGTCGATTACATCGTTCAGGGGTCGGGGCCGTCCGGCGGGGGGTTGGTGATCCGGACCAAAAAGCCGTTCGACCGGGCCGGGCTGGCAAAGCTGCCGGGGGCGCGGGAGGCGGCCCTGGACGGGCAGAAGTATTACACCACGAGCGACATCGGCGGGCTGGACTTCGGCGGCCCGCGGGTGTTCGCCCCGACCGACCGGCTGATCGTCTTCACGTCCGGCGGCATCACCGACGCGACCTTCCGGCAGATGCTGAGCGGGAACAAGGACAACTTCGACGCCACCCTGCCCGGCCGGGCCGGAGCACTCGGCAAGCGCACCGTGAAGGGGACGTTCTGGATCCTCGGGTTGTACCAGTCGGGCTACCCCGCCCCCCCGATCCCGAAGGACGACCCGACGAAAACGTCCGAGCGCGGGGTGGAATTCGCCAAGCACGCCGGGACCACGGCGGCCGGGGCGACCGGCTTCGGGTTCAAGGCGAGCGTCGGCTCCCGGGCCGTCCGGTTCGAGGTGATCTTCGCGTTCCGGGACGCCGAGAAGGCGACGAGCCTGTACGACAAGCACAAGGAAAGCGACCTGGCCAAGGCGGACGACGCCGAGCCGCCGCGGTGGTGGAAGGACTTCGCCAACATTCTCTCGAACAAGAAACTCGCCCAGGAACTCCTCTCGAACGTCGGGGCGAAGGCGACCGGCGACCTGTTCCTGTACTACTCCGAGTGCGACACCCGCCAACTGATGGAAGTGATTGGCTCGCTCGGGACGAAGCTTACGGGCAAACAGTAATGGTGCGGGCGTCGGAAAGGCGGAGCGCGTGGGCGACGGGTGACTCCGTTTACCCACCCTTTCGCCCCGCTTCCCCGTCCGTAGCTACAATTCCGACGTGACCGAGAATCTACCTTCCGATTCACCAACCTGGCCGCCGCCCGCCCCGGCGACGCCGCTCGCCGTGCTGGTGAGCGGCGGGCTGGACAGCGCCGTGCTGCTCGCCGAGGCGGTCCGGGCGTACCCGGCGGTCTACCCGCTCTATGTCCGGGTCGGGATGCTCTGGGAGGATGTGGAACAGGACCACCTCGCCCGCTTCCTCGCGGAAATCGACGGTCCGGCCCTACGGCCGCTCGTCGTCCTCGACCAGCCAGCCGGCGACGTGTACGGGTCGCACTGGAGCGTGACCGGCGAGGACGCCCCGGCCGCCGACGCCGCCCACGACGCCGACTTCCTCCCCGGCCGGAACGTCCTGCTGCTCGCCAAGCCGCTCCTGTGGTGCCTGCTCAACGGCGTCCCGGAACTCGCGACCGCCCCGCTCGGGACGAACCCGTTCCCGGACGCGACGCCGGCCTTCTACGACGACTTCGCCGAGATCGTGAGTCGCGGGATCGGCGGGCGGGTGCGGGTGCTCCGGCCCTACGCCCAACTGGGCAAGGCGGACGTGATCCGCCGCGGCCGCGGGCTGCCGCTCGAACACACCTTCTCGTGCGTCCGCCCGGTGGCGGGGCGGCCGTGCGGCGGGTGCATCAAGTGCGGCGAGCGGCGGGCCGGATTCCGCGCCGCCGGCGTCCCCGACCCGACCCCCTACGCCGCCCGCTCTTTCTGAGGTGATTGATGTTCCGGGTGACGAAAGAAATCCACTTCTGCTACGGCCACCGGCTGCTGAATTACGCCGGCAAGTGCAAGAACTTGCACGGGCACAACGGCAAGGCGGTGGTCGCGCTCGAAGCCCCGGCCCTCGACCGGCTCGGCATGGTCGTCGATTTCGGCGACATCAAGCGGGTGCTCGGGCGGTGGATCGACGACACCCTCGACCACCGGACGCTCCTGCACCGCGACGACCCGTTCATCCCCGAATTGATCCGACAGGGGGAGCCGTTCGTCGAGCTGGACGCGAACCCGACGGCCGAGAACATCGCCAAGCTGATCTACGAGTACGCCGCCGGGCACGGCCTGCCGGTCGTCGAGGTGACGCTGTGGGAGTCGGACAACTCGTTCGCCACCTACCGGCCGGGCGGGGGCGACGCGCCGATCGCGCTGCGGGCCGTCGCGGGGCGGGGGTAATCACAACCCACGGACCGCAGTCCGTGGGCTTTGTCTTGCGCTGACAGTCACTTCCCGTCGTCGGGCAGGAGTTCCCACTTCTCGCCGAAGAACCCGGCCCGGACGACCTTGCCGGGGTAGCGGGCGTTCGGCGGGGTGGTGATGTCGAGGACGGCGTAGTCGGGGAGCTTCGGCACCTGGCGGGCGTTATTCAGGTAGTCGTACTCGCGGAACGTGAACCCGCTGTTCAACACCACGTACTTCTTCGGGTTGAGCGGGTTCGGGTAAATCAGCACCGGGACGTGCGTGCCGGCGTCGTAGACCTGCTCGCCGACCTGCACGCCCTTCGCGGTCCACTTGATCGGCAGCTTGTCGGCGATCTTCGCCAGCACCGCGTTGCTCGCCGGGTCGCCCCAGAGGACGAGGTTGCTGGCCGCGATGTCGGCGTCGGTGACGGCGGTGTCGGCTTTCACCGGGGCGTCGCCGCGGAACTGCTTGCGCCAGTGCTCAATGGCGTGCGCCATCTCCTTCTCGGCCCACGCCCCGGCCTTCTCGTTCATCGCCTTTCCAGACGGCGACACCATCACGAACGAGTCCATAAAGGCGTCGTCAATCGGCCCTTGAAGGCCGGGTCGTTTGATAACCTCGGCGACCTGCGGCCCGGCTTCGATCACCCACTTGCCGTCTACCTTCCGCAGCGAAATTGTGGTCGGTACTCCCTTCGCCAAGCCCTCGAACGCGGCGGGCGGAGCACTGTCGATCTTGATCGTAGCCTTCGGTGCCGCCGCGGTCACGCTCATCCGACTGACCCCCTTCGTGGTAATGGTGTACGTCCCGTCCGCGAGCGTTCCGTTGACTTCGGCCCGTTCCCAATGCTTGTCGAGCCCGGTCACCGTTACCCACCCGCAGGAGTTGTACCGCAGGGTGTAGGTCACAAACCTGAGTTCCCTCGGCATCCACCCGTTGCGGCCCTTCTCGACGGCCGCGTCGATCAACTTGTTGACCTCGGCCTTCGCCCCCTTCTCGTAGCTGTGGCCGGTCTTCGGGCCGATGACGTGCTTGAGCTCCAACCCCTCCTTCTTCATCTCGCGGGCCATCACGTCGGCGGCCTGCTTCTGGCTATCGACCTCGCCGCTGTACGCGACCGTCGGCAGGTTGAAGATGTTCGCGGCGTAGTCGGTCGCGTTGTACAGGTGCCACAACTTCTTCTCGTACCACGGCGGATCGACCTTCTCGTTCTGGAACACTTTGAGGAACTCCGACGTCTCGGCGAAGCCGGCCCCGGGGGCGGCCGCGGCCCACACGGTCGGGTAGTGGACGGCGTACTGCCAGCACGCCGCCCCGCCCATGCTGAACCCGCGGGCCACCAGCCGCGACCCGTCGATCCGGTAGGACTTCTCCGCGTGGCCGAGGCACTCGAAGGTGTCGATCTCGCCGGCGAACTTGTTCGCGTTGCAGTACCGCCCGTAGGGGAGCAGGATGAACGCGCCGGGGGCGGGGATGATGCCGGCGGCCCCCTGCGGGTTGGCCATGAAGTTCACCTCGCTCAGCGTCTCGCCGCGGCCGTGCCACCAGAAGTCGAGCCGGTGCGCGGTCTTGGCGGCGTAGTCGTAGTCCTTCGGGACGATCAACCAGTACGGTTGGGCGCTGCCGTCGATCTTCGAGCGGTAGCCGCGGAGCACGGGGCCGGACGCGGTCGTCCACGGCGTCTTGCCGGCCTTCAGCGCCTTCGCCCGCTCCAGCCCGGTCTTCAAGACGTTCTTCACCGCGGGGATGCCCTTGGCGTCGAACACCTCCTTGTACTCGACCGCGTACCGCACCGCCTTCTCGTACACCTGCACGTCGGGCAGCAGGGCGTGGGTGCCGATGGCCTTGATCTCGGCCTGTAACTCGGCGAGGCCCGTCTTGATCGCTTCGGCGTCGGCGGCGGGCAGGTCGATGCCGGGCGGCGGCACGGGGCGGACCTTCTCGACGACGTTGTCGCCGGGGCCGTCGGCCCGGGTCGCGGTGGCGGCGAAGGCCGCGACCGCGGCGAACAGCAGCGGGGCGACGAAGAAGCGGGACGCGAACATGGGGAGTCCTCGCGGGGTCTGGCGGGTAGCGGCCAATCTATGCCGGCGGGCGGGCGGATGGTAGCGGGCGACCCTTCTCCGCCGCCGCGCGGGCTGATACAAAAGTCGGTATCGACGGGCATTCCCCCACGCGGGCCGCCGCGCCCGCCCTCCGGAGAGTTCCGATGGCGTCCACGAAGATGATCGACATCCGCCGGGGCATGGTCCTGAACATGAACGGGGCGCTCTGGTACTGCCTCGAACGCGACCTGAACACGCCCGGGAACTGGCGGGCGATCCTGTACCTCAAGCTCAAGAACATGACGACCGGGTCGATCACCGACGAGCGCGTCCACCCGGACGACAAGGTCGATGTCGTGTTCCTCGACACGAAAGACTACAACTACTCGTACAAGGACGGCAACGACTTCGTGTTCGTGGACGCCGAGACGTTCGAGCCGGTGTCGCTCAGCGGCGAAATGGTCGGCGACATGATGTCGTTCCTGCGCGAGAACGACACCTGCAAGATCACCTTCTACGACGGCAAGGCGCTGTCGATGGAGCTGCCGCAGACGGTGACGCTCAAGGTGATCGAGACCGAACCCGGCATCAAGGGGGCGACGGCCGCCGCCCAGACCAAGGCGGCCACGCTGGAAACGGGCCTCGTCGTTCAGGTGCCGTCGTTCATCGCCCAGGGCGAGCAGATCGTCATCCAGACGGAAGACAAAAAGTACCTCAAGCGGGCGGCGAAGGACGGGAAGTAACTCGTGACCATTTACGACATCCCGGTGGCGACCATCGACGGCACCCCCGCGACGCTGGGGGCGTACCGCGGTAAGGTGCTGGTGGTCGTGAACGTGGCGAGCAAGTGCGGGTTCACGCCGCAGTACGCCGGGCTGGAGGCGCTGTACCGCGAGTACAAGGACCGCGGGCTGGTGGTGCTGGGCTTCCCGTGCAACCAGTTCCTGGGGCAGGAGCCGAAGGGCGAGGCGGAGATCAAGCAGTTCTGCTCGCTCACGTACGACGTGACGTTCCCGCTGTTCGCCAAGGTGGACGTGAACGGGTCCGCCGCCCACCCCCTCTACCAGTACCTCAAGGCCGCCGCCCGCGGCACCCTCGGCACGGAGGCGGTGAAGTGGAACTTCACCAAGTTCCTCGTCGATCGGCAGGGGAACGTGGTGCGGCGCTACGGCATGTTCGCCAAGCCGAAGGGGATGGCGGGCGAGGTGGAACGCCTGTTGGATGCGGCCAATTAAATCGGAACGCGGATGACGCGGGATGAGACCCCGCGGATGAAAGGCCGGATCGGAACCGGGATTTATTCCGATCCGGTTTTCATCCGCGGGGTCTCATCCCGCGTCATCCGCGTTCCCTGTCTTTCCCCCCACTCACTCCACCGTCACGCTCTTGGCCAGGTTCCGCGGCTTGTCCACGTCGCAGCCGCACAACAGCGCGATCTCGTAGGCGAGCAATTGCAGCGGGATGGCGGCGACGATCGGCTGCAAATACTCGGGCACGTCGGGCACCGGGATCACGTCGTCGGCGACGGCCGCGACCTCGTCGTCGCCCTCGCTGCACACCGCGATCACCGGCCCGCCGCGGGCCTTGATCTCCTGCATGTTGCTCATCACCTTGTCGAACACGTTCCCCCGCGGCACCAGGAACACGCTCGGCGTGTTCTCGTCCACCAGGGCGATCGGGCCGTGCTTCATCTCGGCCGCCGGGTAGCCCTCGGCGTGGATGTAACTGATCTCCTTGAGCTTCAACGCCCCCTCCAGGGCCGCCGGGTACAGGTACT
>Ga0105048_10006166_pt1 | contig 19323 bp, 18 predicted proteins | sample MAT05_FD_78382 | JGI IMG/M metagenome (GOLD analysis project Ga0105048, IMG submission 78382) | Freshwater microbial communities from Lake Fryxell liftoff mats and glacier meltwater in Antarctica - MAT-05 | ecosystem: Environmental > Aquatic > Freshwater > Ice > Liftoff microbial mat | place... | reverse complement strand
GCGGCGCGGCCACGGATACGGCCTGGGTCTGCTCGCGGACAACCTTCGAGCGATCGATGCCGAAGGTGCTCCGGCGTATTTGGAGGCCAGCAACGTGGTGAATGTTCCGTTGTATCAACGGTTCGGATTCAAAGTGCTCGACTCGTTCACGCCTCCGGGCGGGGCTCCTGAGGTCTTCACGATGTGGCGTGACGCGCGAAGGGGTCAGTCGGCTGCGGTCAGGGCCGATCGGTGACGTCGGCCACCTGAGCGCCGAGAACGGTCACGAGGGCGTCGGCATCGACATCCTGCGGATGCCCAAGAGTGCGGGAAGTTTTGCCCGATACCTGCGCGGCATGCAACGCGCGCGACTCGCCGTTGCTGAATTCCATCGTCCGACGGGTGTCTCGAAGTGGATCCTCGCCACCTTGATCGTGTGGCTGGCCGCGCTGCTGGCCGGATTGATCCTTCCGTTGTTCATGGTGAAGAAGGCCGTTAACAACAGGAACGACTGACCGCACCGTAGGTGCGATCAGTCGTTCGGTACCGCTGGTGCTACTTCGCGGCCAGACGCGCGGCGTACTCGACCAGGGTGCGCACGCCATAACCGGTTCCGCCTTTGCCGGTGTAGCCGTGGATCGAGCCCTCTTTTAACGAAGGGCCGGCGATGTCGAGGTGCACCCAGGGCAGACCCTCGGGAACGAACTCCTGAAGGAAGAGGCCGGCGCTGAGCATGCCTCCGTAGCGGTCTCCGATGTTCTTCAGATCAGCCACCGTGGAGTCCAGGCCTGGGCGTAGTTCGACGGGAAGCGGCATCGGCCAGAGGAGTTCGCCGGCAGCACCGGCGGCATCGACGACGGCCGATCGGGTGGCGTCGTCGTTGCTCATGGCCGCGGCGTAGCGAGAGCCGAGCGCCACCATCTGCGCACCGGTGAGGGTCGCCACGTCGATGACGACGTCGGGATCATCCTCGCCAGCGCGGACCAGGGCATCGGCCAGGATCAGGCGTCCTTCAGCATCGGTGTTCAGCACCTCGACGGTCTTGCCTCCGTGGATCGTGATGACGTCGGAGGGGCGTTGCGCGGTGCCCGACGGCATGTTCTCGACCATCGCCAGATAGGCCGTGACGTTCACCTTGATCTTCTGTGCGGCGATGGCCTGGATCGCTGCCAGCACCGCTGCTGCACCGGCCATGTCGGACTTCATCGTCTCCATCGCCTGCGGTGGCTTCAACGAGAGGCCCCCGGAGTCGAAAGTGACCCCCTTGCCCACCAGCGCCAGGTGCTTCTTGGCTCCGCGCGGTCGGTAGGCCAGGCGCACCAGTCGTGGCGGGTTGGCCGAGCCTTGGCCCACACCGGTGAGCCCCCCGTAGCCGCCTTCGCGCAGCTCGTCCTCGTCGAGCACTTCGATGTCGAAGCCGAGAGTCTGACCCGCCTCGACGGCGATGTCGGCGAACGTGGCAGGCGAAAGGTGCGATGGGGGAGTGTTGACCAGGTCGCGTGCCTGCCTGATGCGGTTCGCGACGTCGTGAGCGTGTTCCACTGCCTGCTTGGTGGGACGGTCGGTTGCGAGGGCGGTGAGAACGCTGATCGATGCCACACCATCGGGCTGGTCGCCCGAGCGGAATCGGGTGAAGTTGTAGGCGCCCAGCACCGCGCCTTGGGCCACCGCGGCGACGGAATCGGCGTCAGTGGTGGGAAGGGCGATGGCTACCGAGGAGGCCGTGCCGACGGCGCGCATCGCAGCACCTGCCGCCGCCCGAAGTGCCTCATGGCGTCGGCCCTTGCTCGCACCTCGCGCAGTCGCTGCGATGGCGACGCCGATGACACGGGCGGCGCCTACCGAGGCGACCCCGGGAATCGTGGTCGTGGTCTCTGCCTTGCCGGAGGCGCTGACCGCGGCGAAGACCGCTTCGAGTTCTGCCTTCGCTGCCCTGTCGGCTGTGACGAGACCGACGACGGAAACGCCGTCATCGGTCGGCTTCAGGCCCACGATCAGCACATCGAATGGCGCGGACACATCGGGTCGGGCTAGGTCGAGCTTGGTCAAGGTGATCCCCAGTCCATCGGCGTCATCGGTTCGGCGGCTCGTGCTTCACCCTAGTAGCGTCCAACTCATGCCGCCCGACCATGAATCTGCCACCACCGGTGCTCCTCTTCAATCGCCCTTGCACGATAGGCACAAGACGCTTGGTGCCAAATGGGCCGACTTCGGCGGCTGGTCGATGCCACTGGAGTACGCCGGCGGGGGCGTCACGCGTGAGCACGAGGCGGTGCGCTCCGGAGTTGGAGTGTTCGACGTCTCGCATTTGGGAACGGCGGTGGTCAGCGGCGCGGGAGCCGCAGCTGCAGTGAACGCCGTGCTGACCAACGATGTGGATCGCATCTCCGACGGTCAGGCCCAGTACTCGATGCTGTGCAACGAGGCAGGCGGAGTGGTCGACGACCTGATCGTCTATCGCATGAGCAGTGACGAGATCCTGCTCATCCCGAATGCCTCGAACTCGGCAACGGTGCTGCAGATCCTTCGCGACGTACTGCCAGGAGTTCTCGACATCGTCGACCTGCACACCGAGCGCGCGATCATCGCCGTGCAAGGACCTCGTTCTGGCGAGGTGTTGGCGCTTCTTGGCTTACCGAACGACATGGACTACATGGAGTTCTCGAACGCCGACTTCGGGGGCCGGCCCGTCACCGTCTGTCGCACCGGCTACACCGGTGAACTCGGGTTCGAGCTGGTGATCGAGTCGTCGGCTGCTGGCGCGTTGTGGGACGCCGTGCTGGCCGCTCCGCTTGGCATCGACGTCGTCCCGTGCGGGCTGGCGGCCCGCGACACCTTGCGTACCGAGATGGGCTATCCGCTTCACGGGCAGGACCTTTCGCCCAGCATCTCGCCGGTTCAGGCCGGAGTGGCCTGGGCCGTCGGCTGGGGCAAGGCAGCCTTCCGAGGACGCGAGGCGCTGGTGGCCGAGCGGGCAGCCGGCCCCGTGCGACGGCTGCGCGGACTGCTGGCTACCGGGCGCGGCATTCCGCGGGCGCACATGCTGGTGAGTACGGCCGATGGTGTGGTGATCGGTGAGGTAACCAGCGGCACGTTCTCGCCCACGCTTGGGTGCGGCATCGCGTTGGCTCTGCTCGATGCCGACGTATCGGTCGATGACGAGGTGCTCGTCGATGTGCGCGGCCGCGCAGTGCCCTTCGTCGTGGTGAAGCCGCCGTTCGTTGAGGCCTCGACCCGCTGAGCCTCGACCCGCTGAGCTACCGGCAGGGTCAGAAGGCGGTGGCCGCCGCCACCACGAGCATCACGGTCAGTGCGATCTCGATCGCCGCGCCGATCACGTCGCCAGTGATGCCGCCGAACCGGCGCACGCAGGTGCGCACGAGTAGGGAGGCGGCAGACCATCCCAGAATCAGAGCCACCACCAGGCGGACCGCATCGTTCGTACTGACTCCGGGGAGTAACCCGGTGGATGCGGCCGCGGCCACGAGCAAGCCGCCGACGAGAAGTGCGGAGGTGCGACCCAGCGATTGCGCCACCCAGCCACCCAGGCCCTCGGGCTTGGCTGTGGGGACGCGTCGCTGGCAGGCCAGCACTACAGCGGCGCGTGCCGCCGCTTGAATGATGATGAGCATCCAGGTGATGCCGGAGGACCCCAACACAGAAATGCACGACACCTGCGTGAGGAGGGCGAGCAACAAAGCCGCCACGCCAAACGGACCGATGTCGCTCTGCCGCATCACCGCCACTCCTTCAGCGTTGCTGCGACGCGATCCGAGGCCGTCGGCGGTGTCGGCCAGCCCATCCAGGTGCAGTCCTCGTGTGATGGCGGTGGAGAACGTGACCGCCGCGAGGGCTGAGATGAACGGCTGCTCCCAGCCGAGATCGAAGACGAGGACAACGCCCCACATGGCGGCACCGATGAGCGCGCCGATTGCCACCGATAGCACGACGGCTCGGCCGGCGCTCCGCTTGTCGATCGACGTCGGCGGCCTGACCGGCACGATGGTGAACGTGCCGACGCTAAGCGCGACGGCATCGGACCAGGTGGCGGGGCGGGTGCTCATCGGTGAATCCTTCATTCGCGTGGTGCAAGACCTGTCGAGGTGGGGAGAGGCTACGGCCTCTCGCGGTCGCTCACGCCGGCCTCGTCGAACGTGGCCATGTCGCGGAGCGTCGCGGCAGCGGCATTCAGCACGGGTAGCGCCAAAGCAGCACCAGACCCTTCGCCGAGCCGGAGGCCGAGATCGAGGATCGGATCGAGCCCCAAACGTGCCAGTGCCTGCGTGTGAGCCGGTTCGGTGGATCGATGCCCGGCCACCCACCATCCCTTCGCCTGGTGCGCGATGCGGTGGGCCACCAATGCGCACGCTCCCGAGACCACGCCGTCCAGAAGCACCGGAGTGCGACGGACGGCGGCCTGCACCAGGAACCCCGTCATCGCTGCCAGGTCGGGTCCTGTCACTTCGGCAAGCAGGGCCATCGGATCACCCTTGACCGCTCGACCGCGACGCGCGGCGTCGCGGACCGCGGCGCACTTGAGCATCCAGGCGGCATCGTCGATTCCCGTTCCCCGCCCCACCACGTCCACGACGTCGGAGCGGGTCAGCAATGAGACCAACGTCGAACTGGGTGTCGTATTTCCGATGCCCATATCGCCGGTGATGAGCAGGTCGGCGCCGCGATCAACTTCGTCGTCGGCGATGGTCATGCCGGCGCGAAAGGACTGCTCGGCCTCCTCGAGGGTCATTGCGGGCTCACGGCCGATTACTCCGGTGGAACGGCGCACCTTGTAGGCCACGACCTCGGGCGCGATGCCTCCGAAGTCGCTGTAGTCCGAATCCACCGACATATCGACCACCCGCACGCGCGCCCCGCTCAGACGGGCCAGCACGTTGATTCCGGCACCGCCGGCCACGAAGTTGAGCACCATCTGAGCCGTGACCTCGGAGGGGTAGGCCGACACACCGGTGGTGGCCACACCATGGTCGCCGGCGAAAACGACCACGACGGCGCGAGTGAAGTCGTGAGGGGGGCACATTCCCTGCACCGCCGAAGCCCAGGCCGACAGTTCCTCGAGCCGTCCTAGGGCTCCGGCCGGCTTGGTGAGCCGACTCTGTCGATCGCGTGCGGCTTGGCGGGCCGCTTCGTCGGGCGCGGTGATGGCCTGCGCCAGCGCCTCAAGATCCAGCGGCATGGGCGGATGCTCTCCGTTCGTCGGTCAGGTGGTCGTGGTGCGGGCTACGCAGTGCGGTGAAACGTGCCCATGCTCACTCGAGCCGCTGGACGCGGCCAGCGGTGACGAGCAGCACGTCATCGCATTCAGCAGCTACGCGGGCGTTCACGATGCCGAGCAGATCACGGAACAATCGACCTGATGCGGTTTCCGGCACGATTCCCGATCCCACCTCGTTGCTCACGCAGACCACACGGGCGCGGGTGGACCGTAGGGCCAGCACCAGGCCATCGATCAGTGCGTCGACACCCCCGGGCAACCCGACCGACGACACGCCCCAGGCGTTCAGTGCATCCAGATGCGCGGTAAGCCACAGGGTCAGGCAGTCGACGAGCAGCGTGCTGCCCTCGGGTGCTTCATGCAGCAGTCGGGTTAGATCGATGGACTCGACCGTGTTCCAGTGATCGGGCCGACGGGCTTGGTGGCGCGCGACGCGCTCCTGCCATTCCTGATCGGCGAGGGTGGGCACGGTCGAGGTTGCGACGTAGTGGACGTCGACATCAGCTGCCACCAGACGCTCGGCCTCGAACGACTTGCCCGATCGTGCTCCGCCGAGCACCAGGGTTCGTCGAGGTGCACGAACGGTTCGGGACGGTGGGTGAGTGATGAGTGGCTCGGCGACGACGATTTCGTCGTGGTCGAGCACTGAGCGGGCTCCCCACGCGTCCAGTTTGCGCGAGAGCTGCGGCTCGGGCGGATTGCGATGCCCCAGGTGGATGGCGATCACGTCTGTGCCGGGAGTGATCGCGTCGATGCTTCGCAAGCGCCGCAGGGCGTCGGGGAAAGTGTTGTCGTCGAGGTGGTCGGTGCCGTGATCGATCACGGTGCCCCACGTGAGTTCGAGCATGGCTGCATCCAGCTGCGCGCCCTCCAGCGCCTGCAACGTGCGCTCGCTCAACGGGCCGGTGTCGGTGGCGTACAAGAGCGATCCGCCCGTTGGTGCTTCGATCACGTAGAGCAGAGCGCCGGGGGTGTGTGTCGCGCCTACCGCTCGCACCCTGTAGCCAGCGACCTCGATCCGATCGTCGGCGCAGAGCTCGATCAGTGTGATGGGGTCGTCGGGACCAATCCACGGGCGGCAGCGCTCAAGCGCATCAGCTGGCCCAGCGATGGTTAGCGGTTCCGTCGTTCCCGACCACGAGCGCCACAGCAACGCCTGCGGATCGCAATGGTCGGGATGAGCGTGAGTGAACAGAATGAGGCGGAGGCCATCGAGCGGGCGGCCCGCTTGCACGGCCGATCGGGCGGCCTCGGATCCGCAGTCGATGAGTACCACGTCGTCGATCACGGCAGCGGTTTGCCGCCGCACATGATTCAACTCGGCTGACCGGGTGCACGAGGCACATCGGCAGAAGGGGGTGGGCCAACCATCGGCCGCACCGGTGCCCAGCATCAGCACTCTCATGGCGCCGATCCAGCGCCGATTCTCGGAAGCGGTGGCACGAATTCGCGCGGTGCATCGAAAGCAGCGCGTCGTCCGGCCCGGTGCAGAGCGCCAAGAACGGCACGACCTGCGACGAGCACGAGCACCACGGTGCCGATTCCGCGGGTGACGTCCCATCCCATCGAGGTTGCCAGGTGGAAGGTCGCGAAGGTGCGCAGGTTCTCCTGCCACGGAGCTCCGGCGACGTAAGCCAAGGGGCTGCTGGCGCTTTCGGAGGAAAGCCCCAGCGCCCATGGCCAGAACGACAGGTTCATCAACAGTCCGAATGCCAGGCTGCTGACGAATCCGTACGCAGCAAGTAACCAGAGCCGGCCGCGAACGACGAGGTGGGGGAGCAGACCTGCGGCCATGCCGACCCACGCCCCCGCGAACATCTGGAATGGCAGCCAGGGGCCGACGCCGCCGGTGAGTAGGGCCGAGGCCAGCATCGTCACCGCCCCGAGCACGAAGCCGAAACCGGCGCCAAAGGCGTACCCGCCCAGGATGATGACGACGAACATTGGCTGGAATCCAGTGGCTCCGCCGCCCAGGGGCCGCAGTGCGGCACCCACGGCGGCCAGCACTCCGAGCATGGCCACGCTCTTCGCGTCGATTCCGCCGTCGGCCAGTTCGGCGGCGATGACCGCGATGAGAAGTGGCAGCACGGCGGCGAATATCCAGGGTGCGTCAGCTCCGTGCGCGATGCCTGCCGACGGCGTCATCACCAACGGCCAACTGAACGCCGCCATCCCGACGAGGCTCACGACGACCAAGGCCACGAGCGAGCGTCGTCCGACCGGGATGGCCGTGCTGCGCGCGCTCATCCGGCATCCGGTAGCGAGGCGAGGGCACGTCGCACATCGCCCACGGTGAGGAAGGGGAGCGGCGCAAGGGTCTTGGCGATCTGTGGGGCAAACATGGGCGAGGACGTGACGATGCGTCGCGTCGGACCATCGGACACGATCTCGCCGTCGGCCAGCACCAGCGTTCGTGTGGCCACCTCGGCAGCCAACTCGACGTCGTGGGTGGCGATCACGACGGCGCGACCGCGCGCCGAGGCGGCAGCGATCACGTCGACGAGGTGGCGCTTAGCCGTGTAGTCGAGGCCGCGCGTGGGTTCGTCGAGTAGCAGCACCGGAGGATCAGGGGCGAGCACCACCGCGAGCGCGAGGGCGAGACGGCTCCCCTCGGACAGATCGCCTGGGTGCGTCGAGTCAACGACCCACGGCGCAATGCTCCGCAGCATTGCTGCTGTGGTGCCAGACTCAAGGCCCGAATCCTCGTCGGTCTGACGGCATTCCTCGCCGACCGACTCCGCATACAGAAGATCGGCCGCCTGTTGCGGCACGAGTCCGATACGTGCCACCAGATCCTTCGGCTTGAGTGACGCGGGGTCGGCATCGAGCACGCAGACTTCGCCGGCGAAGGGAACGCGCAGGCCCACCATGGTGGAGAGCAGCGTCGACTTTCCGGCGCCGTTGCGACCCATCACTGCCACCACTTCGCCGGTGCTGATGCTCAGGTCGATGCCATGGAGCACTTCGCGTCGGCCGTAGCCGACTCGAACATCGCGAAGCGTCAGCAGAGAATCGCCAATGGGGGGAGCCGAATCCTGATCGGCGTCGAGCAGGGGAACGCTGCTGGCCAACGCTGTTCGAAGGTCGACGGCGGCTCGTCGGGCATCTCGGATCGAGAGCGGTGTGTGGCTCCACCCCGCTACTCGCGCCAGTTCCACCACCGGCGGTGCCACCGGAGCATTCCGCATCACGGTGGCCGGCTCACCCACGATCAACGGAGCACCATCACCGGGAACCAGGACGACGCGATCGGCGTACTGCACCACGCGTTCAAGGCGGTGCTCGGCGAGCAGAACGGTCATCCCGAGGTCGTGCACCAGCCGTTGCAGACCCGAGAGAACCTCGTCGGCTGCCGACGGGTCAAGTGCCGAGGTCGGCTCGTCGAGCACCAGGACACGCGGGTGTGTCGTCATCGCCGATCCGATGGCCACGCGCTGCTGCTCACCACCGGAGAGGGTGCGAAGGGCCCGTCGCCTCAGGGGCGCAAGGGCCAGCAGGTCGAGCGTCTCTTCGACACGACGCCGCATCACATCAGGAGCAATACCCATCGACTCCATGGCGTAGGCGAGTTCGTCCTCGACCGTGTCGGTGACGAAGCCGGCCGAGGGATCCTGGCCAACGAACCCGACGATGTCGGCCAGCTCACGAGGCGGATGCGTGCGGGTGTCGCGCCCATCGACCGTGACCCTGCCGTGCAACGTGCCGCCACTAAAATGCGGCACCAGCCCGTTGACCAGACGAAGCAGGGTCGTCTTGCCGGAACCGCTGGGTCCCACCACGAGGCAGAGTTCGCCCTCGGGGATGGCAAGGCTCACGTGTTTCAGCACCGGTTCGCTGGCATCGGCGTAGACGACGGAGACGTCGTCGAAGACGATCACGCTCCCACCCCCGCGGTTCGGCGATCCGCTTCGGTGACCTGGCCGTTGTCCTTGACGCTCTTCGTGATCGTGGCGCTCGAATTGATGCCGGTTCGATGCGAGCGGGTCGGCTCGTCGTCGTCCGGGGCGATGTCCATCGTCGGGGGTGGGGCGGGGGCAACCACGGCTGCCAGCGCGGCCACCGCCAGTCCGATGACTGGCAGCCACGGCAGAGCTGGCCACGTCAGCGGCGTCACGGATGCCTCCACCTGTGCCGGGTCGGAGGTGGTGACGAACCACACCGATGCGGCTGCCGCCCAGCCCCCCAGCGCGACCCACCACTCGGCCGCGCGCCACGCGTCGGGGCGGTAGCGCGAACGAGCAGTGCGGCGACCGCCTAGCAGTAGCCCGCCGCCGCCCAGGAGCATCCCGGCGCCAAGCATCGGCAACCCGATCCAGGGCGACGAGCTGCCGTCGAACAATCCATAGATGCCGATGGTGATGCCCACGACCCCAGCGAGTACGAGTCCCGAGGTGAGGCGGCGAACGGCTGCCGGGACGTGGGCCGTGCGTCCGTATCCTCGCGTGTCCATCGCGGCTGCAAGATCCAGCGAGCGGCGAAGCGAACCGTCAAGGACCGGACCGACGAGCCCCACCACGCCGGCGGCCCCTCGTGTGCTGCGACCACGAAGTCGACGCGCATCACGCACTCGTGCAGCATCAAGAATCAGTTGCGGAGCCAGGCTCATGGCGACCACCACGGCCACGCCCAGCTCGTACAACGCACCGGGCACCGACTTCAGCAGCCGCGTTGGACTGCTGAGCGCGTTGGCCGCGCCCAAGCAGATGATGATCGTGGCCAACCGGAGACCGTCGTAGAAGGCGAGCGCGATCTGTTCGATCGTCACTTCCCCTCCGATCCGCACGCCGGCGGCCCATTCGGGAACCGGGATCTCGGGAAGGGTCAGGACCCCCGTTCCGGGGATCGGAAAGCCGAACAGGATCCCGAAAGCGACGCGGATCAGTAGGACGAAGGCTGCGAGTCGGAAGGCTGCACCGTAGGCCGCGACCCATGGGGTGTCGCCGGCGCGCAGCGTCACGGCAACGGCGGTCACCGCCACGATCAGGCCGAGGATCAACGGGTTGGTGGAGCGCGACGCGGCTGCCGCGAGTCCGAGCGCCCATAGCCACCACGCGCCCGCGTGCAGCAGGCGCGATGCACGGCATCGAAGCCCGCCTCGACCGTTCACGTCCGCCTCCGCCGCGCGATGAGAACGGCGGCCGCGATCGCCACGATGAGCGCGAACGCGATGGCGGTGGGTAGGGGAGTTCCTGCGTTGCCTGCAGCCGAGGTTTGGGTCGCGTCGATGACGTCGATCGGTTCGCCCGGTACAGAGGAGGGACCGACTGCCGACGGCGTCGTGCGGGGCGTTGCTGTCGACGGCGCTGATCCCTTGGCGGCTGCGGTTGCCGGTGCGGTGGCGCTCGACGTCGATCGCGGATTCGTGTCGCCGTTCGACCGTGTTAGTGGAGACGTCGAGCTACCCGGCCCACCGGACGAAGCGGTGGGCCGAAGCGTTGGTGGAGCTGCCGGGGCCTGCTTCACGATTGCTGTGCACTCAGCCTTTGGGAACCCGGAGATCCCGCAGACGAGTCCGCCTTTTGCCCGGATCGAGGTGACGGCGGTCAGCACCGTCAGTCCCGTATCGCCGTCGGCTATGAGGACGCAGGAGCGCTGTTGGGCGGGAGGCTTTTCGCCGGAGGGTGCATCGGAGGCGATGCCATAGTCGATGACGAGTCCGACGCGTCGGGTTCCAGCGGTTTGTTTCACGCCTTGGCAGAGCGAGGCGAAGCTAGGAGCGGTACGGGGTGTGGTGGTCGAACTGCTGGCCCCTTGTGAGACGGCGAACCGCCACCCCTGCACACTTCCGTCCTTGGGACGGAAGCTTCCAGCGCCTTGTGATGAGTACGTCCACCCGTCGCCTGACGAAACCCAGTACGACCAGTAGCGGTACGAGACTGCGTGCGCCGCGGACGGTGCCAGCGCGGCTGGCAGGAGGACAGCAGCAATGGCCGCCGTCGTCACCAGTAGCGTGAATCCCGCCCGTCCACGGCTCGGCATCAGTGCGTTCCGCGCGTGCGGCGTGAGGTGAGCACCAGAAGCGCGACGCCACCGACCAGCAGCGCGGCTGCAGCTGGGAGCACGGCTCCGAGTGGCAGGACGCCGCCGGTGCGGGCCAGATTGCTGCCGCTGCCCTCGTCATCGCTTGTTGGTGCGGTCGTGGTGGCGGGAGCATCCGATGTCGTGACCGGACTCGACGTGATCGCTGCTTGTTGCAAGGTGGCATCGAGTCGATCCAGTAGCGCATCACCGTCGATCGCGGGTGCCTGCGCCTGCGCACGTACCCGTGAGGGTGCAACTGATGACTTCGGACTGGTCGGTGCCGTCGAAATGACCGGTGCCCTAGGAGTGGCCGGTGCCGGCGACGTTGCCGCCTCGGACGGAGGGACGGTCGATGTCACAGGACTCGACGGGGTCGCGGTCGGGGTGGGGGCGGCGTCAGTCGTCGGCCCAACCTGCCGCGGTGCGAGCGATGCTTCGGGTGAGGGGGCATCGCTTGTTGCTGGTGCATCGCCTGTGGGGGATGCGGCCGTGACCGCAGGCGAGGGCGGACGGCTCGTTGGCTGCGACTTCGGCGCGTTCGCGGTGGCGGGTGCTGACGATCGTCCCGATCGCGTTGAGAGTGGAGTCAGAGCTGATTGCGCCGCCTCGTTGGCCAGGATCAGCTCGGCCAGGACGCCGGGGCGATCCTGGGCGTCGTCGTCGGCGATGGTCGTGGCCTGCGACCCGGCCAGCGCGGCCAACGCATCGGTCATGGCGGTGCGGCCGTGACCGCTGGCCGCCAGCGAGATCACCGCGAAACGGGTGCTGCTCCAGTCGGCCGTTCCCGGTGAAAACGCCGACTCGATCGTGCCGTTTCCGGCATCAAGCTGCTGCGCCAAGTACCAGGCGCCAGCAGCGGTGCGGTCGGCCGCTGATGGCTCATCGGTGGCAGGACAGGTGGGGGCGGCTTGGTCGTCATCGCTGCCCGTGCTCAGCACGGGGAGCGCAAGACTGGTGGCACCCAGAACGGCTTGCGACGAGGCGTAGTTGTTGCCGAAAGGGTCATCGGGGATCTGGAAGCGGTAGCCGCCGCGATCGGCGGGTGCGCCTTCACAGCCGATCTGGGCCGAGGCCAGAGCGTCCTGCAAGGTGTTGCCCGAACCGTTGTCGGTGTCACTGAGCGGGATCCCGACGGAACTCGTCGCCATCGCGGTCAGGGCTGTGGAGTTGGTGTCGCTCGCGGCGCCTTCGAGGTAGGCGATGCCGCCATCGCTCTGCTGCAGCGACTCGAGGAAATCCAGACCGTCTCCGGCCGCGTCGAACTCGCCGATCGCAGCGAGCGCCTGGACGGCGGCGGCTGTGGAGTTTGAGTCGGGACCTGTGTAAGTGGCGATGTCGGATGCCGCGCACGGAGTGTCGGTGTCGGATCGGAAGGCCTGCCAGCCGCCGTTGCTGCACTGCTGATCGAGCAGCCAGTCGATCGCGATGGCCGGTGGTTCGGCATCGAGCGCGGCGTAAGCAAGGATCGCCAAACTCTGTCGGTAGACGCCGTCGTAGGTCGCGTCCTGCATTCCGAACAGCCCCGGGTTGGTCGAGGCCGCCGGAGCGGCAGCGGCCGTGCCGGCGGCTAGTGGCAGCGCCACGAGCGCGGCGGCCGTTGCGACGGCGAGGGTGGTGAGTGCGCGGCGTGAAGCCGGCGATCTGTTGAAGCGGATGGACACGGAGGAACCCTTCTGAGCAGCGGATCGCGACGGGTCCTCACGCCCTGAAAGACAAAACCCCCGGCACGCGCGGATGCGCGGACACGGGGGCGGTTTCGAGCAGGACGCTCGGGCTCCGCCCCGTTCAACACGACGGACATGGAGCCGCTTGCACGATCGCCAGGTGCTCCGGCTCACCCCTGAGGGTTCACGGTTGCGGGACAGCGCCGGATTCGCACCGGCTTCCCCTGGAACTCGAACGTGGATGCAGTTGTGGTGCACGTCCTCGAAATCGCAGCCGAAGCCACAATCTCTCGGAGAGCGCATGCGCATCCGACCACGCGCGACCCCCGCGCGTCAAAGTCGGCTAGCGTCCGCGTGTCCCTCGCAGGCAGCCATGGATCAGGAGGACCCCCATGTCGTGGTTCTGGGTGTACGCACGTGAATCAGGTTCGTCTCTCGAGGATGCATCGGGCGAGGCACGGGTCGCTCGCTCAAGCGACTTCCCGGCCCAGGCAGATGCCGAGACGTGGTTGGGGCAGGAGTTTCAGGCGTTGCTCGACTCGGGCGTCGAAGCCGTGACGCTGTTCGAGGACGACCGCGAGGTGTACGGACCCATGAGCCTGCGGCCTTGATCAGCGGCGCGGATTAGGGCTCATCAAGGCTGTGCGCGCCGGGTCGCGCTCGATGACTGCTTCGCCGAGGGCCTCATCGATGCGCGCCATGATCGCCTCGTCCAAGGTCACCTCGAGTGCCGCGACGTTCTCTACCAGTTGTTCGGGGCGCGAGGCACCCACGAGCGCTGCGCTCACCCCGGGTCGTCCTAACACCCATGCCAGCGCCAGTTGAGCCAGCGTGAGATTCAGTTCGGCCGCGATCGGTGCGAGCCGTTGCACGGCCTGCAGCACTTCGTCACGCTCGATCAGCCCGCGAACGAACATGGCCGACTTCTCATCGGCGCCGCGTGAACCCTCGGGAGCAGCCGATCCGGGTTGGTACTTGCCGCTGAGCACTCCACCGGCGATCGGCGACCACACGATCTGCCCGATGCCGAGGTCCTCGCACGTCGGCACGACCTCGGCCTCGATCACGCGCCACAGCATGTTGTATTGCGGCTGGCTGCTGATGATTCGGTCGAAGCCAAGCGCATCGGCGATCTCAACCGCTTCGGCAATCTGTGCGGAAGTCCATTCGGAGATTCCGACGTAGAGCACCTTGCCCTGGCGCACGAGGTCGTCGAAGGCTCGCAGCGTCTCTTCTAGCGGGGTCTGGAAGTCGTAGCGATGCGCTTGGTAGAGATCGATGTGGTCGATGCCGAGGCGGCGAAGCGATGCGTGGCAGCCTTCGATTACGTGCTTGCGTGAGAGGCCTCGATCATTGGGTCCCGAGCCCATCGGCCAGTACACCTTCGTGAAGACTTCGAGGCCGTCGCGCCTCTGGCCCTTGAGTGCGCGGCCGAGCACCTCTTCAGCGCGACCCTGCGCATAGATGTCGGCGGTGTCGAACGTCGTGATGCCAAGGTCGAGGGCCTGAGCGACGCAGGCGATCGCTGTGTCTTCCTCGACCTGAGATCCGTGGGTGATCCAGTTGCCGTAGGTAATAGCGCTGATCATGAGGCCGCTGCGGCCCAGACGACGATGCTCCATTCGGCGACCCTAGACCGGGCCACCACGCCTCGCTAAATGATCGATCGTCGGGCGGTGTCTTGCTGGTGGTAAGGATCAGCGCTTGCTGATCGGTGTTCCGCCCACCTTCACTTGGCACTTCGGCATGCGTAGCGGACGAACCTGAAGGGCGCGCATGACTGCGTAGAAGTTCACGCCCTTGAGGGATTCATCAGGCAACATCACCTGCAGCGCCTTCTTCATTGCGCGCAGCATGAAGAAGGTGTCGATGACGATCAACAGCACCATGGCAAACCAGATCCATAACGAGATCTGCTGCACCTGCACGTTGCGGATAAAGCCGAGGACCAGGATCAGCAGCGCGCCGGGTAAGAAGAGCTCGCCAGCATTGCGACGCGAGTCGACGAAGGTTCGCGCGGAGCGCCGCACCGGGCCCTGGTCGCGAGGGAGCAGAGCCTTCTCGTCTCCGCTTCTCATCGCTTCTCGCTGGCGGGTTCGGTTCTCACGCTCACGTCGGGACGCCTCGCGGCGATCGACGGGGGGCTTGAGACGCTGCTTGCGGGCCGCCTCAGCCTCCTTGCGGCTGGGCGTGGCTCGGCCCTTGGGCGCTGCGGCGGGGCCGTGATCATCGGCAGTTGCCGCCCGCGAGGCCGCTTCTGCTGATTCCTGGGGAGCGCCTGACTTCCTACCGAACATGGTGACAGGCTAGAGGCGGCGACCTGGTGACGCCTCACGAGGGATCGCCGCCACCGCATGAGGACGAGGTGAGGTCCGGTGTCCAAGACGGTTCGGCTCGATGGCGATGTCGTCGTGGTCACGGGCTGCACACGAGGCTTCGGACGCGTCCTCATGAGTGATCTTGCCCATGCGGGAGCCAGGGTCGTGGTGTCGAGTCCGTGGAAGGATGAGAACGACGAGCTCGTCGACGAGTTCAAGCGCGCCGGGCTCACCGCAATCGCGTGTTTGGGCGACGTGACCGATCGGGATCAGATGCGTGCCCTGGCCGGCGCGGCGATCGAGGAGTTCGGACGCCTCGACGTCTGGGTCAACAACGCAGCCTTCGAGACGCCGGGGATGGCGCGCTCTCTGGAGTACGGGGATGAAGCATTCGATGCCGTGACAGGTGTGAACGTGATCGGTACCTACAACGGAACAATGGCCGCGTTGCGCATCATGCTCGCGCAGGGCAGCGGCACGATCATCAACGTGACCGGACGTGGAGATGATCTGCGGCCCGCGCTGTACACGAACCCGTACGGCGCCAGTAAGGCATGGATCCGTTCGTTCACCAAGACCCTGCGGGGCGAGTACGCAAAACAGGGTGTGCACGTCGTCGGGTTCAATCCCGGAGTCATGACCACCGAGCGCATGGACCGGGCCGAGGCCGAGCAGTTGGCAGACGTTGATCCACGGCTGCAAAAGGTGTACCCGGTGGTCATGCGAGTGCTCGGAGATCCGCCCCAGGTGGCATCGGCCCGCCTTGTCCGGTTCATCGCTGCTGGAGCAGCTGCTAAGCACGGCGAGCTGCGGCTCATCACTCCGGTGAAGGTGGCCAAGGGTCTTGGCGCCGAGGCGACCCGCTGGGGTCGGGCCAAAGTGGACGACCTCCGAGGCTGACGTTTGCTGGATGCATCAGCAGTAGGTCGATGGAACAACTTGCTCCGCTCAGTCGATGGCGGGCGCTGACGGGGCCACAACGCCGGGAAGCGCGAGCATCCGGTCGAGCGCCACCTTGGCCCACTGAGCCACGTCGGGATGCACTTCGATGCGATTGACCACGGTGCCCTCGACCAGATTCTCGAGCGCCCACACCAAGTGAGGCAGGTCGATCCGGTTCATCGTGGCGCAGAAGCACACAGCCTTGTCCAGGAACACGATCTGCTGGTCGGGGTGTGCGTCGGCGAGGCGCTTGACGAGATTCAGCTCGGTACCGATCGCCCACGCGCTACCCGCTGGCGCAGCTTCGACGGTCTTGATGATGAATTCGGTGGAACCTACGAGGTCTGCGCTTGACACGACCTCGTGCGTGCACTCGGGGTGAACCAGAACCTGCACACCGGGGACGCGTTCGCGTACGTCGGCCACGCTTTGAGCCGTGAACCGACCATGCACCGAGCAGTGGCCCTTCCACAGGATCACGCGGGCGTTCTCGAGCTGCTCCTGGGTGAGTCCGCCACCGGGGCGATGCGGATCGAAGACGACGCAGTCATCGAGCGTCAGACCGAGTTCAAGAACCGCGGTATTGCGACCGAGGTGCTGGTCGGGAAGGAAGAGAACCTTCTCACCGCGTTCGAAGGCCCACTCCAAAGCGCGGCGCGCGTTCGACGATGTGCATACCGTTCCACCGTTGCGACCGGTGAACGCCTTGATGGCGGCCGTGCTGTTCATGTAGGTGACGGGGATGGTGCGATCGGCCACGCCGGCGTCCTGCAGCACCTCCCACGCGTCTTCCACTTGCGCGATGGCGGCCATGTCGGCCATCGAGCATCCGGCCGCAAGGTCCGGCAGGATCACCTGCTGCTCGGGGGCGGTGAGGATGTCGGCGCTCTCGGCCATGAAGTGAACGCCGCAGAACACGATGTACTCGGCCTCAGGATGGGCAGCCGCCTGCTGCGCAAGCTTGAACGAGTCGCCGGTGACGTCGGCGAACTGGATCACCTCGTCGCGCTGGTAGTGGTGCCCCAGGACGAAGAGGCGTTCGCCGAGCGCTGCCTTGGCGGCATGGGCGCGGACTACCAGGTCGGGGTCGCTCGCCGCCGGAAGATCGCCGGGGCACTCGACACCGCGCTCGCTCTCCGGGTCGGCCATGTGGCCCAGGACGTGTAGCGGCAGCGATGTGAGCGTCATGACCTCATGGTTTCACAGCGTGTCGAGCGAGGCGATGGCTGCAGCAAGCGCGCCCTCTACCGCAGGGGTGAAGGGCGCGCTTGGGAGTTTGAGGGAGCAGATCAGGCGAGTTGCGCTTCGATCGCTGAGATCACCTCGGGCGCCTGCGGATCGGTCTGCGGGCGGAATCGCTGGATCGAGCCGTCGGCGCCGACCAGGAACTTTTCGAAGTTCCACTGCACGTCACCGGCCTGGCCCTCGGAGTCGGCGACAGCGGTGAGTTCGGCGTAGAGAGGGTCACGAGATTCGCCGTTCACCTCGATCTTGTCGGACAGCGGGAAACTCACACCGTACGTGGTGGAGCAGAAGGTCTTGATCTCCTCGTTCGTCCCCGGCTCTTGACCCATGAACTGGTTGCACGGGAATCCGACCACAGAGAATCCGCGGTCTCCGTAGGTCTTCTGCAGTTCCTCGAGGCCCTTGTACTGAGGCGTGAGGCCGCACTTCGAGGCCACGTTGACGACGAGCAACGGGCCGCCGAAGTCGCCGAGGGTCTTCTGGTCTCCGTCGATCGTGGTGACGGGGATGTCTCTAACGCCCATGCTGATCCTTCCAAGTCCTTGGCCTCGTGGCCGGTCTACCCGTGATCAACGACTATGGCAGCGGACCCGCCACTTCGCATGCCACGGGTGCTGGGGACCGGGGTGCGCCCGAGTAGCGTCGTGGGGTGCGCATCGTGGTGGCTCCGGACAAGTTCGCGGGAACCCTAACCGCGGTGCAGGCGGCCGAGGCGATCATCGAGGGTTGGCGAAGTGTGGCCCCCGGAGACGACCTGGTGGCCTGCCCGATGGCCGATGGCGGCCCCGGATTCGTCGAGGTGCTGGAGGCCGGGCTGGGTGGCCAGCTCATCGCCGTGAGCACGCTCGGACCAGCAGGCGAACCCCAACTCGGTGCCGTTCTACTTCACGATGGCACCGCATATATCGAGAGCGCTCATGCGTGCGGTCTGCATCTGGTGACCGATCGAGAAGGCTCGGCTGAGACCGCCTCGACAGCTGGCGTCGCTGATCTCCTTATGGCGGCACTGGGTTGCGAGGTGAAACGCATCGTCGTCGGGGTTGGCGGCACGGCCAGCACCGATGGCGGACAACCGATGGTGGAGCGGCTGCGCCTGTTGCTCGGTGCAGATCCCGATGCCGAACTGCGTGAGGTTTGGCCGGCGCAGGTGGAGTTGCTGGTGGCCACCGACGTCGACAATCCGTTGCTCGGGCCACTGGGCGCTGCGCCGGTGTTCGGCCCGCAGAAGGGCGCCGACTCCGATGGCGTCGACCGCCTTGAGACGCGTCTGGCCGACTGGGCTCTCGACAGCGGTGGCCAGCCGATGGAACCCGGCGCGGGTGCCGGCGGCGGCCTGGCGTTCGGCCTCTATCTGCTCGGTGGGCGCCGAGTGCCTGGCATTGCCACCTGTCTGGACGCGGTCGGCATCGACGCGGCCATCGCTAGGGCCGATCTGGTGATCACCGGCGAGGGATCGTTTGATCACCAGTCGTTGCGCGGCAAGGTGGTGAGCGGAGTGGCCCAGCGAGCAGCGGCCAGGGCCAGGCCCTGTGTCGTGGTGGCCGGTCGCTGCGACGTGGGCCGGCGTGAAGCCGCCGCGCACGGCGTCGACGAGATGTGGTCATTGGTCGAGGCCACAGGCTCGGTGGAGAAGGCGATGAATGAGCCGTACGCGACGTTGGTAGCGGTGGCGGCATCGATGGCCAGGGCCTGGTCGGCCTCGTCCTGAGCGGCGCGTTACGCCCCCGCTCCGCCCATCCGAGGGGCCGCTTCCGCCGACCCGCCCCCGGTGGGGATGAGTCCTGGGCTTCGGTGTGCCACCATGGCAGGGAACACGAAGGCGCGTTCGGTTGTTGACCGGTCGCACGGCTCGCACCGGCGGGTCGAACCTGATCTTCGAGGCAAGGAGCATGGCATGACAGTCGAGGCGGGCACCGTCACT
>Ga0105048_10006165_pt1 | contig 19324 bp, 10 predicted proteins | sample MAT05_FD_78382 | JGI IMG/M metagenome (GOLD analysis project Ga0105048, IMG submission 78382) | Freshwater microbial communities from Lake Fryxell liftoff mats and glacier meltwater in Antarctica - MAT-05 | ecosystem: Environmental > Aquatic > Freshwater > Ice > Liftoff microbial mat | place... | reverse complement strand
TATTTAATGTCGCCCGGCACCACCCGGCCCGACAGCACCTGCTTGGGGCTGGCATCAATTTGAGCCTGAGTCTGGAAAATCCCATCCGACACAAACACCAATCGACTGCCAACCACCCTGTCCACAGTGCTCTGGTATTGGGGTAAACCGGCCTGCCCGTTTTCGGAGATTACCCGGTCGTCGGTCACCGTAGCGTTACCATAGAGCGAAAGCGACACCCGGCCAATCTGTTTATCGTAGTTGAGGGACAAGTCAACGCCTTTGCTGGTCACCTCGCCCTGATTTACTACTACTGTTCTACCCAAAATACTGGGGATGGCCGAGGGCGTGAGAATGCCAGTGCGGTTGTTCACAAAATAATCGACCGAACCCGTCAGCGCGTGGTTGAACAGGTGAAAATCGACACCCGTGTTGAGAGAGGTAAGGGTTTCCCAGGTAATGTCGGGGTTGGCAATAGATACCTCGTTGGCTGAGGTAGTCGCTGAGAAACCCGTACCGAAGTTATAGCCACCACCACCCGTGTTTCGGGCAAAGAACTGCTCGAACGGGAAGCGGCTTCCGCCAATGTCGCTGCTACCTGCCTGCCCATACGAGGCCCGTACTTTCAAATAGCTGAGGAAACTATTGGGCTTGATAAACGCTTCGTCGGAGACGATCCAGCCCGCCGACACCGCCGGAAAAAAGCCGTATCGTTTGCCGGGAGGGAAGTTTTCGGAGCCGGAATAGCCCCCCACGAAGCCCAGATAATACCGGTCTTTAAACGAATAATCGACCCGCGAAGCAAGACCCTGCCCCCTGAAATCGAGCTGCGTGGGCGAGTAGGCCACGTTGCGTTGTGCCCGCGCCGATGCCTTGATCTCGTGTGCCCCAAACCGACGGTCATAATCAAGGCCGGCCCAGCCTTCGTTACGTTGGATGGTGCCGCCAAAACCGGCTGACCGATACCCGAGCGGTGTTTGGTTCCGGTAGACCAGGGGGACAGTTCCCGTCGCATCTACCACCTGGAAATCGCGGTTAAGCCCCGACACGTAGGTGCCCTGCACATCGTAGCTGTAGTTGATGGTGGCCGAAAGTCCTGGTACCCAGAAATCTAATTTCTCGCGCACGTCGATGGTTGCCATCAGCACCCGCGTTACGAAACTGGTGTATCCCCGGTTGCGCAGCAGTCCCAGGGGGTTGTTCTGAAAAAGAGCCGTGCCACCGAAGGAGCCGTCCTGATTCTGAATTGGGAAAGCGTTAGGCGGGGTGTTGTAGAGGGTACTTAATAGTGTCCCGGCCTCTAAATTGCCAGGTTGCCGCTGCCCTTCCGACCGACCGGCCACATTCAGGCCAATCGTCAGGTTTTTGTTCACATCAAAATCGACATTGCCCCGGAAGTTGAACCGATTAAAGCCAATATTGGCATCGTAGTCGTCGGTTTTGGCATTTTTGAACAGGCCGTCCTGCGTAAAATAACTCAGCAAGGCAAAATACCGAACATTGTTGCTGCCTCCATCAGCCGACAATACATAGCGTTGCGAGGCCGACTGTTTGTTAAAAAATGAGTCGGTGTAATTATTGTTTGGGAAGCGAAAGGCATCGGAACCGTTCTGATAAGCACTCAGCGTGGCCGCATCATAAATGGGTTGCGACCCGTCGTTCACCAATGCTTCGTTATAAAGCGATGCGAAATCGTAGGAGTTGAGCGGTTTTATCACTTTCTCCGGCGACTGGATTCCGCCCTGAATATCGAACTGAATGTTATTTCGGGTAGCACTGCCTTTTTTGGTGGTAATGAGTACCACCCCACTGCCATAGCGCAGGCCATACCAGGCCAGCGAAGCCGCATCTTTCAGCACCGTAATGCTTTCGATCTCATTGATGTCGATGTCGTTCAACGGGCGCAGCACCCCATCCACCAGGGTCCGCAACGAGTTAGGCCCAAAGGTTGACACCCCCCGACTTTGAAATATGGCACCGTCCAAGCCGGGAGCCGTCCCGGTTTGCTGCGCATATAAACCCGGAATGCGCCCCGCAAATGTTGCATTGGCCGTGGCTACCGGGATCTGGGGCAGATTGCGGGTATTGAACGTAGAGATGGCCATGTTGACTTCTCGTTTTTTGCGCATTCCAAACGGAATCGGAACAATATCATCATCGCCCGCATCGGTAAGGGCGCGGGGCAGTGTTGCCCGGAACTTCGTCACATCGCCAACCGTTTTTGTCTGCGCCAGATACCCGTTTTTCTGGATCACCAGCACATCACCCGGCGCTGCCTGAATGGTAAACCGCCCCTCGTTGTCGGTGGTGGCTTCGATGCGGGCTTCCTGCACGGCCACCACCGCCCCCGCCAGCGGTTTGTCGTCGGGGCCAGTCACAACCCCCGAAAAGCTGACCGGGGGCGTGTTTTTTGATTGGGCAAACGCCCCGGCACTGCCGAGAAGAAATAGCCCGAAGAGAAAATGTATAAAGGTTTTCATTGGAAAGAGTGAAAGAGTGAAAGGATGAAGGGGTGAGAGAACGATCTGGTGACAGTGTACTATTGTTGGCTGATCGCTGCTCACTGTTCACTTTAATCACCAGCCCGGATTTTGTTTCAGAATGCCGTTACTTTTGAAAATCTCGTTACGGGGAATGGGGTAGCGGTGCATGTGTTCTTCAAACACCCGCTGGTATATCGCTGGCATTGGAATCACCGTGTATTTGAAACTGGTAGCCGAGAGCCGCTCCACATCCACTCCGGTGATGGTTTTCGGGATAATTTCAACTCCTTTTTTCCACCGCAGAATATCCCACCACCGAAGTTCTTCAAACGCCAGCTCAACAGCCCGCTCATTCTGAATTCGGTCTCGCATCTGGGCTTTGGTCAGGCCGGTGGGCAGGTCGGGCATACCAGCCCGTTTCCTGATCTGGTTTATGGATGAATACACGTCGGCCACAGGCCCCTGCGCTTCATTGAGGGCCTCAGCATAGTTGAGCAACACCTCCCCATACCGAAAAAAGATGTAGTTCAGAATGGCCGACGCACCACCCGTTCCCCCTCTAACCGATTCCGGCCACAACTTTCTGGGGTAGTACCGAGTGCGGGTGAAACTATTGGAAGCCGGTTGGTAATCGACCCCAAACTGGACGGGGGTTGTGGCATTGTTCACCCACATGGCCACTTTCCGGGCCTGCCAGGTTTGGTCGTTATAAATAATATTGGCGTAGAACCGGGGGTCTCGGCCCGTGTAAGGGTCCTGTGGTTTATAGCCGGAAGTGGGGTCGGCAATCGGTCTTCCGTTGGCCATTTCGTAAAGGTCAACGTGGTTTTGGGTGGGGTTCAACTGCCCCTGTGCCCCACCAAACGAAGGCGGGATGACGAAGTCGCCCAGAAACCCGCCATTACCCGACCGGGGAGCCCGCACCTTAATCATGATGTATTCGGGCGAGGTTGGCTGATTCAGGAGAGTTCCGTAAGCCGGGTGCAGCGCGTACCGCCCCGACGTGATAATAGCCCGGGCGGCATCGGCCGCTTTTTGCCATTTGGTAACGTCGCCCGATGGGTTGTTGAGCGGGCTGGCATCCATCAGCAGCAAACGCGACCGCAATGCCCGCACCGATCCCACGGTTGCTCTGCCCCCGTTGCCTACGCCCCAATCGGTGGCTGGCGAGTAGTTTGTCCCCCAGGTTTCGGCGGCCAGAATAACTTCAGCATCCTGTAGGTCTTTGAGGATAAACGTTACCGTTTCGTCGTAGGTATTGCGGGGCAAATCAAAGTTGTCGGTCTGCGCCAACGCCTTGTCCAGGATGATTACTCCTCCGTAGCGTTTCACTAACTCAAAGTAAAAAAATGCCCGCAGGTACAACTGTTGGGCCTTAATCAGTGGGCCATTCTCAGCGGCTGTCCATTTCACGTTATCCACGTTAGCCAGCACCACATTGGCGTTGCGAATACCCTGATACATACGGGTATAGGCGGCCGAAACGTCAGTGGAGAAGTTATCCAAAAATTTCCCCTGGTTCATAGTCACGATGCCATGTCCCGTACTGGTTTCGGCAAAAATAGCCTCATCAGAAAACTGGCCGGTAGTGCCTTTATAGTTCTGCAACGTACTCAGCCGACCATAGTCGTCGATCAAAAAGTTGTAGGTATTGTCGGCAAAACGAGTGGCCAACGCGGGATCAGCGAACACGTTGTCCTGCGTGATAGCCACGCCGGGGTCGCGTTGCAAAAAGTCTTCCTTGCAGGCAACGGCACTTAACAGAAAGCCAGCAAGGAGAGTATAGTTGATGTATTTCATACAGTGGTCACGTTCAGAATTGGATGTTGGCCCCGAGGTTAAATGTCCGGGAAACCGGAACTGCGTTGTTGGGTCCGGCAAAGAATGACCCGGCCACCGCACTACCCTGGTTGTTTTCGGGGTCGAGACCCACGAATTTGGTCCAGGTAAACAGGTTTTGCCCCGTCAAATACACGCGAATGGTTTCCATATTCAGCCGTTTGGCAAAAGCGGCCGGCACGGCATAGCTGATTTCAACATTGCGGAGTTTCAGGTAGCTGGCATCCTGAAGCAGGTAATCGTTGGTAGAGTAGCTGGGTGCGGCTGTTCCCCGTGGCCGAATGGAGGGCCAGGTGGCATTCTGCGCGTTTTCGGGAGTCCAGCGGTTCAGCATGGCGGAGTAATAGTTACCACCCGCAAAAAATACGTTTGAGTTTACCTTCGTTACACCCTGAAATAAAGCCGATAGTGTGAAGCCCTTGTAACCGAAGTTTGGCTCAATACCAAACACATTTTGAGGTACGTCGGCGTAACCAATCGGTGCACGATCCTGATCGTCGAGGATCCCGTCGCCATTAATATCGGCAAACTTGAAATCGCCGGGAATCACCGCCCCATTCACCCGACTGGGTGGACTGGCGGCAATCTCATCTAAACTCTGATAATAACCCAGCACTTTGTAGCCCCGGAACTGACCGATTGACTGCCCTGTATTCTTCTGGTTTTCAGGCAGATTAGTCGGTTCGTCGGTTTTAACGATTCGATTTTTGGCGTGGGTGTATTGCCCGCTGATGCCGTAGCGAAAATCCCCTTTGGCATCCTTGAAACTACCCTCCACTTCAAAGCCACTGTTGTAATTCTGCCCGTAGTTACTCTGCGGCAACAACTCGCCAAAGACTACGAGGGCCGAGTTGTTTCGGGCCAGCAGAATATCGTAGCGATTTTCATCGAAAATATCTGCCGTCACCGACATTCGGTTTCTCAGAAAAGCAGCTTCTATGCCAAAATTGCGCTTAATCGACTTCTCCCAGGTTACGTCGGGGTTGCCCGACCGGCTGTGCCACACCACCGGATACGACACGTTGGTGCTGGCCGTACCAAACAATACCCGGTTGTTAATCACTGAGTTAGAGCTGGTTCCGGGTGTACCACCGCCGTTAGAATATTCATCTAAATACAGAAAGCGGGTGTTGGTCACGTTGCCAAACCCAATCAGACCGTACGACCCCCGAACTTTAAGATAGTCGATCCATTTGGCTCCTTTCAGAAATTTCTCCTCGCTGATAGTCCACCCCGCCGACACGGCAGGGAACAAACCATACCGCTCGGCTTTGGGGTAGTTTTCGGAGCCATTATACGCGCCGTTTACCTCGAAAAAGTATTTGCTATTGTAGTTATACGTAGCCCGCAACACCACCCCTTCATTGGCAAACGGAGCCGCCACCCCGTCGGCCCCTCGCAACTCCCGCTGGGCCACTGCCACCCCCGATACGCTGTGCTTGCCAAACGAACGGGCGTAGTTCAGAGCCAGTTGCAGGTTTGTTTTCACATAGCCGTTGTTTTGGGAACTGACCCCACCCAGGGGATCTTCAAACGAGTTGCGAGCAACTTCGAGGGTTTTGGTAGCTCGGTTCACGTTGTAGGCAGTGTAAGCCCCGCCCTGCGCCCGTGTTCCGGCAATGTAGGCATCATAGCCAAAAGTGGCTCTGAACCCCAGGCCTTTGGTGATCCGGTCCAGTTTCTGATCCAGCACAAACACGCTCTCAATAGCATTGTTGCGGTAATCGGCATAGCCATTGCGCTTGATAACGGCATACGGGTTGAACGTGTTGACACCCGCCCGACCAAAATCCTCGATCTGGTTCAGTGTATTGTCTAACCGCTGATCTTCAGGTGTTTTCGGGTTGGTATATTCAGGATAAAACGGAAGTACCCACGCCGGAATGGAATACATCCGGGTTAGCAGATACTCCGGCCCGCTCTCGAACCGCTGCCGCAAATCGCCCTGACCCCCGTTGCCCTGAAAAGAATATCGACCTTCTAAACGCCCGCCCAACCGCAAACTCAGCGTGGTGCTGGGAGTCAGGTTAAAATCAAGGTTCGAACGGAAATTATACCGGGTATACGACGGATTGGTTTTGTAGCCCGAGGGCGTACTGAAATCCTTGAAACCACCATCCTCAAACAAATAACCCAACGATACAAAATACTTGATGGCTTTGGAGCCACCGGTAAAATTCAGGTTGTGCTGCGTTCGGTACCAGTTGGGCTGGGTCACGGCCTTGAACCAGTTGGTGTTGGGATAGAGCAGCCGGTCGCCAGTGCCCTCTTTATACGTCTGGAGATCCTGAGCCGTAAACACTTTCTGAAAACTGGCCGGCACAAGGCCGTACTTGATCAGATTTTCTTCGCCTTCGTTGTGCAGCATGGCGCTGGGGTAAGCATCCAGAAATTCGGGAACCTGCGTAAAATCCACTCGACCCACGTTGCCCGAATACGATACCCGTGCCTTGCCGGTCTTGCCGGTTTTGGTGGTCACGATAATTACCCCGTTGGCCCCTTTGATACCAAACAAGGCCGTTGATGAGGCATCTTTCAACACCGAAATCGACTCGATCTCGTTGGGGTCGATATCGCCAAAAGTCAAACGTTCAACACCATCCACAATAATCAGGGCCGCCGAGTTGGCAGAAGCCCGCCCACGAATGGTGATGTTGGCTCCGTTCAGACCCGGCCTCCCACTGATTTGCTGGGCAAACACTCCCGACACCCGCCCAATGAGCGAGTTGGTGACGTCGGTAACGGGAGCCTTCAGAATTTCGTCGCCCCCAATGCTGCTGATGGCGGCTGTCTGTTCGCTTTTCTTTTGCGTACCATATCCCACCACAACCACTTCTTCAAGCGATTTCTCGTCGGTTTGCAAAATGGCGTTCACCGCCGTTTTGTTGCCAATCGTAATCGTCTTCATGAGGTAACCAACATAGCTAAAAACCAACTCGTTGACGTTTTCAGGAACGCTAACCCGATAGACCCCGTCGGCGTTGGTGGTGGCTCCGCGTTGCAAACCTTTCACAACCACTGTTACACCGGGCAACACTTCACCTTTCTCGTCGGTCACCGTACCCGTAATCATCCGGTCGGCAACGGGTGCGGCCACTGCCGGGTTGGTGTTGGCCTGATCGTTGGTGTTGGGCGCGGCCACCGGCATGGTTGGCTGGGAGGTGAGCAGAATTTGCCCGCTTAGTACCTGGTAACTCAGCCCAACGGGTTTAAGCAGCATTTCCAGGGCCACCGACAGCCGTTGGTTGGTCAGATTCAAGCTGACTTTTCGGCTGGCCGGCACCGTATTGGGGCTATAGACGATGCGAACATCGGCCAGTCGCTCCAGTGTCCGCAAAGCGGTTTTCATTGAAACGGCCTCCACATTAATCGTGATTGGCCGTTGCAGCAATTCCTGGGTATCGGCATCGCGACCATAGGCGACGGCGCCCAGCATAAGCAGCAAAAACAGGGAAAGTAACGAACGTTGCATAGATGTTTAATTAGAGTATGGCGTAGCAGCCGGGGCCGCTTATAACGATTCGGGTACCGATAACCTCGTAACTGGCGTTGATGGACCGGCAAACGAGTTCTAACTGGGTGTAAAAATCCTGCTGACTGATGTCGCCTGTGAAGCGGCAGTTGGCCAGGGTTTTGTCGGGGGCAGAAACAGTGATACCATATTGATTGTCAAAGGATTTGAATACATCACAAAGGGGTGTTTCATCGAATATGAAGGGAGCAGATACCGGTATATTTTCGAGTTCGAGCGGGTGTGGTTGGGCCACCAAACCCATTGCCCACTGGCTTTTGGTAGTGTAAAACGTAACTCGCTGATTGGGCGTCAGTACTACACCCTGACCCTTCGGAGTAGTTTCCTGAACAAGAGCTGGGGCGGCAGTCTGGCGGGCTACCCACACCCGCCCTGTCCGCACCGACACATCCACCGCCAGGGCATTGGCGGGGGCATTCACCCAGAAACTCGTACCCAGCACCCGCGTCAACACCGACCCAGTATAGACCAGAAAAGGCCGCAGGGTGTCGCGCTTAACAGTGAAGAAAGCCCGGCCCGTTAGCCAGACTTCACGGGTTTGGGCACCAGGTTTGGCGGGTGCCTGTAAGCTTGCTCCCGGTTCGAGTTGTACGGTGCTACCATCCGTTAGGGTAATGAGCTGGGGCTGGCGGGTGGTATTTTTCCATTCGGTGGGGGATGTTCCCGACAACGCTGATACCACCTCACGTACTCCCCGTGAGCCAAGCCCACCAATTGAAAGCCCGCCAAACCAATAGGATAATGTAGTACCTACCCCCAGCAAAACAACCACAGCAGCAGCCACGACCCAGGGTCGGACCGGCCACAGTCGGCGCAACGCACCAATGGGAGGACTAATCGGTTCATCGGCTTCCATTGATGCCTCAATCCGCCGTTCGATTCGCTGCCAGAGGTATCGTTGCAGGATCGCCCGTTCGTCGAGCGATAGTTGAGGTTCCAGGTTGGCCCGGAGCCGGTCATACCACCGATCAATCAGTTCGATCTCATCGGGTGAGCAGTCTTGCCGACTGTACCGGTGCAATAAGTGTAGAAACTCATCAACAGACATAAACGGGCTAGAAAGGAAGGATACGTTTGCCTGGTATGTCGTCTGAGTGGGCAAAAAGCCCTGAATGGTTTCAGGAAATAGTGGAAAGTTTATATAAAAACCCTACTATACACGTTTATTTCTTTAAAAAATTTAACTTTTACCACTGATCAGTAAACAGTTCTTGTATTATCCAACTTATAAAGGGTAACTGAATATTGATGCTGGTTAATCGCTGCCGCAACGTCTTCAAAGCCTTCCCCAGGTGGTACTCCACTGTTTTTTCGGATAGGGACAGCGTTGCGGCAATAACCGGAATAGGCTGATCGTCGTAGCGGCTGAGCCGAAAGATCTCACTCGTTTTGGCAGGCATTTTTTGTAACTCGGTTTCGATACTGGCAATCAAATCGTTGTAGCCGAGCAAGTCTTCGGTACTGGTGTCGATGTGTGCGATCTGATGACTCACCTCGAATCGTTCTTTTTGTACTGTATGGCGAATATGATCGATAACTGCATATTTGAGCGCCGTAAACAGATAGGGAGTTACTTGCCTTACCTGGAGCATAGCCCGCTTTTGCCATAGATCCACAAATAAATCCTGCACTAATTCTTCAGCAATTTCATGGGAGTTTGTTTTCTGAAACGCTACCCGGTATAAAGCAAACCAATGCCGCTCGTATAACTCGGCCAAAGCCGACCGACTACCATCAGCTAAAGCACTCATTAGTTGAATATTATCCCAATTTTTATAATTTACTGTTTGTCCTATTGTTGACATACCTGTTGGATAGAATATTGGCTAATAATTACAAATTTTGAACAAATCGTACAATCCTTTATCTATCTTCTAAACACGTAGTGCATATAGTTATACTGCTACAGATGTAGCAATCCATACAGCTAGGTGTCGACAATGAGTAAGGAACACCTTTTATCCACATTTAACAATGGACTCCCCTTACCGAATGAAGCTGCTTTTATTCTCCTTGTTGATTCTGGCTGGATTCACCGCACAGGCACAATCATCGGCGCGTCTGGGTTCGGGTGCCGATACACCCGCTTTAGTATCCGCTCCCGACAGTAGCAACATCAGCGGTATTGTCATTGACTCTGTGAGTCAAAAACCGGTTGAGTTCGCCACGGTGGCTCTGCTCGGCCCCTCCGGCAGCAAACCCATTGCCGGTGACCTCACCGATGCAAGTGGCCGGTTTTCATTTAATAACGTGGCACCAGGTCGGTATCGGTTGCGCATCACATTTATTGGATATGAAGACCGTATGTCCGACGCTGTGCAGATCAACCAAACCGAAACCGACCTCAATCTGCCCCCGCTGCTGCTACGGTCTGCCAATCAGACGTTAAGTGAAGTAATCATAACCGGACAGCGCGACCTGATTGAAGACAAGGAAGACCGAGTGGTGTATAATGCCGGTAACGATCCGACTAACGCAGGTGGTACGGCCATCGACGTAATGAAAAAAGTACCCATGCTCACGGTTGACCCCGATGGCACTATTCAGCTCAAAGGCAGTTCGAGCATTAAGGTGCTGATCAACAACAAGCCGTCGAGCATTATGGCCCGAAGCATCAGCGAAGCCCTTCAAATGATTCCGGCCGAGGCTATTAAATCGGTGGAGGTTATCACGGCTCCTTCGGCCAGATACGATGCCGAGGGTACGGCGGGCATCATCAACATCATCACCAAAAGTAAGTTGCAGGGCCTTGTGGGAGGTGTAACCGGAACCACTGGCAACCGGACGCATACCCTCGGCGCTAACCTGAACATGAAACAGGGAAAAATGGGGCTTACGGCCTATGGTGGCGGTAACATGAACCTGAACGATGGTGGGTCGGCCTCAATCCGGCGGAGTTTACTGGCTAATCAGTCGGTGAGCGAACTCAGGCAAAGCAGCTCCAACCGCACTGTGAATCAGTCAGGCTACGGTTCGTTTAACCTCGATTATGACCTCGATTCGACCAATCAGGTTGGTTTCGACGGGAGTTTTTCAAGTGGGTCGCGTGTGGGATCGTCCATTCGGGATACGCGCTACGAAGGCACCCAGGCCCGGCAACCATTTAGGCGGTACAGCGACAACACGGGCGAAAACACGAGCTATGATGTCAATCTGAATTATACCCGGCTGTTTAAACGACCCGATCAGGAGTTTACGTTTCTGACCCAGCTTAACAACAACGACAACGACAGCCGCTATTCCCTCAATCAGTTTGTGCTGCCCGAAAATGACTTTATTAACTACCGGGAAAAGAATACCAACCGTAACCAAACCACCGAATGGACAGCGCAATCGGACTACAGCCATCCATTCAAAAAAGGCAAAAAGACACTCGAAGTGGGAGCAAAAAGCATCCGGCGCAACGTAGAAAGTGATTTTAACCTGCAAAATGCCAAATCGGACAGTACCGCCTTTGTGGACGATCCACGCCGGGCCAATCAGTTCGATTACCGGCAGTGGGTGGTGGCTTCGTATGCGTCGTTTCGGATCATTACCACCAAACGGTGGAGTTACACCCTTGGCGGTCGCTACGAATTCACAGACATCGACGCGAATTTCGTCTCGAATAAAACCACGTTTCAGGATCAATACCATATTCTGTTGCCCAACGTAGCCGTGTCAAAGCGGTTCAAGAACAATCGGCGAGTGCGGCTCAGTTACAATCAGCGGATTCAGCGGCCCAACATCTTTTTTCTGAACCCATTCATCAATTCTAACGACCCCAAAAACCTGACGTTTGGCAACCCTTACCTCGACCCCGAACGGGCGCACTCGATGGAATTCACATATAGTGTTTACACAAAAAAGGGGTTCTCGATGAACGCCACACTGTTTAGCCGCCTGACCAACAACGCCATAGAGCGCATCACCACGGTCGACACAGCCAATATTTCGTATAACACGTACCAGAACATTGCTAAAAACTCAGCCTATGGCTTGAATCTGTTTGGAGCAGGGCGACCCACCAAAAACTGGCAACTGAACGGCAACTTCAGTCTGAATTACAACATTCTGAACAGCGTAGCCCTTCACATTCTGAACCGCAACTGGAACTATCGACTCTCAGCTAATAGCAACGTACAATTACACCATGATTACAGCATTCAATTGCAGGGTTCCTATCAGTCGGCGCGTATTCAGTTACAGGGGCAATCGGGTGGGTTTTATGGGTATGGAGTAGCCGCCCGGAAAGAGTTCAAAAAACGTCGGGTCGTGCTGACGTTTAATGCCGAGAACTTCTTGTCGCGCTACAACACGATAGCCAACCAGTTTCGCACCGTTACATTCGTAACGGACGCCAGTTCATACAATGTGTTTCGGAATGTGCGACTCACCGCCAACTGGCGTTTCGGAAGTATGAACGCCAAGCCCAACCGCGCCAAAAAACGGATTAGTAACGATGATGGAAAAGGCGTGGATTGAGGATTTTAGATAGGGCGAGTTAATTGTACAACCTCAAAACCGAGCGATCTGAAATAATCAAGAACTGCTTGCCGCTGCTGCTTTGTAGGGTTTCCGTAGCGGCCCGATTTGTTGTTGAGGTAAACCCGACTATCGTCACCAAACCAAAGTTCACCGCCGTGTAAAGCGGGCTGACCTCCTGTGATGTTTGTGTGGCAAACAACACCACGCTTGGATTCTGGATTTGGTGTTATTTCAAGGAGTATTTTGAGTCCTTCACCATCAATCAGCCATAAATACTTACCTTCAATGAGCCATTTCTTGGCCGTATCAACAGGAACAACGACGATATCGACAGGCTTACCTTTGACTGTCACATTGTGGATTTGGTCCAAAAATAGTGTATCTCCAAAGTCCAGCACTAAATTCTCAAAGCCCATTCTCTCAAATGGCAGTACTGCAGAGCCAAGTGCTTTAGCCTGCTCTTCCGATAAGACTATCATTGAAGTTTAACAAACACTTTTTCTTTGGACTCTTCCATTTTTTCTAAGCCGAACCGCTTCAACGCTTCTATTGGTTTTATAGACGACAGTCGTCCAAAATCTGATTCAAGCAGTTCGCTGGTTGTTGAAAACAAAAATTCCTGTGGCTCATCAAGGTAATATAGTCCCCTATATTTTTCTATCAACTCCTCAACAAAACGATCATCAACGCGCTTCGTTAGTTTTAGGTGTTGCATAACTGTTTGGGAGCCGACGAGGGCTTCTAACCACCATAATTGAGTATACGTTTCGAGATACCCTTTGGTAAATTCAATCAATTCCTCATCCAGTAATACTTTATAGGAATTTATGCTGGTTCCACTTTTTTTAACAGCCTGAGATTTGAAAGAAGTATTGCTAATCGTATCCGGTGGCAACCCAGATTTCCCAAATCGCGATGATTCCCCCCGGTTCAGTCGAGTTGAGTCTCTCGATGATTTCGGTTCTGCTTTAGACACCACACGAACCAGCATTCCCCGTTCACTGGTCTTCACTTCTACCTGTTTTTTTTCTTCATCAGATAGAGATTCATACCGCTGAGAGAGCGATTCAAAATCAGCCAATACCTGCTCAACCGTTGCCCTATTCATCGTTAAATCGTTTACCTTGCTAAGATATAAACGTTTTCCAGCATTCACAATGTTCACGTCACCCACAGAATTCGTTGTCATTTCGTTATGAATCAAAAAGTAGCCTGGGTTACCGGGGCCTCCTCCGGCATTGGCGAGAGCCTTGCTCTCGAACTCGCCCGGCGGGGTGCCAAACTCGTTCTCTCGGCCCGGCGCGAAAACGAACTCCGGCGCGTGGCCAACGCAACCAACCTGCCCCCCTCCCACGTATTGGTGTTGCCGTTCGACATGACCGACGAAGCCCGTTTGCCCAGCCATGTGCAAACGGTGCTGGATCATTTCGGGCAAATCGACTATGTGTTTCAGAATGCGGGCATTACGCAGCGGGGCACCGTGGCCGAAACCAAATTTGAAGTCTATCGACAACTTATGGAAATCAATTTCTTTGGGGTGGTGGCCCTCACAAAAGCCGTGTTACCCCCTATGTTGACCCGAAAAAGCGGCCATTTTGTGGTTACAAGCAGTGTTGCCGGAAAACTCGGAACCAAACAACGGTCAGGGTATTGTGCCAGCAAACACGCGCTGCACGGTTTTTTCGACGCGCTCCGGGCCGAAACCCATGAGGCAGGTTTACGGGTTACGATTGTGTGTCCGGGCTATATTCGAACACCCATTTCGCTCAATGCCCTCAACGGAGAAGGCCAAAAGCATGCCCGAATGGATCAAAACCAAGAAATTGGTATGGATCCGGCCAAATGTGCCCGTCAAATTTGCAACGCTGTAGCCCGTCACCGCGAAGAAGTCTATGTGGGAGGAATAGAGACAATGGGAATCTACCTGAAACGGTTTTTGCCGGGTATTCTTAGCCGGATTCTGCGGTCAAGACCGGGGGAGTAATTTTTTTTGACAGGATGACAGGATTAAACGGATTCGTCGTGCAACGAATAGAAATCTTTCTGATCCTGTCATCCTGTCAAAAAAAGAACCTGTTAGATACACTTTTGCCACGCCAAAGAACATTTTCGACTTAATTATAGTCATTAACTTTATCTTGATTAACTTTTAGGTTATTCTTGCATCAAATCAATTTGCCAAACGAAAGTGACGTATGAGAAAAAGATTACTACTAAATAGTCTGCTGTGTTGGTTAGTAGGCCTGACAGCTTATGCCCAGAGCAGAATGGTAACCGGGGTTATTACCGCCAGTGAGGACGGGGCCGCGTTGCCAGGGGTCAACGTAATTGTGCGGGGTAGCACCACCGGGACCACTACGAACGCCACCGGGCGGTTCACGCTGAACGATGTACCAGCCAATGCCACGCTTCAGATTTCGTTTATAGGCTACGAAAGCCAGGAAGTGCAAGTTGGCAACCGGGCTACCATCAATGTTCAACTAAAGTCCGACGTGAAACAATTGGGCGAAGTAGTTGTAACAGCCCTTGGTCTGGAACAAAGCCGGGATGCGTTTGGATCGGCGGCTTCAAATGTAAAAGGCTCTGCCATTGCCAAATCAGGTGAGGCTACCCTCATCAATGGTTTGTCGGGTAAGGCATCGGGCGTGACCATTGTACGTTCATCGGGTGATCCGGGTTCGGGTTCGTACATCCAGATTCGCGGACAAAGCACCATTTCAGGCAATTTACAACCGCTGATCGTACTGGATGGTATTCCGATCAACAACTCCACGCTCGGCAACAGCACTCAGGGCGTGGCGCAGCAGTCGCGTTTGAACGATATTAACCCCGAAGACATTGCCTCCGTCGAAGTCCTGAAAGGAGCGAGTGCTGCTGCCATTTGGGGAACGCGGGCCGCTAACGGGGTAATTGTAATTTCGACCAAAAAAGGTACTGCTGGCCAGGGCAAAATCAACGTTACCTTCAAATCGACGCTGTCCATGGATCAATTGTATAAGAGCCAGCCCCTGCAAAGTAACTACGGTGGTGGTCGTTTCGGTGCGTTTGAATTTGTACCGGGTGGGGGGTTGTCGTGGGGGGATAAAATTGCGGACCGCAAAGGCGGTGCCGACACCGAAATTACGGCTCCAAATGCTACGGGCTATGCCGGGTATTTCCAGGGCGACGATGGTGTGAAGCGCTATCGGATTGCCAATGGCACATTGGCGGCTCCGCACGGTGGCAAAAACTCGAAAGACGTGTATGACTACCGGGATGTATTCTTCAAAACGGGTTATTTTACCGATAATTCGCTCAGCCTGAGCGGTGGCGATCCCAATGGCAATTTCTACATCAGCCTCGGCGACCTGAATCAGCAGGGTATCATCAAAAGCAACAGTAATTATCGCCGGACCACTGCCCGCGTTAACGTAGAGCGTCGCTTCAACCCATTTGTCAAGGTTTCGACTACGTTTGGCTACACCAAAACAACGTCTGACCGGGTTCAGCAGGGATCAAACCTATCAGGTTTGTATCTGGGTGGTTTGCGGACCCCCGCCGACTTCAACGTGTTGCCCGAAGTAGGCACCTACTACGCGCCAAGTGGTGAAATTTTCGCGAATCGGCAACGGGCGTATCGTAACCCGCTAGGTTCAAGCGCTCGGTCAATATACGACAACCCGATCTGGACGCAGAAAAACGTGCGGAGCACGTCGGAAGTTGACCGTTACATCGGAAAATTAGAGATGACACTGACTCCGCTTAAATGGCTCGACGTAGTGTCGCGGGTGGGTATCGACTCCTACACGGATAATCGCCGGGATTTCTTTCCGGCACTCTCGTCGGCTAATCAGGGGGGGCTTCTGTCGCTCAACGCCATCGGCGAGACCCAAACCGACGTGCAGGTGTTCGGAAACGCCCGTCGGCAACTTACCAAAGACCTGAATCTGAACGCTATCGTGGGGATTAACCTGAACAACCGGTTGTTCCGCAATAACTCTGGTTTTGCCCGCTCGTTTATCCTGGCCGATAACCCGGCTCCCTCGGACATCACGAACGCGCAACCCACCAACAAAGACCCGAATTTTGGTTTTCAGCAGCAGCGCACAGCCGCTCTCTATGCCACGGCTAATATTGGTTATCGCGATTATTTATTCCTGAACCTAACGGGCCGGGCCGAGTCAGCTTCGAGCTTTGGCAAGCAAACCAAACGGACGTTCTTCTACCCTGCTGCCGACGTAGCGTTTCAATTTTCGGAAGCCCTACCAAGTCTAAAAGAAAATCAGATTCTGTCTTTTGGTAAACTGCGCCTGTCTTACGGCGAAGTGGGAGTGCAACCAGAACCGTACAACACGGTAACGTATTATGGTCCCGGCGGTATTGGCGAAAGTTGGGGTCCAGGTCTGGATGCGCTGGCTTACGGAAATGGCGGTTACCAGGAAAGTTCAGTTTTGGGCAACCCAGCCATTCAGCCGGAGCGCAAGCGCGAGGCTGAAGCAGGGCTTGACCTTCGGTTTCTGCGCGATCGCTTCTCGCTGAGTGGTACCTATTTCCAGAACCGCACTCAGGCCGCTATTCTGTCAGTAGCAACGGCTCCATCAACGGGCTTTACAAGCCGGACAGGCAATGCCGCCGAAATCAGCAACAAAGGCATCGAACTCGACCTGGGAGCCAAAATCCTGCAAGGCAATGGCTTTACCTGGGACATCAACGCCAACTGGACGCGCTACCGCAACCTGGTAAATTCGCTAAGTGGCACCACTTCGCTGTTTCTGGCAGGCTTCTCCGGTACGTCGTCGCGGGCGGTTGAAGGATACCCGTTGGGTGTGTTGTGGGGCGGTGATTTCCTGAAAGATGGCAGCGGTAAACTGATCCTAAACGACGCTGGATTCCCACAGGCAGCTTCCCAGGAAAGTGTAATTGGCGATCCTAACCCCAACTTCAGGATGGGAATCGGCAACACATTTTCCTACAAAGGGATATCGTTATATATGTTGTGGGATATGCAGGTTGGCGGTCAGATTTGGGGCGGAACCAAAGGCGTATTAGGCTATTTTGGTCGGTCAGAACTAACCGGCAATGAGTCAACGGCCACCAAAGACCTTAAAGTCTATAACACCGACAACGACCAGTATGGCGATGCCAACGGCATTATTAAGTCGGGAACCACGTTCCGGGGCAACATTGCCGATTTTGGTGGTGGGCAGGTGGCCCTCACCGAATCGTGGTACAAAGACCTTGGGGGTGGGTTTGGTCCGGTAGCCAGCCAGTTTATCGAGAAAGCCGACTGGCAGCGTCTGCGCGAGGTAACACTTTCGTACTCGCTAAAATCGCCGGGGTTCCGCGAAAAAACACGTTTGTCGTCGATTGACTTCTCACTTACAGGCCGGAATTTACTTATTATCTCGCCGTTTGTAGGCAACGACCCCGAAACAAACCTGACAGGAACGAGCAACGGACGTGGTCTGGATTATTTCAATAACCCGGCCACGCGCTCGGTGCTGTTCACGATTCGGATCAATTACTAAGACTTTAAGACATTAGACAATATGCAATTCTGGAAAAAAACGCTCTCCATTCTGACTGCCGGGTTCCTGCTGGCCTCCTGCGAGAGTTACGTTGATAAAGTGGACGAAATTGATCCCACTTCTCCTATCGATGCTCCCATTGCCTCCGTACTAACAGCTACAGAGGTAAACTACCAGGGAATTATGGAGGGTGAAATGGCTCGGTTAGCCGGTATGTGGTCGGGTTATTTCACTGGTTCCGACCGGCAATATGTACCCCTATACAATTACAACACCGTATCTGCCGACTTCGACGGTGCCTGGGGGAATATCTTTGCGGGGACAATCAAAAACGCCCGTGTACTCCGGCAGAAAGGTATTGCCTCTGGAAACCGGAGTGCGCAAGGTGTGGCCAAAATCATGGAGGCCCACACGATAGGCATGACAGCAGCACTCTGGGGTGACATTCCGTTTTCTCAGGCTTCAAATCTGGCGCAATTCCCCAACCCAACCTATGATTCGCAAACGGCGGTGTATGCTGCTGTACAACAGTTGCTAACCGATGCCATTGCTGACCTCGGTACGGGTGTAGGTTCGCTCACCGGCGACTATATGTATGGTGGCAGTCGTCCGTTCTGGATTTCTGCCGCCAATACGCTGAAAGCCAAATTCTTTTTGCACCAAGGACAGTATCAGCAGGCCATCAACTTTGCTAACAACGGTATTAAAAACCCGGGACAAAACTTGTTCGGCTACCACGATAATGAGTATCAGAAAACGTATAATATCTATTACTCATTTCTGACCTATGACCGGTCGGGTTACATGACTGCCGAAGGCGCTTATGCGGTTCGTTTGCTGGATGCCGGTGACCGACTGAACCGCAACAATACCAAAACCAACGAAGGTGCCCGACTCAACTGGTATTATCAGCAAGGATTGAACACCGCTTCGGTTGAGCCAAACGTCCTGTCGGCTCGTGAACCAGGCTTTAGCTGGGGTGTGGCTTCTGATGGCAGTGAAGATGGTTTCTTTGCCTGCGATGCCCCGTTCCCGCTCGTCACGTTTGAAGAAAATCAACTGATCCTGGCAGAGTCTCAGGCCCGACTGGGCCAAACGGCTACGGCATTGGCTTCGCTGAATCTGCTACGTTCGTTCTACAATACCGGTGGTTTCATTCCTGATGGCTGGCTAGGTGCTGGTTTGCTCTATTCTCCCTATGTCCTGGCTGACTTTGCCACCGGTGGTATCGAAAATCGGGCCGGCACTGTTTCCCCAGAACAAGCCTTTTTGCGAGAGATTCTGGAAGAGCGGTACATCACGTTCTATGGTCAGCTGGAAGGCTTCAACGACATTCGCCGAACGGCAAACGCGCTAAGAATTCCGGCCAACACCGGCAGTCAGATTCCACGTCGGTTCCTGTATTCTCAAGCCGAAATCAACGCCAACACCAGTGCGCCCCGCCCATCCCCGGATCTGTTTACGCCAACGGCGATTTTTAAGTGAGCAGTGAGCAGTGAGCAGTGAGCAGTGAGCAG
>Ga0105048_10006163_pt1 | contig 19328 bp, 22 predicted proteins | sample MAT05_FD_78382 | JGI IMG/M metagenome (GOLD analysis project Ga0105048, IMG submission 78382) | Freshwater microbial communities from Lake Fryxell liftoff mats and glacier meltwater in Antarctica - MAT-05 | ecosystem: Environmental > Aquatic > Freshwater > Ice > Liftoff microbial mat | place... | reverse complement strand
TCCAGCGTCCCGTCGCCGTCGACGTCGGCGAGGGTCGGTACCGGCATCGCGCCGCGCCGCGGGAGGGCGATTTTGTGGAGCGCGTTGCCCCCGGCGTCGAGCACGAAGAGCGAGCCCTTGCCCCCGTCGGTCGAGTAGGTGTTGAAGACGATCTCCGGGATCCCGTCGCCCGAGAGATCGGCCACCACGACGCCGCCGGTGAGCACGCTGGGATCGGTGGTGTAGGTGAGCGACCAGAGCTCGGTTTTGTCGCCGGCGACCGCGTGGATCTTGCCGTCGAAGCCCGCAAAGATCAGCTCCGGCCCGGGGTGGCCGGGGTCGAGATCAGCGACGGTGACCTGGTTGGTCGCGGCGACGACGTTGGCGCCGTCGTAGTCCCAGAGGCCGGCGAGGTAGCCGGGCACGTGCAGGGGCGTCTCCCAGCCCTTGTGGCGGCTCGCGTCCTTGTTCATCACCCAGAGGCCGACGCCGAGCTTGCGGTTGGTCTGGGCCGCGTTCTGCACGCTGCCGAGGAGGATGATCTCGGGGACGCCGTCGCCGTCGAGATCGGCGATCGCCGGAGCGCTGTTGGTGAAATGGGCCTGGAGCGCCGCCTCTTCGTCGTCGGCGTAGCCTTGCTTCGCGCTGGCGAGGTCGTGGAGGTAGCGCACCCCCGGCGTCTTCTTGGCAGAGTAAATCTCGCTGGCGTCGTAGGCCTCGCCCGAGGATTTGTGGAAGCTCGCGTAGGCGTCGTCGTGATCGACGACGATGTCGGCCTTGCCGTCGCCGTCGAGATCGCCGACCGCGAGGTTCTGGTCGTAGCAGCCGGCGAGGTAGCATTTGTCGTCGGCGGCGCAGCCGCTCGTGCCGGCCTTGTTGGGCGGGAATCCGGCCATCTGTTTGCCGCTCGCGTGCCAGGCGTTGATCACGTCCGTCGGTCCGCCGTGGGCAGGCGCCGCGAGGAGATCGAGCTGCCCGTCGCCGTCGACGTCGGCCGCGGCGAGGCTCCGCAGCTCGTCGTCCCACGTCACCGGGAAGCCGGAGAGCACCGCGCCCTTGGCGTCGAGGAGGATGACCTGGCCGCGCGCGGCGATGGCGATCTCGAGCTTCGGATCGTCACGGAAGTCCGCCACGACCGGGCTCGCCCAGATCCGGCCTTCGGTGCTGTACGTCCACTTCACCGAGCCGTCGGCGTTCCAGACGATCAGGAGATCGGAGCGAGCGACGATGATCTCGTTCTTGCCGTCGCCGTCGAGATCCGCCACGGCAGGCGAGGATTGCCAGGCTTCTTGCCAGCGGTCTTTGAGCGTGAGGAGCAGCTTGGGCTCCTGCACCGTCTTGCTCCCGCCGCTCGCGGCCATCAGGCAGGAAGGCGCCGCGGGGAGCGGCCCACCGGTGCCCGAGCCCGTCTTCACTGGGCCCGTTCCGCTCTCGCCTCCGCCCCCGCCGACACCGTCCGGCTCGGCCGGGTTGCTGAAACCGCACGCCACTCCCGTCATCGCCGCGAGCACGCCGAGGACGGTCCCACACCCTGCAAGCCTCCAAAGAGAGGAAGAATAAGTCATGCCTCGAGCATACGGGACAACCCTCTCGCGCCGGGAATGAATCGGGCTAAGAAGAGGCTGATTCGCGCCGCGCAACCGGCCGCGATCGAGGGAGATACGTGGCCCGACGAGACGACCCGAGCATGGTGAACGAGGGCGGCGAGAGCTCGCTCGCAGGTCGGCTGATCGTGCTGCTCGCGGCGCTGGTCTGTTTCTTCTTCGTGACCACGTTGCGGGACGTCGCGCTCGGCCTGCCGATGTCGCGAATGATCCCCGCGCCGCCGGTGCCCGTGTCGGTGACGGAGCGCGACGCGAGCCTCGACGTGGACGTCGTTGACGAGGCGGGACGCAAGGCGACGAGCGCCAGCGTGCGGGTCTTCGCCATGCGCGAGAGCAAGGCGTACTACGCCGGCGATCACGACACGAACGTGGACGGGCGCGCCGCCTTCACCGGGCTGCCGCGCGGCGAGGTCTGGGTGCTCGCGTACGGGCCGGGGCGATCGCGCGCGTCGCTGCACGCCGTGCTCAGCGAGGGGACGCGCGAAGTGCGCCTGGTGCTCCAGCCGGCGCGGGCGCTCGACGTGATCGTGGTCGACGAGTCCGAGCAGCCGATCGAGGGCGCGACGATCGAGGTGACGACGGCCGATCCGCTCCCTTACGCGGCGACGAGCGGCAAGGATGGCCGCGCCCGCGTCGACCGCCTCGGGCCGCCGCCGTACCGCCTCTACGCCACGGCGCGGGGCTTCGACGACACCGTCCGCGCCGGCGTCGTCCCGACCGCGGCGCCGCTGCGGATCCGGATGGAGCGGCTCGCGGCGCTCGAGATCAGCGTGCGCAACGCCGACGGGTCGACGGCCCAGGGCGCCACCGTGCTCGCGGCGGGCACCGGGCTCTGGCCGGCGCGCAGCGTCGTCGTCAACGAGGCCGGCGTGGCCACGATCACCGGCCTCCACGGCGGCGTGTACGACCTCCAGGCGCGCCGCGGCGACGAGGTGAGCCCGACCGACTTCGCCGTGCCCGTGAAGCGCGGCGAGGTGAAGAGCGTCGAGCTCAAGCTCGGGCCGGGCAAGCGGGTGAAGATCCACGTCACCGACGGCGCGGGCGAGGGCCGCCCCGACGTCAAGGGCGCGAGCGTGGTGCTGGCCGAAGGCGGCCTCTCGTCCTTCCCGTTGCAGGGCAAGACCGATGATCACGGGCTCGTCGATCTCGGCCCGATCGCGCGGCAGCGGGCCTCCGCCGCGGCGCGAGCTCCGGGCTTCGTGGCCAAGAGCGCGGTGCTCGTCGACGCCGCCGCGACCGAGGTCACGATCGCCCTCGAGCGCGGCGGCGTGATCGTCGGCGACGTGGTCGACGATCGCGGCTTCCCCGTGGCCGGCGCGACGATCGAGGTGGTCGGCGTCGACGCCGAGGGCCTGCCGATCGACGAGACGACAGCGCTCGCCGATTTTCGCGAAGAGCATTTCGAGGCCACGCTCGGCGGCCCAGCGCCGTTGATCCCGATGGGCGAGCTCGGCTTCATGCCCGGCCCGATCCCCGATTTCCCCCACGGCGGCGCCGGTATTCCGATGATCGGCGAGGCCCCGCGGCGCGGCGGCGATCCCTGGGTGACGCGCGCCGACGGGACGTTCCGCGCCGATCCGGTGCCGCCGGGGCGCGTCCACGCGATCGTGCGGCACCCCGATTACGTCGAGGCGATCTCCGAGATGGTGACGCTGCGCGCCGGGGGCGAAGCGACGGTGCATATCGTCCTCCGTCACGGCGGATGGATCGAAGGGCGCGTGCTCGAAGAAGACCGCACCCCGGTGGCCGGCGCGCGGATCGAGCTCGCCGCGACCCACGGATCGCTCGAGCGGATCGCAACCACCGCCGACGATGGAACGTTCACCTTCGCCGCCGCGCCGGACGAGGTGCTGCTCTCGATCGCGCGCCCCAGCGCCCCCGCCGACGTGGTCGCGCGCGTGGTCCTCGACGTGCCCGATCGCGACCGCCGCGAGGTGGAGATCATCCTCCCCACGGTCCGCGACACGGTGACGATCCACGTCGTCGACGATCGCGGCTACCCGGTCGATCGCGTCGAGGTGCGCGCGGTCTCCCTCCAGCTCGACGAGCCGCTGCGGCGCACGCTCTTCACCGACGCCGCGGGCGACGCCACGCTGCCCGACGGCGTCGGCCTGCCCCTGCGCCTCACCGTGCTCCGACCGGGCAAGGCCCCGGTGGTGACCTCGATCGACAGCGCGCCCGCGAAGATCGAGGTCACGCTGAACGAAGGCCTGAAGGCCCATGGAACCATCACCGGGCGCGACGGCCGCGATCGCATCGAGGGCGCGGAGATCACGCTGTTCACGGCCTCGGGAGCGCGGCACGCGCGCTCGGACGTGGAGGGCGTGTTCGAGGTCGACGATCTCGCGCCGGGGCGCGTGCGGATCGCCGTCACCGCGCCCGAGCACGCGCCCGTCGAGGTGGTGGTCACGGCGCGCGGCGATCGCGATCACCCGGCCGATCTCGGCACGATCGATCTGGCCGAGGCCGGCGAAGTCGAGGGCGAGGTCGTCGACGCCGAGGATCAGCCCGTCGCGGGCGCGCGCGTCGGTCGCGACGGCGTCCCGACCTACCTCCCGCTGGGCCCGCTGCCGCGCGGGATCGTGGCCACCGATCGCGACGGCCGCTTCACCCTCGGCGGCCTGCCCGAAGGCAAGGTCACGCTCGAAGCCTACTTCGCCGATCTCGGGCGCGCGGTGATCGAAGACGTCCCCGTGCGCGCCGGGAGGACGACGACGCGCGTGAAGATCACGCTCGGCGCGGGCAAGCCGTCGGCGCGCGAGCCCAAGGGCGCCGGGAGCGTGGCGGTGACGCTGGGCGAGCGAGGGAGTGGCAACGCGACGACCGTCGTGGTGGTGATGGTCCCGCCCGGCAGCGAAGCCGAGCTCGCGGGGATCGAGCCGGGCGATGAGATGCTGATGATCAGCGGGCGCGCGGTGAAGTCGATCGAGGGGGCGCGCAAGCGGCTGACTGGACCGCTCGCGGAGGATGTGGTGCTCTCGATGCGGCGGGACGAGGGCGAGGGGGCGCCGGCGACGTGGCTGGTGCGGGTGAGAAGAGAGCGGGTGCGGCGGTAGAGCGCCGAACGGGTTGAAAGCCCAGATTTCAACGCAAAGGCGCGGAGACGCAAAGGCGCAAAAAATCGGATTTTCTTTTTTGCGTCCCTGCGTCCTTGCGCCTTTGCGTTAAAATCCGGCTCTTTTCCGGCCATTTCAACCCGTTCGGTGCTCTAGCCGGCGCCCGTGCTAGCCATGACGAGCACCTCGTCACCTGGAGTCCCCATGAACATGCGCGATCTGATCGAGAAACTGAAAGAGCAGCCGAAGACTGTCGAGGAGCACCGGGAGGAGCAGAAGAAAGAGTGGCTCGGCGCGCTCAAGAAGTTCTTCACGGAAATCGAAGGATGGCTGACTCCGGCGGTGACAGCCGGCGTCCTCACGACTGCCCGCGCGGAGTCCGAAATCGTGGAGCAGGATTTCGGAGACTATCGAGTGCCTGTGCTCGAGATCCGTAGCGGCGGGCTCACCGTCCGCCTCGACCCGGTCGGAGTCCGGGTCGTGGGTGTCGTGGCCGCAGGAGGAAGGCGCCTTCTCGGGCTACGGGGTCGCGTGGACCTCGTCTGCGGGCCGATCCGAGTCCCGCTGGTTCGCGACGCGGCGGGCACCTGGAAAGCGGTACCCATGCGGGGAGAACCACGCGATGTCACGGAAGAGAGCTTCTCCGAGCTCCTTGGCGAAGTGCTCCTCTGATGAGCAGCTTCCCGCGCGCGGACGAGCTCATCGAGGCCTACGAGGATCAGGGAGAGGCGCTGGAGCGCTTGTTTCACGCGCGCCCTACCCTGGCCGCTGATCCGCGGAGCCGCTTCCACAAGCTTTCGGCAGGCGCGATACAGGATCGCCTCGAGCAGGATCGCCAGGAGCTCGATCTCTGGGTGGTGATGATGCTCATGGCGAGCTTCGAGGCCGCGATCCGGACGGACGCCAAGGACAGGATTCAATCCCGCACGAGAGACGAGGTGCGGAAGCCACTGCGGATTCTCCACGACAAGCACGAGCACGAGAGCCGGATTCGCCTCGCTGACATCCTCGCCATCTGGGAAGATCACGCTCCCGTAAGTGCATCAGCGAAGTCGAACCTTCGCATCCTGCTGAAACACCGGAACTGGCTGGCGCACGGTCGCCACTGGACCAACAAGTCCGGAAAGCTGCCGGCGCCGCTGGATGCGCGAGCCAACCTCGACGACTACGTGCAAGCTCTTCAAGCCAATGCGGCCGACTTCCCACGGGGGTAGTAAGGCGACGCTGACGCGGGCATGGGCGAGGACGGGGACGGGGACGGGGACGGGAGCGGGCGGCCCTTTTCCCAAGGCTTGTCAATCTTTGCCAACCGCGGCAGACTGCGCTCCAGCACAGAAGGAGCGCCCTCATGCCCACCCGCAACGTGAACCTGACGACCGAGCTGGATCGCTTCGTCAGCGAGACCATTGCCACGGAACGTTACGAGAACGCGAGCGAGGTCATCCGCGCAGGCTTGCGGGCGCTCGAAGAACGCGAGCAGCTCCACCAGGCCAAGCTTGTTGCGCTTCGCGGCGCTCTCGAAGAAGGCGAGAAGAGCGGAGTCGCCGAAGGGGATGCGTTCCAGTGCGTCCGGGCGCAGCTCGGTCGCCCGGCGCGCTGACGGTGGCTGGGTTTCGCCTTACGCGCCGCGCCGAGGAAGACTTGCTTTGCACCTCGGCGACGATGAGGACGACTGAAGCAGGAAGGACCTCACCGTATTTCCCAACTTGAGTGGTATCGACCAGTTCGAGCTCCAGATCGAATCGCACCACCTACGGAAACGGGACGCCCGCTCGGCGCAGAAGATCGCTATACCATTCTGACCGAGGATCCTTCTTCGGAGGCGCGAAGTTGCCCCGCCATCGAAGGTCGGACGCTATCCGCAGCACATCCGACTCGGGCAGGGCCAGGGTGCTCAGCGCTTCTTGCAGAATATCCAGGGTCGAAACGATCTCAATTTGTGGGAACAAGCCGCGCGCTATCCGCCGCTCTTTTCCATCATCCGTCACCAAGGGCAGCTTGAAAACGACCGCCAGAGCCACGCAAGAGGCGTCAGGATCACGCAGGTACCTCGCACACTCCACGAACGTGTCGACGACCTCGTCGCCGTCGTGCGCGCGCGTGGTCAGCCTCCCCGCCTGACGAAGCCTGTCGGTCGATGCAGGCTCCCTCGTGCGAACACCCTCTTCGTCAGGCGGCGTCGACAGGAAGAGCGTTTCCCCATGCACGAGCTCGCTCATGACAAGATCCAGCCCAGCTCCAGCGACGATCTCCGCCTCTCGTTTCGTCGCGAGGAGATTGAGCGCACAGCACGCGTCGATCACAGCAAAGCGGCGCACCGGTTCGCTCACGCGCTCCGGAGATCGCCGGCGGCGAAATCGATGGGGAGCTGCGAGCCGTCTTCGAGGCGAATGCGCTGGTGCTCCTGGTAGATGCGTCGTGACTCGTTGATGTCCGTGGCGAGATACTCGGCGAACTCCCCTTCGCTCAGCAGCTCCTGGTCGTAGGCTGCAACAGCAAGGGTGGTATACCGCTCCGGGAGCATCGAACGAGGCGGGCAGGGCATGACCTTGGTTCCGTCGGGTCGCCCGAGCGTTTGCGGCCGTATCTGGCTCTGGATGATCTTGTCGTAGCTACCGCGCGGCAGCAGCCGGAGCTCCTCCAGCCGCAAGGCCATAGCCACGAAGGAGACCTCGAAGATTCGAGCCAGTGCAGAGATATCGACCGGCGTGAACTTCCCCGCGCGGCAGCGGTCGGCAAACCTCCGCTGGATACCCGTTCCTGGCATGAGGAACTCCGTCGTGAAGCTCTCCGGGAAGATTTCCTCGGTCCGCTTCATCGATTCACCATCCTCCAGAACGTCTCCCGATTCGAGATCACGCAGGAAGTGCCCAAGCTCGTGCGTTATCGACCAGCGCTGCTTCTCGCGCGGGTGCGCTCGGTTCACGGCTACGCAAGCGCCTAGATCATCACTCCACAGGAGAAAGGCCGCGAGCTTCTGGGGAAGCCCGTCGAGGTAAAAAATACGAAGTCCAGCCTCGATCTCGAAGCGTTCGTCGAGACCCAACGCTGGCTCGTCGCCCAGGGCGAGCAGGCCTCGAACGGTGCGAGCCGCATCTTCGCCCGCAATACGGTCGTCCAGAGCGCCATGCTGGCCGGGCTCGACATGGTAGGTCTGCACCGTTTCAAGCCGAGCTCGCACGCGGCGGAGGCCGTGCATGCGCTCGAGCTCGGCGTAGCGGGTTCCGAGCGTTCGCAGCCGTTCGACGGCGTCCGCAACCGGGCTCGACTTCTTGTCGACACCGAACGTACTGCGAAAGCGCGGAGAAATCTCGGTGCGTACAAAGTTTTCGCGCAGCAGATCGTGGACCTGAACGCCAAGGACCCCGCTCAGCCGCACAAGCTCAGCGTTGGACGGCTTGCGCTCGCCCTTCTCGATCGCAACGAGCGTCGTCCGAGCAACCCCGAGGCGGTCGGCGACCTCTGCCTGGGTGAGCTTCGCTCGTTTCCGGGCGTCATTGATTCGTTCACCGAGCTGCAGCGAAGAGATCACGGTCTACCTCAATTGCTCGGGGTTGTATTGCTGAATGAAGCATGGGTCGTGCGTGATCAAGGAAGTCCTGAATTTCCTGTCCGTACCGGTGATACATCTCGACAATCGCAACTTTTGCGGCCTCGGGGGCGAGGTGTACCTCAGAAGGAGCTTCCAATGCAAAGCGAACGTTCGGATCCATGGCTATGAGATCGTCGAACCTGGCGATCCGGCCAAGCTCACCAGCGTGAAGCTCAAAGGCTGCAATCTCGTAGGGACCGTGACGCCGCGTGGGCACGTCGCGGTAGTTCGTCGGATCGTCGCCCATTCTTGCCGCACGGATTGATATGCGTCGGAAGATGCAGGACGTACAAAGCCCGCAATGCGCCATCGCCTCCGGTTTATGACCCTCCCCTTCATCGCAGGAACTGCACACACTGGCGAGGGAGGCCAGATCTCTGCCCACTAAGCGGCAGAGCTCCCCCTTCGTGAGGAAGAAGAACGGCGCAACGACGCGTACGGGATTGTCGAGCGCCTTCGCGAAGAGGCGATTGACGCGTGTAAGCGTTGCCGGATGCATCGCGCGAGTGCCCTGACTTGCAACCTGCGCCGGTGACGTGGGCAGGTTAAGGCACCCGATGCCCGTCTCGTAAACCTGAAAACTCTCGACGCCAACGGTGCTCGCAACCGAAGCCCCCATTGCAAGAAACAGGAGACCGCGACTTCGCTGGGACGTTTCCATCGAGCTGCGCGACCGCTTCACGTTCCTTTGGAGTTGATGGACAATTTTCACCCATTGCACGTCAACACCAAGCTCGCGAAGCTTGCTCAGTGCGATCTCTTGCGCTTGCCCGCGCACTTCGTTTCCACAAGCGGATACGGCGATGAAGCGGCGACGTCCGGCTAGTTGACGCGCGAGCATACCGGCTACCGAATCCAATCCACCGCTGAAGAGCGCAACCTCCGCGCGAGCATCGAGCTCGACCGGGAAAAGGGAGTGCTGTTCTGGAACACGAGGCGCGTGCTCGAAGGAGAGCTCCCAGTGATCATCGGTGAGGAATGTCAGGAGGGTCTGAAGGTCCGGAGCAAGTTGCTTCCAGCGGTCAGGGTTCTCCACAGCTACACTTGCACGCAGGCGCCGCTGCCAACGAAGCTCACGCTGCGTATCTTTCGCTCCAATGGGTCTACGGACCTACAGGCGATCGACATAGAGAACTGCCGATGCGACGCGCATGAGATCACGCTCTGGCTGGGCGAAATAACCGAGCCATTCCATCGATCGCTGGCCTCTGTCGAGCAATGCGCGACCGACTCTCGTCCACGAACCGTTTTCTGCGAAGAAGTAAACATCACTTGCCGCGTCAATCCGGTAGGTGAACTCAGGGACAGTCATGGCGTACACCCAAGCAAATTCGATTCGGGGGTCAGGCGAAATTGACGCGACAAGACCAGGTTAATAGCGTTCGGTTTTCGAACAAGCGCCTGTGCAGCATCGCGCGCCATGGGAGCCATGAGGGACTTGGCTATTTGCACGTAGCTGATGCCATCCATATCGATAAGGCCACCGCGACCGGCGATGACAAATCGATCGGCTAAAGCTTGCGTAAACTTCTCGACCATGGCCGCTTTGTCCGTCTCACCTTGGAGTAATGCGCTCTGGGCGACCCCTACCAGAATAAGGTCGAGCATCCCGCATTCGGGCCCATGCCCGGCGTCCGCGATGCGCTCGCAAGCTTCCTCCGTACGTACTGGGATGAGCAGAGGCATCGACCGAAGGTCATCGAAGACCTTGAGGATGACAGGAAGGGATTTGATACCCTGAGCCTCCTGCACGATGTGCTCATAGAGACGCGCGATGTGGAACGGGTCAAACACGGCTCCACCAACCGTGGCGAGCACCGCGGCGGCCGCAGCCCGAGCCAACCTGGGCGCTTTGCTGAATTCGTCCCCGTCCATAAAGGCGAGCTTACGATCATCATTTGACAATGTCAAAGTAAACTATAATTTTTCGTCAACATTTTTGACATTGTCGAGCGAGGGGAGGGGAGGCGCGTACGCCATAGCGAATGCGAGCCAGCAGAACGCGCCTCGCGCTCGTCTTCCGCCCTGGCGATGCCCGGCATGGTCTCGATGTCGAGGAATGCGGGCACGTTGAACGGCTCGGGCTTCGCCTTGAGCAAGGCGTCGATCGCCCGCTTCGCCGTGACGACCCACTCGCGCGCGGCGGGACGTCTCAACTTTCGTTGAGACATCCGCGCGCACCGCGTCGCGCTGCCGCCGCGCACTGCGCCGTGAGAGAAGGCGCGAAGGCGACCTACTCCCCGGCGCTCACGGTTGCCCCCGCGGCCCATTCGCGCCGCGCGCATCGCTCTCGAACAACGCCTCGATCCTCGCCTCCGCCTCCAGAATCTTGCGCCGCGCCTCCGCGCGCGACAGCACGCGATCCGAGAGGCGCCGCGTCGCGTCCTCCCCCGCGGCGAGCCCATCATCCACGGCCGCGCGCAGCGCGGCGAGCCACGCCTCCTGATCGCGGACATCGGTCGACGTGAGGATGACGCCCAGCGGGCGCTTGGGTACTGTGGTCATCGCCTGTGACTCCGGTTCGTTCGGGGTTGCGGGTCAGGGGTCCGCAGGCGTTTCCAGCGCCTGCGGCCTCCGACTCAGTTAGAACCAACCAACTATATTTTAGTTGGTTGCAACTATCAAGCAACCTCGCGCCGCCGAGCTATTTTCCCGGACGTCTCGCCCTGGGGCTCCGCTTCGCAGGCGCAGCCGGCGGCGGATCGTTCACCGCGATCCCTTCGTCTGCCGCCAGCTTGCGGACGAGCGCGCGAAACCACGTCGTCTTGTCGGGGATGATCGGCACCCCCTGCGCCGCGAGGTGCTCGCCCCAGCGGCGGATGACATGCGCGAGCGCATCGGCTTCTGCGCGCGTGGTCCTGACATGGAAGGCCACGTCGACGGGAACGTCAGGCTTGGGTCGGGACACGCCGGGCACCTTGGCGCCGTTGCGCCGAACGCTGCAACCGGAATGGCACACGATTTCTGGGAAGCGGGGCCTCCGCAACGCACATACGACTCCGCTGCGAGCCCCATGTACCGCGGCGGAGCCTCTCACTTCACCTTCGCCCTCGCGCGGCGCGCGAGCGTCTCACCCGCCGGGAAGAGTCTTCCCCGTCGGCGGCGTCGCAGCCGGCGGCCCACCCGCTGCCGGACTCGCTTTCCCGGAGCTCCGCGACGCATAGAGCTTCGTCAGCTCGAAATCCGCCGCCAGCGCCGGCGTCCCCAGCCGCTTCGACGCCGCGCGCGCCGCCTTCCGCGCTCCGCGCGCCAGCCCGACGATGATCCCATCGAGCAGATTGAGCTGCTCCGTCTCTGCCGGCGTTCCCGGCGCCCCGGCGCGATCCTTCGACGCCGCCCGCAGAGCGACGGCGGCGACTTGAAGCTCGACCGCCGCCTCGGGCCCACCGCGGCCCGCAAGCTCCGCGACCACGTGCGGATGGCCCAGCGCCGTGCCCAGCGTGTCGAGTTGATCGGCCAGCTTGTCGCCGTCCGCACCGGCGCTCCGCGTCTGCTCCAGCGCCACCTTGATCACATTGACCCCAGCTTCCGCGCTGGCCTCGTTGCTCTCGCGTAACGCGCGCTTGCCGTTGTCGAGGATCGCGCGCGCGTCCTCGCGCTTCGCTTTCCCATGCGCGAGCGCGTCCACGTACGCGTGATTGGTCACCTCGCGAGCTTCACCGAGTATGTGCTCGTCGCGCAGGATCAAGCGCTCGTCGAGCACTTCAGCCGCCAATCCGACGACTCCTGGCTCCTCCGCGAAGCTCGCCAGGGCGGGCGCATCACGCTTCCTTCAATCGACTGCTCGATCGAGGTCGACGAGATCTACTTGAAGGTCTTCAGCGAGCAAAACCCGCCCGCTGCATGAACGAACGCGGCGCCCCCGCGCCGCTCTCCTCGTCGTCCTCGTCGTCGCCTTCGAGCAGCCCGTGCACCGATAACGTGACGGCGTCGAACGGCTCGGCGCTCACGCGCTCCGTGCCCTGGGCCGACTGCACGAGGAGATAGCCGCCCTCCGTCCAGCGATAGACGATCAGCGTCTCGGCGATCGGCTCGACGAGCCAGTCGTGCGGCACGTGGCAGCGCGGGTAGGTGCGCATCTTCTTGATGACGTCGTTGCTCTCGTTCAAGGGCGAGAGGATCTCGCAGACCCAGTCCGGGCGCACCGTCACGGGGAAGTCGTTGGGAAGCTCGGGTAGCCGCTCGCGCCGCCAGCCGGCGATGTCGGGCCGGTAGATCTGGTTGTCTTCGAAGCGGATCTCCGTCTCCGCGGCGAAGCGCCACCCGCCGGGGCGACGGTTGTAAGGTCCGCCGAGGCGGCCAAGGAGCCCTGCTTGCGCGCCGCCGTGGCGGATGCTGGGCATCGCTTTGCGGACCAGCTCGCCGTCGATGATCTCGTGAAAGCGTTCATTCGCCGGGAGGGCGAGGAGGTCGGCGAGCTCGGCCGGAGCCTTCTTCACTGCGAGCGACATCGGCGCAGGATACCGCGCCCTCCCGAAGCTCGCGCCCCCCGCATGAACGAATGCGGCGCCCCCGCGCAACAGGTAGCCTCGAAATCATGCGGAGCTTCGAGTGGATCCTGGGCGCGGCGTTCTTCGCCGTCGGGTGTGGTTCGTCGGGCGAAGGGACGGCCAGCAGCGGGTCGGACGCGGGGCCGGGGGGGGGCGAGGTGGTCCTCGACGGCGGCGGGGTTCCGGCGACGCCGCCCGACGGCGCGGCGAAGTGCCCGCAAGGGGGCATTTGCAACTACCAGACGAACGTGGGCTGCCCGGGGGGCGCGCCCTCCTGCATTCCGCTGCTGGATGGCAAAGGCGGCGTCGCGCCTGCATGCAACATCGCCGGCGCTGGGGCGAGCGGGGCGAAGTGTATGGCCGCGACCGACTGCGCCGCGGGGCACGTCTGCGCCGAGGGCACCTGCCACAAGCTCTGCTGCGGCGGCGACTGGACGGGGTGCCCGAGCGCGGGGGAGCACTGCATCCAAGGCCTCGTGTACGGCGATGGGAAGGGCGGGACGCTGGAGACGAAGGCGATGCTTTGCTACCCGATCAACACCTGCGATGCGCTCGTGCCGAGCAGCTGCGCCACGGCCGGGAAGACGTGCCAGATCGCCGATCCGACAGGCGTCACTGCCTGCCTCCCCGAAGGCCAAGGGGCCTCGGGCGATGCCTGCCCGTGCAAGGGCGGCTTCACGTGCATCGTGGGGGACAATGGGGGCGAGTGTCGGCGCCTGTGCAAGGCGGTCGAGGGCGGGGCTGATCCCTACTGCCAGAGCGGCGAAGGGATCTGCGTGCACTACAACCGCGATCCGGGCGGGGTCGGCGAGTGCACGCCGTAGAGGGCTAGTTCTTCGCTTTGAGCATGACGATCTCGCGGCCGTCGCCGATGCGCCAGCGCAGCGTCTGGTCGCCGACCAGCTTCATTTCGGCCTCGTCGTGGCCGCCTTCGTCGCGCACGAAGCTCACCAGCAGCGCGTCGTTCTCCGGGCCCTTGGCCACCTTGAAGGTCCCGGTCCGCGGGGTCTCCGCGGGGATGGTCACGGTGACCTTGTTTCCCTGAAACTCGATCGCCGTGCCCTTGACCCAGCCGGTCGATTTCGTGAGCTGCGCCGAGGGCACGTTCTCGATGCTCTCGCCCAGCCAGCGGCCCTGGAGCTTGTCCTTGGGCGACTTCTCGCAACCCCCCACGGCGGGTAGCGCGAGTGCGAGGGCGAGCGCCGTCTTGATGCGAATTCGCATGTTTTCCTCCGAGGACAGCGAGGGTCGGGTCGTCCGAGTTACCCCGCTCTGTTCATGGTCGGATGGTAAGGAAAACAGGTCTGGGTGGCCAACAAATGTAGGACAATAGGCGACATGAGCCTTCATCATGCGACATTTCGCGGGTTGGTCAGCCCGAGCCCGAGCGCTCTTCTGGCGGCGCGGTCTTCGCGCTATGGGAGGCCGGCTTTGACCACGCCGTTCTTTCACCTGCGCCTCCCCCCGGTCGAGCGCGTCGCCCTGCTCCAGTCGATCGTCGACCGGGTCCGCAGCCAGGCGGCGCGGAGCCCCGCCGTCGTGGTGTTCGACCTCGACGGCACGCTGATGGACAACCGCCCCCGCGTGGTCGCCATCCTCCACGAGCTCGCCCTCGCCTGGCGGATCGTCCACCCGGTCGCCGCCGCGGCCTGCGCCCGCGCCCAGCCCGACGACATCGGCTACGGCTTCATCGAGAACCTGCGCCGCCTCGGCGTCGTCGATCCGGGGCTCCACCAGGAAGGCCTTGCCTTCTGGAAGGCGCGCTTCTTTCAGGACCCCCACGTCAAGCACGACATCGAGATCTCCGGCGCCCGCGCCTACGTGAAGGCCTGCTACGAGGCCGGCGCGGTCGTCGTCTACCTGACGGGGCGCGATCTGCCCAACATGGCGCTCGGCTCTTTTGCCAGCCTGCGCGACCTTGGGTTTCCCATCGGCATCATCGGCACCGAGCTGGTCGTCAAGCCGACGTTCGAGATGCCCGACGCCGAGTTCAAGCGCGAGGTCGCCCCCGAGCTCAAGCGCCTCGGGACGGTGGTCGCGACCTTCGACAACGAGCCGGCCAACGTGAACCTGTTCGTCGCCGCGCACCCCGAATCGCACGGGATCTTCCTCGACACGCAGTACGCGCCCAACCCGGTGACGCTCGATCCGCGCGCGCAGGTGATCCCGTCCTTCGACCTCGATCCATGAGCGGGGGCCCGAGGCGCGACCCCGAAGGAGCCCGCCTCGGCGTGGTGCTCTTCGTGGCCGTCGTCGTCGGGTGTGATCCGTCGTCCACGACGACGCCCGGCGCGTCGGACGCGGGCGCGAGCCCCAACGCCAGCATCCTCCCGGCGCCGCTCGCCACCGAGGCGCCCGAGCTGCCGGACGCGGGCAGCTCCACCAACGCGAAGACGATCGACGCAGGCTCGCAGGGGATCCCCGCGGACTCGGCCGGGCACTTGATCTTCCCCGACGCCGGGGCCGCGGTGCCCGAAGCCTACCGGGCCGATCCCCTCGCCCCCGAGGCGCCGACGACGCGCGAGGTCCCTGGGCTCACGCTCGACGCCGTCTTCCGCTGGCGCGACGTGCCCGGCCCGCCCAAGTCCCCCGAGGTCTCCGCCGACGGCATCCGCGAGGCGCAGAAGCTCACCGCCCTCACCTGGAAGATCGACCTCGCCGAGCCGGGGCGGATGCGGATCGAGTTCACCTCGCGCGCCCTCCCGCTCCCGGCCCACGCCGAGATCCGCGCCCGCTCCGACCGCTACGGGAACCTCGTGCTCTGGCCGATGGCCACGCAGTACCGGGTGATCCAGCCCGGCGCGCTCCGCACCGTCGTCGGCGAGCGCCGGGTCGACGTGACGCCGCTCGCGGTGGGGACGATCAAGGCGCAGGGCGACGGCTGGCGGCTCGGCCTGGCCACCCGCAAGATCGAGCTCGGCTCGAGCCTGGGCAAGCTCAAGCTCGAGCTGGGCAAGGCGCCTGAGGTCGGCGAAGGCGGCATGCTCCTCTGCCGCGCCCTCGTGGAGCTCGACGGGATCGATCCGAAGACGCCCGCCTGCCAGGCCGGCGAGGTCCCGCTCTCTGCGATCTACACCTGGCAAGCCGGCGGCGGCGTGACCTTCGAGGTCACAACGTTGACGAAGCGCACCGATGTGGCCCTGAACGAGATGCTGACGCCGCCGCCCGGCGCCGCGTTCGCCGCCACTGGCCTGCCCGCGGTCCCCAACGGCATCTTCCTCTCGAAGGACGAGCTCACCGCGTTCCGCAGCGTCGCGCTCCCGCTCCCCCCGTCGACCGACGCCGGCGCGCCCGGCGAAGGCTTCGTCGCGGTCAACCACAGCGACACGCTCTTCTACGTGCTCCTCGACGGCGTCCCCGTCGTCGCCGTCCCGCCCGCGAGCGAGCGCTACGTGATCGGCCCGCTGCGCGGCCGTTACACCGCGCAGTGGCGCACGTTTTTGGGGGAAAAGGTCGCCCCGCCGCAGACGGTGGAGATGCCGGCGCGCCTCCTCCAGGGCACCCCGATCGCCGCGGACGCCGGGGCTCCGGACGGGGGCTGAGAGGGTTCATGATCATCGCTGACACCGAGCTTGAGAAGCTCTCTTCCCGGATGACCTTCGCCGTTCGCTTCTGCGAGACGGACCTGATGGGGATCGTTCACCACGCCAACTACCTCTGCTACTTCGAGGCGGGCCGCGTCGACTGGCTCCACAAGCGCGGCGTCTCCTACGATTACTGGGTCAAGCGCGGCATCCACCTCCCGGTGGTCGAGGCCCGCCTGCGCTACCGCAAGGCCGCCCGCTTCGACGAGACGCTGGAGGTGACGACGACCTGCACCGAGCTCTCACGGGTGACGGTGAAGTTCGGCTACGTCCTCCACCGCGTCGCCGACGGCGTCCGCCTCTGCGAAGGCGAGACGCTGCTCGCGTGCGTGGGCCCGGAGCTCACCCCCAAGCGCTTTCCCGAGGACATTTCCGCCGTGTTTCGCAGCGCGGAGAGCGACGCGCCGGCGGGCCCATCCTGATCGCGGAGCTCTTCGACCACTAGGCGCGCGGCGGGCGCGGTGATACCTCGCGGCTCCCATGACGCAGACCCACGTCAACACCCTGCTTTCATCCGAGCAAATCGCCGCGCGCGTGCGCGAGCTCGGCGCCCAGATCACCCGGGACTACGAAGGTCGGCGCCTCGTCCTCGTCAGCGTGCTCAAAGGCAGCTTCATCTTCACGGCCGACCTCTGCCGCGCCATCGACACGAACCTCCGCATCGAGTTCCTCGGCGTGCGCAGCTACGGCGAGGGCACGAGCACCAGCGGCGTCGTCCAGATCACCCAGGATCTCTCCCGGCCGATCGAGGGCGAAGACGTCCTGATCGTGGAGGACATCGTCGACACCGGGCTGACGATCGCCCACTTGCTCGAGCTCTTCCACACGCGCCACCCGGCGAGCATCAAGGTCTGCTCGCTGCTGCACAAGCCGGCGCGCACGAAGATCGAGGTCCCGATCGACTACCTCGGCTTCACGATCGAGGACCGCTTCGTGGTCGGCTACGGCCTCGACTGGGCCGAGCGCTACCGCAACCTGCCGTTCATCGGCGTGGTGGAGGCCAAGTGAGCAGCAAGCGACTCGCCGTCCTGGAGAAGATGACCGGCGCGGGGTCGAAGGATCCCTTCGCCTGGTACGGCCTGGCGATGGAGTACTCCGGCCTCGGCCGCACCGACGACGCGCTCGCGACCTTCGAGAAGCTCCGCGCCCTCGACCCGACCTACGTCGCCATGTACCTGATGTGCGGGACGATGCTGGCCCGGGCGACGAGGGTCGACGAGGGCCGCGCCTGGCTCACCGACGGCATCGCCGCCGCGCGGACCAAGAACGACAGCCACGCCCTGTCGGAGCTGCAAGACGCGCTCGCCGGCCTCGGTTAATCTGCCCGAGCTTGCGGGCTCCACGCCCGCGATCGATCCCATGAGAGATTCGACAGGCGCGCTCTGGAAGGTCCTCCGCACAGGCAAGCCGCTCGCCTGTGTGCTCTACGAAGACTTCGCCGCGCGCGAAGCGCTGGTGGAGCTCTCGTACCTGATCGCGCCCAACGAGTTCGAGGTGCGGCGCACCGAGGAGATCGAAGAGTCGGTCGATCCCGGCCAGGAGAACGCCCTGGTGCTGCTGGTGCCGCGCAACGAGATCGAGGCGATCCGCGGCCTCGACGCGCGACGCGAGGCGCTGGCGCGCCGGACAGCGCCCATCGTGCTGTTCCTGCTCCGCCGCGGCTCGGGGCTGCAAGAGCTGGCGGTGCGTCGCGGCATCGCCGCCATGCTCCGCGAGCAGGAGGTGGATCCTGACGAGATCGATCGGGCCTCCACCGAGATCGAGCGCGCGCGGTTCTGCGCGGAGCAGCGGCAGACGCCGGAAGAGTGGCTCTCCGCCTGGCGCGACGGGGAGAAGGCTGAAACGAAGGAGAGCAATCTGGTGTTGCATCAGGCGCTCTTGCTGGAGCGGGGGAGACGCGTGGAGCCGGTGGAGGCGGCGGCGTTTTCGATGCGGGGGTTTGCGCAGGAAGGCGAGAAGGCGGGGAGGCCGGAAGAGCAGGAGTGATCTCGGCATGCTGGGTGCTCCCTCCGGCGCGCACGAGAGCAGGTGGGCCGCTGTTCAAGATCGTCGCCCCCGAGGGCAAGACAGCGCTCGTCAAGCCCTTCGGGCAAAAGCAGCTCGACGTGCTCATCGACCTGATCGGGACGCTCAAGGCGCTCGCGGCCACCTGGGCCCCCGCCGCTCAGGAGAGCGCGAGCTTCGAGGTCCTGGCCAAGGACTATGAGGCTGCGCTCAAGTACCGCGAAAGCGCCTGGCAAAGCGCGCGCAACCTCCGGGTCGCGCGCAACCTCGCCAAGCAGGCCTTCATCACCGGGTATCTCGAGATCTCCTTCAGCGTCAAAGCGCTGTACCCGCAGGACAAGAAGATGCAGGATCTCTTCTTTGACGAGGTGCAGAACGAGGTGGAGAAAGACCTCGGGGAAGAGCCGGAGCTTCCGCCCGCTGCCGCCGACGGCGCCAAGCCGGCCTGAATCCCGCCTCCTCCACGACGATTTCAGCCTGAATCCCGCTCGTCGCGGGTGCGGCGGAGGTGCCGCAGCGCTTTCCGGCGCCTGGCCACGGGTGCGGCGGCGGCGCCGCGGGGCTCGCCGGAATCCGGCGGAGGTGCGGCGGCTGTCTCGCGAGTATTTTCGGCGCCCGGCGAGGGTACGGCGGCGCCGCCGCGGGGGTTGCCGGGATTCGGCGGGGGGTGCAGCGGCGGCGCCACGAAGCTTGCCGACGTCCGGCAAGAGTGCGGCGGTGCCGCGGGGGGCGCGCCGAAAAATGCGGGGTGGTCGCGCGGCTCGAGCGCGCTGCGCTCGCGGAGCCTTGAGCACTACGCAAAAGAATCACCACAGGACGTAATCACCACACTCTGTGCACGTCACAGGGGGTTTGTGTGGACTTATCCACGAAGAAACCTGAAAGTCGGACCCACGCGATCGGCGCAACCCGATCCAGCGAGGTCCCCATGATCTGGATCCTCTTGACGCTCCGTGTCCTCCATAGCTTCACTTGGGCGCGTACAACTCGGGCCTTACTCCCGCTCCTTCTCTTCTTCG
>Ga0105048_10006162_pt1 | contig 19329 bp, 19 predicted proteins | sample MAT05_FD_78382 | JGI IMG/M metagenome (GOLD analysis project Ga0105048, IMG submission 78382) | Freshwater microbial communities from Lake Fryxell liftoff mats and glacier meltwater in Antarctica - MAT-05 | ecosystem: Environmental > Aquatic > Freshwater > Ice > Liftoff microbial mat | place... | reverse complement strand
TACACGCAGTGGCTCAACGAGGGTGGCACGCTGGAGGCCGATCTCACGGTCACGAAGCTGGCGAGCAAGTTCATGGTAGTCGCCTCCGACACCGCGCTCCGCCACGTCGACACCTGGATGCGCCGGCACACGCCGGAGGACGCGCACTGCTTCGTCACCGACGTCACCTCCGGGCTCGCGCAGCTCAACGTCCAGGGTCCACGCTCACGCGAGCTGATGCAGAGCATCACGACGGCGGATCTCTCGAACGAAGCATTCCCGTTCCGCCACGCGCGCGAGATCGACATCGGCTACGCCCGCGTCTTGCTGGTGCGCATCACCTATCTCGGCGAGCTGGGCTACGAGCTCTACATCCCGACCGAGCAAGCCACGCACGTCTACGACATCCTGGTCGAGGCGGGCGTGAAGTTCGGCCTGCGCCACGCCGGGCTGAAGGCGCTGGCGAGCCTGCGCATGGAGAAGGCGTACCGCGACTATGGCCACGATATCGACAACACCGACTCGGTGCTGGAGGTGGGTCTGGGTTTCGCGGTCGACCTGAAGAAGCCGGGTGGGTTCATCGGCAAGGAAGCCGTGGTGGCCAAGAAGGCCGAGGGGCCGCTCAGGAAGAAGCTGGTCCAGGTGTTTTTGACCGACCCGGAGCCGCTCCTCTTCCACGCCGAGATCCTGTACCGGAACGGCAACGCGGTGGGTTACCTGCGCGCCGCCTCCTACGGCCACACCCTCGGCGGCGCGGTCGGCCTGGCCATGGTCGACGGCGAGCCGGGCCGGGCCATCGACGAGGCGTGGATCAAGGAAGGCGTCTGGGAGGTCGACATCGCGGGTCGAAAGGTCGGCGCGACGATCTCGCTGAAGCCGATGTACGATCCGGCCAACGCGCGGATCAAGGCGTAGCCTGTTCCGCGCGGGCGTCATCGCGCTGGTGCTCGCGTCGATGGGTTGCACGACGGAGGCGCGAGGCGCCTGTCGCTGCGAAGTCGGTCGTGGCGCTTGATTTCCTGGAGCCGGAGGCGGGTGCTGACGAAACACAATCGCCCCATCACGTCGACGGTCGCGCCCACCGTGGGCGTCGACTCGAGCAAGACGGTGCTCGTGCTCGGGCTCGGGTGGCGGATCTCCGGAGTGAGTACGGCTTCTCGATGGTCTGTTTCGACCGTGAAGACAACGTCGTGGTGCGCGCGACGAACCGCGCCGCTTCGCGCTCCGTCTGCCCGGTCCTGGAGCCCTGACCGATCGGGCGTGTTGGATTGTATAGGAATCGTATGAGAGCGACCGCGTGCTTCCTTCTTCTTTTTGGATGCTCGATGGAGCCGGGCTTGGAGCTCGAACAGCCGGTCCTCGATGCCGCTCGACAGTGCGGGACCACGGTCCCTCCCGGCTGCCGCGGCGACCTCGACGAGTCCGACTGTCGTGCCGTCGGCGGAACGTTCATCGACCAGCCGCATCTCTTCGCCAGCCCCTGCTTCTGCCCCACACCGGACTCCGGGTGCCCGTGCACGGACTCGACGCAGTGCGCCGGCGACTGTGTCGACATGCAAGCCGAGTCGAGCGCGTGCAGCGCGGTTCGCGCGGGGATGTGCTCCCCGTTCTTCAGCACCCCTTCCTGCGTGTGCGTGCTGGGACCCGTGGATCAGATCCCGGCCGGGACCGCGCGCTACCGCTGTAACGGCTGAGCGCTGCCACTTCGGCAAGCGTCCCTTGCCAGGGTGTCGTTCGCCCGAATCAGAGCTCTATGTTCGCGGTTGGCATGGTGCCTGCTTCGGCGCAACCCATGCGCAGACACAAACGCAAGAGACGCGGATTCACGCTGATCGAGATGCTGGTGGTCATCTCGATCATCGGCGTCGTCGCCGCGATCATCGGCGTGAACGTGATGGGCGCCGATCAAGGCGCGCGTATCGACACCACGGCGACCCAGATTCATCAGGTCGGTGGCGCGCTCGATGTCTATCGACTGAAGTTCCATGACTATCCCTCGACGGCGGAGGGGCTCGAGGTCCTGGTGAAGCCACCCCGAGGCGCGGCGATCGTGAAAACGATGCCGCGCGATGCGTGGGATAGGCCGCTGCGATATGCCTATCCGGGCTCGAGAGACCCATCCACCTTCGATCTCTTCTCGAACGGTCCCGACGGCGTCGCCGATACCGAGGACGACATTCCGCCGCGGTCAGCCGAGTAACAGGCCCCGCAGCGTCGTCACGTCGCCCGTCGGCGCCGTCAGTCGCTCCGCGATCAGCCGCAGCCAGACGTGCTTGCTCTGATCGTACGGCGTGAGCCCCAACAGGAACCTAGCGTCGCGCTCGGCGCGCCGGGGGCGCTCGCGAAACTTCTTCGGCGGGCTCGAAGGCCAGCGGTCCTCGTCGCGCGCGGCGTGCCAGAAGCGCTTCTCCGCGATCACCCGCCGCGCGATGGCCGCATCGTCCACCGGGCCCAGAAGCAGCACGGCGAGCGACACGAAAGGCGCCACCTCCCACGTCAACAGTCGAGCATGCGTATCCGTGAGCGCCTCCGATAGTCGCGCGATGAGTATCTCGTCCTCGAGCGCGAGCGCGTCATCGATCAGTCGCGCGAGGAGGTCGGGGTGCGAGATCAGGATGTCCGGCAGCCAGGGGAGTACGACGCTGTTCAGCAGCACGCGATAGCGCCGCAGAGAGGCATCCGCATCATCGATGTGCTGCGTCAGCCCGATCGGCTCCTCGACGTCGAACGACCCCCTCGGAGGCATCACGCCGGTCGCGACGATGTCCGTCCAGGCCGCGAGGTAGCGCAGGCAGCCCGGGTCGTTCGGCGTGTTGTTTCGAAGGTCGTCCGGCGTGACGCGCGAGCGCGCGTGATCGAAGAGCGCCTGGACCGAGCTCACTCGTCGAACTCTGCGAGTATCTCCTCCGCCTCTACCGCCACGACGCCGGGCTTCGACACCGCCACGCCCGCTGCGGCATTCGCCAGCTCGGCGCCCTCGAGCAGTGACGCGCCGCCGGCCATCGCGGCAGAGAGTACGGCCACCACGGTATCTCCGGCGCCCGTGCGATCGAACACCTGGCGAAGCTTCGCGCGCAGGTGCGTGGGCTCGCCGCCGGGAGATAGGAGCGTCATGCCCGACTCGCCCTCGGTGACCAGCACCGACGCGCCATCCAGCGTCCCCACCAGCGCTGCCAAGATTTCGGGTACCGAAGCCCCCGCCGGGCCCGCTGCGCGCGCCTCGGCCAGGTTGGGCGTCAGCACCGATGCACCGCGATAGGCGGTGAAATCGGCCAGCTTCGGATCCACCACGCAGCGCACACCCTGACGGCGCGCCTCCTCGATCGCTGGGCGCAGCACGGCCGGGCACAGCACTCCCTTTTGATAGTCCGAAAGTATGAGCGAGCCGAGCCCGTGGGTGACGTGGCGCTTGATCTCGGTGACCACGCGTGCCGCGATCTCCGGAGAGAGCGCGCGCCGGACCTCGTGATCGAAGCGCACGATCTGGTGACCGCTGGCCACGACGCGCGTCTTGCGCGTCGTCGGTCGCAGCGGATCGACGATCAGCACCGTCTCCAGATCCTTCTCCGCCGATAGTATCGTCTTCATCCTCGCGCCTTCGGCGTCGTCGCCGATCACGCCGATCAGCAGCGTGGAAGCGCCCAGCCGCGAGGTGTTCAGCGCGACGTTGGCGGCGCCGCCGGGGAACACGCGGACCTCCGCCACGTCGACCACCGGCACCGGGGCCTCGGGGCTGAGGCGCGAGGCGCCACCCATGACGTACTCATCCAGGATGACGTCGCCGAGCACGACCACCCGCGCGCGGCGGATCGACTCGAGCAGACGGCTCGCTTCTCTACGATGCATTCGAAACCTCGATCCGCGCGCACAGCGAATGAATGACGGCGTGCTGCCCGAGCGCGATCTCCACCGCGTCCGTGCTGGGTATGGCGAGCAGCGTGCTCGCGTCGACGAGAAGATCGGCGGGCTGATCGACGACCACGCGACCGGCCGGCAGACGCGCGACCAGCGCGTCGAAGAGCGGGCCGCGCGACGAGACCGCGATGCGCCCGCCGCGCGCGATCACCGGGCCGATGGAGGCGGCGACCGACGAGACAGTATCGGCGAGCGCATATCCGGTCTGCCGGAGCGCATTCGACCAGCGCAAGATTTCGAGCAGCGCGGGGCGGGCAACAGAAGACGTAGGAACCATCGCCGCGCTCGACGAGCGCCCCTCGACCAGCGGGATGACGCGCACGTCGCCGCCGTTCCTTCGCACCAGCGGCGTCTCCGGCATCGTCTCGACGGAATAGTCGCCGCCCTTCACGTGCACGTGCGGACGGACCGCATCGAGGAACCCGAGCGGGAGGTCGTCGTCGAACACCACCACGTCGTCCACCGGCGCGAGCGCGGCGAGGAGGCGCGCGCGATCATCGGCGCTCATCCGGGGGCGGTCGGGCCCCTTGAGGCGTCGCACCGAGGCGTCGCTGTTGATGCCCACCACCAGCACGTCGCCGAGCGCGCGCGCTTGCTCGAGCAGGGTCAGGTGTCCGGCGTGCAGCACGTCGAAGCAGCCGTTGGTCGTGACGATGCGGCGGCCCGCCGCACGGTGGGCCTCGAGGCGCGCGCGCCAATCTGGCACGGGTTCGGTCATGCCGGCGTGGACGCTAGCACCGGCGTGCTCGAGTGCGTAAGCAATTCCACACCCCACGACAGGCAAACGGCGCGGCATGAGCGCTGCAATCGAGGCGTGAATGGATCTCGACAGACTCACCGGGGTGCTCCTCGGGACGGCCATCGGTGACGCGCTCGGCCTCCCGATGGAGGGCATGAGCGCGCGCGGCGTGGCCCGCACATTCCCGCGGATCGACCGCTACTTCTGGCTCGGACGCACCGGCTTCGTCTCCGACGACACCGAGCAATCGGCGCTCGTCGCGCAGTCGCTCAAGGCACACGGGAACGAGGTCCGCGCGTTCCGGCGAGCGCTCCTGGGATGGTTCGCGCGGCTGCCTTGGGGGATTGGCCTGGGGACCCTGCGGGCGTGCCTCAAGATCGCGGTGGGCGTGAAGAAGAGCGGCGTGTGCTCGGCGGGAAATGGCGCCGCGATGCGGGCTGCGATCGTCGGCGCGTACTTCTGCGACGACGCCGAAAAGCGTCGAAGCCATTCCGACGCGATCGCCACCGTCACCCATCTCGACCCGCGTGCGATCGACGGCGCGCGCTTCGTCGCCGAGATCGCCGCACAGTGTGTGAACGACGCGGTCGACGTCACCGAAGCCAGCAAGGTCTTGCGCGATCCGCGCATGATCGCTGCGATCGATCGGGCCATCGATCTCGCGCGACGATCGGTCTCGACCACCGACGCCGCGCGCGAGCTCGGCAACACCGGCTACGTCGTGTGCTCCGTCGCGCTCGCGACCTTCTGCTTCCTTCGCTTCAAGAGTGATCCTCTCGAGGCCCTCGCCGAGACGATCCGCGCCGGCGGTGACACCGACTCGAATGCCGCGATCGTCGGGGCGTGGGTGGGTGGGTTACACGGCGCGGCGGCTCTACCGGCGGACCTCGTGGAGCGCCTGCACGACGGACCCTTCGGGCCGACGCACCTGCGCGCGCTGGCCGCCGATCTGGCGTCGAGCGGGCCTCCCAAGGCGAAATTCTCGGCGTTTTTGGCCCTCGCTCGCAACCTCGCGCTCTTCCCGGTGGCGCTGGCGCACGCTGTCCGCGTCCTGTTTCGTCGCTCCGTTTGAGGTCGAATCGTGCTACACGGGACACGTGACGAAGGTCGTCGCCAAGGGGCCGAGCCTCCTCAAGCCGCTGGCCGCGCCCGCGCAGGCCGCGAAGCCGAGAGCCGCGACGAAGCCGCCCGAGAGCAAGGACGTCACCGCCTTCGTCTCGAAGGTCGGTGCGTTGGCGAAAAGGCCAGACGGGCTCGAGACCTTCGCCTCCTACTATCCCGCCTCGGGTGTGCCGCCGAAGCTCCCCGCCGGTCAGCCCACCGTCGATGTCCGAGAAGTATCCGGCGCTGAACTATCATACCTTCGCGCGTCTCCGGGAGTGTTATCCGGAGCTGGTCCCGCACTGGTACAACCGCGACACCATCCTGCGCTCGAAGCTGATGGTCGACGCGCCGACCACCGCGCCGAAAGGGACTTCATTCGAGGACGTCGCGAAGGATCTCGAGAAGGCGCACCCTGGGCAGTTCACCGGCCGCTGGTCCGAGCCGAGCTACGTAAAGGCGGTGTGGACCGCGAGCCCGGGGCTCTATCCGTTCGCGCAGGGCGTGGCGATGAAGGGGCAGGGCAAGGCTCTGCCGAAGGAGAGCGAGACGGCCAGTGAGCTCGCCACACGCCTTCGAAGCTCGAGCGCATCACCGAGACCTTGCCGCTGCTCGACGCGGTCGGCGCGAAGATCAACAAGGAGTTCTTCGCCGACTACGAGTGTCTGGCCATCCAGCACTTGCTCGGCCCGCAGGTCGCGCTGCTGGAGATGATGCGCCACAAGGGCATGAAGCCCGGGCGCACGACGGTGGTCGGCATCCCGTATTCGACGTCCGAGCCCGTCGCCGCGACGCTGCAGGACAAGGGCTGGGACGTGCGCGTGCCGCCGCTGGATCTCGAGGCCTGGTACCTCGAGGTGAAAAAGGCGATGGAGGAGCGCATCGCGTCGTCGAAGACGTCGGGGCGCAAGATCATGGTCATCGACGACGGCAGCCTCGCCGCGATGATGTTCGACAAGTATCCCGTGCTGGCCAAGGAAGCGCACCGCTTCCGCATCGTCGAGCAGACCACCCGCGGCATCACCGTGGCCGACGGCGTCGAGCTCAATACGCCCGTGGTCAATGTCGCGCAGAGCTGGGGCAAGTTCGTCGAGGGGCCGATGATCGGCGGGATCGTCGCGGAGAAGCTGGTTTCTCGCCTCGCGGGCATCGACATCACCAACCTGACGGGCAAGCACATCGGCGTCGTTGGCGCGGGCACCATCGGCCTGCCGCTGGCGGAGTTTCTGCGCGATCAGGGCGCGATCGTGACCGTGCGCGACATCGGGGCCGACGGCCAGACGGCGGCCAAGAAGGCTGGTTTTGCGGTGGAGACCGACTCGAAGAAGTTCTTCGGAAAGCAGGACGTCATCGTCGGCGCGAGTGGTCACCAGTCGATGTCGGCCGAGGATCTCACCAACCTCAAGAGCGGCGCCGTGATCGGCAGCGCCAGCTCGAAGCTCGTGGAGATCGACGTGGCTGCGCTCGCCGCGAGCAGCAAGGGCAAGCCGAAGGTCATCGACGGAGATACTTTCCCGCCGACGGTCCGCTACACCTTGAAGGATGGCCGCACGATCGATCTGGTCGCGAGCGGCTATCCGCTGAACTTCGACGGCGACGTGGAGAGCGTGGCGTCGGAGAAGATCCAGCTCACCATGGGCCTCCTGCTCATCGGCGCGGTGCAGGCCGCCAACGTCGATGCGGCGGGCGTTCGCCGCCTCGACCCCAAGGCCCAGCTCGACCTGCTCGACGCGTTCGAGAAGGTCGGCGGCGTCGATGTCAGCGGCAAGGACGTCGCCGAGGCGCTCGCGCTGGCGAAGAAGCGGCTCGCCGAGATGACCAAGAAGCACGGAGTCGCGGATCGACGTCATGGGGCTGGATGAGTACCATTTTGTCGCCGACTGGTCGGTCGACGGGACCGCTGCGGAGGTCTACGCGATCCTGAAGGAGCCCACCGAGATCCCTCGCTGGTGGCCGTCGGTCTATCTCGATGTGAAGGTGCTCGAGAAGGGCGGGGACGACGGCGTGGGGCGGGTGGTGGAGCTCTTCACCAAGGGATGGCTGCCATACACGCTGCTGTGGAAGTTCACGCTCGTCGAGGCCAGGGCGCCGCATCACTTCGTGCTCGAGGCCAGCGGTGACTTCGTCGGACGCGGGCAATGGACCATCACTGACCGGACGGGCGGGGGCTGCGACATTCGCTATGACTGGCGCGTGGCGGCAAGGAAGCCGATCCTGCGATACTTCTCCTTTGCGCTGAAGCCGGTCTTCTCGGCGAATCATCGCTGGGCGATGGCGCGCGGCGAGGAGTCGTTGCGGCTCGAGCTGCTGCGCAGAAAGGCCGGGAGCGCGAACGTTCCGGACCCACCACCCGCGACGTTTCGCAGGGTGAAAGCGGCGACCGATCGCGGATTTCTGACGCGCACGGCGAGAAAACCGGGGGGCGTACGCCGCACTCGTCTCCTGCATACGAATATGGCCTATGGGGCCGCGAAAACTAATCTTCTCGGCTCATACGAGCATCGTCCGATGGGCTGCGCTCGCCGCATTTTCGGCTTGCACGGGGCAGATCGAGGCGCCGTATCACAACGATCCATCACCTTCACCTTCTCCTTCGCCTACGCCTACGCCTACGCCAACGCCCTCTCCTACGCCGACCCCTTCACCGTCGCCGACCTGCACCGACGCGCCGACCGCGGGCCGCGTGCCGCTGCGCCGCCTGAATCGCGCCGAGTATGATGCCTCGATCCGGGCGCTCTTCGGGCTCACGCACGACTACGCCGCCGCGGAGTTCCCGCCCGACCCGGTGCAGAACGGCTTCGACACCAACGCCGAGGTGCAGACCGTCAGCACGCTGCACATCGAGCGCTACGAGGAGGTCGCGTGGAAGATCGCCGACGAGGTCGTTCGCCGCGAGCTCGATCCGGGCGAGGAACTGGTGCTGCAAGCCGAAGGCGGGCTCGCCGACGGCATCGAGTTCTACAGCCTCGGCAACTATATCGAGAACGGCGCGCGCCGGATGTGGCCCTGGTACGAGATCTCGACCGTGCAGCGGTTCGCCGAGACCAGCACGTACACGCTCAGCGTGCGCGGCTGGCGTGAGCCCGGGAACACCGGCGCGCTCCTGGAAACGCTGCTCCAGATCCGCGTCGACGACATCCCGGTGCTCACCCACAGCGTGACCTCGACCCGCGGCGCACCCGAAATAGTCTCGCTGAGTCTGCCGATGGTGCGCGGCGTTCACCGGGTGACCGTGCTGTTCCTCGAGGATCCGGTGATGGAGAGCAGCCCGCGGCTCGCGCTGGACTATCTGCGCATCGCCCGGCCGCAGGTTCGAATCGCTGCCGGCGAGCGAAGAGTATGGGTATGCGAGCTGCGCGAGCCGGGCTGCGTCGAGCGGACGGTGGCGCGACTGCAGACGCGCGCGTATCGACGCACGCCGACACCGGACGAGAGCATCGCTCTCGTCCGGCTGCTCGAGCGGGAGAGCGCGCGCGGCCCCGAGGCTCAGATCACCGCCGCGATCGCCGCGACCCTGGTCGCGCCGGCGTTCCTCTACCGACCCGAGAGTGACGGCGCCGAGGAGGTCCCGCTGGAGGGGGTCGAGCTGCTGACGCGGCTCTCGTATCTATTGTGGAGCGGCCCGCCGGACGAGGCGCAGATCGCCGCGGCTGAAGACGGGGCGCTCGACAGCGAGGGGGGTCGCGCGCAGATGGTGCGGGACATGCTCGCGGACCCGCGCGCCGAGGCGCTGGTCCGCGACTTCGCGGGTCAGTGGCTGGCGACGCGCGCATACGAGTCCGTATCCCTGAGCTCGAGCCTGTATCCGGCGTTCGACGGCGAGCTGAAGCGCGCGTTTCGCGACGAGACCGAGTCGATGTTCCGGGAGCTCCTCGGCGGGCAGACCTCGGCGCTGGCCCTGATCGACGCCGACTTCGCGTACCTCGGTGATCGGCTGGCCGATCACTATGGGCTGCCTCGCCCGGGCAGCGCGACCCCGGTGCGCGTGACGCTCGCCGATCGTCGGCGCGGCGGCATCCTGGGGCAGGGTGGGTGGCTCAGCCTGATGTCGACGCCCACGCGGCCCTCGCCCGTCCTGCGCGGCCGCTGGGTGCTCGAGAACCTGCTCTGCGCGCCGCCCGGCGAGCCGCCGGCGAACTTCGGCGAGCCACCCCCGCTCCCGGACCCCGACGCGACGTTCCGGCAGCGCCTCGCGGCTCATCGCTCCAATCCCGCGTGCGCCGGGTGCCACATCGAGATGGACGCGCTGGGATTCGGGCTCGATCACTTCGCCGCCGATGGCCGCTGGCGAATGATCGACCACGAGGGCCACGCCGTCGACGCCGCGGGTGCGCTGCCGGGCGGTCGCGCGTTCCAGACGGTGGAGGCGCTGCGCGAGATCCTGCGCGACGACCCCCGCGTGCGTCGCTGCATGGTGGAGAAGGTGCTGACCTACGGCATCGGCCGAACGCTGGGCTGCGCCGACGAGCCGGCGGTCGCGGCCATCACCGCGGCCTGGCGCGAGCGCGGCGAGCGCCTACCCGATCTCTTCGAGCTCGTCGCTTCGAGCCGGCCCTTCATGCGCCGTGCGCCGGAGGCCCCATGAAACTATCTCGACGCACCGTCCTGCGCGGCCTGGGTACTGCCGTCGCGCTTCCCTTTCTCGAGGCGATGAGCCCCGGGCGTGCTTCCGCCGCGGGCGCCCCGCCGCTACGATTCATCGGCTACATGACGCCGAACGGGTTCCGGCCGGAGCGGTGGGCTTCGACGGCAGGGCCCGGGGGGATACTATCGACGCTCTCGCCGACGCTGGCGAGCCTCGACGATCTGCGGTCGCACCTCACCGTCGTGCAGGGGCTGCAGGTGCCCCACGCGCTGCCCGAAGGGACGGGCGCTCATCACCGGGGAGTCTCGGGGTTCCTGACTGCCGCGTCCTGTATCGCGGGCACTTCGCTGAAGCTGTGCGTCGACCCGCAGGCCGAGACCTGCGCGCCCTTCGGGCTCAGCTTCGATCAGCACCTCGCGGCCAGCATCCCGCGCGCCGCGTTCCGCTCGCTCGAGCTCGGGCCGTCGAACACCTCCATCTCGGCGTCGCGCTGCGGTGCGGATCCTTATCCGTGCGCGTATGTCGACAACATCTCTTGGATCGATGCGACCACCCCCGCCGGCCGCGAGACCAGCGCGATCCGCGCGTTCAACCGGCTGTTCGGCGGCGCCTCGTCGGGGGAGACACAGCAGGCGATCGCGCTGAGAAAGACGCGCCGGCTCTCGGTGCTGGACTTCGTGCGCGAGGACGCGGCGACGCTGCAGTCGCGCCTGGGCACCGGCGATCGGCGCCGCGTGGAAGAGTACATGGCCGGCATCCGCGAGCTCGAGCAGCGCGTGAGCGCGAGCGAGCCGTCGATGTGCGCCGCGCCCACCACGCCGACGATCCACAACGCGGGCGCGCGCGGCCGCGACATCGCCCAGTACGTGACCCTGATGCAGGACATCATGGTCACCGCGCTCCGCTGCGACAGGGTGCGGGTCGCGACCTTCATGCGCGGCGGCGGCGGAAATGCCGGGACCTATGACTACGAGAACATACTATCCGGTCATGGGTTGGGCGCGACGATCGAGCAGACCCTGCACCACGATCTCTCGCACTGGAACGCGGCGCCGATGGAGGATCAGGGGCACGCGCTCGAAGCGCTGGCGCTGATCGAGGAGCACCAGGTCGCCCAGTTCGGTGACTTCCTGCGCAAGCTGCGTGCGGCTCAGGACTCCGATGGCACGTCGGTGCTCGATAACTCGGTGGTGTATTTCTCGAGCGAGCTGTCGGATGGCGCGGGGCATCTGCACAGCGATCTGCCGGTCGTGCTGGCCGGTGGGTTGGGCGGGAGGCTGCGCGGGAATCGGTGCCTGGAGCGGCCCGGGGCGGCGCTGGGGGACCTGTTCGTGTCGCTGTCGGAGGCGTTTGGCGCGCCGCTCGGGCGCTTTGGCAACGGGAGCACGGGGCCGCTCCCGGGCCTGATCTGAGCCTGCAACAGGGAGCTGGTGGAGGAGCCGCTCTCCGGCGGCCGTGAGGTGGACGAGGTATCGCATCACGATATACTTGCCGAGGACGAGAATCGCAGCGCCGCCGTGAGCTCGGAGAGCAGCGCGAGCGCGCCGGAGCGCACGCGGCGCAGCCGGGGGTGCCATACCAGAGCTACCCGCACGGTGCTCGATGGCACCGGCACCTCGATGAACCGGGAGCGCGGCAGTGTGGCGCGCGCCAGCGTGGGGAGCAGGGCCCCGTACGCCCCCGTCTCGACCGCGCGGCAGGCCTGCGGGAAGGTCCCGCAGCGCAGCGCCGGGGCGAGCGGGTGATCGATCCGCCGCGCCGCAGAGAACAGCGGGGCGTTCAGCGCCGGCTCGCTCTGCTGCAGCGCCAGCGGCACGCGCGCGACGATCGCCTCCACCGTCCGCGGCCCGCGCAGCAGCGCCCGCGGGATGTAGAGCGCGTGGGTCAGCTTGCCGAGCACGCTGCTCTCCAGCCCGCCGGGCACCTCTCCGTGACGGATGATGCCGAGATCGACGCGGCCATCGAGGACTCGCTCGGCGACCTCTTCGGAGGCGAGCGCGAGCACGCTCGGCACCAGGCGCGGCCGCGTCTGCCGCAGCTCGGCCAGCCGAGGGATCAACCACCAGACGAGGATGCTGTCGCCCGCCGCGAGCGACAGCGGCTCGTCCGTGCTGCGCTCTGCGACGCGACCGAGACCGGCGAATGCCTCGCGCGCGACCTCGGCCAGCGTGCGCCCCGCGGCAGTGGGCACCAGCACGCGCCCGCGGCGCTCCATGAGCGGAACGCCGAGGGCCTCCTCGAGCTCGCGGATCTGCCGGCTCATCTGGCTCTGCCGGGTGGTCTGGCGCGGAGCGGCGCGCGCGATGCCGCCGGCATCGACGGCGAGCAGGAACGATCGCAGACGATCGATGGACAGACCTTTCTGGAGCGTAGGGTCGAACATGACCCGATAGTCATGTATGAGTCGAAGTCCGTCCATGGACGAGTCGCGTCGAGCGCGCGCATTTCATTGGTATGAACACGGTGTTCTTCACCCCGCGTATGGTTGCCGAGAGCGGCAGCTACTCCCCGAGCGCGGCCAAGCCGCAGGCGGTGGTCGAGGACTGGGCTGCGCATGGCCTCGATTTCTCGATCGTCGAGCCGGCGCCGGCCTCGTTCGAGGAGCTGTGCCGCGCACACGATCCGACGTTCGTGCGCGGGGTCCTCGACCGCCGCATCGCGAACGGATTTGGAAGTCGTTCGGAAGCGGTCGCGCGGGCGCTGCCGTATACCAGCGGCGCGATGCTCTCGGCCGCGCGCCACGTGCTCGCGGTGGGTGGGATCGCGGCGGCGCCGTGCTCCGGCTTCCATCACGCGGGACACCGCGAAGCGTCGGGCTTCTGCACCTTCAACGGCCTGATGGTCACGGCCGCCGCGCTGCGCGCCGAGGGGAGAGTGGAGCGCGTGGGCATCCTCGATCTCGACATGCACTACGGCGATGGGACCGACGACATCATCGGCGCGATCGGCGCGCAGAGCTGGATCGATCACCACACCGCGGGCGCGACGGCGCGGCGGCCGGACGAGGCGGGGGCGTTCCTGCGGCGCTTGCCGGCGATCGTGCGCGGAATGAAGGGCTGTGACGTGATCCTCTACCAGGCGGGCGCGGATCCGCACGTCGATGATCCGCTCGGCGGGTGGATGACGACGGACGAGCTCCGCGCGCGTGACGCGATCGTGTTCGCGGCTTCGCGCGAGATCGGCGCGCCGCTGGTGTGGAACCTGGCCGGTGGATATCAGCGCGACGCGATGGGTGGCATCGGGCCGGTGCTCGAGATCCACCGCAACACCGCGCGCGCGTGGCTCAGCGCTTCTCCCACTCCGCCCTGACGTCGGCCCGCAGGCTCGCATCCGCCAGCAGCTCGACCGCCGCCCGGGCCAGCGCCTTGGCGGCGTCGAGCGCGGCCTTCATGCCGCGATCGGAGCAGGCGGCCTCCGCGAACGCGTGCTCGTGGCAGAGCGGTCCGCCCTCGTCGGTGATCGCGAGGTACGGGTGGATCGAGGGCACGCGGTGCGAGACGTCGCCCATGTCCGTGCTGCCGGCGCCCACGCCGACGTCCGTCTCGCGCGGCTTTCGGCCGAGCGTCTCCAGGTGCGCGCCGAAGCGGCGGGCGAGGGTCATGTTGTTGACCATCTCCTTGTAGCCCTCGCGCACCTTGATCGTGACGTCGACTGCGCTCGCCATCGCCGCCGCGCGGGCGCAGCGATCGACGATGCCCATCACGCGCGCGAGCTCCTTGGTGTCGCGGGCGCGCACGCTGAGCTCGGCGCTGGCGTGTTCGGGGATGATGTTCACCGCCTGGCCGCCGTTCGTGATGTAGCCGTGCACGCGCACGCCGTCCTTGAAGTGCACGCGCTGCCCGTCGATGAGGCGGAAAGTATCCATGCACGCGGTGAGCGCGCTGTGACCGTCCTGCGGCGCGGCGGCGGCATGCGAGGGCTTGCCGTGGAACGCGATCGACACCCAGTTCGCGGCGAGCGCGGGGTGCGCGAGGAGATCGCGATCGAAGGGATGGAACATCATCGCGGCGTCGAACGCGTCGAAGTATCCGCCCTCCAGCAGGCGTACTTTCCCGCCGCCGCCTTCCTCGGCGGGCGTTCCGAGCAGGACGACCTCTCCGCCGGCGATCTCCGCGACACGCGCGGCCGCGAGAAATGCGCCCACGCCCGCGGCGGCGATGAGGTTGTGCCCGCAGGCGTGCCCGATCTCCGGAAGCGCGTCGTACTCGGCGAGGATCGCGACGCGACCGTGCCCCTTCGCGCCGGCGCTCGCGCGAAAGGCGGTGCTCATCCCGGCGAGACCGCGCTCGACGGAGTGCTTTCGCGCTTCGACGAGCGCGGTGATCCAGCCCGCGGCCCTGGTCTCCTGGAACCGCAGCTCGGGGTTGGCGTGGATGTCGCGCGCGATGCGCACGAGGTCGGTCGCGTCGGCGTCGACCGCCGCGTCGATGGCGCTGGCGAGCTCGGGAGAGAGAGGCATCTGTGGAGATACTCGTTTGACTCGATCGGGGCGTCAAACGATGCTGGTCGCCGTGACTCGCTTTGCCTTCGCGATCGTCCTCGCCCTCGCGGCTTGCCAGACGGCGACGACGCCCCTCCCGGGCCCGTCGGCGTCCGCGGTGACCACGCCTTCCGGCCTCCAGTACGAGGATCCGAAGGTCGGCTCCGGCCTCGAGGCCAAGACCGGGGACACGGTCGCGGTGCACTACACCGGCTGGCTGCAGGACGGCACGCAGTTCGACTCTTCGCGCGGGCGCTCGCCGTTCGAGTTCAAGCTCGGCGCCGGCGCGGTCATCAAGGGCTGGGACGAGGGCGTCGCCGGGATCAAGGTCGGCGGCCAGCGCAAGCTCTTCATTCCGCCTGCGCTCGGCTACGGCGATCGCGGCGCAGGCGGCGTGATCCCGCCCGGCGCGACGCTGATCTTCGACGTCGAGCTGATCGAGATCCGCTGAATTGGACGTCATCGACCACGCGTTCTCGGGCGGGCTGATCGGTCTCGCACTGGAGCCGGGACCGTTCCTGCGCGACCCGGCGAAGCCGCGCGCCCGGTGGCCGCTGCTCGGCGTGCTGGCAGCGACCTTCCCGGACGTCGACGCGGTGAGTTACCTGTGGGGCGCGGATACTTTCGCGCGGGTCCACCAGACTTATACTCACAATATCCTGGCGTTCCTTCTCTTGCCTCCGCTGGTCGCGCTGGCGCTTCGCATAGAACAGCGCGGGATCGCGCTCTTCTACGCGGGAATGGCGGCGCACCTCCTGGGCGACGTCATCGCGACGTGGCCGCTGCGGTTCTTGCTGCCCTTCAGCGACCGCGGCTTCGCGTTCGGGCTCATTCAGCGAGATTTCAGCGTACTCACGGTACTCCGATGATCTCGTCTTCTCCGGCGGCCGCATCGCGCGCGTCGCCGAGACCAGCCCTGCCCGGGCGGAAAGCTCCGCGCCTTGGTCCGTCGAGTGACGTTTCCCTGAACTATATGTGTGAGTATTGGTAATAGTATGATATGAATTAGTCATGCACGTGCGCAGCTCTCGGTCGGGGCCCGAATGGAAGGACATCGATAGTATGATCGTCGAGCTTGCCCGCTCGAAGGGTCAGCTCGACTACGAGATCGGTCGATGGCTCCTCCGCGCCAAGCGAGCCAACGTTCACCGATACTTCGGCTGCGCATCGTTCGAGGACTATGTGTTGCGGCGCTTCGGCCACAAGGCCAGGACGACCAAGGACAAGGTTCGGGTGGCGGAAGCGATCGAGAAGTTGCCGCGGCTCAAGTCATCGCTCCAGGACGGGACGCGGCCGTGGTCCGCGGTACGCGAGCTCACGCGGGTGGCGACGCCCGAGACGGAAGCGGAGTGGGTCGCGAAGACGGAGGGCAAGACGCTGCGCCAGATCGAGGTGATGGTGTCGCGCGCGGTCGAGCCGGGAGATCCGCTCCTGGCGATTCATCGGCTGGTGCTGAGCATGTCCCCCGACCTTCGGGCGATGTTCGAGGCCGCGGCCGAGCACGTGCGGCGCGAGATCGGCGCGGGCGCGACCAACGAGGAGGTGTTCCTGGCGCTCTTCCAGAAGGAGCTGGGAACGCGCGACCCAACCAAGCCCGGGTACCAGGGCATCATGGGGCGGTGCGTCGACTGTGAGCGGGCGTGGATGGCGGCGAACGGGAAGCTCCACGAGGTCCCCGCTGCGGTCGGCGCGTGCGCCGATTGCGACTGCGAGGTCATCGGCGCAGCGCAGCTCGAAGAGGAGGAAGGGGCGCCGCCGCCTTCGCTTCGGGTGGTCGAGGACGCGAATGCCCACGTGGGCACGAGCTACGACGACAAGGTCGCGATCGTTGCGGGGCTGCGGAAGTACGTGCGGCGGGGCGGGGCACCAGCGATGCTGCGGGTCGTCTCGCAGATCCTCGGGGGACCGTACGAGACCATTCCTCCCGCGCTGCGGGCCGCGGTGTTCGCCCGCGATAAGTATCGGTGCAGGGTGCCGGGCTGCAGCCACCACCTCCACATCGACGTTCACCACCTGATCTTTCAACGCAAGAGCGGGCCAAATGGCATGGATAACCTGGTGTGCTTGTGCACGCAGCATCACGTCATGCTGCACGATGGATACCTGTCCATCGTGGGCACGCCGAGCACGGGGATGACGTTCCGGGATGCGCGGGGAGAGCTCTGCGGCCCACGTGGGCCGGCTGCTTCGGTTGCGGCTTTGGCGACAGGCTGACCACGATGGACCTGTTCAAGTGCAGGTCAGATCCGGATTCGGATTCGAGCCTCGAACTCGACGTCCATGCGACTCTCGGAGTATGCATCGCCGCGATGAATCAAGAAGGCGAGAAGGGGGCGCCGGCAATCCCGGGTAGAAAGTGGCGCCTCCTGGCAAAAGAGCGAGATCGGACCCCGGTGGTTGAGATCGAAAACAAAGGCGTCTTCGACGAACTAGTCGTCGACCAATGGCTTCATATCGAGCAGATGAGCCGCTCGGTCTGGTGGATGCGGCTCGGCGATGCGAGTATCAATATCCGAGTAAAGCGCGACTCCAGTGTTGAACTAACGATCCAGCGGGATGTCTATGACAACGGGCCAAAGCCCAAGGCATCAAAGCCCAAGGTACGAAAGTAGCCGAGCCCGTGCCGGATCGACGCGACGAGCGCTCGTGGCAAGACCTGATCCGCCGCCGAGCGACCGAGCCTCGACCCCCACTGCCGACCGACCGTGCGGTCAGACCAGATCCTCGCCGAGCAACCGTGTGGCCGGAGGATCCGCGCTCCGATCGCCGCTCCGTGCACCGAACACAGAATTGGCGATCGGCATAGGGGACGACGGGAGCGATCTCCCGTCGTTCCCCTGCCACACCACCGGACGTGCGGGTCCGCATCCGGCGGTTCGAGGAGTTGAGGTCACCTCGATAAGTTGGGTAGACCCAACTTCGCGAAATAGCGCTTCGGAAACGCAATATGAATCGCCGTGTGATGAGAATTCTCCCAGTAGCTCTTCGAGCGTCGCGCCACGATCGTGACCCAGTGGCTCTCCCGCACGTGCTTTCGCAGCTCGGCGTAGATCACTCGGCCCCGCCTCCAATGCCGCAGGATCGTCGCACGCAGACGGCGACGGATCCAACCATCCAGCTCCTCGAACAGCTTGCGATGGTCGCACTCCTTCACCGCAAAATATGCGCGCCAACCCGGCAGCCACTCCCGAAGTCCCCACACGATCTGCTCGATGCTCCGTCCTCGCGTCGGCTTCGTCTCCTCGCGGACGCGGTCCTTGAACCGCTTCAGCGACTTCGACGACAGACGCGCGCTCTCTCCCTTCCGACCGGGCTCGTAGTCCAGCGTGAAGCCGAGGAAGCTCCTCGTCCTCACGTGGGCCACCGCGCTCTTCTCCTCGTTGATCTGCAACCGCAGCGAAGAGAACAGCGCGCGCAATCGCTCCATCATCCGCTGCCCGGCGCGCACGCTCTTCACGTACACGTTCAGGTCGTCGGCGTAGCGCACGAAGCGGCTCTTGCTCGCCTCCAGCGCCTTGTCGACGTCGTCCAGCAGGATATTGGCCAGCAGCGGCGACAGAGGACCGCCCTGCGGCGTCCCCTCTTCTCGCGATCGCTCGACGCCTTCGATCATCACGCCGGCCTCGAGGTACCGGCGGATGAGCTTCAGCACGCGCGGATCGCGAACATGTCGCGCCACACGACTCATCAGCACGTCGTGGTTCACCCGGTCGAAGAACTTCGCCAGGTCCACTGAAGTGGACCCCGTTTTTCGGACCACCGGTTAAGGTACGATCGCGGCCTGCTCCCCAACCCAGGAGCGGACCCCATGACAAAGACCAGGACCAAGCACAGCGCAGCCTTCAAGACCAAGGTGGCCCTCGCTGCCATCCGCGAGGAGGACACCATCCCAGCGCTCGCTAAGCGCTTCGGCGTGGCCACCGGCCAGGTCAACACCTGGAAGCGCGTGTTCCTCGAGAATGCCGAGCGCGCCTTCGAGGGCGCTGACGCCAACGAGGCCGGCAGCGCCGAGCGCGAGGAAGAGCTCCTCAGGAAGGTGGGCGAGCTAACGATGGAGCGTGATTTTTTAGTACGGGGGCTCGGGCGGCGGGGCTGAAGGAGCGCCGGGCGATGATCGAAACGGCGGGTCCGGTGTCGGTGCGACGTCAGTGCGAGCTGCTCCGCGTGTCGCGCTCGGGCCTCTACTACGAGCCCCTGGCGACGAGCGCGGAGGAGCTGGAACTGATGCGGGAGATCGACGAGTTGCACCTCAAGTATCCCTTCTACGGGAGCCGCAAGGTCGGCGTGGTGCTGCGTGCGAGGGGCTTCGCGGCGAACCGCAAACGCATCCAGCGTCTGATGCGCCTGATGGGCATCGAGGGGATGGCTCCGAAGCCGAACACCAGCAAGCCCGCGCCTGAGCACACGAAGTATCCGTACCTGCTTCGCGGCCTCTCCATCACGCGGCCGAACCAGGTCTGGGCCACCGACATCACGTACGTGCCGATGAAGGACGGCTTCATGTACCTGGTCGTGGTGATGGACTGGTTC
>Ga0105048_10006161_pt1 | contig 19331 bp, 16 predicted proteins | sample MAT05_FD_78382 | JGI IMG/M metagenome (GOLD analysis project Ga0105048, IMG submission 78382) | Freshwater microbial communities from Lake Fryxell liftoff mats and glacier meltwater in Antarctica - MAT-05 | ecosystem: Environmental > Aquatic > Freshwater > Ice > Liftoff microbial mat | place... | reverse complement strand
CACTTCCCGCTTCACTTCCCGCTTCACTTCCTGTTTCACTTCCCGTTTCGCGTCCCATTCCGCCTCCCTTCTTGCCAGCTTCTTGCTCGCCGCCTGCGCGACGGTAGCGGAGGCGCCGGCGCCGCTCGTCTGCCCGGTGTGCGCGGTCTGCGCGCAATGTCCGACGCCGACCGCGCCGCCAGCGCCGGCCGCCAAGCTGATGCAGCCGGCCAACTGGAGCGATTTGCCGGGCTGGGCCGACGACGATCTGGCGGCTGCCGTGCCGGCCTTGCTGCAGTCCTGCCGCGCCTTCGCGAGCCGCGCGCAGTGGCCGCTCTGGCGCAGCGCCTGCGAGGAGGCAAAAAACCTTGTCGGGCCCGATAACGCGGCTTTGCGCCGGTTTTTCGAAGCGCATTTTGCGCCCTACCTGTTGACCAATCCGGACGCGACGACAAGCGGCCTGTTTACGGGCTATTACGAGCCGCTGCTGCGCGGCTCGCGCAGCCGCACTGCGACTTTCTCCGAAGCGGTGCTCGGCGTGCCCGGCGATCTTCTGACGATCGATCTCGGCGCGGTCGTGCCGGACGTGAAAAACCTGCGTTTGCGCGGCCGCCTGCAAGGCAATAAGGTCGTCCCTTACTACTCGCGCGCCGAGATCGTCCGGCGCGAGAATGACACCAGCGACCGCGTGTTGCTCTGGGTCGACGACGCCGTCGAGCTGTTCTTCCTCCAGATACAAGGCTCGGGTCGCGTCCGCCTGCCCGACGGCGAGATGGTGCGCATCGGTTACGCCGAGCAGAACGGCCACCCGTACCGCTCGGTTGGCCGCGAGTTGATCGAGCGTGGCGAACTCAAGGCCGAGCAGGCGTCGATGCAGGGCATCCAGGCTTGGGCGCGGGCCAATCCGGCCCAGCTCGACGACCTGCTCAATACCAATCCAAGCTACGTCTTCTTCCGCGAAGTGCAGTCCAAGGGCAGGGAGGACGAAGGACCGCAAGGCGCGCTCGGCGTGCCGCTGACGCCGGAACGCAGCATCGCCGTCGATGCGCGCCACGTTCCGCTCGGCGCGCCGGTTTTCGTCGCCACGACGCAGCCCAATTCGCCGACGCCGCTGCGCCGACTGATGCTGGCTCAGGATACCGGCGGCGCCATCCGCGGTGTCGTGCGCGCCGACTATTTCTGGGGCTTCGGCGAAGACGCGGGCCGCCAGGCCGGACGCATGCGCCAGCAGGGCCAGATGTGGGTTCTGCTGCCGCCCGGCATTGCGCCCAAATAGGGGCAAAAGGGAGCGCAGCCGCGCGTCACGCGCGCAAGCCGAACGGGTAAGCGACAATCAGGCCGAGGTCAGGTCCGCGCATCAGTCGCGTGGCAGGGCGCTGGATTTTTGTCCTGGCGAGCCAGCGTGTCGCCGGCAAGGTAAGCTACCACCGCCTGATCGGGATCGGTTTGCGTCGTCAGCAGCGCCTCGATTCCTCTTTGCCGCAGACGCTGCTGCAGTCCTGAACCGATTCCCGCCGTGAGCAGAACGTCGATGCCGTCGAGCGGGTGCGCCTCAGCGCGGTTTGCCGCGTGAAACGACTGATCGATCGCCAGCTCGACCAGTGACTTGCCGACAAGCTCGCCGTTGCGCACGTCGAAAATCCAGAACTTCCGGCACTTGCCGGCGTGCTCGGTCACCGTCTTGCGATTCTGACTGCTGACGGCGATTCTGACCAGTTCACCCGGCGATTTTTTGACGTGGGCATCCGGCGCGCGCGCCTCGCCGCCGCAGCACGAACCCCCTGCGTGCGCGTGCGCCTTGCCTTGGACGCCGCAGCCGCCGCCGGTTGCGGCGCAGTGGTGATCGCCCGCGTGCTCGGCGTGCCCGCTGCAGCAACCGCCGGCTCGATGTTCGTGCCCGTGACCATGACCGCCGCATCCGCCAGGCGCGATGGCCGCAACTTGCAGTTTGCCGTCTTCGTACAGAGCGACCGCCTGCGCGACGTTTGGCACTTGCGTGCAATAGACTTCAATGCCTTGTCGGGTCAGCGTCAGCAAGGTTCTGCGGTTGATCGCTGCGCACAGCACGGCGTCGATGCGCAAGTCGCTCGCCGCGCCGGCTTCTTCAGCAGACAAGGCGAGCGTCCGGCATGAGCGCGTATCGGTATCGAAAAAGAGGAGGTGTTCGGCGTCGGGAAGGTCGGGCGCGATGAGCGACTCGAGCCCTTCAGGGGACGTCACCGGTATACACAGTTTCATTCGTTCACCTTTGCATAAAAGTGCCGGGTGTCGCCGTCGACGCGATGAACGCGTGCGGCTCACGGCTCTGGGGGAAGCTGTGCGCCGCGGGGCTTCTCGCCCGCGCAGGCATGCGCCTGTCGAGTCAAAACTCTAGCACGAATTATTAGCATATGCTAAAAAATAGCTGACCCGCGTCGTCGCCGACGCCGGGTCAGAAAATTCATGAGTTCTTCGAACCCCGGTTTTCAGCACTCGATGACGGTACCGACAAACGCCGCAATGAAGCGACTGCCGAAGGTCTGCTGCAAACGCGCCATCATGCTAAATCCGGTGCAGTGATTGGCCGCGACGAAGTCCGGATTGAACTGCTCGAGTTGTGAAATCGTTGCCTCCTGCTGCCGCGCACTAACCGGCCCGAGATGCGTGCCGCCGATCCAGCCGTGCAGCCGCTCACAGCCGGTCACGGCAAGGCCGTGGCGGACCATATTCACCAGACCCGAATGCGTGCAACCGCTGATCACGACAAGGCCTTTTTCGCTTTTGTAGAAAAGCGCCATGTCGTCGTCGATTTCATCCTGAACGTCAGCTTGCGAATCGGCGCCGCGAGCCCGCAGTCGTGCGTCGCCTGTTTCGTATGGCGTCGTCCGCGGAACGGCGCCGCTCAGCCACATTCCCGGCATCAGTTCGAGCGCTTCGCTGACCCAGCGCCATTCGGCGCCGAGCGTCGTGAGTTGCTCCTGGCAATACGGAATGCCGGCAAATCGCCGCACACCGTTGGCGACCGAAAAGCGCGGCTTGAACGCGTCCGGGTGCATGAAGACGGGAATTGGCTTCTTGGCGTTGGTCAGCACATGCAACAATCCGCCGGTATGGTCGTAGTGCCCATGGCTAATCACGATCATATCGAGCGAGCGCGGTGCGACGCCGAGCAGGCCAAGGTTGTGCACGATCGCCGACGATTGTCCGGTATCGACGAGCAGCCGCGTATCGCCCGCTTCGACGAGCATCGACAAGCCGTGTTCGCCGAGAAACGGCGAAGCGGCGTTGAGCGGAACACCGTTGTCCATTGCAACAGTCACTTTGATCGTCATTTTGAGATTCCAGGTGGATGGCAGCGCGTCAATTCTACGTCCGCTCGCGTCTCGAGCGGACTTGTTTGCTGGCCTTGCCCCGGCCGTCGACGCCACGCCAGGTCCTCGTTACGGCGGACGCGCTGCTCAGCGGCAAGACGCGGCGCATCGCTTGGTCGGAATAAACCGGCGCCGGCGCCGAATGCCGTAAGCCATCGGGCAAGGTTGAGGCGGGCTCGTAACGAGGGGGGTGGCGCAGGCCCGTACTGCCTGGCGCGGGCTGCCCGCTCAGGGCTTTGTCATGCGCGGCAGCTCGATGCTTGCGGAAAGACCGCCTTGCGGCCGGTTGCCGAGCACGAGCTTGCCGCCGTGCAGCAGCGCGATGTCGCTGGCGATCGACAGGCCAAGGCCGACGCCGCCGGTCGCCCGACTGCGCGACGCGTCGGGCCGGTAGTAGGGCTCGGTGACGCGCGCGAGTTCTTCGGGCGCGATTCCCGGACCTTCGTCGTCGACGATGATATGCAGCGCGAACGGGCTGTCTTCGATGCGCAGGCGCGCGCCGCGGCCGTACTTGACGGCGTTGTCGATCAGGTTTTGCAGCGCACGGCGCAAGGCCGAGAGGCGGCCGGTGTAGGGTTGTTGCGCCAGGCCGTCGACGCTGATCGTCTTGCCGAGTACCGCGGCGTCGTCGACCAGGCTTTGCAGCAGCGCGTTCATGTCGATCGGGCGCACCGCTTCGCTGTCCTGCAGGCCGCGCAGATACTCAAGCGTGGCGTCGATCATGGCGGCCATTGCATCGAGGTCGGCGGCCATCTGATCGCGCAATTTTTCGTCGCCGACGAGTTCGGCGCGCAGGCGCAGGCGGGTAAGCGGCGTGCGCAAATCGTGCGAGACCGCAGCCAGCGCGCGCGAGCGTTCGTCGATGAGCCGCTTGATCCGCGCCTGCATGCGGTTGAACGCCTGCGCGGCGCGCCGCGTCTCGGCCGGGCCTTGTTCGACGAGCGGCGCCGTGTCGAGATTGCGGCCGAGCGCGTCGGCGGCGTCGGCGAGATTTCTCAACGGCTTCGTCGTCTGGCGAACGGCGATCATCACGACGGCAATGACGATGACCATGGTGATCAACAGCTTGACGATCAGGTCCGGAGAAAGCGCCGGCACATCCGCTTCCGGCAGCGCCGAAATGCGTACCCACTGGCCGTCGCGCAGGCGCACGTCGAGCGTGCGCAGCGGTGTCGCCTGTGCGTGCATGGCCGTCGGGTTGCCGCGCTGCATGCCTGCACCGCCGAAGTCGGAGCGGATCTCGCGCTCGCTGCCGAGGCGCGCGCCTAGTGCCGTCTGAATCTGTCCACGCGGCACCTTGGGCAGGACCTGATCGTCGCTGATCAGGGTGACGCGCAACTCGCGCGAGGACAGCGTCGCAAGCACGGCGTGGCGCTGCGCTGTCGGGCTCGCTTCCAGCGCGCGGACGGTCGCGGCGATCCGGTCAATGAAGTGCAGGCCGCGCGCCTGTGCGACGACGGTGGCGCGTTCGCCCCATTGCAACCAGAGGCTTGCCAACTGCGCGGCGAAGAGGCCGGCGAGCAGGATCAGCGCCATACGTGCAAAGAGACTCGACGGGAGCGTTCTCCAGCTCAGGCGCATGCGTTGCGCGCCTCGATAGTCGTTGCGAGCACGTAGCCTTCGCCACGCACCGTCTTGATCAGTTCCGGCTCGCGGCCGTCGTCGCGCAGTCGCTGCCGCAATCGGCTGATCTGGACGTCGATCGCGCGATCGTAAGACTCTGCCTCGCGGCCCTGAATGAGTTCAGTGAGCTGGTCGCGATTGAGGACCCGGTTCGGGTGGTCGAGAAGGATGCGCAGCAGACGGTATTCGCCGCCCGAGAGCGGCGTCGCCACACCGTCAGGCGAGGTGAGCAACCGCGCCGCGGTGTCGAGACACCAGCCGGCAAAGCACAGGCAGCGCGCCGGCTCGGGGCGCAGGTTGGGCGGCAAAGCGCGGGTGCGGCGCAGAATCGTCTTGATGCGCGCGAGCAGTTCGCGCGGATTGAACGGCTTGACGAGATAGTCGTCGGCGCCCATTTCGATGCCGACGATGCGATCGGTTTCCTCGCCGCGCGCCGTCAGCATCAGTACCGGGATGTTTGGCCGCTTGGCGCTGGCGCGCAGATCGCGGCACAGCGTAAGTCCGTCGCTGTCGGGCAGCATCAAGTCGAGAACGATCAGGTCGACGTCGTGCCGGTCGAGTTCGTGCCACATCTCGCGCCCGTCGCGCGCGGCGAGCGCAGCGAAACCGTTACGCGCAAGATAGGCGACGAGCAGTCGGCGAATTTCGAGATCGTCGTCGACGATCAGAATGCAGTCCGTTTTTTCCATGATCTCCTGTCAATCGCCGGGCGCGCGCGCAGCGCTGGCCAGACCTGTGCCAATTCTGAGCCTCTTTTCCATTGCCTGGCCATCTGTTTGTAACGCACTGTAACGCAAGCCTGCCGTGCAATGCTGCGTGACAATTCTCGCCCGCTGTGCAACACCCCGCTTACATGGCTGCGCTTAAATGCAGTCACGGACAGCCGCAGGCCAATGTCCGATCGAGTTAACCAACCAAGGAGAGTGAAATGAAAACCTTAACCCTTATCAAGCGCAGCACCGCCGTCGCGCTGCTCGCGGCGGCACTCGCCGTTCCGGTCTGGGCGCAAGGCGGCCCCGGAATGGGCGGCGGAATGGGTGGCGGAATGGGTAGCGGCATGGGTAGCGGTCCCGGCACGCAGAACGCCGGGCCAGGCATGGGCCGCGGCGGCCGAGCGATGATGTTCGATCAGAAGAACGTCCGTGGCTGGACGCTGATGACGCCCGAAGAGCGCACGGCTTTCCAGATCCGGATGCGTGAAGTCAAGACCTACGACGAGTGCAAGAGCGTGCAGGGCGAGCATCGCACGGTCATCGAATCGCGTGCCAAGGAAAAGGGTGTGAGCTTGATGGCGCCGCGCGCCAACGCTTGTGACACGCTCAAATCACGCGGGCTGATCAAGTAGGCCTTCCCCCGGCGTGCCGGTCGGGCGGCTCGAGCCGCCCGGCTGGGCGCGCACCCAGGAGCACCATATGGCCTTGATCCAGGCAAGCGATGTGACAAAAAACTACCGCGTCGGTGACGACGATGTGCCGGCACTCCGGGGACTCAGTTTCGAGATTGACGAAGGCGCCTTTGCCGCCTTCGTCGGCCCTTCGGGCAGCGGAAAATCGACGCTGCTCAACCTGATCGGCTGCCTCGATCATCCGACGAGCGGCACGCTGCGCGTCGGCGGCACGGACATTGCGACGCTCTCACGCAGCGCGGCGGCGCGCTTTCGCGGCGAAAATCTCGGCTTTGTCTTCCAGGATTTCAACCTGGTGCCCGTCTTGAGCGGCTATGAAAACATCGAGTATCCCTTGCTGATGGTGCGCGGCTGGTCGCCCGAAAAGCGGCGCGACCGCGTGCGCAAGATGATTGCCGCGGTCGACATGAGCGCGCACGCGCACAAGCGGCCCGACCAGCTCTCGGGCGGGCAGAAACAGCGTATCGCCGTTGCCCGTGCGCTCGTCGGCGAGCCGCGCCTGGTGCTCGCCGACGAGCCGACCGCCAACCTAGATCACGACACCGCCTACCGCATCCTCAATCTGATGAAAGCGATGCGCGACGATTTTGGCACCTCGTTCATCTTCTCGACGCACGACCCGAAAATCATGAACGAAGCGGAACTGAGCTTTACGCTCGAGGATGGCCGCCTGCAACCGGAAGGAGCCGCCGCGTGATCTCGACCCTCAAACTTGCCACGCGCAACCTCCTGCGCTACCGCCGCCGGACCCTGCTCACGGCCTTGCTGATCATGCTCGGCGTGACGGCCTTGCTGCTCTTTGTCGCCGCGGCAGGGTCGTTCAAGCAGACGATGGTCGGTTCGATCACCGACAGCATGCTCGGCCACCTGCAGATTCACCGCAAAGGCTACACCGCCTCGATCGACAACCTGCCGCTCAACATGAGCTTGCAGCCGGGCCTCGTGAGCAAGATCGAAGCGGCCCTGAAGACCGAGCCGGACGTTGCCGCGTATTCGCTGCGCGTCAAGCTTGGCGCGATGTTCAGCAACTTCACGGAAAACACCAGTATTCGCCTGAACGGAATCGATCCGGTTGCCGAAGACGCGACGGTGCCCGGCCTGCGCCAGCGCATCAACGAAGGCGACAAGAGCGGCTCGCTGGTCTTGCCCGGAAGTGTCCTAATCCCGACCTTGCTGGCGCGCGGCATGAAGGTGAAAGTCGGCGATGCGGTCGTCCTCGTCGTGACCAATGCTTCCGGATCGGTCAACGGCAAGACCTTCACCGTCGGCGGCGTGCTCGACGGGGTGACCGGACCGGGTGGGCGCGACGGTTACATCCACATCGACGATGCGCGCGAACTGCTCCGTATGGAAAAGCCGGAAGTGATGGAAATCGCCGTGCGCCTCAAATCGATCGCCACGCTCGCCACCGCGCAGCAGCGGCTCGCCCGCGCATTTGACGAGATTCGCAACAAGGAAGGCAAAGTGGTGACCGAGTTGCACAGCTGGGCCGATCTCTCGCCGTTTGCCAACATCGTGCGCATGATCGACCTGATGACGCTGTTCATCCGCATCATGCTGATCGCCATCGTTCTCGTCAGCGTGATGAACGTCATGCTGATGGCCGTCTACGAGCGCATCCGCGAAATCGGCACGCTCGCGGCGATCGGCACGCAGCCCGGAAAGCTGATGGCGATCTTTCTCGCCGAAGGCCTGTTGCTCGGGCTTGCCGGCGCTGCCGCCGGAATCGCGATCAGCAGCGCGCTGGTCGCCGCCTTGAATATTTCGCCGCTCGTCTTCGCTTTCGGCCGCGAGCAGGTCACGCTGCATCCGCATCTCGCCCTGGCCGAAGTGCTCGGCGTTCTCGGTCTTGCCGTTTTCGTCTCGGGGCTTGCCAGCCTGCAACCGGCGTGGCGCGCCGCGCGCATGGACCCGATCCAGGCGCTGCGCCACGTTTGATTACCGGAAGATCAAGAATGAAAGCAAAGATACTGCTCGCCTTCCTGACGCTTTGCCTGCCTCTGCTGGCCTCCGCGCTCGACGGGCTCGAACTGCTCAAGAAACTTGACCGCAACCTCGAGCCCGAATCCTACGAGTCGTATCGCAAGCTGATCAACATCGAGCCGAGCGGCGCGAAAAAGGAGTTCGTCATCTACTCGGTGAAGAAGGGCAAGGACCAGATCGCGACGCTTTTCCTCGCGCCGAGCAGCGACAAGGGTCGCAGCACGCTGCGTCAGGGCGATAACATGTGGCTCTATATTCCCAACGTCGGCAAGCCGGTGCGCATCACCAGCCTGCAATCGGTGACCGGCGGCGTCTTCAATAATGCGGATATCATGCGCCTCGATTACGCCGTCGAATACGACGTGAAATCGGCGGACGACAAGGGCGATCACTACCTGCTCGACCTCAAGGCCAAAACCGGCGACGTGGCCTACGACAGACTGGTGATGAAGGTGGACCGAAAGCTCGTCCTGCCGATCGAAATCGAGGCCTACACGGCGAGCGGTATGCTGATGAAAACCCTGCGCTTCAAGGACGTCAGGGATTTCGGCGGCGGCATCCGGCGTCCGGCGACGGTCGAGACCGACAGCCCGCTCTACAAGGACTACAAATCGGTGATGCTCTACTCGGGGCTGAAGAAAAAGGATTTTCCCGACGAGGTGTTCACACAGGGCTTCATGGCGCGCATCGATGAGTTGCGCAAGTGAATTTCGCGGCCGCCGTCTTCACGGTGGCGCTGACGGTGGCCGGGATCGCCAGCGGCGCCGAGCAATTCAGCTTTGACGCCAGCGAGTTCGAGAAAAAAATCTTCGACACCTCCGGCTACCTCGAAGAAAAGCTCGAGGCGATGAGCCTGCGCGGCGATGCCCCGGCCTACCGGCTCGGCTACCCTGGCAAGCCGGCGCGCAAGTCGCTGGTGCGCAGCACGACGACGCTCGAGGCGAGCGCCAGGCTCAACCTCGACGCCTTCGTCGCCGATCTGCGCGCGCAGGCGGTCAGCGCGCACGACGCGCTGACGGACACGCGGAGCGAAGCTACCGTCATGGATAGCGGCGTGCGCTGGAGCGCCGGTCCCGGTTACGTCGTCGACATCGGCAAGCGCGTGCAGCGCTGGGGCAAGGGCTATGCGTGGAGCCCGGTCGGTTTCATCGAACGGCCGCGCGACGCCAACGACCCGCAAGCTTCGCGCGAAGGCTTCGTGATGGCCTCCGGCGAATGGACGAAGCGCTTCGAAAGCCCGGTCAGCACGGTCGGCATCACGGGCCTGATCGTCCCGACCAGTGGGCGGATCAACACCGATTTCGGCCAGACCGGCCACGTGAACCCGGCCGCCAAGCTGTATCTTCTGGCGCTCGATACCGACCTCGACCTGCTCTGGCGCGGCAAGGGCGCGCGGCCGCAAAGCTTCGGCGTCGATTTCTCGCGCAATATCAGCAGCGCGCTCGAGGTGCATGGCGAATGGGCGCGCACGCTCGCGGCGCCGCGCAATACTGTGACGGCAAGCGGTGTGACACGCAGCGCGCAGGCGAACGCCGATGCCTGGCTGCTCGGCCTGCGCTACCTGACGGGCGGCGAGGTGACCTGGATCGTCGAGTACTACCGCAACGGCAATGGCTTCAGCGCGCGCGAACTCGACGCCTACGGCGAATTCCTCGCGTACGCGCTCGCCCCGGGCGCCGGTGCCGCACTTGAGAACAAGGCACGCGCCGTCGCCCAGTCGGGCTACGGCCGGCCGAATCCGGGGCGCGATTACCTCTATCTCAAGGCGAGCGTCAGCGAACCCTTCGGCTGGGTTTACGGCGCCGCGGCGCTGACCGCGATGAGCAATGTGCACGACGGCAGCTGGCAGCTCACGCCGGAAGTGAGCTACAGCGGTCTGGCCGGCGTCGAACTGCGCGCCCGCCTCGTTCTGCTCGCTGGCCCGGCGCATGCCGAGTTCGCCGAAAAGGCGGTGCGGAACCGGCTCGAACTCCAGGCTCGCTTCTTTTTCTGAGCCCGCGCAGCGCCCTTCGTCCCAACTCACACAAGATCATGCAAAAGTAACAATAAAAGCCCGCTAAGTTTCTCTTTTCCCGGCGTTTTTCTCTGCCTACACTGAACGCATGCGGAGGCCTTCAAAAGCCGCTGCGCGGATTTTTACATTAAGCGGGGAGAGCATTGTGAGTGAAACCGTATATGGCGTCTGGGACGGCGTCGTCCATGATTTTCGCCAACGACCATCCGGCCCACGCGCGCAGCTGTTGAGCGGTCTTGACGAATTTGCGCCGCACAACGCGACGAAAGCCTTCATCGCCGATCGCGGCTTTCTCGTTTTCGATCGCGACACGAGCCTGGTCGAAGCCTTCAGCCAGTACATGGCGCAGGCGGCAAGGGAGTCGTGCGGGCGCTGCGCGCCCTGCCGCGTCGGTACGCAGCGCATGCGCGACCTGTTGCACGAGGTTTCCGGCGGATCGACGCGCGCAGCGCTGCTCGACGATATCGCCGAGATTGCCACGCAGGTCAGCCAGACTTCGCTGTGCGGGATGGGCCAATCCTGCGCGCGGGCGCTCTTCGACGCGCTGTGCTTCTTTCGCGACGAGTTCAAGCCGCTGACGCCGGCGCAGGCCATTTTCCAGCACAGCTTTGTTTACACGACGGCGCCGTGCATCGAAGCCTGTCCGTCGAAGGTCGACGTGCCGCGCTACATCGACGGCATCAAGGGTGGGAAATTCGATTTCGCGCTCGGCGTCGTCCTCGACAAGTACCCGCTTGCCGCGACCTGCGGCCGCGTTTGCGTGCGCTTCTGCGAAACCGCCTGCCGACGCGCGACGGCCGACGGTGCGGTCAGCATCCGCGCGCTCAAGCGCTACGCCGCCGACCAGGCGATTCTCCACAACCGTCTGCGCTTTCAAAAAAATCCGCTCCAGCACGACAAGCGCGTCGCCGTGATCGGCGCCGGACCGGCCGGAATCACCTGCGCCTACAAGCTGCTGCTCAAGGGCGTCAAGGTCGATATTTTTGACGCGCAAAAAGCGGCGGGCGGCATGGCGTCGATCGGCATACCGAGTTATCGCTTGCCGAAGGACGTGCTCAAGGCGGAAAGCGAAGACATCATCCGCCAACTCGGCGGCGAATTTTTTTACGGCAAGCTGCTCGGCGACGATTTCAAGCTCGCTGACCTCTTCGCCAACGGTTATGACGCGGTCTTTCTCGCCTACGGCGCGAGCCAGGGCACGCGGCTCGGCATCCGCAACGAGGATGCGTGCCTTGCCGGCTACGCTTCGGGCCTTGATTTTTTGTTCAAGGTGCACCAGCACGTCGAGTACGGCGAGCCACACGCGCCGCTCGGCGACGTGATCGTCGTCGGCGCCGGCAACGTCGCGATGGATTGCGTGCGTTCGGCGCGGCGCATGGGCGCGCGCTCGGTGCATCTGGTCTATCGGCGCACCGTCGACGATATGCCAGCGGCGCCCGACGAAGTCGTCGCCGCCGCGCATGAAGGCATCGTATTCCATTGCCTGACCCATCCCACCGGACTGCGCGTCGACCATGGCAAGGTGGGCGGCGTCGAGCTCGTGCGCATGAGCCAGACTGATCGCGACGCCAAGGGCCGGCGCAACGTCGCGCCGATTCCCGGTTCCGAATTTACGCTGCCCTGCGACCTCGTCATCGCGGCGATCGGCCAGCAGGTCGCAGCCGACGTTCTTAAAGCCGACGACGGCGTCGAAGTCGACCGCTGGAACTGCATCATCGTCGAGCCGGACACGCTGGCGAGCACGCGCAAGGGCGTTTTTGCCGGCGGTGATTGCGTCCTCGGGCCGCTGACGCTGGTGCATGCGCTCGAGCAGGGTGAGCGCGGCGCGGCGAGCATCTTCGAATATCTGTTCAGCGGCGAGGTAACGATCAAGCCCGAGCGGCGTATGCAGAAGCTCATCGCGCGCAACAAGCTGGGCTCGGGCGAAGTCCTCGGCTGCCAGCCGCTGCAGCGCCAGCCGGTTCGCGTCTGCGCGGCAGACCCGGTCGAGCGCGTCACGCACTTCAAGGAAGTCGACCCGGTGATTTCCAAGGAACAGGCCTACGAAGAAGCCGGACGCTGCCTGCGCTGCTACCGGCTGTACTCGGTGGTCACCGAAAAGCAGCTCCCGCGCGAGGCCGCACGCGCCGGACACCGCGAACCGATATTCCTGGAGTAGATGCCCATGAAAGCACAGATCAACGGCAAGGAACTTGCCTTCGCGGCCAACGAGACGATTCTCGCGGTGGCCCGCCGCAACGGAATTTTCGTCCCGACGCTTTGCGAGCTCAACGACATCGACCATGCCCCCGGCACCTGCCGCGTCTGCCTTGTCGAAGTGCGCCGCGCTGGGCAGGCGACGCCCGACTACGTCACCGCCTGCGACACGCCGCTGAGCGAAGGCGTGCAGGTCATGACGCGCACGCCGCGCGTGCAGGAAATGCGCCAGTTGCAGATGGAAATGATCATGGCCGATCACCATCAGGATTGCGCCAGTTGTCCGCGCAACGGCAACTGCGAGCTGCTGGCGACGGCCAATTCGGTCGGCTTGAAGCAGGTGCGTTTTCACTACACTGACGGGTGGGAGAACCTCGAGCCCGATCACGGCAGCCAGCCGATCATTTACGATCGCAGCCGCTGCATCCGCTGCCAGCGCTGCGTTGCCGTCTGCCGCAAGGTACAGGACGTCGACGCGCTTGAACTGGCCGGCTGGGGCAACGCCGCGGGCGTCCGTCTCAAGGGCGGTTTGGTCGAGCTATCGCCGTGCGTCACTTGCGGTCAATGCGTCATGGTCTGTCCGACCGGCGCGCTCGCCGAGCGCGACCAGACGCAGGAGGTGCTCGACTACCTCGCTGATCCGGACATCATTACCGTGTTCCAGACGGCGCCGGCGATCCGCGTCGGTATCGGCGAGGAGTTCGGCTTGCCGCCGGGAACCAACGTCGAAGGGCAGATCATCGCCGCGCTGCGCCTGATGGGCGCCGACGTGATCCTCGATACCAACTTCGGCGCCGACGTCGTCATCATGGAAGAAGGGACCGAGCTGCTCGGGAACCTCAAGGACAAGCGGCGGCCGACCTTCACCTCGTGCTGTCCGGCGTGGGTCAATTTTGCCGAGAAGCACTACCCGGAAATTCTGCCCTTCCTGTCGACGACGCGTTCGCCGCAGGCGGTAATGGGGAGAATCGCCAAAACCTACCTGGCCGAAAAGCGTGGCATCGATGCGAAGCGCATGCGCATGGTCGCGATCATGCCGTGTACCGCCAAGAAGGAAGAGGCGGCACGCCCGGTGCTCGGCGAAAAAGGGGTCCCCGACGTCGATGTCGTGCTCACCATGCGCGAATTCGCGCGCCTCTTGCGCCGCGAAGGCATCGACCTCAAGCTGCTCGAGCCGTCGGTCTACGACGACCCGCTGATGAGCGAATACTCGGGTGCCGGGGCAATCTTCGGGACGACCGGCGGGGTCATGGAAGCGGCGGTGCGCACCATGTATTACGTCGTCAATGGCAAGGAGCTCGAGCACATCGAAGTGTCGCAGCTGCGCGGCTTCGAGAACGTGCGCTCGGCCACCGTGAACCTCGGCGGGCAGTTCGGCGAGATCAAGGTCGCGATGTGCCACGGGCTCAAGGGCACGCGGCAGATCGTCAAGGCCGTGCTCGACGGCAGCGCCGACTTTGACTTCATCGAGGTCATGGCCTGCCCGGGTGGTTGTGTCGACGGCGGCGGCACCTTGCGCTCGAAGAAATCGTACATCCCGCACGCCATGAAGCGCCGCGAAACGATCTTCAACATCGACCGCAAGACGCGCGTGCGCCAGTCGCACAACAACCAGCAGGTGCAACAACTCTACGCCGATTACTTCGGCGCGCCGCACTCGCAAAAGGCGCACGAATTCCTCCACACGCACTACGACTCGCGTCCCTGCGGTGGCGCCGCCGATATCGCCGCGGCCTGGGATGAACTCAAGAAGCAGGGCGGCACGTGAGGCGCGGCAGCGCAGACAAGGACGATGCGATGAACGACGAACAGCGCAATAGCTGGCTTGACGCGGCGCAGTTAGGCGCGGTGCTGGCAAGCGCGGCGCCCGACGCGGGCAGGATTCGCGACGTGCTGGACAAGGCGCGCGAGCTCAAGGGGCTCGAAGCGGCGGAGGTCGCGGTGCTCTGCCAGATCAGCGCGCCGGAGGCGCTCGACGAGCTGTTCGCAACGGCGCGCCAGGCGAAGGAGACGATCTACGGGCGGCGCATGGTGCTTTTTGCGCCGCTCTACATTTCCAACGTCTGCGCCAATGAGTGCAGCTACTGTGCGTTCCGTGCGTCGAACAAGGCACTGCCGCGGACGGCGCTCGACCGGGCGGCGATCGCCCGCGACACCGCCGAGCTCGTTCGCCAGGGACACAAGCGACTGCTGCTCGTCGCCGGCGAGGGCTACCCGGCTTCGCGCGGCGGCTTCGACTACATCCTCGATGCGATCGCCGCGGTCTATGAGGTCACCGACACGACGGGCAACATCCGCCGTCTCAATGTGAACCTCGCGCCGCTCGGCGTTGCCGAGTTCTCGCGCCTCAAGGACGCCGGCATCGGCACCTACCAGCTTTTCCAGGAGACCTACCACCGCCCGACCTACGCCGCGGTACATCTCGCCGGCCAGAAGCGCGACTTCAACTGGCGCGTCTCGGGACTCGATCGCGCCATGCAGGCCGGTATCGACGACGTCGGCATGGGCGTCCTCTTCGGCCTGCACGACTGGCGCTTCGAAGTCCTGAGCCTGATGCAGCACATCGCGCATCTCGAAGAGCGCTTCGCTGTCGGCTGCCACACGATCAGCGTCCCGCGCATCGAACCGGCTGACGCGTCGCCACTGTCGCTTGCCCCGCCGGCGCCAGTTTCCGACGGCGACTTCAAGAAGCTGATCGCCATCCTGCGCCTCGCCGTTCCCTATACCGGTCTCATCCTGTCGACGCGCGAATCGGCGAATATCCGCCGCGAATGCTATGCGCTCGGCGTCTCGCAAATCTCCGCCGGCAGCCGGACCAATCCGGGCGGCTACAGCGAACACCGGCACGACGAAGAACAGACCGCCGGGCAGTTCCAGCTCGGCGATCAGCGCTCGCTCGCAGCGGTTGTCGAAGAACTGGCGCGCATGGGTTTCATCCCCTCGTTCTGTACCGCGTGCTACCGGCTTGGGCGCACTGGACAGGATTTCATGGATCTTGCCAAGCCGGGTTTGATCAAGCAGAAATGCGACCCGAACGCGGTGACGACTTTCCAGGAGTATCTGATCGACTATGCCACCGACGGCGCCCGCTGTGCCGGCGAACAGGCGATCGAACGCGAGCTCTGCGGCATGGGCGACAAGGCACGGCGGCGGTCCGAGCGCATGCTCGGAAAAATCCGCTCGGGCAAACGCGACATCTATTGCTGATGCCACGCGGCACGATTCTCAAGGATTGACTATGCTCGAAACGCCGAAAGGCCTGCGCCTGCACATCGGCATCTTCGGACGCCGCAACAGCGGCAAATCGACGCTGATGAACGCGCTCGTCAGGCAAGAAATATCGATCGTCTGCGAAGAACCGGGAACGACGACCGACGCGGTCGAGAAGACCGTCGAACTCGCGCCGCTCGGACCGGTGGTCTTCATCGACACCGCCGGTTTCGACGACGTCGGCCCGCTCGGCCAGCTGCGCGTGCAGAAAACCCGCGAAGTTCTCGAGCGGGTTGACGTCGGCCTCGTCGTCGTCGGCAGCGAAGGGATCGGCTCGTTCGAAGGCGAACTGATCGACGCGCTGCGCGGCACCGACACGCCGCTCGTCGTCGTCTTCAACAAGAGCGATCGCGTAACGCCGTCGCCCGAAGCGATCGCCCGGCTCGACGCCGAAGCGGTCGAACACGTTGTCATTTGCGCGGCGCAAGGGCGAGGCATCGAGCGCGTCAAGGAAGCGCTTTTCCGCCAGGCGCCGGAAGCCTGCATCGAGGAGCCGCGCCTCATCGGTGACCTGATCAGTCCAGGCGATCTTGTCGTCCTCGTCGTGCCCATCGACCTGGGCGCGCCCAAGGGCCGGCTGATCCTGCCGCAGGTGCAGACCTTGCGCGACATTCTTGACAGCGACGCGGTCAGTCTGATGGTCAAGGAGGGCGAACTCGCGCGCGCGCTGGCGCGCCTCGACGGTCCGCCGAAACTCGTCATTTGCGACTCGCAGGTTGTCCTCAAGGTCGCTGCCGATACGCCACCCGCTATCAGCATGACAACGTTCTCGATTCTCATGGCGCGTTTCAAGGGCGACATGATCGGTCTCGCCGCCGGCGCCGGCGCGATCGCGCGCTTAAAGCCCGGCGAGCGCGTGCTGATCGCCGAAGCCTGCGCCCACCATGCGCTCGCCGACGACATCGGCCGCGTCAAGATCCCGCGCTGGTTGCGCCAGTACGCCGGCGGCCACCTCGACGTTGAAGTTCGCGCCGGCCGCGACTTCCCGGAGGACCTCTCGCCGTACGCACTCATTGTCCAGTGTGGCGGCTGCACGGTGACGCGCAAGCAGATCCTCGTGCGCCAGTACCGCGCCGCGCGCCAGGGCGTGCCGATGACCAACTACGGGATGGCCATTTCGATGGCGCAAGGCGTCACCGTACGCGCGCTCGAAAGCTTCCCCGCCGCACTCGACGCGTACCGCCGCGGACTCGCCGGTCAGGCCGCATGAGCCGCCCGAGCGTGCCCATCGTAACCATTCGCAGCGCAATGGCAATGGCGCCGGTGCCGGCTGCCATGCCGCCGGGCGTGGCCGCGCAAGCGCTCGCCGCGCGACTGGCGCGCGGCATCCCCGACCGGCCGACGCTGCTGCACATTCTCGCCACGCAGGCGGCGGACGAGATCGAGGTCGTCCGCCAGGCTGCCGAGCGGACGCTGCTCGAACACTGCGGCGATACGGTGCGCCTGCGCGGGCTCATCGAACTCTCCAACCGGTGCACGGCCGACTGCCATTACTGCGGAATTCGGCGCAGCAACCGGGCGCTCGTGCGCTACACGCTCGGCATCGACGAGATCGTCAGCACCGCGCGCTGGTGCGGCGAGGTCGGCTATGGCTCGGTCGTCCTCCAGTCGGGCGAGCGACGCGACGCGCGCTTTGTCCGTTTCATCGCCGACGCGGTGCGCGCGATCCGCGAGCAGACCCGCTCACCCGTCCTGCCGCAGGGTGTCGGCATCACGCTGTGCGTCGGCGAGCAATCGGCCGAGACCTACGCCGCATGGTTTGCCGCCGGCGCCCACCGTTATCTGCTGCGCATGGAAACCTCGTCGCCGCGCCTCTTCGCCGCGCTGCATCCGGCCAAACAGCGTTACGCGATGCGGCTCGATTGCCTTAAAACGCTGAAGGCGATCGGCTACCGCGTCGGCACCGGGGTGATGATCGGTTTCCCCGGCCAGAGCCTCGACGATCTGGCCGACGACCTGCTGTTTTTCCGCGATGTCGGCGCCGACATGATCGGCATGGGTCCGTACATCGCGCACGCGCAGGCGCCGCTCGCCGGCCCGCTGCCCGACCCGGCGACGCGCATGCAACTTGCGTTGCGCATGATCGCTGCGACACGTCTGTTGTTGCCCGGCATCAACATCGCCGCGACGACCGCGCTGCAGACCCTCGCTCCCGACGGCCGCGAACAGGGCCTGCGCTTTGGTGCCAACGTCATCATGCCGCAAGCGACGCCGCCGCACGTGCGCCGTCAATACGCGCTCTACAACGGCAAACCCGGCGTGGACGACACCGTCACCCAGTGCGCAGCCGGCCTCGAAGGACGCATCCATGCCGTGGGACGCCGGCTGCTCAGAAACGCCTGGGGCGATTCGCTGCCGCGCTGAATCGTCCACGGGCCGGGCGGCGTCCGAAACATTGAACTTTGCACGGCTGGTCTTTTCCACCCTTCGGGCTTGCGCGGCAGGCCTTTGACAACTGGCATAAGGGTCGTCCCATGTACGCTTTGCCTCCGGTCACGCAGGCGCTGATCGTCACCAACGTGGTGGTATTTTTCGCCGCGGGGATGTTCGGCGGTTCGTTCACCTACCTGCTCGCGCTGTGGCCGCCGGGCGCCAACTTCATCCCCTGGCAAGTGCTGAGCTACGCGTTTGTGCATGGCAGCCTCTCGCACCTGCTGTTCAATATGTTCGGCGTCTACATGTTCGGCGGCGACCTCGAACGCGTCTGGGGCGGGCGACGCTTCCTCAAGTTCTATCTCGTCTGCGCGTTCGCTGCGGCGGTCGTCCAACTCGTCGTCGCCCACCTTGGTGGAGCGCAGTATCCGACGGTCGGCGCCTCGGGCGCGGTCTTCGGCCTGCTCGTCGCGTTCGCGATGGTCTTTCCCAACCGCGTCGTCACGCCGCTGTTCCCGCCAATTCCGATGCGCGCGCCGGTATTCGTCGCGGTCTATGGCGTGCTCGAACTCGTCCTCGGCGTCAGCGGAACCCAGCAGGGCGTCGCCCACTTCGCGCACCTCGGTGGGCTCGCCGGCGGTTATCTCTACATGCGGCTGGCGGGCCGCCGGCGCTAATCAGCCTGCTGCGGTGCGTTTGCGGGTCTCCGTACATTTTGTTACGCAAGCACTCAATAATCCCAACAGACATGCGCGCATGTTGTTTCTATCCTGAGCGCCTTCCTTCACCAGCATATGAAAGGATCGCCCATAATGTATTCTGTAATTTGCAAGCGGACCGGACAAGTTCTCGCCAAGAATTTGACCCTGGACGGCGTCGATAAATGGGTCGCCCGCAACGAGGCGAAATATGCCAGCATTCACGCCGTCGGAATGACCATCTTCGTTCAGGACGCCTCCTGAGCCAGGCGACCGGCTGGCGGCAACTGCCGCCGGCGCGCGGCGGCGCATGGTGCCCTACGCGGCTTTCGGTGCTCGGTTAATCCCCATCAGCTCCGCTCGGTCGTTCCCCGGCCTGCTGTTCGCCAGTGTCATGCGTGCCGGCCCGGCCGTGGTCCCGTTTGCTCAGTATCTGCCGT
>Ga0105048_10006157_pt1 | contig 19336 bp, 12 predicted proteins | sample MAT05_FD_78382 | JGI IMG/M metagenome (GOLD analysis project Ga0105048, IMG submission 78382) | Freshwater microbial communities from Lake Fryxell liftoff mats and glacier meltwater in Antarctica - MAT-05 | ecosystem: Environmental > Aquatic > Freshwater > Ice > Liftoff microbial mat | place... | reverse complement strand
ATCATCCCCGAGCTGGTGAAGATCTTCACCAGCACCGAGAGCGCCCACGTCCGCGAGGTGGTGACGAGCAGCCGGCAGGGCGGGGCGTCGCTGAACATCCTCAGCGGGCTGGTGGCGGGCAACTTCTCGGCCTACTGGATCGGCATGGCCATCCTCGCGCTGATGGGCGTGGCCTACTGGATCAGCTCGAGCATCCCGCCGATCATGCTGGCCCCGGCCGTGTTCGCGTTCGGGCTGGTGGCGTTCGGGTTCCTCGGCATGGGGCCGGTCACCATCGCCGTGGACAGCTACGGCCCGGTCACGGACAACGCCCAGAGCGTCTACGAGCTGAGCATGATTGAAGGCGTGCCGGGCATCCGCGAGGAGGTGCAGCGGGAGTTCGGATTCGCCCCCGACTTCGAGACGGCCAAGGAGAACCTGGAGAAGAACGACGGGGCCGGGAACACGTTCAAGGCGACGGCCAAGCCGGTGCTCATCGGCACCGCCGTGGTCGGGGCGACGACGATGATCTTCGCCATCATCCTGAACCTCACCACCAACCCGGAGACGGGCCAGCGGCTGGACAAGGACCTCGTCCAGTTCCTGTCCATCCTCCACCCGCCGTTCCTGCTCGGGCTGATCGCCGGCGGGGCGGTGATTTACTGGTTCACCGGGGCGAGCATCCAGGCGGTGAGCACCGGGGCGTACCGGGCGGTCGAGTTCATCAAGGCGAACATCAAGCTGGACGACTCGGTGACGAAGGCGAGCACCGAGGACTCGAAGAAGGTGGTGGAGATCTGCACGAAGTACGCCCAGGCGGGGATGTTCAACATCTTCCTGGTGGTGTTCTTCTCCACCCTCGGGTTCGCGTTCCTCGACTCGTACTTCTTCATCGGCTACCTGATCAGCATCGCGCTGTTCGGGCTCTACCAGGCGATCTTCATGGCGAACGCCGGCGGGGCGTGGGACAACGCCAAGAAGATCGTGGAGACGGAGCTGAAGATGAAGGGCACGCCGCTGCACGACGCGACGGTGGTCGGCGACACCGTGGGCGACCCGTTCAAGGACACGAGTTCGGTGGCGCTGAACCCGATCATCAAGTTCACGACGCTGTTCGGGCTGCTGGCGGTGGAACTGGCGGTGGAGCTGACGCACTCGCACGGGTCGGACCTGGCGCACGGGCTGGCGGCGGCGTTCCTGGCGGTGTCGGCGTTCTTCGTGTGGCGGAGCTTCTACGGCATGCGCATCCAGGATGCTGGTGAGGCGCACGGGAAGGCGTGATTCTAGCAATTTGTAGCGGTGTATACGGGAATTCTGGTATACACCGCTATACTTCGATATAATGCCGGCATGGACCCTATTAAGAACCCGTTCTCACCGGGAGCCGGTTCGCCACCGCCCGAACTGGTCGGCCGTGAGCCGATCCTGTCTCAGGGGCGAATCCTGTTCGGCCGCGTCCGACTAGGCAAGCCCGAGAAAAGCCTCTTGCTGACGGGGCTCCGGGGTGTCGGCAAGACCGTCCTCTTAAACGAGTTGGAGCGACTCGCCCAGGCGGAGACATTTCAGACAGTCTCCTTAGAAGCGCACGAGGGGAAGCCGCTGGCTGCATTGCTTGCCCCACCCCTGCGCTCCGTGTTGTACCAACTCGATCGATTAGCCGGGGCAGGGGACAAGGTCCGCCGGGCATGGGCGGTGTTTCGCAGCTTCGTCGGCAAGGTCAAGTTAAAGGTCGCGGAAATCGAGGTTGGGCTGAACGTGGAGCCGGAGAAGGGGACGGCCGACAGCGGCGATGTGGAACTCGACCTACCCGACCTGTTCGCCGCGGTGGGTGAAGCGGCGGCCGACCGGGGTGCCGCGGTGGCCGTGCTGATCGACGAGGTTCAATACTTTTCGGGGAAGGAACTCGGCGCGCTCATCATGGCCATGCACCGGATGCAACAGCGGCGGTTGCCGGTCGTCCTGCTCGGGGCCGGCCTGCCCATCCTTCCGGGGCTTGCGGGGGAGTCGAAGTCGTACGCGGAGCGGTTGTTCGACTTCCCGGACGTGGGTCCTCTCTCGGCCGCCGACGCGGCCCGGGCTCTCCAAGATCCCGCACGTGCGGCGGGGGCGATGTTCGAGCCGGCGGCGCTGGACGAGGTGTACCGCCTGACAAAGGGTTACCCGTACTTCGTGCAGGAGTGGGGCTACCAGGCGTGGAACTCGGCACCGTCGTCCCCGATCACCAAGCCCGTGGTCGAGGCAGCGACTGCACGGTCGATCGTGCGGCTCGACCAGAGCTTTTTCCGGGTGCGGTACGATCGGCTTACGCCCGGGGAGCGGCGGTTCATCCGGGCGATGGCCGAACTCGGGCCGGGGCCGCACCGCACCGCCGACATCGCCGCGGTGCTCAAACAGAAGTTGACGAGCCTTGGCCCGGTCCGGGCGAAGTTGATTCAGAAAGGGATGATCTACAGCCCGGCGCACGGGGACATGGCGTTCACCGTGCCCCTGTTCGACGAGTTCATGAAGCGGGTAATGCCCGAGTGGACCCACTGAGCGAGCTACCGCCCCTCGCGGAGGCGGTCGCCGAGGAAGTTTTCCAGGTCGGGCGTGTCGTATATCTTCTTGATCGTCGCCTCCACGTCGTACTCGACGCGGCGGAACCGAATCGTGTCGTCGTCGAGCACCACGTAGCACGCCTTCCAGTTGCCGTCGCGCGGCTGGCCGACGCTCCCCACGTTGCACAGCGTCTTGCGGCCGTCCAGCTTGTACGCCGACTCGACCTCCTCGGGGCTGAGGAACTGCAGGTTCTCGGTGAACACGCCGGGTACGTGCGTGTGCCCCTGGAAGCAGTACCGCTCCACCAGCGAGAAGATGCGCTCCATCTTCCGCTGGTTGTACACGTCCTCGGGGAAGACGTACTCGTTGAGCGGGTTGCGGGCGCTGCCGTGGACGAACAGGTAGCCGTTCTCGCGGTGGCTGCGCGGCCGGTCGGCCAGGAACTCCCAGCGCTTCTCGCGCGCCGCCCGGCTGTCCGGGGCGCTCTCCAGCTGCGCCCGCGTCCAGAAGATGGCCTTCTCGGCCGGGCCGTTGAACCCGTCCGGGTCGAACATGGCGCCCTGGTCGTGGTTGCCGAGGATGACGACCTTGGCGGTCATGACGAGGTCGATGCACTCGCGCGGGTTCGGGCCGTACCCGACCACGTCGCCGAGGCAGTACACGTCGGTGATGCCTTGGGCCTTGATGTCCGCCAGGACGGCCTGGAGGGCTTCGAGGTTGCTGTGGATGTCGCTGATGATCGCCTTCACGGCGGAATGCCCTTTCCGGCGGACGCGGGCCGGCCGTCCCGGTCGGACGGTGGAGGCGGGGCGCGCGGCTTAACTCTGAAGTATAGACCACGCCGGCGGGTGGGTAAACAGCGCAGGCCGGGCGGTCCTCGGAAACGTGCGTCACATCCGGCACAGCCGGCCGCGACGAAAACGAGAAATCAGGGTGGCAGGACTCGAACCTGCATCGGCGGGTACCCGAAACCCGTGGTCAACCTCTGACCCACACCCTGAGGAAGTGGACCGTGGGCAGTGGGGAGTGGGGAGTAAAGCCCCGAGGAGGTGGGCTATTTCAACTGCCCACTGGCCACTGCCCACTGTCCACTTTCCGAAGTCCCGGCGGCTGGAGTCGAACCAGCACCTCGCCGTTTTCAGCGGCACGCTCAGACCGCTAAGCCACACCGGGAGGTCGCCGCCCCCGTGGAACGTCGCGGCGCTCACGACTTGCACGGCGGCAACACCGGAAGGAGCGGGGAACCCGCGAATCGGTTCGCGGGAATCCGCGCCGGCGTCAATCCGTGGTCAGGCAGTAGCGGTTCCAGATCTTGCCGGCGTTGCGGACGGTCACCCGGTAAACCCCGTCGACCGCCGGCATCCACGTCAGGTCCACGCGATCCTCCTTGCACTTCGTCCGCGTCAGCACCTCGCCGGCCGGGCTTACCACCGCCACCTCCAGGTCGGTGTCGCCGTCGCCGCGGACGCTCACCCGCGCCTTGCCGCCGTCCTTCGTGTACTGGAACTGGTAAGCGTCCGCCCCGCTGGCCGCCACCCGCCGGATCAGTGTCAGCGGGATCGCCAGCCGGTCGCCCTCGTTCCGCAGGCCGAACCGGTCCACCGTCAGGGTGTAGGCGTTCGTCGCCTTCACCCCGCCGACGTTCAGCACCGCCGCCCGGGCGTACCCGCTCCACCCGGCGGTAAACCCCTTCCGCTCCTGGTCCGAGTCGCCGGTCTCGTCGGCCAGCACCTTGCCGAACGTCTTCTTCGTCTTCCCGAACGTCCGGGTGTCGCGGGCGGGGCCGTCAACGTCGTCGGCGTACAGGTCGAGGTCGGTGGAGCCGTTCCCCTTCAGGTCGAGGCTGACCGGGGCGCCCTTCGTGACCGGGAAGTAGAACTCGTCCCACCCGGACGTGTCCACCGACCCCTGGACGACGAACCGCCGCCCGCCCGGCTGCTGCAGCCCCTCGAGCGCCCGGCGGATCTCGCCGAAGTGGACGCTGTTGTCCACCACCTGCCGCTTCCCCTCGCCGACCGTCCCCTGCGAGATGATCGCCAGCAGCTTGCCGTCGGCGGACAGGACGGCGCCGCCGCTGTCGCCGCGGTTGCTCGGGGCGTGGTGGGTGACGGAGTAGAAGACGCGGCCGTCCTTGTCGTGGTGGTGGACGTTGCGGACTTTGCCCTCGGAGTAGCCGAACGTGCCGCCCTCGAAGAAGTTGGAGTTGCCGATGACGTGAACCGGCTCGCCCGGGTCGGGGTTCTCGGTCGCCAGCGGCACCGCGACGACGCCGGCCGGGAGGTGGTCCAGCCTCACCAGCGCCAGGTCCTTGCCGCGGTTGAGGTACACCACCTTGCCGGGCACGCGCCCCTCGGGGTGCTTGGCGTAGTACACGGCGTCGGTGACGTACCGGCCGTCCTTCCCCTTCATGGGGAACGCCACCTTCACGTCGAACCGCCCCCCGCGGATCACGTCCTCGACGACGTGCGCGGCGGTGACGACGAGCTTCTTCTCGATGTCGACGAGGACGCCGCTGCCGACGCTGGTGCCGCCGTCGGTCTCGAAGTGGAACAGGACGGTGGACGGGACGGCCTTGCGGTAGAGAACGACATCGCCGCGCGCGGGGGCGGCGACGGCGGCCGCGATGGCGGCGAGGGAGACGAGGGCAACAGCGCGGCGGGCGGTCATCGGGCGGGCCTCCGGGGTGGTAAGGGGAGCGTAAGCGGGCACGGGGCGGGTGTCAACGATTACGCCCCGCCCACCCGACCCAGGGCTTACGCCCTGGGCTATTACCTGCCGCCCCTTCGGGGCTCAAACCCTCGGCTTGGGGCTTCAGCCCCGAAGGGGCGGCAGGAAATAGCCCAGGGCGTAAGCCCTGGGCAGCGTCCGCGTGGCGTGTGGGCTCCGATGAGGGCGTAAACTTCCCCCATGCCCCCCGCCCTGCTCCCCATCGACGCCACCCTCCCCGCGCTGCTCGCCGCCGTGCGCGCCTTCCGCGCCGCGGTCCTCCGCGCCCCGACCGGCGCCGGCAAGACCACCCGCGTCCCCCCGGCACTGCTGGGCGTGGTTCCCGGCACTGTCGTCATGCTCGAACCGCGCCGCGTCGCCGCCCGCGCCGCCGCCCGGCGGATGGCGCACGAGCACGGCTCGGCCCTCGGCGACGTGTTCGGCTACCAGGTCCGCTTCGACCGCGCCGCCGGGCCGAACACCCGCGTCCTCGTCGTCACCCCCGGCGTGCTGCTCCGCCGCCTCCACGACGACCCGTTCCTGGAGGGCGTCGGCGCCGTCGTGTTCGACGAGTTCCACGAGCGCGGCCTCGACGCCGACCTGGCCCTCGGCATGGTGAAGCTGGTGCGCGAGAACGTCCGGCCGGAACTGGTCGCGGTCGTGATGTCGGCGACGATCGACCCCGGGCCGGCGGCCGCGTACCTCGGCGGCGCCCCCGTCGTGGACAGCGCCGGCCGTAGTTTCCCCGTCGAGGTGCTGTACCGCCCGCGCCGCTCCGCCGCAGACGGCGTACGCGAGGCGCTGCAACTCACCACCGGCGACGTACTCGCGTTCCTCCCCGGCCTCCGCGAGATCCGCCAGACGGCCGACGAACTTGCCGGTCTCGACGTTGAAGTGCTGCCGCTCCACGGCGACCTGCCGCCCGAGCAGCAGGACCGTGCGCTGCAGCAGCTCGACCGCCGCAAGGTCGTGCTGGCCACGAACGTCGCCGAGACATCGGTGACGGTCGAGGGCGTGACCGCCGTCGTGGACACGGGGTTGGCCCGGCAACTGGAGTTCGAGCCGGCCGTCGGCATGGACCGGCTGCGGCTCGTTCCCATCTCCCGCGCGTCGGCCGACCAGCGCGCCGGCCGGGCCGGCCGGACGCGGCCGGGGGTGTGCCTGCGGCTGTGGGACGAACCCGGCCACCGGGCGCGGCCGGAGCAGACGGAGCCCGAAATCCGCCGCGTAGACGTGTGCGGCGCCGCCCTGCAACTGCTGGCCCTCGGCGAGACCGACGTGTCGAACTTCCCCTGGCTCGACCGCCCGCGCCCGGAGGCGATCGAACAGGCGAACCGCCTCCTGGACCAGCTCGGCCTCGTCCGCGGCGGCGCGCTGACGGACCTCGGGACGGCGGCGGCGCGGCTGCCGGTCCACCCGCGGCTCGGGCGGCTGCTGGTGGAAGGGCGGCGCCTCGGCGATCCGCGCCGGGCAGCGCTGGCGGCGGCGCTACTCGCCGAGCGCGACCCGTTCCAGCGGTCGGACGGCCCGCCGACGCGCACCGCCCCGCCGACCGTATCCGACGTGCTCGACCGCGTCGAGGCGCTGGAGGCGTTCGAGCGGACGAAGCGGCTCGACACGCCGATCGGGATGCTGCACCGCGGCGGCGCCTTCGCGGTGCTGGAGGCGCGGGACCAACTCGTCAGGCTGTTGCACCAACAAAGCCCAGGGACTGCGGTCCCTGGGTCGGGACGCGACGATGTCGTTCTGCGTGCCGTCTTCGCCGCCTACCCCGACCGCCTGGCGCGGCGGCGCGAGCCGGGCAGCTCGCGGGCCGTCACCGTCGGCGGCCGCGGCGTGCGGCTCGCCCCGAGCAGCGGCGTCCGCGAGCCGGAGTTGTTCGTCTGCGCCGACGTGGACGCCGCCGGCGCCGACTCGTTCGTGCGCCTCGCGTCCGGCGTGGACCGTGGGTGGCTGCCGGCCGACCGCGTCACGGTGCGCACCGAAGTCACCTTCGACGAGCCGACCGAGCGCCTCGCCGCCCGCAAGCGGACGCGCTTCGACGACCTGATTCTCGACGACGTTCAAGCCCACGTCGCCGACGAGGCCGAGGCCGCGCGGGTGCTCGCCGCCGCGGCCCGCGACCGGCTGACGAAGGTTCTCCCCGACGCGGACTCCGACGCCGGCCGCTTCCGCACCCGCGTCCGCTCCCTCCGCGGCTGGCTCCCCGAGCTGAACCTGCCGGCGTTCGACGCGGCCGACCTCGGCGAGTTGCTGGAGCACCTGGCCCGCGGCCGCCGGTCGCTCGCCGAGTTGCGGACCGGCCCGTGGCTCGACCTGATGCGCGGGCAGCTCAGCTACGACCAGCAGCGGGCGCTCGACCGCGAGGCGCCGGACCGCCTTGAGGTGCCGAGTGGCAGCGAGATCGCGTTGCGGTACGCGGAGGGGCGTCCGCCAGTGCTGGCGGTGCGGATTCAGGAGCTGTTCGGGCTGGCGGAGACGCCGCGGGTCGGCGGCGGGCGGGTGAAGGTGCTGCTGCACCTGCTGGCGCCGAACCACCGCCCGCAGCAGGTGACGGACGACCTGGCGAGCTTCTGGAAGAACGGCTACCCGCTGGTGCGGAAGGAGCTGCGCGGCCGCTACCCGAAGCACAGCTGGCCCGACGACCCGCTCGCCGCCGAGCCGCTGTGCGGCGCGAAGCGGCGGCCGCCGGCGTCGTGACCGCTCACAGCGCGACGACGCGGCCCGTGCGGTTGCTCTCGTAGACGGCGCAGATCAGCTCGACGGCGCGCTTCCCCTCGCGGCCGTCCACCTTCGGAGGGCGGTTGTCACGGATCGCCTCGACGAAGTCGGCCAGCTGACGGCGGTGCCCCTCGTGGCTAATCGCCTTCGGGTCGGCCGCGCCGCCGCTCGCCCCCACCTTCGCCGCGAACCGCTCCTTCACCGCCGCGTCGTCCGCCGTGCCCGGCGTGAAGTCCCACTTCAGCACGTCCTCCTGCTCGATCACCGCCGAGCCCCTGTCGCCGTGAACGGCGATCTGCTTCGGGTAGCCGGGGTGGACGCTCGTCGTCGCCGTCAGCACGCCGAGGGCGCCGCTGGCGAAGCGGATGGCGGCCACGGCGGTGTCCTCGACCTCGATCCGCTCGTGAGCGAGGGTGGCGGTGAGGCCGCACACGCTGACGGCCGGCCCCATCAGCCACAGCAGCAGGTCGACGTTGTGAATCGCCTGGTTCATCAGGGCGCCGCCGCCGTCGAGCGCCTGGGTGCCCTTCCACCCGCCGTCGTCGTAGTAGGCCTGGCTGCGCCACCACTTGTTTGCCGCCTCGCCGAGCGTCAGCCGGCCGAACTTGCCGGCGTCCACGGCGGCCTTGAGCGCCACGTTCGCGTCGGCGAACCGGCTCGGAAAGATGGTGCAGAGTTTGACCGCGTGTTCGTCGCACGCCGCGATGATTCGTTCGCACCGCGGCCCGGTGATCTCCAGCGGCTTCTCGACGACGACGTGCTTCCCCGCGGCCGCGGCCGTCAGCGCCGGTTCGAGGTGCGCCCCGCTCGGCGTGGTGATAACGACCACGTCCACGCCGGGGGAGCGCACGGCTTCTTCCACGGTGGCGAAGACGGGGCACGGCGGGGTGCCGGTTTCGGCGAGCAGCGCGGCGGCGCCGGCCGGGGTGCGGCTGACGAGGCCGGCGACGCGGGCGCCGGGGATTTCGGCCAGGGCGCGGGCGTGGAACCGGGCGATCATCCCGCAGCCGACGAGGGCGAAGCCGAGGGGCGCGGACATGCGACAGTCTCCGGGGGTTAGGGCGGCGGGGCGGGGTCCCACTTCCGCACCGCGGGCGGCGGCGTGAACGCGGCCAGCTTGTCGAGCAGGTCCGGCACCGCGTCCGCGACGATCAGCAGCTCGCGGTGCTTCGGCTTCAGCGGCCCGACGGCGACGACGTGATCGAGCCATGCGAGGAGCGGCGTGAAGAATCCGGCGACGTTCAGCAGCCCGACCGGCCGGGCGTGGATGCGGAGCTGCGCCCACGTCAGGATTTCGAACAGCTCGTCGAGCGTGCCGAACCCGCCGGGGAGCGCGACGAAGGCGTCGGCGCGGTCGGCCATAAGCGCCTTGCGGGCGTGCATCGACTCCACGACGATCAGCTCGGTGACCTCGTCGAACGCGATCTCCTTCGCGGAGAGCGCCCGCGGGATGACGCCGACCACGGTGCCGCCCGCGCCGAGCGCGGCGGTGGCGACGGCGCCCATCAGCCCGACGCGGCCGCCGCCGTACACCAGCGTGAGGCCGCGGCGCGCCAGTTCGGTTCCCGTTTCGTGGGCGGCCGCGGCGAACGCCGGGTTCGCGCCGACGGCGGAGCCGCAGAACACGCACACGCTGGTCATCGCGGCCCTCAGCCCACGGTCAGGAACTCGTTGGCGTTGAACAGCGCCCGCGCCAGCGCCGGCAGCCCGGCCGTTCGCACCAGCCACTGGGCACTCGCTCGCTCGGCGGCGGTCGGCCCGCGGCCGAACGTCAGCAGCCACGCCCGGCCGACCTGCTTCGCCACGTCGCCGGGTGCCTCGCGCTCCAGGCGGGCGGCGAGGGCATCCGACACTCTCAGCGCAAACGCCCCGTTCCACAGCGCCAGCGCCTGCAGCGGCGTCGTGGTCACCGCCCGCCGCGGGGCCGCACTCGCGGGGTCGGGGCAGTCCAGCACGTCCAACAAACCCGGGTTCCCGCCGCGCGGCAGGAACCGGTACAGGCTCCGCCGCCGCGCCTCCGGCGTCTCCGGGTCGAACGGGTCGAAGTACGCCGTGCCGTTGAAATTCCGCTCGCGGTAGTCGCTGAACCCCGGCCCGCCGACGGTGCGGTCGAGTAGCCCCGCCGCGCTCAGCATCGCGTCGCGGACCGCCTCGCCCTCCAGCCGCCGCGGCTTCATTCGCCACAGCAGCCGGTTGTCGGCGTCCACCTTCGCGCAGTCGGCCCGCGGCCGCGACTGCTGGCGGTAGGTGTCGCTGGTGACAATGAGGCGGTGGACGTGCTTCCGCGAATACCCCTTCGCGGCGAACTCGGCGGCGAGCCACTCCAGCAGCTCGGGGTGCGACGGGCGGCCGCCGTTGAAGCCGAAGTCGGACGGCGTCTCGACGAGGCCGGTGCCGAAGTGGTGGTGCCACAGCCGGTTCACGGCCACGCGGGCGAACAGCGGGTTCTTCGGCGACGCCACCCACCCGGCGAGCGCCTTCCGCCGCGCGGCGTCGGGCGCGTCGGTGGCCAGGCCGAAGTCGGCGGGGAGGCCGCGGACGGCGGGGAGGGCGGCGGGCGTCACCACCTCGCGCGGCGCCGTCACGTCGCCGCGGGCCAGGACGCGCGTCACGCCGACCGGCTGACCGACGTTGGCGTAAACCTTCACGCCGAGCCGCGACCGCAGCGCCGCCTCGGCGGCCGACAATTCGCGCAGCCGCTCCTTCGCCTGAGTGCGCCGGTCGCGGTCCGCGGGTGACAGCTTCGCCACGATCGCCGCCTCGGGCACCAGTTCCGGGCCGGCGGCGAACGACGCGCCGACCTCGGTCGCCGTCAGCGCCCGGTCGTACAGCCGGGCGGCGACGACGGTGCCGGCGAGCATCTTGTTCCCGCCCACCGACCCGTGCCGCAGGCCGAACACCACCTCCGCCTTGCCGGCGTCGAACGGCTGCGGGCCGGCCGACTTGTACGCCGTGCCGTAGGGCCGACCGTTGCGGTAGCCGGTGACGGTGCCGTCGACCGCGACCGTCAGGGCGACGTGAACCGCGTCCTTCTCGGCGTCCGCTTCGACCGGGCCGGCGAAGGACCTGGTGCGGCGGAAGCCCTCGCTCCCGGCCATCCACTTCGTCGGCTCCAACTCGCCGAACACGATCGCGTCGAAGGCCGCGCCGTCGGGCGTCTGCACGCTCATCACGCCGCCGCCGCGCTGGGTGAGGGTGTCGAGCTTCACCCACGCTTCGAGCGTCTTCGCCCGCAGCGGCGCGGCCAGCGGGGCGGTGCGGAGGTAGGCCGTCTTGCCGTCGAGCACGGCGCCCGCGGCGGTCAGCGTCGCCCCGCCCACGGCCTTCGCGTGAAGGCTCCCCACGAGGTCGTTCGGCCCGGCGCGGAAGTCCCACGCCGCGACCGGTTCCGGCCCGCCGGCCGCGCGCCGCACCGGCGCCTCGATCGCCGCGATTTCCGCGCGAACGGTCGCGGCCTCGCCCGTCAGTTTGGTCAGCGCCTCGGTCGCAGCGCGGTCCGGCAGCGCTCGCTCGCCGTGGGCCACGCCGGACAGCAGCGCCGCGAAGCGGTAGTAGTCGGCCTGGCTCACCGGGTCGAACTTGTGGTCGTGGCAGCGGGCACAGTTGACCGTCAGCCCGAGGAACGCCTGCCCGACGGCCCCGACCAGGTCTTCGAGCTCGTCCTGCCGGGCGACGGCGCGCATGGCGTCGGTGCCGAGCACGGTGTTGTGGACGCCGGCAACGAGGAAGCCGGTGGCGGCGACGGCGTCGGGGTCGTCGGGGTGGAGCACGTCGCCGGCGAGTTGCAGCCGCACGAACCGGTCGTACGGCATGTCGGTGTTCAGGGCGCGGATTACCCAGTCGCGGTACGGCCACGAGTTCGGCCGGCGGCTGTTCCGCTCGAACCCGTCGGTCTCGCCGTAACGGACCACGTCGAGCCAGTGCCGCGCCCACCGCTCGCCGTAGGCCGGCGACGCGAGCAGGCGCGTCACGACCTTGTCGTAAGCGTCCGGTGCCACGTCGGCGCGGAAGGCCTCGATCTCCTCGGGCGTCGGGGGGAGGCCGGTGAGGTCGAACGTGACGCGGCGCAGCAGCGTGATCGGGTCCGTCGGCGGGGACGGTGACAGCCCCTTGTCACGGAGTTTGGCGCGGACGAGCGCGTCGATCGGGTTCCCGCCGCCGGCCGCCCGCACGGATTGCAGCGCCCACCAGTCGTAGCCGGCCCGGGCCGCGGTGGTGATGCGGAAGGGGTCGATCGGGTCGGCGCCCCACTTCGCGCCGCCCTCGATCCACTCCTTCAGGACCGCCTTCTCGGCCGCCGGCAGCCCCTTCTTCGGCGGCATCTCGCCGGCCGCGACGCGCTCCCACAGCGGGCTGTCCTTCAGCTTCCCGGGCACGACGGCGGTGCCGACCACGGCGTCGCGGCGGGACAGGTCGAGGTGACCCTTCGCGCTCGACCCCTTGTGGCAGTCCAGGCAGCGCGACGCGAGCAGCGGCGCGACAACGGTGTCGAAGTCGGGCGGGTCGGCGGCCGCGCCTCGGGGGAAGGCGGCGAGAACGGCGACGGCGACGGCGACGAGCGCCGGCAGGCGGGGCATGGCGGAGCCTCGGGAGGGCAGCGTCATTGTCCCGGTCGGCGGCGGGCGGGGCAAGCCGGGCACGAGGCCGTTCCTCGAACCGGTGTCATTGGTTGCACGGAAATGGGGGACCCCGTCAGAAAAGCATTGAGTCTCATTCAAGAATCACTGTTGGAATCACTCACCGGCCGTAACCCCTGGACCCGGACAGACTTGCTCACCCCGGGCGCGCCGGCGGCACCCATTCGAGCAGGTGGTACACGCCGGTCGTGTCGGTCTGCACGAACCCCAGGCGGTCGTACAACCGCCGCGCGGGGTTGAACGACTCGACGTGGATGCGCACCGGCAGCCCGGCCGCGGTCGCTTCCGCGAACAGCGCCGCGAACAGCGCCGACCCGGCCCCGCGGCCGCGGCACTCCGGTAGTAATGAGATGTCCACCACGCGGAACTCGTCCGGTCGGCGGTCCACGTACAGCCGCCCGGCCGGCTCGTCGTCGATCAAGACGATGTCGAACGCGGCGGCGGGGAAGTGGGTGCGGTAGTGCGTGTCCTGGGCGTGGAACTGCATCCGCAGGAACGCCTCGACCTGCTCGGGCGGCCAGCCGAGGGGCGCCAGCTCCTCGTACCGGGTGCTGGCGTACACCCGGTAGAGGAACTCGGCGTCGGCGGGGCCGGTCGGCCGCAGCGCCAGCGGCAGTGGCACGCTTAATTCCGCGAGGGGAAGATGCCCTGCATGGCGACGATGAACGTGACCGCCAGGTAGGGCTGCTCGTTGTTGTGCGGCTGGTTCCCGCCGCCCGCCCCGATCGCCAGCGGCGACATCGCCACCTGCGCCGGGCTCCCGCTCGTGAACCACAACTTGCTCTCGCTCCCCGCCACCGCGTTGCCGACCGGCGACCCGGTGCTCGCCTCCTCGTTCTCCGCCGTGAACCCGTGGGTGTGCGCCGGGAGCTCGAGCCCGGTGAGGGTCACCGTCGGGGTGCCGGCCTCCTCGCCGAGAACCCGCGGGGTCAGCCCGGCCCCGTTGCCCCAGTGCATGGGGGCGCGGCCTTGCAGGTTCGGCAGGGCGAACGTCGTCTGCCCGTTGCCGCCGTAGGTCGTGCCGAACAGGGAGAACAAGGCGGTGTTCTGAGCGATCGACAGGAGCTGGCCGTTGCACAGCGCCCATCCCTGCGGGGCGAAGTTGCCCGCGAACATTCTGATCTCGCCGAGAAAGGGGTCCACGGTCGGTCTCCGGGTTAGTTGCGGGACGGGAAGACGCCTTCGAGCGCGATGATGAACGACAGGGCCAGGAACGGCATCATGTTGTCGTGCGGCTGGTTGCTCCCGGCCGGCTGGACGGTCGCCGGGTTCAGGGGCACGATGCCGCCGCTGCCGGCGGGGAGGTAGCGCGCCACGCCGCCGCCGACGGCCCCGAGCATGTTGGTGGCGGGGCTGCCGGAGGTGGCGCCCCCGCCGGCGTTGGCCGGGTGGGTGTGCGAGCCGACCTGCCCGCCCACCAGGGTGACCGTCTCGGACCCGGCGGTCTGGCCGAGCACGTAGTTGCCCCCGCCCTGGAGCTGTCCCATGTGGAGGGGGAGCCGCCCCTGCAGGTCGGGGACGCCGAACGTCGTCTGCCCGTCGCCGCCGTAGGTGGTGCCGAGGAGGGCGAACAGGGCGTTGTTCTCCGCGATGCTCAGCAACTGGCCGTTGCAGAACGCCCAGCCGACCGGGGCGAAGTTGCCCCCGAACATCTTGATCTCGCCGAGAAAGGGGTCGGCCACGGGTAGCCCTCGGGGGTTAGTTGCGGGAGGGGAAGATGCCGACCAGCGCGATGCAGAAGAGCACCACCTGGTACGGCTGGAGGTTCGGGTGCGGCTGGCCGCTCGCGGCCGGCGGCTGGATGGTCGCGGCGGACAGCGCCGTCGTCGGGTTCCCGCCGACGTACTGGTTCACGGACGTGGCGGCGAGGAAGTTGCCGCTCGGCAGCCCGGTGTTGGCCGCGGCCGACGTGGCGTTCATCTGGTGGCCGTGCGCCGCCGTCTCCGCACCGGTCAGGGTGTGGGCCTCCTCGCCCGCCTTCTGGCCGAGGGCGACCGCCGGCAGCCCGTTCCCGGTGCCCCAGTGCATCGCCGTCCGGCCGCGCAGGTCGGGGAGGGCGAAGTTGTTGACCCCGTTGCCGCCGTAGGTCGTCCCGAGGATCGAGAACAGCGCCGCGTTCTGCGCGATCGGCAGGAGTTGGCCGTCGCACTGCGCCCAGCCCCTGGGCGGGAAGTTGAACCCCACCATCCGGATCTCGCCGATGAAAGGCTGGGACACACGCGCCTCCGGGTTAGATGCTCAGGTGAAGATCGCTTCCAGCAGCAACCCGCCGGGGTCGCGGCCGACGGGCACCAGGAACACGTCGAGCCGCCCGAGCCGGTCGTGTTCCAGGGAGAAGATGCCCTGGGACAGCGGTTCGGCGGTGCGGGCGCGGAACACCAGCGCGAACGGTCGGCGGCCCGCTGCCCCCGCCGACGAGTCGCGCAGCGGGTTGACCTCGACCAGTTCCAGCGCGAGCTCGCCCGCCGCGAACGCCGACCCCACGAGCGGGGCGAAGTCGGTCGCGGCCAGACGATCGAGCACGCGACACCTGGGAGAGGCGCGAGGCTACCGGGTACGTGGTGGCTAGTGATTGCACAGGTTATTCAAATTCTGGGGGGAATCCAAAAAAAAACGGAAATTCGTCCGGCACGGTCGCACCCGCAGGGTTTGCACGTCCGCCCCGCAATCGGCACCGCTCCCGCGGGCGTGGTAAACGGCAGAGTCTGGCGAAGAATCGGGGAATGGGCCGTTTTCCCACTCGGCGCCCGCGCCGCGACGGGTAATATTGATTTGCGTATTCGCTGTACCATACGGCTATTGTCGCCCAGCTATAAGAATCAACCGTCGGTTGATCCGCGGCCCGCTGACGTGCGGGCCGGCCCCCTAACCCGGACGAACCCCATGAGCCCGCGCAACCGCCTCCGCCCCCGCACCCGTGCGTCGCTCCGGGTCGAAGCTCTCGAAGACCGCGCCGTCCCGGCGCTGATCGGGCTGGAGGCCGCCGACATCCCGGTGTCCGTCACCGCCGGGGCCGACTTCGGCGGCGACGTTGCCATGAAGGCCGACGGCACCGGGTTCGTCGTCGCCTACGTGTCCGACGACGCGAGCGGCAACAACGGCATCTTCTTCAAGCGGTACGACGCCAACTGGCAGCTCGTCCAGGGGCCAGTCGCGGTCAACACGTTCACCACCAACGGCCAGTTCGACCCGTCCGTCGGCATCGATTCGAGCGGCAACTTCGTGATCGCCTACTCGAGCTTCGGCCAGGACCCTGGCGACAGCGCCGTCCAGGCCGGCGTGTACGCCCGCCGCTACAACGCCGCCGGCACCGCCATCGACGGGGCCGAGTTCCGGGTGAACACCGTCACCACGTCCCAGCAGCGAGACCCGGACGTGGCGGTGAACGCCGCCGGCCAGTTCGTCGTCGCCTTCCGCGACAGCAGCGGCGGGCTGGGGACCGGCGACATCCTCGCCCAGTCGTACACCTCGGTCACCGGCACCCTGACCCCGGTCGGCGTCAACGCCCTGGTCAACGACCCCATCTTCGTCGGCTCCCAGACCCTCCCGGCGGTGGCGATCGATGGCGCCGGCAACTACGCCGTCACCTGGCAGAGCATGGGCCAGGACGGGTCAGGGTTCGGCATCTACGGCCGGCGGATGCTCCAGAGCGGCGGCACCAACGGGGCCGAGTTCGCGGTGAACACGGTGACGGTGAACAGCCAGGAGTCCCCCGACATCGCTATGGACGGGAGCGGCAACTTCACGATCGTGTGGTCCTCCCAAGTCTCGGTGGCGCCGATCGACACGGACGTCTTCCTCCAGCGGTACAACTCGGGGGGCACGGCTCAGGGGAGCAACACGCGGGTGAACACGACCACCCTCAACGACCAGATCTTCCCGCACATCAGCATGAACGCGAGTGGGCAGACGGTGGTGACGTGGGAGGGCGAGGAGGCGGACGGCGACGACCTCGGCGCGGACGCGTTCTTCAAGACGTACAGCGGCGCCGGGGCGACGGTGGTGGTGGGCGAGACCAAAGTCAACCAGAGCACGAGCAACGACATCACCGACGGGAACGCGCTCCCCGGGATCAACACGGCCGGCGACTTCGTCGTCCTGTTCGACAGCAACGGCACGACCTCGGACACCTACCTCCGCCGCTACGCCGAGGACGCCGACGTGGGCTTCGCGGCCGCCTCGTCCAACGGCTCCGAGGCGACGGCCGGGTCGGTTAACGTCTCCCGCGCCGGCGCGCCCTACGTGCTGGCGAACACCGCCGTGACCGTCCAGGTCACGCGGACCAGCGGCGGCGCGACGCCGGGCACCGACTTCACCACCACCTTCCCGACCTCGGTCAACTTCCCGGCCGACGGGTCGGTGGGGCAGGTCGTCAACCTGAACGTTGTGAACGACGCCAACTTCGAGGGGAACGAGACGATCGTCCTGGGGATCGGCACGGTGACCGGCGGCACCGCCGCCGGCACCACGAGCCACACCTACACGATCGTCGATGACGACCCGGCCCCGACGGTGACGGTGACCGGCGCGACGGTGTCCGAGACGAACGGGACGACCACCCTCGCGTTCACGATCAGCCTGTCGGCGGCGAGCGGGGTCGCCGTCACCGGCAACTACGCCACCGCGGACGGGACCGCGACCGCCGGCAGCGACTACACGGCGATCGGCAGCACCGGGTTCACCATCGCGCCCGGGGCGATGAGCACGACGGTCAACGTGACCGTCACAGGCGACACGCTGTTCGAGAACAACGAGACGTTGACGCTCAACCTGAGCGGCGTGACGAACACGAGCAACGCCACCGCGTTCGGCACCGGCACGATCACCAACGACGACACGGCCCCCTCGCTCAGCATCGGCAACCCGAACCTGACCGAGGGCGACAGCGGCTCCACGAACATGACGTTCACCGTCACCCTGACGGGCGCGACGGCGCTGACCACGATGGTGAACTACGCGACCGCGAACGGGAGCGCGGCGGCCGGGACCGACTACACCGCGACGAGCGGCACCCTCACGTTCGCCCCTGGCGACACGTCGGAGACGTTCACCGTCCCGGTGATCGGGAACACGATCTTCCAGGCCAACCGCCAGTTCACGGCGACCCTGAGCGGCCAAACCAACTCCTCCATCGGCACCGCCACGGGGACCGCCACGATCGTCGACGACGACGCGGCCGCCACCATCACGATCTCCAGCGGCAACAACCAGAGCGCGATTACGAACGCGAACTTCGCCTCCCCGCTGGTGGCACTGGTGCGGAACGCGAACAACAACCCGGTGCAGGGCGTGAGCGTGGTGTTCACCGCCCCCGCGGCGGGCGCGTCGTCGGTGTTCTCGACCAGCACCAACACGATCACCGTCTCGACGAACGCCTCCGGGCTGGCGAGCACCGACACGTTCGCCGCCAACGGCACCGCCGGCGGGCCGTACAGCGTCGGCGCCACGGCCTCCGGCGGCACGAACCCGACCGTGAACTTCAGCCTCACGAACCTGCCGCCGACGAACTTCTCGATCGACGACGTGACCGTCACCGAGGGGAACGCCGGCACCCAGATCCTCACCTTCACCGTGACCGCGTCGCCGGCGAACCCGTTGTCCACCGCGACGGTGAACTGGGCGACCGCGGACAACACCGCGACCGCGGCCGACGGCGACTACGTGGCCGCGAGCGGCACCCTCTCCTTCGCCCCGGGGGTGACGACGCAGACGCTCAGCGTCACGGTCAACGGCGACACCAAGTTCGAGGGGGACGAGACGTTCTTCGTGAACCTGTCCGGCGCGACGAACGCCGGCATCGCCGACGGGCAGGGCGTCGGCACCATCACCAACGACGACACCGCCCCGACGATCTCGATCAACGACGTGACGGTGGTGGAGGGGGACGCCGGGACGGTGTCCGCGACGTTCACCGTGAGCCTGTCCGCGGCGAGCGGCCTGACGGCGACCGTGAATTTCGCCACGGCCGACGGGACCGCACTGGCCGGCAGCGACTACACGGCCAACTCCGGCACCGTGACGTTCGCCCCGGGCGTGACGACGCAGACGGTCACGGTGCTCGTGACCGGCGACACCCTCGACGAGCTGAGCGAGACGTTCGTCGTGAACCTGACGGCCCCGACCAACGCGACGATCGCCGACAACCAGGGCGTCGGCACCATCACCGACAACGACCCGGCGCCGACGATCACGATCAACGACGTGACGGTGGTGGAGGGTGACGCCGGGACGGTGACGGCGACGTTCACCGTGAGCCTGTCGGCGGCGAGCGGCCAGACGGTGACGGTGAGCGCGGCCACGGCCGACGGGACGGCGGTGGCCCCGGCCGACTACGTGTCGGTGGGCGCGACGACGCTGACGTTCGCCCCCGGGGTGACGACGCAGACGTTCTCGGTCGCGGTCAACGGCGACGTGCTCGACGAGGCGAGCGAGACGTTCACGGTGAACCTGTTGGCCCCGACGAACGCGACGATCACCGACCCCCAGGGCGTCGGCACCATCACCGACAACGACCCGGCGCCGGCGCTGTCGATCAACGACGTGACGGTGACGGAGGGGAACGCCGGGACGGTGGCCGCGACGTTCACGGTGAGTCTGTCGGCGGCGAGCGGCCAGACGGTGACGGTGAACTTCGCCACCGCCGACGGCACGGCGCTCGCCGGGAGCGACTACGTCGCCAACAGCGGCACCCTGACGTTCGCCCCGGGCGTGACGACGCGGACGGTGACGGTGCTGGTCAACGGCGATACCGTGTT
>Ga0105048_10006153_pt1 | contig 19346 bp, 13 predicted proteins | sample MAT05_FD_78382 | JGI IMG/M metagenome (GOLD analysis project Ga0105048, IMG submission 78382) | Freshwater microbial communities from Lake Fryxell liftoff mats and glacier meltwater in Antarctica - MAT-05 | ecosystem: Environmental > Aquatic > Freshwater > Ice > Liftoff microbial mat | place... | reverse complement strand
CACGGCCAAAGCAGGTGCCCGCAAGGCCAGCACAACGGCCCCCAAACGCACAGTTGCCAAGAAATCTGTTGCTACAAAGACCAGCGCGGCCAGGGGAAGTGCTACAAAAAGTGCGGTTGCAAAAAAGAGTAGCACGAAAAAGAAAGTGTGATCCCGATGTCGGTCCCTTGGAAACAGCGTCTGGCCTCGCTGATCACGACCTTGATCTTCGCGTATATTCTCTACCGCGTGCTGGATCGCCTTCTGATTGTGGTCTGGGTACAGATGCCGTGGTGGGGATTGCTGATCGTCGGCGTTGTGCTTTATCTAGTGATTGAACACTTGGTGCATCGCATATTCCGTTAAATCAAAAAGGCGGTTGATTTCTCTGCGAAGCCAACCGCCTTTTTGGATTATACTGCTTACATACTAGCACTGGGGAAATTCCTACAAAAAGTTATACTAAGCTGGCAGAAAAGCTTTGTCCAAAATCTGTACAGTCGTCCAGGGGCAAGTAGCGGGAAAGTCCACTGCATCACACTTTGTGCCGTCTGCAGCATCCTCGACCGCTTTCGCGTAAGCTGCTTCGATGAAGTCGCCAACAGTCGACTGCAATGTAAAATTCTCATCCAGCAGATCTGCCAGATCGTTGCGCTGTGTACGAATTGTGCCTCGCCATTGGGCACTTGGTTGTGCCGTAGGCTCACATAGTAACTTTAGCATGTGCGTGAGAATGGTTCGCAGACGACTTTTTAGTTCACGACGCGCGCTGGCTCCCAATGATTCTATCTCTTCAATTAAGTTTGGCAGATCTAGATCCGCATAATCTTCGTTGCGTAACAGATCTGCTTGGCGCTGGGTCCAGACATAAAAGTCAGTGCGGTAAAGAGTAGTCATGGTTTTTCCTGTGAAAATATCTCAGCACGCCTGTTTTCGCGACGGTTCATCCATTGGCGCACGCGTTCTGTATCCTCATCTATCCATACCCAAGCTTTACTTAATTTTCGTGCCGGTGCCAGTTCCGGGTTGCGCTGTAGAGTAACGCAGAGGTATCCGTCAGTTTTGCCCAGCTTGCTTGGTACTGTACAAAGGTGTTACTCTCACTTATGCTGGTCTGCTCTCGGTCATCCCAAAGCATGTTATAACATGCTTTGGGATGATTGTCTAGTAACAATTTAGGTTACACCGTTTCCGATTCAGCAACTGGCAACAGGGCGGCATAGACGCCCCGTTGCGCTACCAATGCTGTATGGGTACCGCGTTCGACAATCCGTCCGTCTTCCATGACCAAAATGAGATCAGCCTGGCGAATTGTGCTCAGGCGATGGGCAATGACGACTTGGGTGCAGCCCAAGGTGCGCAGATTTTGTTCGATCTGTTGCTCGGTCGTGGTGTCCAGGTGACTGGTCGCTTCATCCAGTAGCAAAATCGCGGGCTTGCGGCCCAGGGCACGTGCCAGGGCCAAGCGTTGCCGTTGCCCACCCGATAAGCCAGCTCCACCCTCGGCGACCATCGTTTCAAAATCCATAGGCATGTGGGCGATGTCGCGATCGATACAGGCCAAGCGCGTCGCCTCTAGCAGTTCCTCAAACGTCAATTCCGCTTGGCCAAAGGTAATATTCTGGCGAATCGAGCCGCTAAACAGAAAAACTTCTTGTAATACCACGCCCATCTGGCGACGCAGCGCATGGCGATCCAGTGTATCCAACGGCACATTGTCGTAGCGTAGTTCACCACCGGTGGGTTGGTGTAACCCCAAGAGCAGACGCGCTAATGTGCTTTTGCCCGAGCCCGAACGCCCGACAATCGCGACCTTTTGCCCCGGCTCGATCTGCACCGAAATGTCGCGCAGCACGGGTTCGCTGTGCCGATCATATTGAAAGCTCACGTTTTCCAACGCAATGGCACCCGTCAGGTTGGGGGCGATGGTCCCGCTGATTTCGCGCTCCGTCTCAAGCACGTCGGCCATGCGCGATAGGTGCGCGCCTACAGATTGCAACTGTTGTCCGCTGGAGACCAAGGCATTGAGCGGCGTTAAAAAGCCCATGGCCAGGGTATTCAACGCCAACATGGCCCCTAAACTCAAGGAGCCATTCAATACCTGTTGCGCGCCGACGAGCAACAGGAGCAGCGGTGCGGCAATCTGCAAGCTGTTCAGAATCGTGTCGACGAGGGCGGAAAGGCGTTGTTTGTCCAAGGTTACGTTGAGGGCTTGGCGATGCAAGGTGGACCAGCGTTGCAAAACGCGTTCCTCGGCGCCTGTCGCTTTGACCATGTTGATACCGGCCAGCGCTTCAACCAGATAGGCTTGCGTGTCCGCTTGGGTGGATAGGTGGCGTTGGGCCAAATCGTGCATGCGGCTGGTGCTGGCCAACAGCAGTAACACTTGGAGCAAGCCGATGACCAGTGTAACAAAGCCAAAGATCGGCGCTTGAAGTAACAGAATCACCAAAAAGGTGATGACTAACGTCCCATCCATGATCGCGCTAATCGTCTGTGTGGTCAGCAACTCGCGGATCACCGTGTTGCTAGACAGGCGCATGAGCAGATCGCCGCTGGTGCGCTGTTGGTAGAAACGATAGGGCAAGGCCAAGAGATGTTCGAGAAAATCGGCCATGAGCCCCGTATCTACATCGGCTTGCAGCCGAATCAACATCAACTGACGCAGATAGCCTACGATCATTTGCATCAACACAACCGCCACAATGCCGGCTAGCAAGAGCGGGATGATATCAAGCTGACGTTGGGGCAACACTTGATCGACCATCACTTTGGTGAGCAATGGAAAGGCAACCGCCAGGGCTTGCACCGCCAGCGTCGCCAGCAGGGCTTTGGCACCCGTGCGCCAGGCACCGCTGGTCACGACCAACCGATAGAGTTGTTGCTGCCAGATTGACAAGTTGCGTGTTTGGCGCTTGGGTTGAAAGGTGGCGTCTGGGGTTAGAGTAAGCAAAACTCCGGTAAAGCTGCGATCAAATTCCGCTGGCGAAACGGGACGCCGCCCGTTGGCTGGATCGATGATCATCGCCCCTTGGCTGCTCCAGCTTTCCAGCACGACAAAGTGTGCGAAATTCCAATGTAGGATAACCGGCAACGCTACGGCACTCAACATGTGCGTTTCGGCTGTATAGGCATGGGCTTGCAAGCCATAGTGGCGGGCTGTCTGGGCAATGGCCAGGACAGTCGTACCATCGCGCCCAATATCCATCCGCTCGGAAATCTCGGCAATCGAGGTGGCTCGTCCATAGTAGTTCAACACCATGGTCAAGCAAGCCGACCCGCATTGGGTGGTTGTCATCTGCAAGACCACCGGCACCTGCCGCCGTCGCCAGCCCCGAAAAGGCGTCGCGATCACACTGCCCACCAACGTCAACAGCAGGCGCAAGCTTGCCCAGAAGCCTTGGCTTGGCGTCGTCGCCTCGGCGGCGGCGTTGGGGTTGCCATAGTGTTCTAGGGCTGCGGGGCGAAATATGCTACGTTTGCCGGCCATCTTGTCTTCCCTCCTAGAAATATGCAGCTGTGTCGCTGCAAGAAAAACAGACTGCACCGGCCAGTTGATTGGGTGCGGTGCAGTGTTGGGCTACGATTTCGGTTATGCGATTAGCTAGAAAGACAGCCATACTGAGGTGTCAAGACTTGACAGACCCGGCCACAGGTACCAGTGAAGTAGCTTTTGCCACCGGCGACGACGGCCATTTCTTCTTCTGGCAATTCGACCAAGCCAGCGGGATTGGCGGGTAAGGTGGCCAGTTCGGTGGCGCTCAGGCTGTTGCGATAGTCGGCGTCTTTCCAGGCACGAATCAGATTAACAGTGTTCATGGATTGTTTTCCTTTATTATGAATGATACTGGTTTTTTTGATGAAACGCTGATAGCGGTGTTTGCGTTTATGGGTGCGTTTGCGTTGGTTGATGCCATTATGCCATGATGTGATGTGGGCAGCCATGTGCTGCCTAACGGTTACCTTGTGATCGTGCGCACAGCTTTGGTTTGTGCGGAAGCGCTAGGCACAGACAAATGCGTAAAAAGACAGATGACAGATTTTCGTTTGTAGAGTAAACTTCCTTATCTGACTATTGCAACTGTGATCTGAATGACCCCGAAAGGTGTGCGTGTCTACCCATGTCTGAGCCGTTATCCGTTGCGAATGATTTTCTCAACAAATTGGCGGCACTCAGCAAATTAGCCGCGCGCTTGACACGCAGTGCTAATTTGGATGAATTATGCCGCGATGCCATCGCGTTGGGCTGCCAGGAACTTGGCTTTGATCGCCTGGGCTTGTGGTTTTCAAATCCTGAATCGGACACGATCAGTGGCACGTATGGCACGGACGAGGTCGGCAATGTCCGCGATGAGCACAGTTTCACGTTGCGGCTTTCGGAAAATTTTCCGCTCGTGCAAGCAATTTGCCGCAAGGAACGGTATGCGTACGAAACAGACATCACCATTTCGACGTTGACTGGCACGCCTATGGCCAATGGCTGGAAAGCCACGGCGGCGCTTTGGGATGGTGAAGAGATTATTGGCTATCTCTTTACCGATAATCTCTTGCAACGATTACCCTATTCTGACCATATGGGCGAATTATTGGCGCTCTATGCCTTGTTACTGGGGCATCTTTGCAGCCGTCAGCGCGCCGCCGAGGCCGCACGCGAGCGTGAAGCACGCTATCGTGCCTTGATTGATGCCATTCCCGATTATCTTTTTGTGATTACCAGTACTGGCCAGATTCTCGATTTTCAGCCTGCCCGCCCGTCGCCCGTACCCCAGGCCCTAACCGAAATGAGTGGTAAATCCGTCCGTGAAATCCTGCATACAAAATTAGCAGAACGCTATATGCAAGCCATTGAGGGGGTCTTGCAAACTGGCAAAATGGTGACGGTGGAACATTCGTTGCGCTATGGCGATACGCTGCATCATTTTGAAACGCGCATCGCTGCCGTAGATAAAGATAAGGTCATGGCGCTGGCACGCGACGTGACCGACCGCAAAAGGTTGGAAGAACAACTCTATATCTCGCAGAAAATAGAGAGCTTAGGGCGCATGGCCAGTGGGATTGCCCATGACTTTAATAATCTGCTTACGGTGATTCAAGGCTTTGCTACCGTGGCCGAGAACCAGGCGGTCGATGGTCCACCCAAATTGCGCAAAGCTTTAACGCATATCCACGCCGCCAGTGAGAAGGGCGCAAATCTGACGAGCCAACTATTGTTGTTTGCGCGTAAACAGGTTGTGCAGCCTACCATTGTCGATGTGAATTCCCTGATCTACGAGATGGAGACAATTCTAATCCTCTTGCTAGGGAAAGATATGCAGCTACATATCGACTTGGCGTCCATGCTGGGGCAAGTGCGTATTGATGTGGGCCAGTTTGAACAGGTGATTATCAACTTGGCCGCGAATGCCCGCGATGCCATGCCCGATGGCGGCCAGTTGACGATCCGCACGCGCCAACTGTTGCTCAACGAAACCGAGGGTCGTTTACGCTTCAACGTTCCTGCAGGAGAATATGTGCTGATTGAGTTGCACGATACCGGTGTCGGCATTGATGAGGCGTTGCAAAAGCAAATTTTTGAGCCCTTTTTTACGACCAAGGAACTGGGCAAGGGCACCGGGCTGGGCTTGGCGATTTGCCATAGCATTGTGCAGCAAAGCGGTGGCCAGTTGCAGGTGCAGAGTGCGCCGAACCAAGGCACAACTTTTCAGATTCTGCTGCCGCAGACGCGCGAATTGCCAACGCTAATTCCCCAATCATCCCCACCTACCTTGGCACCAAGCGGGTCAGAGACTATTCTGCTGGTAGAAGATGACGAACCTGTACGCGCCGTCGCCGTCGAAATTTTGTCCAGCTATGGCTATGTTGTGCTGGCGTGTGCGACTGGCGCAGAGGCATTGCAAACAGCCAGCGACTATCCCGAGCCGATCAACTTACTGATGACTGATATGCGCATGCCGAAGATGAATGGGCGCGAAGTGGCCGAGCAATTTATGCGCTTGCACCCGCACGTGCCTGTGTTGCTGGTTTCGGGCTATGTAGACGAGTTGCCCAGCCATCTGGTCAATCAGCCTAATGTCACATTTCTGCCCAAACCCTATACACTGCCCCTCCTAACCAAGACCGTGCGCACTATTCTGGATCAGCACCCAGTCTTGTCGTGACGGATAGCGCTTCACTGCAACAGAGGTATCTCCAGATAGTTGTCGGCGATAAAGAGGCTACCTTCGGTAGTGCCTTGGGGGGTAATCTCGCGCAACCGCTGCATCAGCTCGCGCGCTGAACGCTTGCCCGTCAAGCTTTCGCGAAAGGCCTGTGCGATCTGCGTTACCTGTGCGCCTGTTTCATGCACAAATTCCAGCCGGAAATGCTGAATGCCTGCTGTGCGCCATAGTTCGAGATGGCGGCTCGCTTCTTGTGCTTCGCCCCCAAAAACTGTGTTGCGACAGCCCACATCTGCCATAACGGGGTGGGCGCGGCCAGTGTGATCGCGCAGGGCGATCCGATGTTTTTCGCAGGGATGGCCACAATCTTTATAGCTGGTACCGGCGGACAGGAAGCGGCAAAAGACACAATGCTCGGTGTGAAAAACGGGCAAATGCTGATAAACAATCGCTTCGATCTGCGCTGGCCCAAGCGCCCGCGCTAGGTCGGCCACTTGCATGGCATTGAGATCATGCGTGGGCGTGAGGCGCAACAACCCCATGTCTAGAAAGGTCTGCGCCGCCAGCACATTGGCCGCATTCAAGCTGAAATCGCCAATCAATGGGGGCAGCGCGGCGTCTGCGTCCCGGGCCTGGGCTTCTGCCTGGAGCGCGTACAGCAACCCGTTCGAGCGCACCACAATCTGACAATCCAGACGCAACAAAAAGTTCACAATGCGTTGCTCATCGGGCTTGAGCACGCGTGGACTGGCTACACGCGCCGTAATACCATGTGCCTGTACCTGCTCCACTGCCGGTCGTAAGCCATACAATTCCAGGTAGTCTAGCGTAATACTGGCTGGTTGCAGATCCAGCGCCGCGGCTAGCTGCTCGGGTGTGCGCACTAGCAGATGAAGCTGCGCCTGACCAAGGGGCAAGCTGGCAGGCTGGGATATACCCTTGACCGCGGCCTCGACAATGACGGCCGGGTTGTGTACGGTGCTGACAGGTGCGCGGCTCTGTAACGCGGTCAATTGTTCAACCGCATCACGGCGCAGCTGATTGAGCAGGGAACTGGGCGCGAAGGGATTCCCCTGGATCTCTAATGCCAGTTCGGTGACCGTATAGGCCGTATTGCCGAGCCGACCCAATTGCTCACGCAGATAGTCAACCGTCATGGCACGCTTTTGGGCAGGGCCAAGTCTTTCCTCTGCTTGTACCGTCACGCTGATCTGGGGCTGCTCTACTAAGGTCCAGATCAGGCGCAACGGGCTGCCTTCGTAGGCCGTCACATGCAGGTGTAGCGGCTGTTTGTGGACCGGGCTGCTTGCTTGCGTGTAGGGGCGTGCCGCTTTGTCCAATGCCACATCGTGTGTCCGCCAGATCAGATCGCCGGGGCGAATGCGCATAAAGTTGAGCGCACCGTTGCCAAATTCAAGCGCCAGTTGCCCCCCACGCCGCGGCTTGACATGATAGATATGCCCGCCCTCCTCGGCCTCTTCGGGGCTGCGCCAATCGGCCGCGTCAAAGACCACACCATCGCCCGCTTTCAATGGCGCGATTGGGTCTGTCTCATTCGGCGTGATCACAATCTGGTCACCCAGTAGCTGGGCTACCTGGCCCATGAGCACGCCCCGGTGCCGCGGTGACCGGCCCTGGACTACGGTTTGGTGATTGGTGCCGGCGACAAAGAAGGGGCCCAAGCCGCGCGAGTAAGCTTGCTCTAACTGTAACTTTTCTCCCGCCGTAATACTCAGCGGCAGCTCGGCCCACGCTTCGTCCACTGCTTTGCGATAGGCGGCTGTGGTCAACGCCACATAGTTGGCATCCTTGTAACGCCCCTCAATTTTCAGCGCAGATACGCCCAACGCCACAATCTCGGGCATCTGTTCCAAGGCATAGAGATCGCCGGGCGACAACAGATAGCGGGCATCGCCCAATGGCTTGACCACCTCATCGACGATCAAGGTGTAGGGCAGCCGGCAAGCTTGCGCACATTGGCCACGGTTGGCGCTGCGTCCCCCCCACGCTTCCGACGAAAAACATTGACCCGAATAGGAAACGCACAGCGCGCCATGCACAAACATTTCCAGTTCACAATCCGTCTGGGCGCGGATCGTGCGGATTTCGCTCAGGGCTAGCTCGCGCGCCAACACGACACGGCTGGCACCCAAGCGCTGGGCCAGGGCCACCCCTTCGGCACTGGTGATGCTCATCTGCGTGCTGCCATGTACCGCCAATGCCGGCGCAATTTGCTTGGCAAGCTGCACTATCGCAATATCCTGCACGATGATCGAATCGGCGCCCGCCTCGGCAATTAGAGCCAACGAACGCGCCGCCTCACTCAGTTCATGGTCGAAGACCAGCGTGTTAAAGGTGACATAGCCTTTCACCCCGCGTTGATGGAGCGTGCGCATAACTTCGGGCAATTCTGCCGCGGTAAAACCGACCTTGGCGCGCGCCGTAAAATGGTTCAGGCCAAAGTAGACGGCGTCGGCTCCGGCTTCAATTGCCGCGTGTAATTGGGGCCAATAGCCCGCCGGACTCATAATTTCAGGTTTGGTCAATGGCTTGCTTGTCATTCCAGATCCAGTGCCGTTAGCGTACAAGGCTAAGGCCTAATGATTGGGCGAGATTCGTCGCCCGCTCGATGTCTTGGTGCGAAAGTTGCGCTGCCAATTCGCCTTTGGCTTGTGGCGGCGCCAGGTATTGGGTCAATAAACTGACCTCAAGCTGCGGTCGTGCGGCCAGCCAGTGCAAGACTGGTTCTGTGCAGCACGTAAAATGGCCGGGCATGAGCAAATGGCGCACAAGCAACCGGCGTTCGGTCCGATAAAGTCGATCCAGGCAAGTGGTCACGATCTGCCAGTAATTGGGCATACCGCCAATACGCTCACCACAGCTTTGCGGGCCAACTGCCGGACCAAATTTGAGATCTGGCAAATAGATGTCGATTGCGCCCTCCAGCAGATCCAGCGCCTGGTCGGTGAGATAAAAATTACTGTTCAAGACGGTCGGCACCGCTTTGCGTTCACCCAGCACCGCCAGCGTGGACAGCATGAATGGGATGTGGGGAGCCGGATCGCCGCCGATAAAACAGATCGAGCGTGCGCCTTGCTGTTGGCGTTCGATCATGCGCGCCGCCAATTGTGCCGGACTGACTGCCACGCCATAGGTGGGCCGAAAGGCAAATTTGGCCGCTGTACAAAAGCTACAAGTTGCGGTACAACCACTAAAGAAAATGGCGTGCGCGGGGCGCAATGGCTCCTCTTCGCCCAAGTGCAACATTTCGCTGGCAATATAGCTTGCCTGTCCAACGCGGCAAACGCCCCGCGCCGTTGCCCGCGCTGTCCCACAATGATGCGGGCAAAGATGGCAATCGTGGAGGTGCCGCTGGGCGCGCAGCACCGCCTCAGCGTCGATCACGGCCTGATCTCCGCATCCGCCGCAGCCACTCTTGAAATTCGTGGAGCCATTCGCTGCTGTCTTTCAGTTTGGCAACTTCCCCCGGCGCATGTTCGTCGATTGCGTGGTGACGCCCGCGCGTGATGCCCGGCCCCGTTACGGATAAGACTTGTGGCGCTGCTGTGTCTCGCGTTGTGACAATCAATGCATCCGTCCGCTGGGCATGTTGCCCCCGATAGACGGCATAGCGTATATTGCGCGCACTCGTCCAGGTGTAGTAGGATGCAAGCTTGGCTACGCGCGTATCGGCCAAACAGACTTCATTCGGTAACTCGATCATCACGTCTGTGTTGGCCAGGGTTGTGCAGGTTGTGCAAAGCTGGAGATCCGTCACACAGGTCTGGCAGTATTGCTGGCCGCACTGGGCACAAGTGGCAGCATGTTCGGCACAATGGTACCGTTCACAGATGGCACAGACTTCGTTACACAGCGGACACAGGTCTTGTCGACAATGGATACAATGCGCAGCGTGAGTTTGACAGACAACATGATCACACCCGGCATAGCTATGGCTGTGATCAGCACAGAAGCTGCGCTGACAGAGGATGCACCTTTCGCCACATGCATGACAACAACTGTTCTGACAGTATGCGCATGATTGGACAGCGGTCGTCCAGCCGTGACAGCCTGGGCATTCGACCAAACAATTGTGGCAATAGGGCGCTTCGTCGATGATCTGATAAAAGCCCGGCCCGACTGTCCGCTGGCAGGTGGTACATGCGATCAAGCAATTTTGGCAGAACCGTTGCCCGCTGGCACTACACAAGCCAACCTCGGCACTGTATTGTTCGCAGCCCGGGCAACGCAATGCACAACTGGCGCAGATATAGGCCGTCTCGCCCCGCTGTTCTTTGACGTGATCCATCCGCAGATGGCTACGACATTGGCGCGTGTCACAGTGGCTACACGCTTCTTGGCAGGCGTGACAAACTTCATCGCCGCACACCGGGCAACCGCTGCTATGCTCGGCACAGGCCCGTTCGCCACATGCCCAACACATGCGTCCACAAGTATCACAATTCTGTTGGCCGCAGACCGGACAGGCTGCCACCCCGCAAGTTGTACACAATATGTCCTGGCACCTGCTGCATTGCTGTAGGCAGCCATCACAAATAATGTGGCCATTGCGATCCAGCACAACCTGGGTGGTTTCCGTTTGGCAGACATAGCAACGCGGGCGCTGCAGGCTGCCATCATAGCGATTGCGCAATACCTGGACAGTGACTTCACGTTTGCCGTCACTCAACGTCAGCTCGGCCACCGCCACCGGCACTTGCAATACAGCGTAACTAAACAGCTGGACATGCACGCGCAACCGATGATTTTCCACTTCTTCGGCAATTTTGCGTTCCAAGTCGGTTTCAAGGACGCGCCGTTTTTCGCCCGTTGGGTCGTGAGCGTCGTAGACTTCCTCGATCTGCTGCTGATAATAGGTGGTGAGGCGATTGAGTGATTTGTAGAGGCGCGGTAGAATTTCGGTTTCATGGCTTACACAGCGCAGATCCGCGTGATAGATGGCATACTTGCGTGCTGTTTCTGCCAGACGCGACAATTGGGTCATGGGCGGCAGGCGTGCGCCAATGACGACCGGCGCGAGTTGGCCTTCACTATTCAACTCCGGCGGCAGCGGTTCGGCATCGGCTAAGAGAACCGCCAGATCGACACCGTTGCTATCACCCATCTGCTCGTCATTGGCAACAATCCGTTCGCCCGCTTCATTGAGCAATACCGAATAAAGCTCTTCGCGCTTATCATCGGCACGATAGGTAATGTGCCAATGAAAGGCATAAAGATGCTGCGTCTGCTCTTGCATGCGCAGCCCGACAATCCCCGTGTTGACTGGGCGCACGGCGCGCATGAGTTCCTCACCGGCATTGTGGCGTATGGGCAACCGCTGGTGTGCGACAGCGCTGCGATTGTCCAGATAGGTCAACATTTTGTCGAAGATTGGGCTGCCATGGGCGATCAACTGTTGGCCATTGGCAGGCAGCGCGCTGGATGCGGCTTGTTGAAAACAAAGTGTGAGTGAAGGCGCGCCAAAATAAGTGGTCAACTCTTGTGGCAGCTCGACTTGCAGTGCACCCGCTTTACGCCGATCGGCTGCCTTGACGGTTGCCCCCAGATTGGTAAAAAAGTCGGTGGTAAAGGCGCGCAGATCAATGGCGCGCTCGGTTGGTTTCGGTTGTTTGGACGATTTTTTCGCCATGTTGATTGGTAAAGAGAAACATCTGCGCTGGCAATTTTGCCCATTGCAAAATTGATTCACCTGCGCTCATGGCGTATTATAAGCTATTTGAGCGAGAAAATCGAATTTTGCCCCAACCGGTCAAGGAGTGAGTGATGACAACCAACGCGCGACCATATGCGAATAGTTACTGGGTAGAGCCTGGGCGTCTGCTGGCTGGCGAATATCCGGGGGATTGGCCGGCATCGGCTATGCGCCAAAAGCTCCAACTGGTGCTCGCTGCTGGCGTGACTTTTTTTCTCGATTTGACCCATCCCAACGATCCGCTGCAACCCTACGCTCCCGTGCTGCAGCAAATGAGCAAAGCGTATGCGCGCCCGGCTGTCTATCAGCGGATGGCGATTGTGGATCTCAATGTGCCTTCGGTGGCGCAGATGGTGCAGACCCTGGCTTTGATCGAGGAAGCCCTGGCCGCCGAACATGTTGTCTATGTTCACTGTTGGGGCGGTGTAGGGCGTACTGGTACTGTGGTCGGTTGCCATTTGGTGAATCGGGGGAACAGTGGCGAAGCAGCATTGGCAGAAATAGCCCGTTTATGGCAAGATGTGGCAAAGCGCGATCGCTATCCCCGGTCTCCAGAGACGCCGGCCCAGTTCCAGATGGTGCGGACGTGGGGGGTGGTCAGCCGACGATGAGAAGCATCTCCGCTCAAGCCGTTCTAAAAATCTGTTGACAGCCACTCATTCAGGAGTACACCGCAATGCCTACTTTTACAATGGCGGATTATAATGACGCCGCAGCATTTATCCGCAGCCGTACCCAACATGCACCTACAATTGGTCTGATATTGGGCAGTGGCTTGGGGCCAGTGGCGGACCAGGTGGAAGCGGCTGATACGATTGCCTACGGCGAGATTCCCCATTTTCCGGTAAGCACCGTGGCGAGTCATGCCGGGCGGCTGGTGATCGGCACCTTGGCTGGGGTGACTGTGTGCGTCATGCAAGGACGGTTTCACTTTTATGAAGGCTATGATCTGCAACAGGTGACGCTGCCTGTCCGTGTGATGAAACAATTGGGCATCCAGACCCTGATCCTGACCAACGCCGCAGGTGGTGTCAACCCCAACTTTGCGGTGGGCGATATTATGCTGATTGAAGATCATATCAACTTGGTTGGGATGACCGGCAACAATCCGTTGATGGGGCCGAATCTGGAGGCGTTTGGCACGCGCTTTCCACCTCTCAATCGTGCCTACACGCGCCAATTGCGTCAAGTCGTGGAGGCTGTTGCCGCGGCGCAAGGCATATCGCTGCAACATGGCGTCTATACGTGGCTCTCTGGCCCCAATTTTGAAACACCCGCCGAGATCCGCATGTTGCGCGCCTGGGGTACCGATGCCGTGGGCATGAGTACGGTCCCCGAAGCAATTGTCGCCCATCATGCGGGGATGGACGTACTCGCGCTGAGCACCATTACCAACATTTGTATCGACCAGATGGATGCGGACAGTGAACCCACCCATGAAGAAGTGAGCGCCGCGGGCAAAATCATTGTACCGCGGCTCACCCAGTTACTGCTGGGTGTCTTGCAAAAGCTTGCGACGTGATATACTTTTTGTAACAGTACACCGGTAAATAACGGCACCGGAGACCCGGCGAGTCTACTCAAGCGCGTACCGCCTATTATTGTGGCTTTCATCCCTTATCTACTCACCGCGAAACCTTATGACCAATCTCCACACGGCCATTAACCACTACCATGATCTGTGTAACACGGGCACGCTGGCGCAACAAAGTTGGGAAGCGCTCTATCCTGGTTTGGGCGCACGCAACCTGATTTTTGGCGGACGGCCGCTTTGCACCGTGCTGCGCCCCATGTTTCACACCATCGACAGCTATCGCTACCTGACCGAACGTACGACCCTGACGCTGCGTGTCTTCCGCAAGCTGACGGACGCGCTGCTGGCCGATCCCAAGTTGCGCGCCCAGGTATTTCTCGACAGCGACGAGGAAGCGTTGGTCAGCTTGCCCACTGGCTACAAAACGAATATTCCCACCGCGCGGCTCGATAGCTTTTTTACGCGCCACACCGACGGTGGCTATACACTGAACTTTATTGAATTTAACGGCGAAAGTCCGGCGGGCATGGCCTATAATGATGTGATGGCCGAACTCTTTCTCGAATTGCCCCTGATGCAGCGCTTTCAAGCGCGCTATCCGGTGCAGTCCCTAGAGGTACGGCCCCACGCGCTAGATGCGTTGCTGCGGGTTTATTACCAATGGCGCGGCAATCACAACAAACTGCCGGATATGGCAATTGTCGATTTTCGCGGTGTGCCGACAACCACCGAATTTACCTTGTTTGTCGAGTACTTTGCCCGCCACGGCATTACCGCGACGGTTTGCGATCCCGACGAGATGGAGTTTCGCAATGGTCAGATGTTTGCCGCGGGTCGTCCGGTGGATTTTGTCTATAAACGAGTGCTGGGCAGTGAGTTGCTGCAAAAATATGGTTTGAATCATCCAATTATCGAGGCCGTACGCGCTGGTGCCATTTGTATGGCCAACCCATTTAACTGTAAATTGCTGCACAAAAAGGCCAGCTTTGCCGTTGTCTCGGATGAACGTAATGCCCACCTGTTCACGGCGGCAGAACTCGACGCCATCCAGCAACATATCCCCTGGACGCGGATTGTCGAAGAGCGCAAGACTGTTGGCCCAGATGGCACAACCCTGGATCTTGTACCTTGGATTAACGCCAACAAAGATCAGCTTGTGCTCAAGCCAAATGATGAATACGGTGGTAAGGGCGTGCTGATCGGGTGGGAAACGGAGCAATCTGTGTGGGAGCAGGCGCTGCAAACGGCGCTGCGCGAGCCGAGCATTGTCCAGGTGCGCGCCACGATTGCCTATGAAGATTTTCCACGTGTCGATGAGCAGGGAACGCTCGATATTAGCCAGCGTTTGGTCGATTGTGATCCCTTTCTGTTTCACGGCGATAGCGTGGGCGGCTGTTTGAACCGCCTGAGCACGGTCACGCTGCTCAATGTCACAGCGGGTGGTGGTTCGGTCGTGCCTGCGTTTTTACTGGCCGACTAGCCAGTCCGCCCGACCGCGCATACGCAGAAACTTGACCGGAGTCGATCACGATTTCGGTTTTTTATTTATAAAATTTTGATGAGCATATTTGACATTTCCGTAAGGAGGATTTATTGTTGAAACGGTTGTTTCACCGTCATCTAGGATATTTGTTGTAGGATGTGCTATGTCGTTTTCTTTGCGCCTTGGCTTTTTGTTTGTGCTCTCTCTGCTGATCTGTACTGCGTGTAGCCGCGCAACCCCTACCCCATTGCCAACCCCTACCATCTTGCCAACGGCTACACCTGTGTCCGCCACGGCTACGCCCCTTGTGCGCACCTTGCGCGCCCCCACGGCGGTTGTTCCGACCCCGGCATCGGGGTTGCTGGCCCCACGTACACCGGTCAGCACCTTGCCCGAATGGCAGCACTATCAGGATCGGTTGGCGATGGCGCGCCAACAACCAATCCCCGTGTTGCGCCTGGAAGCCGACATGAGCGACGAACAGGTGCTGGCCCAGGATTTGGCGCTTCAGGATGCACGCGTGCAGACTGATTTATATGTGGCGGCGGGCGGCGAAGCGCTGCGCAACGAAATTTTTGGCGTCTATCCAGTACGCGCTGGCGACATCATATCCACCACCGCAACCTGCCAGCCCACCGCCTGCTATCGAGTGGAGATGTATAACTTTGCCTATAACCTGACGACCATCGCCTTGGTGGATGTGCAGGCCCGGCAAGTGGTAGATGTAATCCGCAGTATGGAAATGCAGCCTGCTATTCCGCTGGCCTTGCGCGATCTGGCGGTGGCAATTGCGATCAATGCGCCCGCGGTCATTGAGGCGTTGGGGGGTAAACCAGCCGCCGAAGCGGCGTTGATGGCAAGTACCAAAACCACCCTCAGCCAGACACGCTGTGAGCGTTCGCGCCATCTGTGTGTGGCCCCCACCTTTATCAGTGGAGAACGCGCCCTGTGGGCGATTGTCGATCTGACGGCGGGTGCGCTGGTGGGGGTACGGTGGACCACGGTTGGCACGGTGCAGGGACCGGTCATCTCGGAAAAGCAACTGCAGGACGAGGTGGTGACCCAGCAATATTGCGATACCGTCAATTCGTTGGCGCGCGACGGCTGGCAATTGGACTATGTGATCACCAGTTCCGACGGCTTGCGTGTAATGAATGTGAATTTTGCCAGCCAGCCCCGTTTTGATAGTGTGGCCGTGGTCGACTGGCATGTGAGCTATTCCACGCGCGAGGACTTTGGCTATAGTGACGCGATTGGCTGCCCCACTTTTAGCCAGGCCGTTGTGGTCGCCTTTAACGGGCCGACCATCGAGCCGATTACAGAGAATGGCACATCGATTGGCTTTGCGTTGGTCCAAGAATTTCGCAGCGAGCTTTGGCCGCAACCGTGCAATTACTTTTATCAAAATCGCTATGAATTCTATAGCGATGGTCGCTTCCGTCCAGTGATGATCAATTTGGGGCGCGGCTGTGGCAACGATGGCTGGTATCGCCCCGTGTTGCGCATTGCCTTTAGTGGCAACCAGACGCTGGCGGCATGGACCGGCGCCGATTGGCAACCCTGGCAGACGGAACAGTGGCAAGCGCCCACCAATTTGGTCACCACCGATGGTGCCCAATTGCGTGTGACCGATGGCGCGGGCCAAGGTTTCTACCTGGTGCCAGGGCGTGGTCAATTTGGTGACGGCGGGCGTGGCGACAATGCGTACGTCTATGCCACGCTGCGTCACCCGGAGCGCAACGAAGGTGATCTGGATCTGATCACGATTGGCTCCTGTTGCGAGGTCCATCACGAGCAGGGGCCAGAGAAATTTATTGACGCACCGCCCGAAAAGATTGTCGATGCGCAAATTGTGCTCTGGTATGTGGCGCAGATGCAAAATGACGATCAACCGGGGCAACAATATTGTTGGGTAGAAACCGTGGTTGAAAATGGTCTCTATGTCCCCCAAACCTTTCCTTGCGCAGCCGGCCCCTTATTGAAGCCAGTGAATTAGTAGAAACGAAATCAGCCGCATGGCCAAACGTAAATCATCCAAAAAAGCCCAGCGCGAACCAGCTATTTCAGCGTCCTCGGTACCGCAAACCGCAAACCCATTTGCCATTTCCTGGCGTTGGCTGGCGAGTGGCCTTGTGGTCGCGCTTCTGCTGATCGGCGCTGTGCTCTTTCTGTTGCGCCAGCGCGAACCCACCGCACCGGTGGCACCGGTTGACATGGCCGAAGCTACGGCTCCCACTGTTGCACCCACCGTGGCGAGCGGTCACAGTCGACCCAACGACGCGCCCCCAGGTATTGTTGACTATTGCCGCCGTTCGCCAAAATTTCGCGATAGCGAAGGCTTTAGCACCCGTTCTGTGTTGAGCACAACCGAGCGCGGTGTCAAAGGCGCGATCATGATCGAAATTGACGCCAACGGTCAAGTCACGCGTAACTATCAACACCCCAGTTGGGATGACGCGGGTTTCTTGGGCCATATGGTACTCGATCGCGGTGGCAATCTCTACACCTTTCCCGCACCCTATGTGAGCCTAATCGACAATCCCCCGGAATTGCAAAATATTATCTATCACATCGACAGCGCGACGGCGGAAATGACGCGTTTCTATACGGTCACCGCACCGGCCCTCCCCACGCCCGAAAATCCCTTTGGCATCATGGGGTTGGTCTATGATTGTGATACCGAAAGTCTCTATGCTTCTTCGGTGGCTGGTTCCACCCGCGCAGCAACGTTGGGCCAAATTGTGCGAATTGATCTCGACAGTCGCGCAGTCCGTTTTCGGTATGAAGGGGTAGATGCGTTTGGTCTAGGCATCTATATTACGCCGTCCACCGACGCTATGGTAACGGGGAAACGGCTCTATTACGGTTTGGCGCGCGCCCCCGAAATTTACTCAATCGGCCTGGATGAAGCTGGTGATCTGCTGGATGATGTCCGTCTAGAAATTACTCTACCCGACCCAACCCTCAAGGCACGGCGCTTGATCTTCGCGCGTGATGGTAAATTAGAAATACGCAGCCGCGCCTTTGATTTTAATCTGATTGCCACCAGCGAGCGCGCCGAAACGGTCTACTACTATACTTTCGACCCAGCCACCCAACGCTGGCAACTGGTTCCCGCTTAACGACAATTAGCAATTAACAATTGTCGTAACGATTCACCCCTCCCGCGCCCTGCAGCGCGCTCCCCTGGTAAGGGTTTAGCTTTACCCACATCTATGGGTAGCAGGGAGGGTGAGCGTGCCGGGGGACGGCCCCAAAACAGAGCGGAGTGGCATCAAGCCGCGGGGCCGTCCCCGGCACGCCTTGCCTACGGCCAACTTGTGGGTAAAGTTTAGCCTGATAAGGGAGGGAACTGTGACGGCTCCTCCCTTATCAGGGGGAGGCTGAATAGTACGACAACGTTAAATTCGTGTTGAATTCATTCAACACCTGCAACGGCAAACGTGTTTAAACACGTTTTCTATATTAGGCTCTGAATTTATTCAGAGCAGCATGTGATGAAATTTAACGTTGCCGTAATAGTTACCAATTGTTAATTGACAATGAGAGAACCCCTATACCTTTTGCAAGGCGACCGTCACATTGCCTTCATCCAATTCAAAACTTGCTTGGGCCAGTACGCTGGGCACGCCATTTTGCACGAGTTCTACGGCCAGCGTCTCTTCGCGGACATAATCCCCATAGCGCGCAAGCAGATCCGTTACCAGCGGCGAATCGGAAACGTAGAGCGTGATGCGGTCGCTGATTTCCAGGCCCGTATCCTTGCGCAGTTGTTGAATCCGCCGCACCAATTCGCGGGCATGGCCTTCTTGCTCCAGCGCCGGTGTCAACTCGGTGGTGATCGCCACCAGATAGCCGCCATCTTGCGCCACGCTAAAACCACTGCGCGGCGTGCTGCGCACCTCGACATCTTCCGGCGCAATCGCATAGCTTACGCCGTCACCTTCTACGGTAACGGTCTCACCTGCTTGCAGTTTCCCCGCCAGATCAGCCTGATCGAGTTCACTCAACAGCTTGCGGATGACCGGATAGCCCTTGCCGTACTTCTGTCCCAACTGCTTGGGGAAGGGAAAGACCACAACGTCTACCAAATCCCCCGCCGCGTCGGCAAAGGTGAGCGCCTTGACATTGAGTTCATCCAGGATTAGCGTCGAGAGCCGTTCCAGGCTGGCGCGCTCTTCGCTGCTGCGCGTCCGCACGACAACCTGGGCCAACGGTTGGCGCACTTTGAGATTGGCATTCTGACGCGCCGCATGCCCCAAACTGGTTACCTTTTGCGCCAACTCCATATCGACGCTAAGCTGATCGTCGATGAGCGATTCATTAGCGGTTGGCCAGCGGCTAAGATGCACACTGCCCGCCGCCTTGGGATCCGCATTGGTCGCCAGGTTCATGTATAGCTCTTCGGCGATAAAGGGGGTGGCCGGTGCGATCAACTGGCTCACCTTGATCAGCACTTCATAGAGCGTGCTGAGGGCT
>Ga0105048_10006149_pt1 | contig 19348 bp, 19 predicted proteins | sample MAT05_FD_78382 | JGI IMG/M metagenome (GOLD analysis project Ga0105048, IMG submission 78382) | Freshwater microbial communities from Lake Fryxell liftoff mats and glacier meltwater in Antarctica - MAT-05 | ecosystem: Environmental > Aquatic > Freshwater > Ice > Liftoff microbial mat | place... | reverse complement strand
TCAAGTGTTTCATTTTTACAGCCATTATTTTCGATATTGTTTCGTTGATGCGTTGGCTTTCTTCCATCAGTCCGTCAGAAAACACCGCAACCACAAAGTGAGGGTTCTTTTTAAAAAATAAAAATTGGTTTTGAAATACTGTTACGAATTTTTCTTCAGGTGTTTGTTTAGCTGAAATTGCATTCGTATAGCGTTCATCCATACTCTTAGCAAGATATTCAAGTAAGGCAATTATTATTTCTTCCTTGCTTGGAAAGTGTCTGTAAATCGCACTTTCAGAAAACTTCATTTCTTTAGCAAGGTTCTTGGTTGTTAAACCACCTACACCCGATGCTGTAAGTATTCTACCTGCTGCTTCAATAATTTCTAACTGTCTATCAGATATTGTAGTTGTCATTTTTTGATTTCTATTAGTTTATAGATTTCATTTTTAAAAAAGCAACGCCTAACCAAATCACGGAAGCTGTCATAGCCATTGCGCCAATTAATACCAAAGCAGGAGGTAACCCAAAATATACTTCAGTCAAAATTCCAATTGGCATAAGAAGCCCAGTAAGTGCCAACCAAGAAATGGCTTTCACATTTTGGAGTTTGTCTCTGAAATGTAAAAGCAGATAACCTATCAGGATGTTTAAAAAAGCAAATAAGTTTCCGTGAACGTGAGCAAGCCTTGTTTCAAAATGCTTACCTATTGAATAAGAGTTTACCCATTCTTCTTTTCCCGGAGCAAAGTCACGTAGGTAAATTAATAGAAAACCGTAAGCCATAAAAAATCCCATTGTCAGGAAACCAATTGCGATGTTGTTTTTGCCGTTCATTTTGTCTGAATTTACAATGTTAGTGAATATTCACCCACAAAGATAATTGAATTATATTGAGTTTGGCAAGTTTTTCTTAAATTAGTTTCAAAATATGACGAAAATCATCTGGTGCGGTGGGTGTTGGTTGGGAGAATAATTTTTAAAAGATTCTTCATGGGATAGTCTGTCAAATATCCATTCCAGATCTATGAACAGTTTGAATTTTGCTTTTGAGCTCATGGGAAGGAGCTTTTGCAGCCTGTAGATCAGGCTAAGCAAAAAATTCTTTGGTTTTTTTCGTGAAAGTTTAATTCCTATATTATTTTTTTTTACAATAGTGGTCAGATTCTTCGACCGAATATTTTTTATCGAGATCGATGTTATTAAAACCTTTTTTGTTTCCCCAGGAAAATAGTTTTTCGAATAGGGGAAGGAGATTGTCTTTTTTTATTTGTTCTAAGAAATAAACCTCGTGTTCTTTTTCTTTAATGCCCATTTCGTACAAGATCTTATCGTGTTCTTTAATACCTAGAGAATTAAAAAATTGTTTCATTCGAAAATATTCGCACACGTTACCGCTTTCTAAACGACCGGCAAAATAAAATGGCATAAAACGACCAATAACAAAACAACTTGCCGAAATTATTTTGCCGATAACATGAAAACGGAATTCGTAATATTTAGAAATGGGAACATTGTACTGTTGCATGATCTCTAAAACCTCCCGGCGGTGATTCCACTCGTCGACCTCAATTTGTTTAACGGCTTTTTTAACTTCAGGATCTTTAACCGAGGCGGCATGACCAATATAGGCGAAGGCTGCAGCTTTTTCGGCAGAGTAGGCTTGTTTAAGCAGATCGACTAATTCGGGATGATCTAGTTTCATTATCGTGATCAAAGATAAAGATAATGAATTATGAAAACTAATCAGCGCCTTAGAGTTGTCTCGGAGGATTAGTCCGGCTTTGTTGCGTATAACGGCAGTCTGTCTAAAAACTCATTTCTACATCTCGTTAATTGCATATTTAGGGTTTTACAAAGATAGAGGTCTGAATATGTTTTACAAATCAAGTAGTTTTTAGACAGTCTGACGGTTTGCCGCTACAAGAAGTTGGCGATTTTTACCATCCCGATAGCAATCGGGGTTGATGCGGAGAACCAATGTTTGATTAACCACAAATGTGTCTGCGAAGCATTGAACCGCCAATTTTTTGTAGGTGCTGTGTGTGCCCTGAATGATAAATATAGTTCTTTTAATTACTGAAAGAAAGCCTGTGAGTGAAAATCTCTTATGCGCGAATTAACAATTCGAAGCATTAGTAAGTCGCAAGGGTGATAACAAATGCGTTGGCTTGGGCCTGGCGTTGATTCTCTTTTGATTTTGCGGAGGTTTGGCTGTCTTTCATTTTTCGTGTTGCTATTTTGATTGAATGTCGGTCTTTTTACAATGAGGCATAACTTTTTCCTTGTCGAAACAAAAACACGCTTATCCCTTCTAAAATGAAATTCTTGTCGAAAGTTTGAAAGATTTTTACAGCAAGAATCTCTATATAAGTCTTTACTATCATTTTGCCTTATATGCGTAATAAGCGAGCTATTCCATTTTTCAATCCAATTTTAAATCTTCGAAACTTTGCCCACACCAAATCCCCGCCAAAATCACTATTTTTGCCCTCGTTTTACTATGAAATTCGACATTGCAATTATTGGAAGTGGCCCAGGCGGCTATGTAGCGGCAATCCGCGCATCACAATTGGGCAAAAATGTTGCCATTATTGAAAAAGCTGAGTTGGGCGGTGTCTGTCTAAACTGGGGCTGCATTCCTACCAAAGCCTTGTTAAAAAGCGCCCAGGTATTTAACTATATTCAACATGCGGCAGATTACGGAATCTCTGTAGGAGAGGCAGTGGCGGACTTTGACGGCATGGTAAAACGCAGCCGTGGTGTTGCAGGCAACATGAGTAAGGGCATCGAATTTTTGATGAAGAAAAACAAAATTACCGTTATCAGAGGGAATGCGAAGTTGGCAGGCAAAGGAAAAATTGCTGTTACCAATGAAGGCAAAACTGAAACCGTAGAAGCGGAACATATTATTTTGGCAACGGGTGCCCGCAGCCGTGAATTGCCCAATATAAAAATGGATGGCAAATATGTAATTGGATACCGTGAAGCGATGGTATTGCCAAAACAACCGAAGGAAATGTTAATTATTGGCAGCGGTGCCATAGGTATGGAGTTTGGTTATTTCTACAATTCTATTGGCACCAAAGTAACCGTGATAGAATTTATGCCACGTATTTTTCCAGTGGAAGATGAAGATGTAAGCAAAACCATGGCGGTGTATATGAAAAAACAAGGCCTTTCCATACTTACAGATGCCTCTGTTGAAAAAGTGGAAGTTATAAACGACCGTTGCAAAGTGACCGTAAAAACCAAAACAGGTGAACAAATGTTTGAAGTTGATGTGGTACTAAGTGCCGCTGGCATTCAAACCAATTTGGAAAACTTAGGCTTGGAAGAAATGGGCATTAAAACGGATAAAGGAAAAGTAACGGTGGATGAGATGTACCGCACAAATTCACCCGGCGTTTATGCCATTGGAGATATTGTGCCGGGCCAAGCTTTGGCCCATGTAGCCAGCGCTGAAGGCATCATTTGCGTAGAAAGCATTTGCGGACTCAACCCACATGCTCTCAATTACGGAAACATCCCGGGTTGCACATACACCCATCCAGAAATTGCCAGTGTAGGACTTACAGAAACGCAAGCAAAAGAAAAAGGTTATGATATTAGAGTTGGCAAATTCCCATTTAGTGCAAGCGGCAAAGCCAGCGCTAGTGGTGCCAAAGACGGATTTGTAAAAGTAATTTTTGATAAAAAATACGGTGAATGGTTGGGTTGCCACATGATAGGCGAAGGCGTGACTGACATGGTTGCAGAAGCAGTTGTTGCGCGCAATCTTGAAACCACTGGCCATGAAATCATCAAAAGTGTGCACCCACACCCAACGATGAGTGAAGCCATTATGGAGGCAGTAGCATTGGCTTACGATGAGTGTATTCATTTATAAGAATTAACTTTGATTGCTCAACCGAGCCGCCTTGAGGTAAAGCCTCAGTTAACAGATGCGCATTTATACCATTCAAAAAGACCCTGCCGACCCATTTAGGGAAAATTGGTACATTCAACCTGAAATTTTTTCATATAAAGAAGAGGCTGCACAAGCTGCTTTGCAAAAAGCATGGGAAGGTTTTATGTGTATTCAGAAAATGCTCAACTGTAAAAAGCCCCATCCTAACGTTGAAGATGGCTGTGCAGTATAAGAGCCCTATGGAAATAACTTTAATGGCTATAAGTTTTTTTGAACATTCTACCACGCTTAATCTATTGACTTATAACTATATAAATATTTTTTGTTAATTTATAACACATTTTTTTGCAAATTTATTTGACAATTTCAAAAAGTAGTTGTTAATTTACCCACCGAAAGGCTGGCTATTTTTTTAACAAATGCAATTTGCAGTAGTAGATATCGAAACAACTGGAGGAACACCATCCAATTCCCGCATTACTGAAATTTGTGTGGTAATTACAGATGGCACAGACGTTTTACAGGAGTTTGAAAGCCTGTTAAACCCTGGTTTTCCTATTCCCAGGGGAATTACATCGCTTACTGGCATCGACGATGAAATGGTGGCATCTGCGCCAGTGTTTGCAGACATTGCGCAGGAATTATACCATTTGCTACATGACAAGGTTTTCGTGGCACATAATGTCAACTTTGATTATGGCTTCATTCAAAAAGAGTTTGAACGAATAGGCCAGCCTTTCTCTTTGCCCAAAATTTGTACGGTTCGCACCGCCCGAAAAGCTTTTCCTGGAAAACGAAGCTACGGATTGGGCAGCATTTGTTCTAGCTTGGGCATAGTGATTGAAGGCAGACACCGCGCAGGTGGGGATGCACGTGCAACAACCATCCTTTTTCAAAAGATAGTGTCTATTTTGGGGCAAGCAGATATAGAAAAAATAGCCGGAAAAAGTGGTAAAACCTTGGTACTTCCACCGGGACTTGAAAATACAGACATTGAAAAACTTCCATCCACGCCAGGGGTGTACTACTTCCTAAATAGATCTGGTAAAGCGCTTTATGTAGGGAAAGCAAAAAATATAAAAAAACGCGTATTGCAGCATTTTGACAAAAAAACAGGCAAAACGGCATTGCAATTGGAAAAAGTTGCATCCATAAATTTTGAAGAAGCAGGCAGTGAATTGATAGCTTTGCTTATTGAAGCAGAAGCCATTCAAAAACAATGGCCAGAATGGAACAAATCCGGCAAATCGCCTAGCAACCGCTATTCTATTGTTCACTACCCTACTGGCAATGGCGAATTGCGCCTACAAACCATTCGCAGGGCAAGAAATAGCCCCACAGGTATTGGCTTTGCTAGATTAAATGATGCACGCAATTCACTGGGAAAAATCATTCGGGATCACGCCATTTGCAATAGTTTGGCTTATTCAAATACCCTTTGTTTCGATGAATCTTGCTACTGTAAATCCGAGATTACCCTGCGGCTCAGTATCCATAACGACCGCATATTAAAAGCAATTTCTGCTTTTTCCATTCACGATGACGAATTTATTATCCTTTGTCCTGGTAAAACAACAAATGAAATTGGGGTTGTTTATATGGCCGATGGTGCAGTATTGGGTTGGGGTTTTGTTGACGAATTACCCACGCACCTAGATCCAGATATGTTGGTAAAAAAGATCAAAGACAATGGGGAAATGCGTGCAATTGCCAATACTTTCTTGCGCAGAATATCCGCAGGTAGCACCTTAGAATACAAAATATTGACGATTGAAAAGGAACAAGTAAATAAAATGACGGAGCCTCAGAAATCTTTTTCAACTATTTTGCTAAATGTTAAAAATAAAAATACCGATCACAAACAGATACCAAAAGAAAAAACAAAGTCATACATTGAAAAGTAAACCCTTCAAATAACCTAATATTTAAAATTATGTATCTTAAAGAAAATATGAAACTACTGCGCAAAAGGCGCAAACGCAGCCAAGAAGAGGTTGCCAAATCTCTCAGCATTACCCGTTCTGCATACAACAGCTATGAAAATGGAGTTGCCGAGCCTGGAATTGGGGTTCTGTTAAAATTGGTCGATTTTTTTCAACTCAATTTGGACAAATTGGTAAGAATAGATTTGTCAGTGATACCAGAAATGCAATTGTCTCAATTGGAAAAAGGATTTGACTTCGATTTGGCGGGAACGAGATTGCGCGTATTGGCAACTACTGTAAATTCTGCCAATGTAGAAAACATTGAAATGGTACCGGTAAAAGCCAAAGCGGGTTACACCGCAGGTTATGCCGATCCAGATTTCATTAAAGTACTGCCTGCATTTAACCTTCCCTTTTTGTCTCCGAATAAAAAATACCGAACGTTTCCAATTTCAGGAGATAGTATGCCTCCTGTCTGTGATGGGGCATTTGTAACAGGAGAATATCTCCAAAACTGGGCGATGATTAGAAATGGACAACCCTACATCGTAGTAACTTTAGATGAAGGCATTGTCTTTAAAGTAGTGTACAATAGAATTGAAGAAGATGGAACCCTATTATTATGTAGCACAAACCCACTTTATCAGCCCTATACTGTTAAAGTAAATGAAGTGTTGGAGGTATGGAAGTTTGTAAATTACATCAATGCCAAGTTTGAAGAACCCACCCAAACCAGTGCAGATGAGGTGGGTCCAGCATTGCGCGTTTTGCAAAGGGAGATAGGATTTATCAAAGAAAAAGTAAATTCAATTGAAGACAAATTATGATACATGTACTTTTGGAGCCCAAAGAAAAATACCAAACCCTGCAAAATCAGCGAGATTTGACCTTGGAAATTGGAATTAAACAGTTAAATACGAAGATAGAAACGCTAAAAAAGACAGAACCCCTATCTGTAAAAGAAATTTTATTTAAAATGGGACTGTTAGACATTTGCAAAGAATAAAACTTTTATTTGGAAGTGTTTGGTGTTCTAAAACTTAGAGAATCCTTTCTTACCTTTGCATCGAATGTCACAGTCTTCTACAACGGAATATAGCAAAGACCAATACCTAAAATGGTACCACACTATCCTATTGGTGCGCAGATTTGAAGAAAAAAGCGCACAACTATATGGCCAACAAAAAATTCGTGGTTTTTGCCACTTATACATTGGGCAAGAAGCTATCATTGCGGGTATGATTACAGCCATAACACCAGAAGATAGCGTTATTACAGCATACCGCGACCATGGACATGCCTTGGCATTAGGGGTAAGTGCAAACCAAGTAATGGCGGAACTTTATGGCAAAGAAACAGGTTGCAGCGGCGGCAAGGGCGGCAGCATGCATATGTTTAGCAAAGAGCACAACTTTTATGGTGGACATGGAATTGTAGGCGCACAAATTCCATTGGGTGCTGGCATTGCATTGGCAGAGCAGTACAAAGGAACCGATAATCTTTGTGTTTGTTTTTTTGGAGATGGTGCAGCCCGACAAGGTGCCTTACATGAAACGTTCAACATGGCCATGCTATGGAAATTACCAGTAATATTTGTTTGTGAAAACAATGAATATGCGATGGGTACAAGCGTTGAAAGAACCACCAACGTCCTGGATATTTACAAAATTGGTAGTGCCTATGAAATGCCAAGTTTTCAAGTAGACGGTATGAAATGTGAGACAGTGCACAGTGCATTTGCAGAAGCCACTGAAAGGGCCAGAAAAGGCGATGGCCCTACATTTTTAGAAATAAAAACATACCGCTACAGAGGGCATAGCATGAGTGACCCTGCAACTTACAGAAGTAAAGAAGAGGTGATTACATACAAACTTCAAGATCCTTTGGAAACAACAAAAGCAACGATATTGGAGAAAGGTTTTGCTACGGAAGAGGAACTTGAGAATATGGAAGAAACTATACTGGCAGAAGTGAATGCCAGTGTAGATTTTGCTGAAAATTCACCCTATCCAGATGCTTCAAAACTGTACAAAGATGTCTATGTTGAAAACGACTATCCATATATTATGGACTAATTCATTTGCAGAACGCTTTTTTTTAGTTAATTTCGCGCCTCCTTTTTTAGAAAATGTCGACTGAGAATATTTTTAACCGTATTTCATCTGAGGTTGGTAATTATTACACCAACAACAAAAAAAACACCAACATCATTGGCGGAACCCTATTATTATTAGGTGGTTTAATAGCGTTTTGGACCCTATATTGGCATCCAAAAAGAGAAAATGACGCTGCTTTAAAGCTTGCCAAATTGCACCATTACTTTGATTCTGACAGTTTTAATATCGTTGTAAACGGAATAAAAGGCAAAAAAATAGCAACTGCACCTAATATTGCAGACAGTTATGGATTTACCAAAAAAGGAAAAGAAGCCGCTTTGATGGCGGGTTTGAGTTTTATGCACACTGGCAAATTCGAAAAGGCTATAAAATATTTGGATAAGTCGGATGCGAATGATTTGCTATTGGCACCTGCTATCATTTCTGCGAAAGCAGCATGTTATGCCGAATTAGGTAAACCAGATAAAGCAGCAAAACAATATGAAAAAGCTGCTGAATTGGGCAATAATGATTATACATCACAATTTTTAAAGAAAGCCGGCATTCAATATGAATTGGCCAAAGATTATAAATCTGCAATCCGATGCTGGGAAAAACTTCGTCAAAGTTTTGGAAAATCTCCTGAAGCTTCAGACATTGAAAAATATATCTACAGGGCCAAAGGTTTGCTTGGCGAGTTGAACAACTAGATTTTTTGTGGCTACATCTGGGTTTTCATTATCCTCTCTTCCCTATCCTTTACAAATTACCAACTTAAAGATAGGAATCGCAATTGCCGAATGGAACAACCATATCACTTTTCCACTGCGTGATTCTGCCATAGATATGCTTAAAAATTTTGGTATAGATTCGAACCAGACCGCCATTTTACAAGTACCTGGTGCCTTTGAATTGCCATATGGAGCCCAATTGCTTTTTGAAGCAGGATGTGATGCGGTAATTTGCTTGGGTTGCGTAATAAAAGGAGATACGCCTCATTTTGAATATGTTTGCCAAGGCGCAACAGAAGGGATTATGAGGGTTGGGCTTGACTACGAAAAACCTTGTATATTTGGAGTACTCACAACATTAACGGAGAAACAGGCTCTGAGTCGAGCCGGAGGAGCACTAGGCAACAAAGGTGCTGAAGCTGCTGTAACCGCATTGTCAATGATTTCAGGCAAGCAATATTTAAATTCAATAAACTAAAACAACATTAATATTTTTTTATGGAAGAAACCCATTCGGAAAATGCCAAAGAGCTAAAGAATAGTGCAACCGAAACCTACATTGATACACTTACTGAAGTTGATAAATTAATAGAAAGTTCAGAAGAGGAACAGGTGGACATTTCGGATTATTCTATTTTATCCAAACCGGATATATTAGCCAAGGCGCAAGAAATGTTGCATGCTGCTGATATTAAAAAAGCGAATGAAACATTGCAAAAATTGAGATTTGCGCTGGAAACCATTGAATCTGAAGAAAGACCTGCATTGATTAAAGCATGGGCAGATGCAGGGAATGATCCTAGAGAATTTAAACCTACACCCGATGCAACACATCTTTCGTTGAATAAGATTTTTCAGAAATTTAAAGAGAAACGCGACGAAGAAAGAAGACGTACTGAAGAGGAAAAACTAAAAAACTTAAAGCAAAAAGAACTGGTGCTGGAAAAAATGAAGGCGCTTGTAGAAAGTGAAGAAACGGCAACCAGTTTAAAGACCATGCGTGAGTTGATGCGCGAATGGAGAGAAATTAGACATGTTCCCAAAGAATTTCAGAATACCCTTTTTGAAAGATACCGTTTCTATTTGGAAAAATTTTATGATAACCTTTCAATTTACAACGAATTGAAGGAGATGGACAAAGGCAAAAACCTTGAACAAAAGATTGAACTAATAAAAAAAGTAGAAGCGCTTAGGTCTGAGACTAACATTCGGAAAGCCCTTATAACATTGCACAAATACCATGAAGATTGGAGAAATACAGGGCCCGTGCAAAAAGAAATATCCGATGAAATTTGGAATCGATTTAAGTCTGCTGGAGACAGCGTTGTGGCAGACAAGAAATTGCTTCAAGAAAAATTGGATGAAATTAAAAGAGACAATTTAAAATTAAAAGAATTGTTGGTTGCCAAAGCGGAAACTGCGGTAGCTGCCTTGCCTCAAAAATTAAAGGATTGGGGCAATGTAGCCAAAGAGTTGGACGGCTACATGGACGATTGGAAGCAAATTGGGGCTGTGCCGGCAGAAAACAACTTGGAAATCTGGGGTAAATTTAAAGGTGCACGCAATTTATTTTTTAATGCTAGAAAAGAATTTTACAAAGATATAAATTCTACCAAAGATGAGAATCTTGCAAAAAAAATGGCATTGTGTGAACAGGCCGAAAAATTAAAAGAAGGAGAAGACTTTAATAAAACCAGCGATGCGTTTAACGCATTGCAAGAGGAATGGAAAAAAGTTGGCCCTGTTCCAGAAAGCAAAAACGATCAAATTTGGAAAAGGTTTAGAAGTGCATTTGACCACTTTTACAATCGCAAAAATGCATTCTATGAACAAAGGCGCAACCAGGAATCTGAAGCTACTAAAATTAAAGAAGCAATTGTAATTGAATTGGAAGGCCTTAAGGAAATAGAGGATGGCACCCAAGTTTTTGCTTTGTTAAAAGATGCTCAATCAAGATGGGTAAAGGCTGGATTTGTGAGTGGAAAAGTCTACCACAATTTGCAAAAGCGATACCAAGATGCTTCGGATTTTCTTTTCAAAAAATTCAAACGCAGCAGCGATGAAATGAAGGAAAGCGTAATGAAAGAACATTACGACACTTTAGCAGGCGCGCCAGATGGAAAACTAAAAATTCAATTTGAAGAACGAAAACTTAGAGAAAGAATACAAAAACTAAGTGACGAAAAAGGCACCATCGAAAATAATTTAAGCTTTTTTGCGATGGCCAAAAATGCAGATGCTATTCGAAAGCAATTTGACGCAAACATTCAAAAATTGCAAGCCCAAATTGAACGGTTGGAAAAAGAGTTAAAAGTAATTCGTTCCTTTAAGAACAATGCTTAGTCGCCTTTATCGTTTTATTGACTTCTTCGCTTACTTGTTTACTGCCAAAACCAAACATGGCATACACAGTCCTTTTATTTATGCGTTCAATCAAAATATTATTCAAGCCCAAGATAAACATACAGCATTTGATTTGATTGAAAATGTACGACGCAAAATGATACATTCCAAAACTAAATTTGATTTTGTAGATTTGGGTGGAGGTAAAAAATCGGGCAACAGACAGCTAAGCGAATTTGTTTCTAACACAGCAAGGGAAGCCAAATATTGTAAATTTCTTTATCGATTGGTGTCTCAGTTGCAACCTGAGTATTCCATTGAACTTGGCACAGCCTCTGGGATAACCGCTTTGTATCAAGCTTGTGCACTTCATCCCGATAGGCCTTTGCATACCATAGAAGGAAGCCCCAAATTGTCTGAAATAGCTGCTTTTAATGCAGTAAAATGTGGCATTTTCGATAATATTAAATTTTACACTGGCGATTTTAATTCGGAGTTGCCCCAATTGTTACAAACAATGCCTAGAATAGATTATGCATATATAGATGGCAACCATCGGTATGAACCCACAATGTCGTATTTCGATATGCTTGCTGCCAAAGCGCATCCTGGAACCATTTTGGTTTTTGACGATATCAATTGGAGTGAAGAAATGAAGCATGCATGGTCTGCCATCAAAAATGATTCACGCATTTCTGTTACTGTAGATATATTTGCTTTTGGAATTGCCTTTTTCAGAACCGGTCAAAAAAAAGAACATTTTACCATACGCTATTGAACCAATTTCTTGAACATACGATTCGCGTAAGATATGCCGAATGTGACCGGATGGGTTTCGTTCATCATTCCGTATTTCCCATTTATTTTGAAGAAGCGAGAACGGAGATTTTAAGAAAATTTGGAATATCTTATCACGACTTAGAAAACGAAGGATATATTATGCCTGTTAGAAATATGAATTTCACGTTTTTTAAAGCTGGTAAATACGATGATCTTTTGACAATTAAAATAAAACTAACAGAACTTCCCAAACTCCGTTGGAATTTTTCCTATGAAACCCACAATCAAAATGCTGAATTATTGAATATAGCCAGTACGGAAATGTTTTTTGTGCGCAAAGAAAATTTACGACCCTGTGTTTTACCAGTTAAATATATGGGCCTAATTGAAAATATTTTTAACAATGAACCGCGGATATAAAACATACCGTGGTAAAACCGATACCCTTAAGATATTAGAAACTGTTGTAAAACAGGAGGATGGCAGGTTTGTGAAATATTTGAAAACCCATACCCTACCTGGCTTTGAAAAGCGGAGTTTGTTTGATGTAGGTAAATATTTTTTACGTAGTTTATTTAAAGAAAATTTAAATTTAAGAGCTTCTAGCTTAAGTTTTAACTTTTTTCTTTCCTTATTTCCAATATTAATTTTCTTACTTGCTTTAATTGCGCAGTTGCCTGTTATAGGCATGAAAACTAGGCTAATAAATGAAATTGCCTTGCTTTTCCCAAAATCTACCTCCAAAGCCCTAACGGAAACCATTTATGATTTATTGAAACATCCTAGTTCTGGTCTGCTTTCTTTCGGCATTGTTCTGGCCTTGTATTTTGCCAGTAATGCTTACCATACAATGATCAATACTTTCAATAGACGATTGCCAATAAGGGTTCGCAGAACTTGGATTCAAAATAGAATTAGGGCTATTTTTTTAACCCTACTCATTATTGTCTTAGCCATTGTAACTTTGTATATTCTTACCCAATTTTATAAAGCGAACGGCTATATTTTTAAACACAATTGGGATACAAAAGCGTTTTTTAAATTTATTATAAAAACATTCGAATACTTGATTGTAATTGTTTTTGTTTTCGTCGCTATCAGTTGTATGTACTATTTCGGTCCTTCCAAAAAAGATAAATGGCATTTTTTTTCAGCGGGGAGTATTTTTGCAGGCACTCTTTCTATCATTAGCACATTTGCATTTTCGCTTTATGTAGACAATTTTAACAGTTACAACAATGTATATGGTTCTATAGGAGCCATTATTGCCCTTATGGTGCTCATATATATCAATACTTTGGTGGTGATTGTGGGATTTGAATTAAATACCAGTATAGACAAGGCACATATACTATTTGAAGAAAGGGAAAATGCCCAAAACTTGGCAATAAGTGCCAATAAAAAAGAGAATTAAAACATCTATCTGTCAGACAAGGATAGATAAACCCGCATGCCAATTGAATTCGCATTGAAACGCAATGGGGCTTTGTCTCCAGCGTGCGAGAGTGGGTTTATTTTTTCATTTACAGCAGCAGCATCTCCGCGGGCCATACCCAAAATACTAAAATTTACATAAGGTTCAAATGTAAACCCTGGGTCCAATATCATTACGCGGCTGATTAGCCCTAAAGTGAGCATGGTGTTTTTTACAGGATACGCCCAAAATGCATTTGTAATCGTTTGGGGTTTATCCGTTCTTGTTTTTACTTGCAGTTGGCCTATTCCAACATTCAGACCAAAGCCGTATGTCAATTTTTCTGAATTCAGAAAAAAATGACCGTAACAAAATTCAATAGCATTGAATGAGGTTTTTACATCGCGCTGCATTTCCGGTCCCATGGGTTCAAGGGTGCCTTTGGCTGATATCATGGATGAAGATGTTGAATATCCTATGTCCATAAAACGGTCCTTTTTTAGAATACCAACACGCAAAGAAAGACCACTTAAAAAATTTACGTTCTTCATTTCCTTATTTAAGGAACCTTGACGAGTGCTGTTGAATCTATCCAATACATAATTTAAATTCTTTGTACCTAAAGGTATAGAAAAATTGTAGCCAAGCCCACCCCAAAACTGGGCTGAAGAATGCTTACTGGCCGTTAAAATGCACAAAATGATGCAAAAACGAAGGGTTTGGGTTAATGTCTTCATGGGTAAGGAAGGACTACAATATTAGCTATTTTTTTACATTTAACAAAAACGAATGCATATTTTAAACCCAAATTCCGCATTCCCATAACCGCATTTTCTAAGCCAATGCCATTTTTGTTAAATACAATCTCTATTTCAGATAAAAGTTTTTGATAGGAACGGGCAAACGCTTCTGTGGTTTTAAAACTTCCGCCATGCGGATCTAAATCTCAAAATTTGCGATTGTGAAAAACAGCAATAACGCCATTGAGATCCAATGTTAAATTAGAACCATGGTAAGCAAATCTAGCTGGACAATTGCTATTTGGCGAAATTCTTTTGCCATGGTAGAGTTCATCAAAACGATAATAAGGAAGGTTCATTTTGGCCTGTAAATTTGGATATCCCAACAACACTTCTTCTGACAATGACATAATATTATTTTGAAGCAACCGATACAACAAACCTAAGGTATGATGGTGCTGAAAATCTAATCTATGACGCCCTTCATCTTCGGCACCCATTGAATGATCTGGCAATTCAATACGCATGAAAACATCATGCATTAGCGTTAAAGAAAACCCATCTAATTCTTCCACCAAATGATTGGCAATTCCTAATGGCAACTCGCTTGGATAATTGGGAATAAGCAATTCTGGCTATACTGCAGAATATGCGCTGTTGATGTGCTCTTCTTCAATTTTAATTGCAAAACAACATTAAGAGTTACTCCAATCTTTTTTATAGAATTCCGCTGTAATTTTTAATGCCTTTGAAAGTGGGGTAATTGAATAATCCAGATCTGAAACTGCTTTTTGAACATCAACCTCCCAATTTAATTTTACTTTGGCAGTCCAATCTGGTGTTAAGAGGGGTTCCTTGCCGAACAGCGTGCGAAACATTTGCAGATAGGTTAAAAGTTTAATTATTGGGATAGGAATATGAATCATTACCCTTCGAATTCCAGCCGCCTTAGCCAACTCATGAAAAAATGCATCGTAAGTAAGATTGTGTCCGCCTAAAATATAAATTTCACCATTGACCCCTTTTTCCATCGCCAAAATATGTCCATTTACAACATCGTCGATAAATACATAATTGCCTATTTGTTTGCCATTGCCTGGAATAATTCTCCAGCCTTTATTAATAAATTTTTGGATTAATAAGAACAATGAATCCGGTTTGCGAAAATAAACAGGTCCAAAAACCCTGGTTGGGCTCACAACCACTGCATTTAAGCCATTTTTAGAATATTTAATGGTGAGTTGTTCTGCCGCCATTTTGGTACTCTCGTATAAATTAAACAATGAAATAGATCGGGTAGTTTCTTCATTTACAATGCCATTTATTGAAGGTCCGAATGTTCCTGCTGAAGAACAAAATACAACTTTAGAGACCTTTGATTCAATGGCCATGTTTAACACATTTTGAGTGCCTATAAAATTCACTTGCTCAAACCTGTCTGGATCTTTATCCCAAACTTTTGCCAATGCGGCCAGGTGGTAAACTCCATCGCTATTTTGCATAGGCTTCCGCATCGATTCAAAATCCGTTACATCCCCTGCATGCAATGAAACACCTTTGAAATTTAGAAAAGTTGCACTATTTAAGTCACGAACCAAAACATGCACTTCATGCCCCAATTCTGACAATTTCTTCACAAGGCCAAAACCTATACTACCAGTGCCACCTGTTACAAAATATTTCATCAAGTTTAATTCATTTTTAAATCAAATTGAAGGTCTTTGCTAAAGTAAACCGCCAGAAAAGTACCAGAAATTGAGAAAACATAATGGGTAATGAATGCCACCCAAAAGCTACCCGTAAGGAAGGAGACCATACAGAATAAAAATCCGAAAAAGATTGACCCCAGGGCTTCATATTTGCCCTGATATACGTGTGACAAAGCATAAATGAGTATATTTACGAAAAATGCCGGAATGATTCCCCAATGCATAATCATGGGGAAAAACAGAAATCCACGAAAAAAAAATTCATAGCCCAAAAGATAGAGGCCCCACCCTAGACAAACTGTAAATATGGTTTTATAATTCCAAACCTTAACCTTTAATTGTGGATGTTTTAATTGAGCCTCGGGTTGCCTAGAAACAAATAAATTTAACGAAATAAAAAGTAAGGATAATGCACTTGCCAGAATTATGGGCGAAAAGTTTGGATTTTGTTGACCCCGAAATTCGTTTAAACGATGACCCCAATACAACGCCAAACACAAGGGAATAGCCGCGAGAATAACCGCGCCCAGCAATTTGGTGAACATGAAATCTGCCATTTTGATGTTGTAATCTGACCAAGTGTGGGCATTTTTTTTAAAAACTCGTACATTTCGAAGAAAATGAAAAATTAAAAAAAATAGCAATGCGATTATTAAAAGTGTGTAAAATCCATCCACGTTTAAATTTACTTGCTGCGCCAAATTCGAAAACATCGCAACAAAAATAAAGGGTTGATCCATTGCATCTTAAAATAAAAATAAAAATCTTTTCACATCCTTTGTTGATTAATTTAATATTTGTCCCTTAAACTTTGTTTTTATTTTCTTTAACATTGTGGGATTCTTACCTGGTACAGTGTTATTTTGCAGTACCTAAAATTCAACCATTTTGAAATCAGTTAAACCTTGGCTACTTGTTACAGGAATAATCGGTCTGCTCCTTTTGGTCCGACATTGTTTTTTTTCGGGCGAACAGCATTTATCGCCATCCAAACCTACAACTGCTATATCTGCAAATGTTTCTGTTTATGTTGCAGAATTAGAGAATTTGGGCGATAAAATTTTCACTTCCGGTACCCTTATAAGCAACGAAAGTGTGAATATGCAACCAGAAATACAGGGCAAAGTCACGGGTATTTATTTCCAGGAAGGTCAATTCATCTCAAATGGATCCTTGCTGGTGAAATTAAATGATGCAGAACTTCAGGCAAACCTGCATAAAACCACCGCGCAATTTAAACTTGCATCTGAAAAAACAGCACGTTTTAGAAAATTGCTGGAAATTAGTGGGCTCAGCAAAGAAGATTATGACAATGCCTTAAATGTTGAAGAAAGTCTAGAAGCTGACATTGAGATTATTAAGGCTAAAATAGCCCAAACTGAAATTCGTGCCCCGTTTTCAGGTATTTGCGGGTTAAAAAATATTTCTGTTGGGAGTGTTGTATCGCCTTCAATCGTAATTGCAACCATAGAGCAATCAGATCCCATGAAAATTGACTTAAGTTTACCCGAAAAATATTCGGAACTCTTGAATGCGGGAAGTGTTTTTTCTTTCAGTGTAGAAGGGATAGATGAAACATTCATGGCAAAAATTTATGCAAAAGACCCAAAAATTGATATTGAAACCAGAAGTGTTCGGTTGCGGGCGATTTGCCCAAATCCTGGTAAAATTCTCAAATCTGGTTCTTTTGCCAAAATCGTACTTCAGTTGCACAGAAAAACAAATGCAATTTTAATTCCAACGCAGGCTCTAATACCCGATTTGAATGCTATAAAAATTTACCTTGTGAAAAATGGAAATGCATTTCCGCAATTGGTTAAAACTGGACTACGCACTCAAGACCGAATTGAAATTACAGAAGGCCTCAAAGCAGGGGATTCAATTATTGTATCGGGGATAATGCAAGTGAAACCCGGAATGAAACTCAACATTGTAAAATAGGATAGAGAATAAACATTTAGCATGAATTTACCCTCTCTGAGTATTAATCGTCCTGTACTTGCCATTGTTATGTCGGTGGTCATTGTTTTATTTGGTGCTATTGGTTTTAAGTATCTGGGGGTCAGGGAATTTCCAAGTATAGATCCCCCTGTCATTACGGTGCGAACGGTTTATCCGGGCGCAAATGCAGATGTTGTCGAAAGTCAAATTACAGAACCACTCGAAAAATCGATTAATGGAATTGCTGGAATCCGAACTATTTCATCTGCAAGCAACCAAGGCAGCAGCAGCATTACGGTTGAATTCAATCTCGATGAAAATTTGGAGGCCGCCGCTAATGATGTACGCGACAAAGTGAGCCAAGCTTTAAGATCTTTACCTAAAGATATTGATGGAGCCCCTACCGTAACCAAAGCAGACGCCAACAGCGATGCAATTATTGCAATGACGCTAAAAAGCAGTGCAAGAAACATTCTCGAAATCAGCGCATTTGCGGAAAATGTAATCGCAGAAAGGGTGCAAACTATACCTGGAGTAAGTTCAATTCAAATTTGGGGGCAAAAGAGATATGCGATGCGATTGTGGTTGGATGCCGATAAAATGGCCTCGCTTGGCATCACTATTTCAGATGTGCGTGTTGCATTGGATCGTGAAAATGTAGAACTTCCTGCGGGCAAGGTTAGCGGCGACAATACTGAACTTACGGTAAAAACCTTAGGAAAATTAATCACAGAAGAAAACTTCAAACAACTCATTATCAAAAATAGTAGAGGCAGAAATATTATTTTTAGCGATATCGGAGAAGCCAAATTGGGTCCAGAAAACGAAGAAACCATCCTTAAAGAAAGTGGCACACCCATGATTGGCCTGGGAATAGTACCCCAGCCTGGTGCAAATTACATAGATATTGCCAAAGAATTTTATAAACGGATGGATCAATTAAAAAAAGACCTTCCTTCCGATTTTCAGCTAAACATTGCTTTGGACAAAACACTTTTTGTTAGCAAATCTATCAAAGAAGTTGGAGAAACATTGCTCATCGCAATCATATTGGTAATTCTGATTATTTTTCTATTTTTTCGCGACTGGATTATTGCTTTCCGTCCCTTGATCGATATTCCAGTTTCATTGATTGGGGCATTTTTTATAATGTATATGTTTGGCTATTCCATCAATGTTTTAACGCTTTTGGCCATAGTATTGGCAACTGGTCTGGTGGTAGATGATGGAATTGTAGTCACTGAAAATATTTATAAAAAAGTGGAAGAAGGCATGGATCCTGTGAAAGCGGCACATGAAGGATCTAAGGAAATCTTTTTTGCCGTAATCGCAACTTCACTAACCTTAGCTATAGTGTTTCTGCCTATCATGTTTTTGCAAGGTTTTGTCGGTCGGCTTTTTCGTGAATTTGGTGTAGTTTTGGCCGGTGCAGTGCTTATTTCTGCATTTGTATCTCTGAGCTTAACGCCAATGCTTAATGCTAGACTTATACGCAAAGTGCAAAAGAAAAGTAGGTTTTACATAGCAACAGAACCCTTTTTTGTGAGCATGACACAATGGTATCGCAATAAATTGGAGTCTTTCATTCGAAACAGAAAATTGTCTTTTTACATTCTGGGTGCATGTTTTGTCATTGTATTTTTTCTGGGCAAACTATTGCCATCAGAATTGGCCCCTCTCGACGATCGCAATTGGTTCAGAATAAGTGTAACGGCACCCGAAGGGGCATCTTATGAGTATACTGACCGATTTATGGATAAAATTTCGCAATTCGTCAC
>Ga0105048_10006143_pt1 | contig 19356 bp, 14 predicted proteins | sample MAT05_FD_78382 | JGI IMG/M metagenome (GOLD analysis project Ga0105048, IMG submission 78382) | Freshwater microbial communities from Lake Fryxell liftoff mats and glacier meltwater in Antarctica - MAT-05 | ecosystem: Environmental > Aquatic > Freshwater > Ice > Liftoff microbial mat | place... | reverse complement strand
GTAATCGCTTCAACGGAGTCCACGAGAGAAGTTCGCGTGTTTTGGAATTTCTTCGTCATCTGTAAGCTATCTTCATCGGGCGTTTCAATACCGAGAAATACGGCATCAAAATAGCAATCGACCATCAAATCCATTAATTCTTGATCGGCAGCTAAATCGATTGAAGCTTCGGTATTAAAACGGAAAGGATACTCATGTTTTTGTTGCCAAGTCTTTAGCTCTAGTAACAACAATCTTACGTTGCGCTTATTGCCAATGAAGTTGTCATCGACCATAAATACGCCGCGCCGCCAGCCTAGTTCATACAAATAATCAAGCTCGGCAAGTAACTGAGCAGGAGCTTTAGTGCGCGGTTTGCGTCCATACAGCACGATAATGTCACAAAATTCGCATTGGAAGGGGCATCCCCGCGAGAACTGTACCGACATCGAGTCATAGGCCTCAAATTCTAAAAGATCGAAACGAGGTACAGGTGTGATCGTCACATCGGGCTTTTCAGTCGTGCGGAAAATGCCACTTTGTTCACCTTTAGCGATCGCCTCAACAAACATCGGTAAAGTAATTTCGCCCTCATCCAAAATCAGATAATCAACACCTGCACTTTGGGGGACTTCAGGCATGGAGGTGGGATAGGGGCCGCCGCAAGCAACTTTTTTGTTACGACATTTTGCTTCTTTAATTAAAGACAATAAGTCATCTTTTTGGACAATCATCGCTGACAAAATCACCAAATCCGCCCATTGCCACTCTGCCTCTGTAATCGCGCGAACATTGCGATCGACTAGTTTAAAGTTCCATTCTTGAGGCAAGATCGCCGCAACAGTAATCAAGCCTAAAGGCGGTAGTAACACTTTACGATTTACTAGCTCTAGGATTTTTTCATAAGACCAAAATGTTTTTGGAAACAGTGGGTAAACTAGTAGAACATTCATGCTTTTTAGGGTTTAAATGAGCGGATACAAAAATATTTGCGGCGCTTTGCGCCGCAAATATTTTAATTAAACAGCAGGGAAACCTGTACGAATATCTTCGATGATGCCATCGCGCAAGATGATTTCTACACGCATCTGGGCAATCAAGTTATCGCCTTTGCCAGCAGGGAAGTAGCTATCAAGCTGTCCTTGAGAAACTTCTTGCTCTAGTTCAAGATTTTGAACTTGGGTTAGTTGAGTCAACAATTGATTCTTTTGTTCTAATAATTCTGCCTTGACCCGATTCATCTCTGCGCGAATACCTTCGATCGCGTTGGAGACTTCAGCCGAAAATGGTTTGATGCTTTGGCGTTCAATTTCATTGATTTGACGGGAGCCTTGGGCATCTACTTGCTGGACTTGAGCATCGAGTTGAGCAATTTGTTGTTGCAGTTGTTGCTGCATTTCCTCTTTCCAGCGTTGCGTCACAATTACTTGGATATTGGCGGTACGACGCAATAAAAGCTGATTAGAAAAATCCATCGAATTCACACTTATCTCCAGTTTTGTATAGTTTAAGCTTAGGTTTTAAGTCTAAGTTTTTAAGCCTAGGTTGTAGGACTAATGTTTAATTTATAAACATTTTGACAATAATATCTTGATAACGCTCAAATACTATGTTGCGCCGAATCTTGAATGTTTGGGTTAAGAACCCATTATCGATTGTAAATGGCTCAGGCAAGAACTCGAAAACGCCAATGCGATCGTTAATGCTATATCCTGGGCGATTTTGGACTTCGCGATTGATTTCTTCACGATAGAGATTACGGATTTTCGGATTATTTAACTCAGGCAAAATGCTTGCCAAGTTAGAGTCGGTAGGAATCAAACCTGCAGCTTCGAGAGCCGATAAATTAGGAACAATTAAAACCCCCAATTGTTTTTGGTCTTGCCCTACCAGCACTACCTGATCGATATAGGCGCTACGAATGCAAGTATCTTCAATGGGCTGTGGTTCAATGTTTTCGCCATTGGTTAAGACGATTGTATCCTTAGCACGACCTGTGATTACCAAATCATCCCATTTGCTGACCATACCCAAATCGCCTGTGTCAAACCAGCCTTGCGGATCAATCGCCTTAGCAGTTGCTTCTGGATTTTTGTAATAGCCCTGCATTACTTGTTGACCGCGAATTAGCACTAAGCCTTGTTTGCCAATTGGCATATCAACTCTGGTGTCAGGATTAACAATGCGCGTTTCGGTATCAAGTACGGGCTGTCCATCGCCACCACGAATATTGCGATCGGGACGACGCACATGGGTAATCGGTGAGGTTTCAGTTAAACCATAGCCGCCCAAAATTTCAATGCCGACAATTTCATAAAAATCTTCGAGATGTTCAGCGATCGAGCCGCCACCACTGACAATGTACTTAAATTTGCCGCCAGTTGCTTCCCGTACTTTTTGATAAACCAATTTATGACCAAGTTGGTGAATTCCCCATAGTCCTAAAACTACCAACATGGCTCGGAATTTGTCGCCTAGAGAAGGAGAAAGATTTTCAACATTTAAACCCTGAACGACTCGTTTAGCAGTTATGTATTTTTGGCTAGTTTTCAAAAAGAAATTTACTAATTTTTGTTTGCTAGCAGGTTGGTCGCGAAATTGTTTTTGGACGCCTTCATAAATCGATTCCCAGAGGCGTGGTACTGCCACCATGTAATCGGGCTTATGTTCTTTCAGATCCTTTTTAATAGTGCGGAGATTGGTATAAATCTGGGTGCAGCCTTGAGAAAAGATGAAATATTCAAAGGCGCGCTCGTAGGAATGCCATGTTGGCAGAATACTCAGTACCTTTTCATTGACCTTTAGTTGCAAAACCGATTGCGCCGCTTCGATTTCAAATAAGAAATTTCCATGAGTTAACATTACGCCTTTAGGTCGGGCGGTCGTGCCTGATGTATATATCAGTGTGGCAAGAGTGTCGCGCTGGATATCAGCATTTCCTAAATCTTTACTGTTGCCTTTTGCCAGCAATTGCTGAAAGTTATACGCGCCTTCGGGCGGTGTTTCATCAGACAGCAAAATAATATTTTTAACTGGTAATGAATGCAGTTCGGGTTCTAACTTTGTGAGCGTAGCAAGATTTTCAACCACGATCGCTACACTATCACTATGCTCAATGATATAAAGCAATTCGCTACGATCCGCTTGGGAACTGCGCGTAGCATTAGCCGCCCCGATCGCTAAAATCCCCTGATCAGCAATCAACCAACGCGGCGAGTTATCAGCAATCAGAGCCACTTTGTCCCCAAACTGTAAACCTAGCGATCGTAACCCCGCCCCAAATCTATTAATTTGCTCGAATGTGTCACGATAAGAAATTCTTACTGGTGGCTTGACATGAGGATCGTAGAGAGCGATCGCATCAGAATATTTTTGTGCAGATTGTTGCCACATTTGCCAGAGGCTAGTTGCCGAAGACAGCGAAAAATTGTTTTTTGTTTGCATGGTTTTAAAAATATCTTTTTAGAAGAAAAAATGGTTGTTTAATTTCAAAAGTGAATTAAACAACCGCTTTCACAATTGACCTTTTGACGCAACCTTTAACTCAACCTTTAATAAAGGCGATCGCGTGTTGCCAGATCACTACCTTATGTCCAGATGCGTCCATGCAAATGCACTGATCGTCAATCCAAAGAATCTTGCCGCGTAACTCATCGCCTGTGAGTAGTTTGATTTGGACTTCGTTCTTATCGCGAATAATGCCATGAATGCGGCGAATACTTGGCAGAGAAGAATTGAGTCCGATTTTTGTGGCTGTTGGTGCGCTCATCGTCTTACCTGTAGCAGTTTTACGAATATTATCATCATAGTTTGAGAGAAAGCACTCTCTGAAAGTTTTCTCTCAAATTAAATTAACGCAAAACCCAAACACAATTAAAAGCAGTGCCAAGCTTTACTCTCAATCATATTTGGGTTTTATGATCAACAGTCTTTTACAGCGCTTTGCGCTTTTGTAAAACTCGGAGAAATTTTTGAAAGTGCCGCGAAGCGGCACTTTCAAAAATTTCTCTATACCTTTTAGAGCCTCAAGCTGTACAGAAATTTATGTTCAAATTGACTACAGGTAAAACCCATTACGGGGCTTCGCCTCATGACCCTTTTTATAGCACTTTTGAAATAACAAATGAAATTACAAATGTAATTAGAATCTATAGCCTAAGCCAGTTTGCAAAGAAGTTGCTGTAGTGCCACCGGAATTACGATAAGCATCGAAGGCAAAAATAACGTTACCGAATAGTACTAGGTTGCTATTCGGTACTGTATAGTCAATCCCCGGTTGGATAACAAAGCTATTTCTGTTACCGACTGGAGTGGTATCAACAGTGTTAGACAGTGCAACACCTGCACCGATATAAAGATCTGTATCAAAATTTAATGGCACATCAAAAGAAACTGTCGGAACTACTGCGGTACTATTGCCAATCAAAATTTGAGTGCGTATAGAAACAGGGAATTCTAGAAACTTATAACGAGCTGCAACTAAACCCGAAGTGCGTGAGCTTTCACCTGCACTGTTATTACCTGTAGTAAAGCCAAAACTTGCACCCACACCCAAATAGCTGCCATATGCAGGCTGAGCATTGACTGAGGGAGCAGCGATCGCTGACATGCATCCCAGTGCAGTCAAGCCAAGAAAAAATTTAGTTAGATTTTTCACAGATATCACTTCCTTGTGTGAGAAACGATTTATTTACTCGTTTGTTTAGGTGTAACCCCGTCAGCCAGACAGACTATCACAACTTGGAGAGTTTAGCGAAAAAAATTTTTCGTAAGATTTAGATAGGGTGCTCTGCCCCTCATCTAGTTTTTCTAAACCCTCGTGATAACTTAACCCAAGTGGAGATAGCGAAGAAATAGATAAAGTTGTATATTTATGAGTCTGCTATATGGCATTTGTTGCAGATAAAAAAATTTCTCTTTAGAATTATGTCTATTAACTTATGGCACAATTATTAGTCTATTTTATTTTGAGTTTTGGAGTTCCTTACGCATTTTGGAAAATCGTGACCATCTTTACTGATAGTTAACGATTTAGCTTTAAAGATAGAGATATGCTTTGTTCCATATTTTTTCGGCTCTAATTTTTTAGATTTGCTAAGCCAAGATATGTAATTTTTGTTGGTTCAATCTGAAATCGGCAAGCCAATACTTTGACTCCTTTCGCGATCGCTTCTTCAAGCAACCTGCCATATTCGGGATCGGCTTGCGCTCCTGCAGCAAAGCGATCGCAATCACCACGATTGATGAAAAAAATTAAAGCGGCGGCTGTATCTTCTTGAATGACTGACATGAGTTCGCGTAAATGTTTTTGCCCTCGTGTTGTCACTGTGTCAGGAAACAAAGCCAAATTACCAATACTCCAAGTTGTATTTTTGACTTCTACGTAGGTTCTTTTCACGCCTATTCCATCAATGTTATTAGTCAATAAAAAATCAATCCGACTTTTTTCATTTCCATAAGCAACTTCACCTTTAATCGTTGTATATGATTCTAATTCTGGAAGTAAATGACGCTCAAGCATATTCCCAATCACACGATTAGGAAGACTAGTATTTATACCTATCCATTGCTCATCTATATAGATCGCTTCCCAACTATAAGCAAGTTTGCGCTTAGGACTTGGATGACAAGAAATCAAGACAGGGCTTCCAATTTTGCATACACCTGTCATCGGGCCAGTATTGGCACAGTGCGCAGTAATTATTTCACCATTATCCAATTCTATGTCAGCAAAAAAGCGTTTGTAGCGACTGACAAGGCGACCTGTGAGTAAATCAGAATAAGTATGGACTTGTAGCATTCTAGGTTTAGTCTAGGTTTAGTAGAAGCGACACGAAGCGCCGTTCATACTAACATTAAATAGAAAGATACTGTGAGGACAAGTCTTAATATGGCAATCAAACGTAAGCTTCGTCATTCTCTCATCAAGTTTGAACAACGCGATGGAGTGCTTCAAGTTGTCGGCAGCAATTCTTGGTATTCCTATTTGCGAGATCCGTATCATCTTCTATTAACGATTCCTTGGATCGGATTTTTAACGATCGTGGTGATTTTCGATATATTTCTCAATGCGGTTTTTGCGTGGCTCTATCTACTTGATGCAAATGCGATCGGTGGAATGAAAGATGGAGGTTTTTTGGAAGCTTTTTTCTTTAGTGTGCAAACTTTAGCTTCCATTGGTTATGGGGTGATGCATCCAAATACACTCTACGCGAATCTCATTGTCACACTTGAATCGATCGCTAGCTTGATGTTATTTGCCGTAATTACAGGAATTGCCTTTACCAGATTTGCTAAATCAACAAGTCGAGTGATGTTTAGCCGTGTTGCTACTATTCATAACTACAACGGTATGCCCACGCTTATTTTTCGAGCAGCAAACGAAAGGCGAAACAACATTCTCGAAGCGAAATTGAGCGTTTATCTCATGATCGATGAGGTCACGGAGGAAGGTCAAAAGATGCGGCGGTTGCAAGAACTTAAATTAGTTCGCGATCATTCTCCTGTCTTTTTATTATCATGGACTGTAATGCATACCATTGATGAAAGTAGCCCACTATATAACATGACATCGGAGACGATGGAAAGATTGAACGCTCAAGTCCTCGTGTCGCTTACTGGTGTTGATGAAACAGTGGAAGGGACGATTCATGCTCGACATATATATGCTGCACGGTATCTCCTATGCGATCGCCGTTTTGTCGATGTTATTTATATAGGAAGCGATGGACATCGCTATCTTGATTACACTCATTTTCATGAGACTATTGCGATTTAGTTAAAACTATATAAAGTTAAAAGGCTCACTCTACAAGATTTTTGACTTTGTGAATAATCGTTGTAGCAGAAAAGTAGCTGCAATTAAACAATCATGATAAAGACCAAGCGATCACCTTAAGTCACAGGCGTACATAATTCAATCAAGGTTCCATCTGGGCATCTAACGTAGGAGACAGTTTGACCCCAAGGCTTTTTGAGTGGAACTTCTATTTCTAATGCCCCTGCCGCGATCGCTTTTTGATGTGCCATTTCCACATCGTCAGTTATGAAGGCAATTTCAATACCTAAGGGGTTAATTGAAGATTCAGCAGAAACATAACCATTAGGGAGATTTGACGCTCCGAGGGAATGTGCAGCAAAAGATAAAGTTGTCTCTCCAGTATCAAGCTCACCATAAGTTCCTGACTCATCTAAAAACTTTCTGCTGAACCCAAACGCGGTTTCAAAAAAAGTCAATGAATTTAATACGTTAGTGACATAAATAATTGTGTATCCAAATTTCATTAGCTTTTTCCTTTTTTGTAATTTTCAAGAAGGATTTTACGCTTATTTGTGTAGTGCCACCATGGTTTTGTCGGTTATCCATCAAGAAATCTTCTGGCTGAAATAAGTGTAGCAAGCAAGCATGGATCATGACGATACGCCATTACCCGAGCAAGTTTATTGAAAAAATCTAACGGTTCTAGTGTTTTGAGTTGATCTGGGAAATAATCCCCTCTAACTAATAATCTCCCTAATAATCTCCAACCTCTGCTAAGATTTAAAACTACAGTATCTGCTCCCAGTTATTGATACTGCATATACGTTAAATTCTCCTGTCTCTGCTCCTTCTGACACCAATTTCAAAAATGGCTTTACCATCTTTGAAGCTTTAAAATCCCTCTGGGTAAGGTTTTAGATTCTTAGAAATGTCGCAACTATCTAAGAATTGGTATTAATAAAAATCGCAAAGTTAGCGGCGACAGGCTGATAAAAATTTGGAGTTCTATGTCTTTTTTAAACCTTGGCTTATCCGAGCAAATTGTCCGCGCCGTTACTGCACGCGGTTACACTAAGCCCACACCGATTCAGTCGCAGGCGATCCCCGTTGTCCTCTCAGGTCGAGATTTATTGGCGGGTGCTCAGACTGGGACAGGCAAAACCGCAGGATTTACGCTGCCAATTTTGCATTTACTATCCAATAAAATTGTTAAGAGATCTGCAACTGGAAAAATCCCGATTCGTGCACTGATCTTGACCCCTACCCGCGAGCTTGCTGCCCAAGTCGAAGAAAGCGTACGCATGTATGGTCGTCATCTGCCACTGACATCGATGGTGATCTATGGCGGCGTCAATATCAATCCCCAAATTAATCGCCTTAGAGGTGGTGTAGAAATTTTGGTGGCAACTCCAGGTCGGCTGTTAGACCATGTACAGCAAGGCAGATTAGATTTATCACAAGTTGAAGTTTTGGTATTAGACGAAGCCGATCGCATGTTAGATATGGGCTTCATTCGTGACATTAAACGGATTCTTGCATTATTGCCAAAACAGCGCCAAAATCTCTTGTTTTCAGCAACTTTCTCTAATGAGATTAAATCGTTTGCGAGTACCTTACTAAATCAACCCGTGATGGTTGAAGTTGCCGCTCAAAATGCGACTGCTGATTTAGTTACTCAAAGGATTTTTCCAGTTGACCGCAATCGCAAACAGGAATTGCTCACCCATTTGATCAAGACTAATAACTGGTATCAGGTGTTGGTGTTTACGCGCACAAAACATGGAGCCGATCGCCTTGTCAAGCAACTGCATCAAGATGACATTGTGGCGATGGCGATTCATGGAAATAAGAGCCAAGCCGCCCGTACTCGTGCTCTTGGCAAATTTAAAGATGGCAGTTTACAAGTATTAGTCGCAACTGATATTGCGGCACGAGGTTTAGATATTAGCGAACTGCCTCATGTCGTCAACTATGAGTTACCAAATGTGCCTGAGGACTATGTACATCGAATTGGACGCACAGGACGTGCTGGATCTTCGGGAGAGGCGATTTCGCTCGTATGTGTAGATGAGCGCAAGTTCTTGGCAGATATCGAGAAGTTGATCAAGCGATCGCTGCCTCAAGAAATCATTGCTGGCTTCGATCCCGACCCACGGGCTAAACCTGAGCCAATCCAAGTTGGACGACAACAGAAGCATCAACCTTCTAGACGAGGACAAAGGGATAGTAATCCTGCAAAACCTTTGACAATGTCAGCACCAAGCAAATCACCAAGTAAACCGCAAAAAAAACAAGCTGGCAGAAATGCCACCACCGTGCAGCTACCAAGATCAGAACGAGCAGACTCTCCTCAAATCCGAAATCGTTAGATTTTGATAAAAGTATTGCTACTCCCTTCCCAGTGAAAGATTAGAGGCGCGGCGCGCCGCGCCTCTAATTCTTGGGTTTTAATGTCTATTTTTCTACTGGGAAGTGAGTAAGCAATATTTTTGTTAAAACTTTGCATTTTATTTGCATTTTAATTCAGTACAAATCGCTGTAGAGCGATTGCTATACTATATAAGCCTTAATAAAGACTGATTAAACATATGGATCGTATATGGGAATGCATCTTTATCTCGAATTGCTCGAATTGATAGAAACCTCGATTCAGCAATTGCACGAACTAGAGCATATTGCCGCATCACCCGTATCGTCTTCTGTCGAAATTGAAACAAGAAATCTGAATCTAGAAGATGCTGTTAATGTTCTGAGATCTAGCTTGACAGAATTAGAAGTTGGTCAGCGATCGCTAGGGGGCGAACTAGATCGATATCGTGAACTTTTTGAGTTTGCCCCCGACGGCTATTTTGTTACTGATGCTAATGGGGATATAACTGAAGCAAATCGTGCGGCTGCTTTAATGTTTAGTTCGCACCCAGTCGGCAAAAATTTAGAAAACTTTGTCTATCCTTCTTACAAGGAGCAATTTCAAAGACTGATAGGGCAGCTTCAAAGAGGACAAAATATTAAAAGTTTCGACTTTCGGATGCAGTTTTCGACAGGACAACCTTTTGATGCTAGTTTCACAATTATCAGCATTCGTACTCCAATAGATGGAAGAGTGACAGGAATGCGTTGGTGGATTCAAGATATCACCCAACGCAAACAAGAAGCTGATAAATTGCATCAGTCTCATCAGCGCTTAGAGATTCGAGTTGCGGAAATGAATGCCAAGCTTAATCTCATGGATCGCCAAATTCGGGTAGAGAGAGAAGAACAACGGCGCATTTCGCGCAATCTTAATCGTAACGAAGCGAAACTGCGGGCGATGATGCAGCACTCTTCCGACATTGTGAATATTCTCGATATTGATACAACAATTCATTATTGCAGCCCCGCACTCTTTAAAACTTTAGGTTATATGCCTGAAGATATGATCGGTAAAAAGTTTATCAAATTTGTCCATCCTGAAGACTTGCCAGTATTTCAAAATTTTCTTGCTCAATCGGTAGATACTTTATCCCTATCCACGCCAATTGTGATGCGCCATCAACATATCAATGGCGATTGGATTTATCTAGAATCAGTTTGTTGCAATCTTTTGCAAGATCCTAATGTGCAAGGATTGGTGATTAACTCCCGTGATATTACCGAACGGAAGCGGACTGAGGAGGCTTTGCAAGGTAGCGAACTACGGTTAGCCGCGATCGCGTCTAGTATGCCCGCCACTCTCTATCGTTTAGCAATAAACCCTGAGGGGAAGATTTCGATACCATTTATCAGCGATGGACTTATCGATCTAATCGGTGTTTCGCCTAAACAGGTGATCTCTTCTCCCTATCAACTACTAGATCTAATTCATCCTGAAGATCTCGATCAATTTAAAGCCTTAATTAAAGCTGGTTTTGATAAACTTGCCACTTTCCGTCATGAGTTTCGGATCATTGCTATCTCTGGCGAAGTCAAGTGGGTGCAAAATATCACTCGTTATTATTACACTGATTCGGGAAAGGTGTTTGCCGATGGAGTCTGTATTGATATTAGTGAAAAAGGAGAAGCTGAATCTAATCTTCAACGCACTAATGAACTATTAAGAGCAGTAATCAAGGCTGTACCTGTAGCGATCGATATTATTAGCCCTGATGGAAAAGTTTTGTTATGGAACAAGTCAGCAGAACAACTATTTGCATGGAATACTTCGGCAATAGTAGGTTATCCAGTGCTAAGCATTCCAGAATCTCAAGCTTCGGAATTACAAGCTGCGATCTCTGAGACCTTGGCAGGTAGACCGCTTAATGGGGTTCAGATGGCTTTCCATCTAAATGATGGCAATTCGACCAACATCAGTCTGTCTACTGTCCTAGTCAATGATCATAATGGGAAAATAATCGGTGTATTACGGATTATCGATCAACTTGGTGATCAACTTGGCGATCAACTTGGCGATCGCATTTCTATTGAGACGAGTCAAAGTAATCCTTTGCAGTTTGCTCAATCCAATAGTTCTGCGCTGGTTCCTTCTAGTACGGAAGCGATCGCTAATTTTGAATCTATTAAGTCAAATACTCTGCTCAATCAATACAAAATCGGGCAACGCAATTTTGCGGGGCTAAATTTGCGTGGTGCTTATTTTACAGAAGCTGATTTACAACAAGTTGATTTTAGTGGTGTTGCGCTTAATGGCAGTAATTGTAGTCATGCTAATTTGCAGTCTGCAAGTTTACGCGGTGCAGATTTACGAGGTGCTAACTTTCAATATGCGGATCTGCAAAATGTAGATCTTCGCGGTGCAGATCTGCGGGGTGCTGACTTAAGTAATGCAAATACGACAGGCGCAATATTTGATGATAAATAGTTAGACAAAAGAGAACTCAAAACTCACAATAAAAAGTAGAAAATCCATTGACGCTAGGTACTTTGTATAAAAGTTGACTTGACAAAATCAAATACTGTCCTCACTTAGTTACACGCCTTGAAATCACTCCTTGTCCTGTAATTCGCCTAAGAAAATACTCTGGTAATTATTAAAAGTTCCAAGCTTTACTTAACAGCAAATTTGTCTACACTAAAAGATGTCGAATCATGGTCACTATAAGCTAATCTTAAGATTGAGCGGTGTGAGTTTAAATTGCTTGTCTTAAAAACAAGTAAATCTTTAATTAGTGATAGCGAGCTATGAGCGATCAACCAAAGAAAATAGAGAATATTCGCGGTCACATAGAAAAAACCGAAGATATTCAACCAAAGCCATCCTTTCGCCCTAAATTGCGGCATGTTTTGATGATGTTGTTTATGGGCATCGTATTAAGTGGGGCAACAGTACAAACTTTACAGATTATTGGTAAGCAGAAGCCATCAATAGAACCAATCGCTCAAGATCCGAATACACCTTTACCGTTATTAGACCGTAATGGTTTTCCCAATTTAAATCCACAGCCGCCTGCTGATGCGGAGGTTTGGGAATGTGATGTAGCGATCGTCGGTGGGTCATTGGGTGGTGTTGCTGCGGCCTACCACTCTATGAAAACTGGGGCGACAACTTGTTTAATTGAACTTACGCCAATGTTAGGTGGTCAGGTAAGTTCGCAGGGAGTTAGTGCGATCGATGAGTCATTGTTGATGCGCTATCGTCAGCTATTTCCATTGAGTTGGACGCATTTTAAAAATATTATTGCCAGTCAACCCGCCTTGCCAGAGAAATATTCTTATCTGAAACCAGGTGCTGTCGTTGCAGACACCAATAGTTGCTGGGTTGGTAATCTTTGCTTTACGCCGTATTCAGGCGAACTTGCCTCTGAAGAATTTCTGCGCGAGTCGCAGCGCTCAGCCCCTAAAAGTCGATGGCAAACACAGATCGCATTTAAAGGAGCGAGTTTTAACGAAAAGGGCGATCGCATTACAGCCATTCATGGAGTGCAGCGGATTCCTCGCGATCCAAATCACCTAGTTCAAGGTCGTCTATCTCGCGAACTTAAGACCTGGTTTAACTGGAACTCAGACGAAACTTTTAACAAAAAGCCGATCCGTTTACAACCTCCCGCAGGTAAACAGATGCTCGTGATCGATTCAACCGATACAGGTGAACTGATCGCTTGGGCAAATCTCCCTCATCGTGTTGGATCTGAAGGATTTACGACAACAGGCGAAGTTCACGCGGTTGCCGATAATCCTGAATGCACTCAAGCTTTTACTTTTCCGTTTGTACTTAAAATTGCTGATGATGAAGGGCGATCGCTGAAGGAGCTTAACAAAATTCAGCCAGGTTACTCCCGTGAAGAGCATCGCAAAGATTATGACTTGGGACGATTTCCCATGTTTGAAGGCAATAGCGTATTTAATTACCGCCGTATCATTAGCATGAAGCGTGATGACCCATTTAAGGCCTCTCCTGCTAAGGGCGATATGACTGTAATTAATTGGAATCGCGGCAATGACTGGGGCATTATGAACCCACCGCTGATTTTGACTGATAAACAAATCCGTGAGTCGGGACAACAACAAAACTGGTTAGGTGGTTTAAATACTTCAGCACTCAAAGATGGTGAAAATCATGCGCTGTTATTTGGTGAATGGCTGATGGAAAAATACGCATCCACACAGTTTCCATTGCGGCTGATGTCAGGTGCTGATAGCCCAATGCCAACTGAGTCGGGCTTAAGTATGTATCCCTATATTCGCGAAGGTCGCCGAATTGTGGGTCGATCTGCTTATGGTCAACCAGAATTTTTTATGCGCGAACAAGATATTCGTAGGGACATGGAAGATGGACGCAGTTTTACAGCGACTTCGATTGGGTTGACGCATTATGCGATCGATATGCACGGCTGTCGCTATCGCAATTGGGAACCATCCAAATCAGCAAGTGCAGCGCCTGCTAATGAGGACAAAGTTCGCCCGATTATTATGCCATTTGAGAGTTTGATTCCTCAACGCATTGATAATTTATTGATAGGTGGTAAGGCGATCGCGGTTAGTCATATTGTGAACGGTGCTACTCGAATCCATGTTGGTGAATGGTCAGCAGGTGCAGCCGCAGGGGCAGCGGCGGCTTGGATAGTATTACAAGATGATCCTTCTTTGACTCCGCAAGCAATTCTTGAGCGCGGTCAGATTCATGATTTACAAACACACTTGCGGTCGCAAGGTTTAGTACTAGATTGGTAATTCAATCTACCAAACAGAAAGGAGAGCGCTTGCGCTCTCCTTTCTGTTTGGTATAGTTTGGAAAAAAAGCAGCTTTTGAGGCGTTTCCCTATAGTTTAAGATTGAGGTCTGCTAAAGATAGCGACAAATATCTGCTTGATGGTAAGTAATACTAAGCCAACTGCAATTACCGCAAAAATCATTGTTGCCCCTGTACCGATCGCCAATAATAAAGTACGGACAAGCGTAGCGAGGCGATTAGCAAGAGTATTCGTAGTTTGTAAAGGTGAAGCCGCAAGTTTGTGTGCCACCATGTTTGTAAATGAGTAAAGTCCTGTGGCAAGGGTCGCCGCGATCGCCGCTCCTGTGAGATTTTTAAAAGGAGATGCTGGTACTTCTGATGGAGATGATAGTTTTACTTCTTCAGGCATATCGAAAATCTATAATTGAACAGAAACAAGTAGCGGCACGTTGCACCGCTACTTGTTTTCTAAATATTGCGAATTGATATCGCAAAAAATTCACAAAAGAAGGCAAAAAACTTAATATCTTTGACCAAAAAATGATTTAAGATATCCGCACTCAACACAAAATGCTCGGCTCACTGGAAGCAGTGAGCTTTCTTTTATCATTGCACATATGTTTGTACGGTGCGACAACAAATTTTTATAAAGTGTTGATAAAGTTAAACTTACTCGTAGCTCTTAATCTCTGGGTTAAAAGTTATAGCGATCGCTACCCGTTACGATACATATAATCAGTCATCATTACCTACTCCCTTCCCAGCGAAAGATTAGACGTTGCGGCGCAGAGCGCCGCAACGCTAATTCTTGGTTTTTAATGTCTATTTTTATACTGGGAAGGGAGTATGTTTAAGCATTATCTCGTCGGGTAATCATAGGTTGGTTTTATTGCAACCTGAACCTTCAGCCAAACGCATTGAACCAAGAACTGTAGAAACAATTACGCATTTACGGCGATCACCTAGTCTTGGAGCAAATGTAATTTTTCCTAATTCATTAATACCATTAGGGTTTCCTTTGGAATTAAATTGCACCCGATAGATATCTGGCTCAGGAATTGCTGAAACTTTTGTAAATGTTATATAAGATAAACTTGCAGTATCTTCAACAATCTGAACTCCACTATCAAAACTTTCCCAAGGTAAACTATTCCAATATCCTACGGTCGTTGTGCTTAAAATCGGAGTTTTATGTACTGCATATTGAGAGCGATCGCCAAAATTTCTAAAACTAGCTTGCCAATCCAGTTGATCGCGTTTTGCGTTACTCTGAGCTAGTCGTAAAGCACTGAAAGCACGACTCTGTGATGAGTTAAGCTTTTGATTAATACTAAATCCTAACCATGAAGGCGAAGCGATCGCGGTAAGTATCCCCACCATTGCCATAACGACTAAAACTTCAAGAAGCGTAAAGCCCATTGTTATGATGCGATCGCGATTAGTTTTTTTATGGAAGTGCTTTTTTATAATTTTCAGCACGGTATTCTTTAATTTCTAACAAGTTTCAGATATAAGCTTTGATTATAACGAACTGTTGTTTCAAAAAGATAGAGATCATCACAAAAGCATAAAAATATAGGAAACACAAAGTGTCTCCTATATTTTTATGCTTTTACTAATTAAACATTAGACAAGCAAATCTAAATCAATTTCTAAATGATTGAGCATTTCAAGCAAGCATCATTTAGCGTTTTAAAGCCTATAAAACAATTCTTTAATAATCTCTAATAATCATCTCTCACGGCAAACGTTATAGTTTGCTTGGTAACTATATTAATTATCGTACTTGGTTCAATTACAGTTACTTGTGGTGCAGTGACATTTCCGACTATTACAGACGCAGCAGCTCCACCGAGAATATCGATAATCTGAACATTACCACGCAATACTCCACCAAGAACTGCGCCTGCGGCTCCGCCAATACCAGCATCAGTTAAGATTGCGCCTACGCCAGTTTCACGAGGATCTTTAACGTCGTTAATCAATGCAGAGTCAGCTTGCAGTCTAACCGTTGCGCCACGACTAGTAAACTTTTGAGCAGTAAACTTAGATCCACCTTCTGCGGGTACAAATTGTCCTTCAATAATTGCTCCTGCAGGGACTAAAACTGTGCCGTTACTAGCAGCGATATCTTGAGCAACTAAAAGGCTAGCGTTTACAGTTTCGCCTTTGGCAATGTAGAGAGTATCTTGACGATTAATTTTGGTCGCGATCGCCTGACCCACAGGCAAATTTAACGTTGAGCGAAATACTTGAGCCAATATTTGATTTTTTTTGGACTGATTTTGTGAGGCTTGATTTTGGGTTGCTTGTGCCTCCGCATTGGCTCGATTACGCGAAAAGGCATAGCTAGGACTTGCCATCCAGGAAGTTACAGCTATGCTTAGAGCCATACTGACCGACGAAACAACTGCCAATTTTGAAGTGTGTTGAGCGCTCATATACGCCTCTAGGAATGTCAATAGATTTCTATCTAAATTATGACTAACAATGGTTTGACTTTGTTCCTATGGCGATCACTCTAGTCCACTACATCAAAACAGCGATCGCCATTATTTTGTCCAATCTTCTATTTGCAGATTTGGGATTTGTCCAACTAGCGATATTCTCTTCCTAGTTGCATGGCTTTGTCATAGTCTAGACTGTTAGCAAATGCACCTAAAGTTTTTCCCCACCAAAGATTTATAGTACTGGGAATTTCTACTTTATTCTTGATGAGCATAATTTCAGCTTCTAAAATTGCTACTTTTTCTTATGAAGAAACCTCTAATCCCGCCAAATGAAAGCGATCGCCAAGCTGCTCTTGATCGCTATAACATTCTCGATACACTGCCAGAGCAAGAATATGATGACTTAACCCAACTAGCGGCAAGTATCTGTGGTATGCCGATCGCGTTGATATCTCTAATTGATCGCGATCGTCAGTGGTTTAAGTCGAGTGTCGGAATAGATACAACGGAAACGCCAAGAGATATTTCTTTTTGTGCTCATATTGTCGCCGACAATGCGATCTTAAATGTTCCTGATGTGACCCAAGATCTTCGTTTTACTGATAACCCACTGGTAGTTAATGACCCGAATATTCGCTCTTATATTGGAGTACCCTTAACGACTTCAGATAATTTCATATTAGGAAGTCTCTGTGTCATTGATCGCCAGATCAGAGAATTAACATCTTTACAAATTCAACAATTAGAATCACTCAGTCGCTTAATAATCAGTCAGTTGGAGTTACGGCGCAATAATGAAGCAGCGAATCGCCTTGTGTCTGTATTTGAGTCCTCGAAGAAAGTATCTATGTTGCAACAAGCAATTTTAGATAGTGTTAACTTGGCAGTCATTGCCACTGACTTAGAAGGTGTTATTCAATCCTTCAACACAGGTGCAGAGACGATGTTGGGATATAAGACCGCAGAAATAATTGGTAAAAATCTTACAATTTGCCATGACACTAATGAAATTATTGAGACTGCCCATCAATTATCGACAGAACTAAACCAAACCATCGAAATAGGCTTTGAGGTTTTTATTGCTAAGGTAAAATTGGGGCAACTATTTGAGAAAGAATGGACTTATATTCGGAAGAATGGCGATCGCATTCCTGTGTTGCTTTCGATTACAGGTATTCTCAACGACAAAGGAGAGATTACAGGATTTTTGGGCGTTGCCAAAGATATTACTGCTCAAAAAGAAGCTGAACGCGATCGCCTTCGTCGTCGATACATCGAAAAGTTAATAACTGCCCAGAATCAAATCGCACGAGTTCTTGCAGAATCATCGAGTTTCAATAAGTCAACAGCGCGGATTTTAGAGACGCTATGCGAACAGTTATCTTGGGATGTTGGCGAGCTATGGATGACTAACATCTATCCTCAAACCTTACAGCTCATGGCAAGTTATGCCAAATCCAACATCGAAGCAACGGAGCTAATCCAAAGCCATAAACTGATGTCGATAGAGTATGGCTCTGGTCTGATTGGCTCAGTCTGGGCTTCTGGATCTCCTCAGTGGGTAGAGATTGACCAATATCCCAATTTTTATAAATCAGAACTTGTCAAAAAAGTAGGTTTAAAGTATGCCTATAGTTTTCCTATAAGTGGTGAAAATAAGTCAGTTTTAGCGGTAATCTCACTATTTAGTTGTCAGCGTCAGCAAACTAGTTTAGAGATGACGAATGCTGTGGCTGCAATTGCGACACAGATCGGACAATTTATGGAGAAGCGTAAATTTGAAAGAGAACTTCATAAACAAAACTGGCGATCTCTTCTTCTTTCAGATATTGCACTCCGTATTCGTCAGTCCCTAGATCTCAAGGAGATTCTGAATACAGCCGTTAGCGAGATTCGCAAGTTTCTGAAGGCTGACCGCGTGATCATTTATCGATTTCATCCTGATTGGAATGGTAATGCAGAAGTAGAATCTGTTAATCCTAAATGGACATCTTCTCTCGGTGCAGATATTAAAGATACTTGTTTCCAATCGGGGCAGTGGCAAGCCTATCGAGAAGGTCGTAAGCTAGCGATCGATAATGTCGCTGAATCTGGTCTCAGTCAATGCCACAAAGAGCTTTTAGCAAGATTCCAAGTAAAAGCAAATCTGGTTGTTCCGATTATCGAAAACGAACAATTGTGGGGATTGTTGATCGCGCATCAATGCTCTGCTCCAAGGCATTGGGAATCATTTGAGATTAGCCTGTTAAGCCAGCTTGCCGATCAAATTGGGATTGCAATCTCCCAATCACGATTGCTCACGCAAGAAAAAGAGCAATTCAAACTTTTGCAAGATCAGAACGTAGCTTTAGAAATTGCCCGTGCCGAAGCAGAACAAGCTGCGATCGCTAAAAGTTCTTTTTTAGCAACGATGAGCCATGAAATTCGGACTCCCATGAATGCGGTTATTGGGATGACGGGCTTACTGTTAGATACAAATTTAAACGAACAACAAAAGGACTTTGCTCAGACTATCCGCAGTAGTGGCGATCACTTATTGAATTTGATTAACGAGATTCTCGATTTCTCGAAATTAGAAGCAGGAGAAATGCTCTTAGAGAATCTTGAATTTGATCTAGAAATCAGTATTGAAGAAGTTGCTGAAATATTAGCCACAGTTGCCCAAACTAAAGGACTAGAGCTAATTACCTTTATACATGCTGATGTTCCTAAATTTTTAAACGGAGATGTCGGTCGTCTGCGTCAAGTTTTATTGAATTTAGTCAATAATGCAATTAAATTTACACCTAAAGGAGAAGTCACCATCGAAGTTAGTTTAATATCAGAAGATACAATCACCGCCTCTCTTCGCTTTGCCGTGATTGACACAGGAATTGGGATTCCTGCTGGATCTCAGTCAAAACTATTTCAGCCTTTCACTCAAGTAGATGCTTCAACCACCCGTCAGTATGGTGGTACAGGCTTAGGACTAGCGATCTGTAAGCAGATCGTTGAGTTAATGGGAGGCGAGATTCATTTAG
>Ga0105048_10006142_pt1 | contig 19356 bp, 16 predicted proteins | sample MAT05_FD_78382 | JGI IMG/M metagenome (GOLD analysis project Ga0105048, IMG submission 78382) | Freshwater microbial communities from Lake Fryxell liftoff mats and glacier meltwater in Antarctica - MAT-05 | ecosystem: Environmental > Aquatic > Freshwater > Ice > Liftoff microbial mat | place... | reverse complement strand
GGCGACGTGCGCGTGGGACGCCGCAAGAGGAAGAAGGCACGCGGCTCGCTCGACCAGATCGGTCAAGCCACCTTGGCCATCGTCGCAGAGTTGCAGTTGGTCTTGGCGTTCCTGGGCTACCTGGTGATCGAAAGTTGGCGCGTGCTGCGCGCTCCGAGCACCGGCAATTGGCGCGACTTGTCGCCGATGCTCGAACGCACTGGCGCGGATGCGGTGCCCATCGTCACACTGATCAATTTCTTGGTCGGCATGGTCATGGCCTTCCAATCTTCGGTGCTACTCGAAGAATACGGCGCGAACATCTTCCTGGCGGACCTGATAGGTATCTCGATGACGCGCGAACTCGGACCGCTCCTGACGGCTATCGTCGTCTGTGGCCGCTCTGGCGCTGCATTCGCCGCTGAGCTCGGTTCGATGAAGGTGAACGAAGAGATCGACGCGTTGCGCACGATGGGCTTCGGGCCGATGCGCTACTTGGTTCTGCCGCGCGTGTTGAGCCTGATGATCGTCATGCCTCTGCTCACGCTCGTCGCAGATCTGGTGGGCATTCTGGGCGGTCTCGTCGTGGGCATCCTGAGCCTCGATCTCACGCCGACGAGCTTCTTCACCCAGCTGCAAAAGGCCGTGAGCTTGGCGGACGTCTTCTCGGGAGCAACCAAAAGCGTCGTCTTCGGACTGGCCATCGCCCTCGTTTCCTGCCAGCAGGGCCTGGCCACGAGCGGTGGCGCCGAGGGCGTCGGGCGGCGCACCACGGCGGCCGTAGTCACGACGCTCTTCACGCTGGTCGTGCTCGACGCCATCTTCACTATTTTCTTCCAGGCAACGGGCATATGAGCACGCCGCTGATCGAAGTGCGGGGGCTGACCATGGGTTGGGGCGACGTCGTTCTGCAAAAGGACGCCAACTTCCAGGTCGAGCGCGGCGACGTGTTCGTCATTCTAGGCGGCAGCGGTTGCGGCAAGTCGACCATGCTGCGCTACCTGATCGGCTTGGAGACGGCGCTCAGCGGTGAGATCCTCATCGACGGCGCTCCGCCCCAACATCAGGAAGTGGGGCGACCACCGTTCGGCGTCATGTTCCAGTCGGGCGCCCTGCTGGGTTCGATGACGGTAGGCGAGAACATCGCGCTGCCTCTGCAGGCGTGGACAGACCTGCCAGCCGAGGCCATTCTAGCAATCGTCGAGGCCAAGCTGCGCTTGGTGGGGCTGCAAGGCACCGAGGACAAAATGCCTGCCGAACTCTCGGGCGGCATGAAGAAACGCGCCGCCATCGCGCGCGCGATGGCGCTCGAGCCCGAGCTGGTATTCTTGGACGAGCCGTCGGCGGGCCTCGATCCGATCAGTGCCTTCGAACTGGACGAACTGATCATCACACTCAACGAAAAGCTGGGCATGACGGTCGTGATTGTGACCCACGACCTCGACAGCATTTTCAAGATCGCCAAGCACTGCATAATGCTCGACAAGAAGAGCAAGAGCATCATCGCTACCGGCGATCCTCGCGATTTGCGCGACAACAGCGACGACCCGCGCGTCAAGACTTTCTTCAACCGCACCGACGAAGAGCACCTATGAGCGCACCGACCAATCATTGGAAACTAGGGTTGTTCGTTGTTTCCGGGGGACTCCTGGGCCTGGGAGCGGTCGTTTATCTCGGGTCGCTGAGCCTGAACAACGAGTCAGTCAACTACACCTCGTACTTCGACGAATCGGTGACCGGCCTCGATCTGGGATCCACGGTCAAGTTTCGCGGCGTCACAATCGGTACGGTCTCGGCCATCGAGGTCGCTCCCGACCGAAGGCACGTCGAGGTGAGCTACGATCTGCGGGTGAAGGTGCTCGAGCGGCTCCGGCTCGCCTCGGGACACGGTCTCGCCACGAAGCTCAAGATCCCCATCGACCTGCGAGCGCAACTGGGTTCGGCCGGCCTGAGCGGGATGAAGTACATCTTGATCGACTTCTTCGACCCCAAGACCCACCCCGTGCCTCAACTAGCGTTCGAAGTGCCGGAGAACTACATCCCCGGTGAGCCCTCGACGATGAAGAACCTCGAGAGTTCTGTGGTGCGAGCCGTCGATCAGTTCCCGCTTCTGGCCGAAGAGATGCTGCGGGTGTTGACGCAGGTGAACGCCATCCTGGCTGACATCCAGGGCCAAAAGGTGCCGGAAAAGGCCATCGCGACCTTGAGCAACATCGACGACACCCTGCTCGTCTTGCAGAGCAAGATGAGGGGGCTGGATACGGCTGGTCTGTCGGACGAGGCCAAGAAGCTGATGGCCAGCTTGGACAAGACAGCCACTCAAGCGCAGACGGCGCTGGTCAGCGTGCAACGCGCATCCGACTCGGTGGGCGACGTCGCCGGCAACGCGCGAAACGTCGGCCCCGATCTTTCGCAAGCGCTGCGCGACGTGAGCGAGGCGGCTGTAGCTCTCCAAGACATCTTGCAGGCGCTCGAACTCGATTCCGACATGCTGATCAAGGGACGTTCGGTGGCAGAATGAAGAACGACAACGTTTGGTTGAGCTTGTTCTTGGTGGGCGCCGTCGCTCTCAACCCAGGGTGTGCCCTGTTGACAAAGAGCGCGCCGATCGTGCCGCGCTACTTCACTCCCGATTCGAAGTCGGTCGGCGGCGCGCCGCAAGCGGCGGCACCCGAAACGCGCGCACAAGAACGGCTGCGCCTCGGTCGCATCGAAGCGGGTCCGCACCTGCGCGAACGCATGGCCTACCGAACCTCCGACGAGGAAATGGGCTACTACAACGATCGGCGCTGGACCGAGCGCCCTGCGGCCTATTTGCGCAGGGCCCTCGCGCGCTCGCTATTCGAAGAGCGAGGTATCACCCGCGCCGTTTCGGGCGCCGCGCCGAATTTGGACGCCGAGTTGGTCGCGTTCGAAGAGATCAAAGGCGAAGAGCACAAGGTGCGCGTCCGCGTTGTCATGAGCATGGACGATGCGACGTTGGGTTCTCTCGAGCAGACCATCACGGTCGAACAGGACGTAGCCGGCAAGGATGACGAGGAGCCAGGCCCCGTTGTGCGCGCTTTATCGAGTGCGCTCGACGATGCAGTGCGGCAGATTTGTGACAGGGTCGAGGCACGCCTCGCCGAGCTGCCCCAAACGCCCCCAGCCGCCGTGCCTCCTGCGGGCACGACCTCGACGACTCTGACGACGACGACGGTTCCACCACAGCCGACTGCGCCGCGGTGACCATCGACGCCGATTGCAGAGGCAATTTGCCTCATGGCGTGCAGCGAGAGCTTGTCTAGGTTTGAGGAGATGATTCCGCTCGCTCGCGCTCTCGCAATTTGCGGCTTTTTCTTGGCCGCGCTCGGTTGCGGTGGCGGCCGACCGCTCGCCAAGCCTGCGATCCCGCTGACGACGCCGAAGCGCCTCTGCGCGCGTGGCGAACACCCCCCCGCGTGTCTGGACCCTTTGGTCGTCGAGAGCTGGCTCGGTTCGGATTCACTGCGCGTCGACGGCTCTGCCGCGCCACCGGGAGGCGATCAGGGCACCAAGCTGTTCACGGTTTCGATCGACGAGGCCGGAGCGACGCACACCTTTCGCGCCAAGTGGCGTGGACCGAGCACTTCGGGCCTCATCAACGAGCCGCGCAAGGAACTCGCCGCTTACGCGGTCCAGAAGCTGTTCCTCGAGCCGGACGAGTACGTGGCGCCGCCCACGGCTGCCCACTGCTTCCGGGAGCAAGACTACCGCGCTTTCTCGACGGAGGTCGATCAGCCGTTGCCGGGAACCGACTGCATTCTCGGTTTCTTGAGTCTCTGGCTCGAGGATGTGAAGACGGTCGAAAGCGCGCACAAGGCGGGCTGGCTCCGCGACGGCGAAAACGTCTGGAGCCCCAGCCTGTTTGCCGCCGACGCCTACTACAAGCGCTCGATCGCTCATGCCAACTTGTTCATGTTCGCCGTCAACCACGGCGATCCGCACCCGCTGCAGTTCATTCTCGAGCGCCTCGATCCCGGCGTCCGCATCTACGTCGTGGACAACAGCATTGCTTTCCGCAGCATCAAGAATCCGAAGATACTGTTCGAGACCGACTGGTCCCAGATCCAGGTCCCGGCCTTTCCGCAAGACACTCTGGCGCGCATTCGGTCCCTCGACGACCAAGACTTCGCGCGTCTGGGCGTGCTGGACGAGTTCGTGCCAGCTGATGGTGGCCTCGTCAGGCGCTCGACCGAGAGCCCAACGCCCGTCGTCACGGGCCTCGACTGGGACCAGAAGGTACTGCGCATCGGCTTGCCCCCCGGCGAGGTCGACCTGGTGAAGGCGCGACTCGCCGCGCTGAGCAACCGGACCGATCTGGCGACCTTCTGAGCCATCTGGCACCGAGCTTGCACCACAAAGCCATCGAGGATTCGAACCATGCAACTGAACGCCTGCTTATCGAAAACGGACATCCGCATTCTGCTCGAACAGTTCTTGCCCCTGCAGATCGATCTGGACGGCAAGGACGGCAATCGTCTGCTCGTCTTCGATCGGCTGGAAAGCCTCAGCCTGGTCGCCGAGCGCGGCATCCGCGTCGAGTTGAGCGGCGAAGTGATTTGGCCCGTGCTCGGCCTCGAGGTCCCGGTCCGCATCAAGTCGTTGAGCGCGTTGATTCGCTTGAGTCGCGAGACGCGTCCCCAGGCGAACCTGATCGTCGGCGTGGAGCTCGAAGAAGCGGACCTGGCTTGGGTGCCGGGCGTCGTCGATCAAGGCATCACCGACCGCATCAACAAGGAGCTTCGCGAGCGGCAGTCTGGGCTCACCTGGAATTTCGAGAAACTCCTCAGCCACAATTTTGCGCTGCCCGACGCGTTGCGCTCGGCAGAGAGCCTGAAGCTGGTCGTTGATTCAAGTTCTTTCCAGGTGAGCGACGAGCAGATCATCTTGGGTGTGGCTCTCCGCGGGACGGTTCTGGCTCGCTTCGCTCCGTAGCCTTCGGGTGCTACGCGGACCTGCTCTCGCAGCAGAAGCCGGACACGTCGGAACTCAGTGCTGACTGCCCAGCGCGCTCAACAGAAGGAAGGTCAAGGCAGCAAACAACGCGCTCGCCGGCAAGGTGACGACCCAAGCCACGACGATCTTGCCCGCGGTACCCCAACGCACCGCGCTGATGCGCTTGCTCGCGCCGACGCCCATGATGCAGGCGTTGATGCAATGCGTCGTCGAGACCGGCACACCCATGGCGCTGGCACCCAGGATGGTGAGCGCGCCAGCCGTCTCGGCCGCGAAGCCTTGGAGCGGGCTGATGCGGATGATCTTGACGCCCATGGTCTTGATGATGCGCTTTCCGCCGGCCGCCGTGCCGAGAGCAATCGCCGCAGCGCAGGCCAGCATGACCCAACGTGGCACGTCGTAGTCCGAACCGTGCAGAGTGGGAGCGAACCAGCCAGGCAGATCGGGTTTGGCACCCGATTGCAGATAGGACGCCAGCGCCATGGTGATGACGCCCATGACCTTCTGGGCGTCGTTGGAGCCATGGGAAAACGCCATGGCACATGCGGAGGCCAGCTGGAGCTTGCGCGCGGTGGCGTTGACTTTGTGCGTCTTGCGGCGGCGAACCACCCAGAGGATGCCGACCATCAGCGCCAATGCTGCAACGAAGCCGATCAACGGCGAGAGCACCAGGGGAATGAGCACCTTGTGATAGAGGGTCCCCCAATTGAAGGAGTGCACGCCGCTAGCCACGATCACTGCGCCGGCCAGTCCGCCGATCAGCGCGTGTGATGAGCTGGACGGGATGCCGTACCACCAGGTGATCAGGTTCCAGATGCTGGCGCCCACCAACACGGACAGCACCAGAGTCTGACTGACCAGGTGGGGATCGGTGAATTCGTTGGCGATTGTCTTGGCGACGGCCGTACCTGTCAGTGCGCCGACGAAGTTGAACAGCGCCGCAACCAGCACCGCCGTCCGGAGCGGAAGTACACCGGTGGAAACAGAGGTCGCGATGGCGTTGGCCGCATCGTGAAAGCCGTTGATGTAGTCGAAAACGAGCGCTGCAACGATGACCGCGAGCAGCAGTTCAAGCATGCTTCACCGCGATGTTGGTCAGGGTCTGCGCGGCCAACCGGCATTTGTCTAGGGCCTTTTCCAGATGATCGAGCACCTCGCGGGCGCGCAAAATTTCCTTTGCGTCCACGGCCGGGTCCCGAAACAGACGGCTCAGCTCGTCGCGGAAGATCTGATTGCCTTGTTTCTCGAGCCGGGCCAACGCGCGGCAACGCTCGATCAGCTCGTTGTACTTGCTCCTGCGCAGCAGCGGCATGACCTCGGCCAGCACTTTGCAAGACTCGTGGATGAGGCGAATCAAGGCGCCGATGGCCTCTGTCGGGCCATCCACGTGAAAGACCAAGAAAGCGCGGGCCGAGACATCGAGCAAATCAGTGATGTCGTCGAGACGCTTGGAGAGTCGCTGCAAGTCTTCGCGATCGATCGGCGTCACGAAGGTGGCGGCCAGAGCCGACATCATCTCGTCGTGGATGCGATCGCCCTCGTTCTCGAGCTTCTTCACTTCGCTGCGGACCGTCTCGTAGTCGGCTCCCGGTTGACCAGCGGGCAAGAACGCCTCGGCCGCCTTGAGCGCCACGACCGCTTGGTTTTCGAGGAAGGTGTAGAAGTGGGTCTCCCGAGGGAGCAGCCGTTCGATGAATTGCTGAAGTGACATGAGATGGGCTGGGAGTGGCGAGGGGCCGGCTATATCCCCAAGACCGCGCCCAGAAACAATTGGGGACGCCAAGCGGCCGAAAACCACCTGCAATTTTCATCGTTTCATCGCCCAGAAGTCACCCCACTTGTTCAGTGATGACGCTGAAACTCTTGAGTTCGTTGGGTCCAAAGGTGGTGTTCAGGGCCACATCGGCGGCGTCACGCCCTCGCGCAATCAGAATGCGCCCGATTCTTGGGGTGTTGTTGCGCGGATCGAAGGTGCGCCACTCGCCACCAAGGTACGCCTCGAACCAGCCCGCGAAATCCATGGGGCTGTAGGGGGGCGGCACGCCGATGTCGCTGAGGTAGCCCGTGCAATAGCGCGCCGGGATGTTCATCGCTCGGCAGAGAGCGACCGCGAGGTGCGCGTAGTCGCGGCACACGCCTCGGCGCTCGTTGAAGACCTCGAATGCAGTCTTGGTCGGACTGGCGAACTCGTAGCCGAACTGAATGTGATTGTGGACGAAGTCGCAGATGGCCTGAACCCGATTCCAACCCGGCGCAGTCTGCGAGAACATGGCCCAGGCGGCTTCGGTCAATCGGTCCGTCTCGCAGTAGCGGCTGCCCAACAAGAATACCAAGGTTTCCTGAGGCAGCATGTCGAGGGGGTGCTCCTGCGCCCAGCTGACGACCGGATCCGGAGCACCGTCGTCGTGGATCAGGGCATCGGTCCAGATGCGCACTTGGCCTGCCGGAGCGACGATACGGTTGCACCAATTGCCGAAGCCATCGCGGTACGAACGCAAACGCGTGGCAGGCGATACCAACATGTGGTCAGGGCACACCAAATCCGATGCGCGCGAAAAATGCACGTTCAGCGTCAAGATCAACGGTGTGGGCTGGGGGAACTGGTAGACGAAATCGTAGCCGACGCGGATTTGCATGATCTGCACGACGCGCGCCCTTTCGGGTGAGCACATCGCTCCTGGAGTGCGTCCGCTGGAAATTCAGCTTCGGCAGCCGCGGAAACTACCACGAAAGGTGCCATAGCCACGACTGTGCGGCTTCGCCACGGGCGTGCCAAAACCGCACGTCCGAAACGTCCTGGAGTTACGATAAGACGCGCTCGGAAACACGCCGCGAGGCGCCGCCTCTTCAAGTGGCATCTCGAACTCGGTCGCTTTTGCCGAAACCCTCGGCTTCGCTGAGGCGTACCTTTCGTGAACCCCATGTCTGTCATGCTGCGACTCCCTTTCCTCGTCCTACTTTTCGGTTGTGGCTGTTCGGGTGCCGAGCCCGCTTCGACGCAGCCCGTCACCTTTCGCGTGACGCTTGCCAACGTGTCGGCTCCGCTCGAAACGCCTGACGGCGAACTACCTGCCTCGTTCGCTCCCGGCGCGTGGGCCGTGCACGACGCCGACGAACCCATTTTCACCTCCGGGGTCGCCGATCGCGCCGCGGGCCTCGAGTCGTTGGCCGAAGACGGCGACCCATCCAAGCTGGCGGCCAGCCTGCGCAAGCGCGACTCCGTGGCGACGACGGACACCTTCGACTTGCCGGACAGCGAGTACGCGGCTGGCGTCGTACGACCTGGCGCCTCGTTCATGTTCGAAATCACCGCCATCCCTGGCCAGCGCCTGTCGTTTGCCGGCATGTACGCCCAAAGCAACGATGTATTCCTGGCCACCCCGCCCGAAGGCATGGCGCTCTTCGACACTGCAGGCGAGCCGCGGAGCGGCGACGTCACCGCTGATCTCCAGCTTTGGGATACCGGCAGCGAGGTCAATCAAGAACCTGGCATCGGCGCAGATCAAGCGCCGCGCCAAGCTGCTCCCAACACCGGCCAGGACGAACGCGGGCTGGTACGCCGGCTGGACGACGGGTTCAGCTATGCCGACCCGTTCGTCACCGCGACGCTCGAAGCGCTCTAGTTCTCTCTTCGAGTCTGGACGCCGGCGCGTGTACGGTGGCGGAATGGAAGGTCCCAAGAACGACGCGCTCGACGCCCCGCGCCCCAAGAAGACCCCGGGCCGACCGAACGCGAAGAACCCCCGCCTGGTCGTACGCGCCCTGGCTTTGTCCGACCTCGACGACATTCAAGAGGTGCACAAGAAGGCCTACCCGGGGTTCTCGCCATGGAGCCGCGAGAACCTGGAGAACCACCTGCGCATTTTTCCCGAGGGCCAGATCGGCGTCGAGTTCGACGGCAAATTGGTGGCCACGTCCAGCTCGCTGATCGTGGATTCGTCGACGCTGGAAGGACAACACACCTACGAAGACGTTTGCCCACGTGGCTCGATCGATCCCCACGATCCAGAAGGCGATTGGCTCTACGGCATCGACATCGCCGTCGACCCTTCGCATCAAGGATTGCGTCTGGCGCGGCGTATCTACGACGCACGCAAGCTGCTCGTTGCCGACCGCGATCTGCGCGGCATGATGTTCGGCGGGCGGATGCCTGGCTACAAGCGTCACCAGAAGACCCTGACGCCCCACGACTACCTGCGTCGGGTTCTGCGCAAGGAACTCCGCGACCCCGTCGTGACGACACAACGAGCCAACGGCTTCGTCGCGCGCGGCGTTTTGAAGAACTACCTACCTTCGGACGCGGATTCGGGCGGTTACGCGGTGCTCATGGAGTGGGTGAACCCGACATGGAGCCCGCCCGACCGGCCGCGAACCACGAGCGTGCGCGTCGCCGCCGTGCAGTACGAGATGCGCTCGGTCAAGAGCTTCGACGAGTTCGCGACGCAATGCGAGTTCTTCATTGATACGGCGTCGGAATACCGCGCCGATTTCCTATTGTTTCCAGAGCTTCTGACCAATCAGCTGCTCTCGCTGGTCCCCGCGAACAAGCCCGGTGGCAGCGCGCGCCAACTCGACCAGTTCACGACTCGCTACGTCGAGTTCTTCTCGGCCATGGCCATCAAGTACAACGTCAACGTTGTCGGTGGCACGCATCTAGCGGTCGAGAACGAGACACTGTTCAACATCTGCTATTTGTTCCATCGCGACGGACGGATCGACAAGCAGTACAAAATCCACGTCACACCTGCCGAGGCGCGTTGGTGGGGAGTGAGCCCCGGGCGACAAATCGAAGTCTTCGACACCGACTGCGGCAAGGTCGCCTGCGCCATCTGCTACGACGTCGAGTTCCCCGAATACTCCCGCATCACCAAGGCCAAGGGAGCGAACCTGTTGTTCGTGCCCTACAACACCGACATCCGCTCGGGTCACTTGAGAGTGCGTGCCTGCGCACAGGCTCGCGCCATCGAGAACAACATGTACGTGATCACGGCGGGAGCAACCGGCAACCTGCCGCAGGTGGAGGGCGCCGACATCCACTACGCGCAAAGCGCCATTTTGACGCCAAGCGACATCGCGTTCGCGCGCGACGGCATCGCTGCCGAGGCCACACCCAACGTCGAGACCATGCTGGTGCACGATCTGGATCTGAATACGCTGCGCCGCATGGAGAGCAACGGCACCGTCCACACCTGGCCCGATCGACGTACCGATCTCTACGGCATTCGCTTCTTGGACGGCACGGGCACGCTGACCATCTGACTAGCCACGGGTTTGTCAGTCGCCGAACGCTTGAGTCCAGTAGTACGGCGAACCGCTCACGCTGGCGTAGCCGACGCCGATGGTGTGGAAGTTGCCGTTCATGATGTTGTTGCAGTGGCCGGTGCTATTCATCCACTGCGTCATCGTCCCGGCTGCAGTCGAGCTGCCTGCAGCGATGTTCTCGCCCCACGTTCCAGTCTCGACTCCCGCTTCGTCGAAGCGGATGCCCGGGCCTTTTCCGCAGCGGAGCGTTGTTTCTTCGCCCTTTTTTCCGCAAGAATTGCCCGTTGTGCACTCGGAATTGTCGGTGCAGACGGTGCCCGACGGATTCCAGGTCGTATGCGAGAAATAGTCTCGCTCACCCATGTCTTGGCTGTGCAGACGCGCCGCGCAGCGCAGGTGCGACTCCATGGTGAGCGCGCCCACGGCCGGCTTGCTGACGCCCCCGCAGGTGGCGCCGCTTGCTCGGTACTGATTGACGAGCACCAATAGCTGCTGCTCGGCGCTCGCCTGAGCCGAAGGCCAACCGGAGGCCGCTGCGCAAGCTGCTGTGTTGGGGACGTCGGGATCGACGCTGCTCGTTCCGCCCGAACTCGTTCCACCCGAACTCGTTCCGCCCGAGTTCGTTCCGCCCGAGTTCGACCCACCTGAGCCTGTTTCGCTGCCCCCCGAGGCCTCGCCACCCGAAGACGAGCCACCCGCGTTCGCGCCGCCGCCGACCCCATCGCTCGCGCCGCCGCCGACCCCATCGCTCGCGCCGCCGCCGACCCCATCGCTCGCGCCGTCATCACCACCCGTACCAGAAGCGCCGCCGCCATTGTCGTCAGGGACGGAAATCTCTCCCGAACAGGCCAAGAGGAGAACGCTACACAGAGAGTACTTGGTGATTCGGGCCAATCGATTGAGCAACAGCTGCCTCCTTGGAGAGTGAAACTCCAAGCTGCCAGAAGGTCGCGCTACTGGGGCGACAAACCTGGGGGAAGCGCCTGGCGCGAGAACTGGAAATGCAACGGTGCTGCCGTTTTTCGATTGTGCGCGAATTGTAAATCGCCCGTCGGCAAGCTCGATGCTCCCGATGGCCAGGGGCGCGGGCACGACGCTCAGAAATGACGCCCATTGCTCGGCGGAGTGCAGCGCGGCTCAATGCGGCGCAGCGGGAGGATTGCGCGGCAACGTCACCAAGAAGTTGGTCCCATCGATTTCGCTGCTCGTGAGCTCCACGTCGCCGCCATGGGCGCGGGCGACTTCGCGTACGATGAACAGGCCGAGTCCAAGTCCCGACCGTTCACTCGAGGCCCGAAAGTACGGTTCGAAAGCGTGAGCGATCGCTTCCTCGGACATGGGAAGGCCGACATTGTGGACGTTGATGGTCACGGTCTCCGCCTGGCCTCGAACAGTGAGGTGGATGGGAGCCAGCGCCGAGCCGTGGGTCACGGCGTTGCCGATGAGATTCGACAACACCTGTGCCAAGCGATCGGTGTCCCATGTCCCCCAGGTGTCGCCTTCGGCGTGGACGTGAATGAGGCGCCCCGGGCTCAGGCCCGCGAATTCCTCGACGATCTGCTCAGCCAAGAGTGCAACGTCCGTCGGCGCCGGCCGGAGCGGCATCGTCCCTTGCCGAGTGCGCGTGAAGTCGAGCAGATCCTCGATCATGCGCGACATGCGCTGGCCGTTGTCGGCGATACGACCGAGAGCGCGGCGCGCGCGATCGTCGTAGGTGTCCCCCACGAACAACAGAGCCTGAGCTCCCAATACGACCGATTGCAGCGGCGTGCGCAGATCGTGGCTCAGCATAGCCACGAAGCGCTCGCGGAGATTGGCCTCGTAGCGCAGCGTCTCGGCGCTCTCGCGCAAGGCTTCGGTATTCAGGCGCTGCATCTCAAGTGCAGAGGTGGCCTGGGCCTCGTCTACGGCGGCGTGGAACGCCAACGTCACGTCGTACTCCAGCACTATGCGAGTCGCAACGGCGTGATCGAGCACAACTTGCCGGAAGATGGCCAACTCGCGCAGCGTGGCGCGCAAGTCGTAGTTCTGGTCGAAGCGCATGAGCGCATGCTCGTGCGCGGTCGAGGTCATGCCGACCGCCCTCCCCGCCTGCGCCGCATCGACCGGCAGGACGGCAAAGCGCTTCGCCAGCTGCTCGATGAGCACGGGCATGTGGTCGTTGAGGGCCGGGGTCGAGAGTGCACCGGCCTCCGGAACCTCGCTGTCGGCCCGCACGCGCCGCCGCCATTCTTCGAGGAGGGCGGGGCTCTCCCGACGAAAGAACTCGGCCATGTGCGCGGACATCGACGAGGACCGTAGTGCTCCAATTTGGCTGGGTCCATGGCCGAATCGCGCGCCCGCCCGGGCTGAAAACGGCTACCGACCGAGCCAACGCGGCGGTGGTCGCTTGGCTGGGTATTTTTTCCGCGTTTTCGGCGCTCAGTCAGGGCGACTCGGGGTAGTGATTGGGGATCCAGCGCATGCTGGACAGGGGGGGACGTATGTATTTCGGATCGGGCTTCTGCTGCTTGGAGAATGACACGGGCTCGTGCGTCAGTTCCTTGTAGGAAATGCAGTTGAGCAAGTGGCTCACGCAGTTGAGCCGTGCCCGACGCTTGTCGTCGGCTGCCACGACCCACCAAGGAGAATCCGGCAGGTCCGTGTACTTGAACATCGCGTCCTTGGCCTTGGAGTAATCGACCCAGCGCTCGCGCGACGCCAGGTCCATGGGACTGAGCTTCCAGCGTTTGATCGGGCTGTGATTGCGCTCCTGGAAACGCTTCTCTTGCGCCTGGTCGCTGACCGAGAACCAGTATTTGACCAGCACGATGCCCGAGCGCATCAGCAGGCGTTCGAACTCCGGCGCCGAGCGCAAGAATTCTTCGTACTCGTCGGCGGAGCAGAAGCCCATGACGTGCTCGACCCCAGCGCGATTGTACCAACTCCGATCGAACAGCACGATCTCGCCGGCAGCCGGCAAGTGCTCGACATAGCGCTGGAAATACCACTGCGTGCGCTCGCGCTCCGTAGGGGCCGCCAAGGCGACAACGCGACACAGACGTGGGCTGATGGCCTCGGTGATGCGCATGATTGCGCCCCCTTTGCCAGCAGCATCGCGCCCCTCGAACAGGACGACGACGCGCAGCCCCTTGTGCTTCACCCAGGCCGCCAATTTGACCAGTTCGATCTGCAGCCGAACCAGTTCAGCGTCGTAGATCTTGCGGGGTAGCCTGTGGACGAATCCCTCCTCCTCTTCGCCTTCAAGCGGCGACAGGACGGCGACGTCGGCCTGCTTCTCGTTCTTTTTTTTGCCCATGCTTGCTTTCTTCGGATGGTCGTTTCAGTCTTTTTGGCCAGCCAGACGGCATGGCTTCGAGGGTAGGTCTGCGCCCGAGGAAGGCAACGCGGGGCATTTTGCCTCGTGATCGAAATGGCCCCCACAGGTGGCATGGAGCTTCGACATGCTTCGTACCCCGTTTTCGAGCTGGCTGAGGCTGTCCTGGGGCCTGTGGAGCTGTCAGAGGGCCACGACACGGGCAACGACTCGGGGGACGCCGGACCTGGTTCTGGCGGCGCAAACACGATCGACGGACCGAGCGACTCAACCGGCGAAGGCGGCGACTCGACGGGCGACCGCGGAGATGCCGAGGCACACTTCGCCACGCGCTGCGTGCGCTGAAGCTCAGCTCGCTCGCGCCTTCATCTGCTTGGATCTACTGCGATCGCTTCTCTTTGCCGAGCTTGGCGCAAGCCGCGCGGCGGAAGCAGTCTTCGACGTGGTCGTTCACCATGCCCACGGCCTGCATGTGTGCGTAGATGATGGTGGGGCCGACGAAGTTGAAGCCACGCTTTTTCAAATCCTCGCTGTAAGCGTCGGACAAACCGGTGCGAGCGGGAATGTCGCTCATGCCGGCGGGTCGGTTCTGCAACGGGCGCCCCCCGACCCAGCGCCACTGGTACGAGCTGAAGGAGCCGAACTCTTTCTGGACCTCGAGGAACGCATGCGCGTTCTTGACGGCCGATTCGAGCTTGAGACGGTTCCTGACGATGCCTGCGTCGAGCATGAGCTTGTCGATCTTTTCAGGCTTGAAGCGCGCCACCTTCTCGGGGTCGAAGCCGGCAAATGCCTTTCGGTACGCCTCGCGCTTGCGCAAGATGGTGATCCACGACAGCCCGGCCTGCGCTCCCTCGAGCAGCAAAAACTCGAATAGCTTCGGGTCGTCCATGACGGGCACCCCCCATTCCTCATCGTGATAGGCAACATACAGCGGGTCGGTTCCTGCCCAAGCGCAGCGCGTCTTTGTGCGAGTCGACTTCACGGCATCCATGCGGTCCTTTTACCCTCGGCTCCCGTGGAACAGAACCCTCGGAAGTTTCGTTCGACTCCCCGGGCGGGCTCAACCTGACGTTGATCAGCGAGCCGCCCGAAATCGTCAGGTGCGGATCACTCGCCGTCGTACGCCTTTTTGGTCGCGTCACACCGTGCGATAAGGCGGCGCGTGCGCGAAATCATCGGCCCCGGGGGCGACGACAGCCTGCAGGGACATCCCGCTTACGTCGCCTACTGGTTCGTGCGCATCACGGCGAGCTTCGGCTGGCAGATGTTGTCTGTCGCCGCTGGTTGGCAGATTTACGCGCTCACGGATGACCCTTTCCAGCTCGGACTCATGGGGCTGGTGCAGTTCGTGCCGTCGGTGGTGTTGGCGCTGCCGGCCGGGCACATGGCCGATCAGTTCGAACGGCGCCACATCGTGCTACTCGGCTTGATCGGCGAGTGGTTGGCGCTCACGACACTCGCCGTGCTCACACTGCTCCACCAGGCGCACCAGCTGGGCATCTTGGCGCTCGTCTTCGTGATCAGCGTCTGCAAGGCCTTCGAATCCCCGTCGATGCAGTCCATTCTGCCAGCCCTGGTGCCGCCCAGCGCGCTACCGCGAGCCATGGCAGCCAATGCTTCCGCAGGCCAAACGGCCATGATCTTGGGTCCCGCGCTCGGTGGGTTCTTGTATGTGGCGGGTCCCGGCGCGGTCTACGCGGCCTGCGCTGTGCTCTACCTGGTGGCCGTGATCTTGATGGCGCGTCTGCGCTACGAGCACGCGCCCCCGCGACGCGAGCCCGCGACGTGGCAGACGGTCTTTGCAGGCGTCAGCTTCATCAAGAATCGGCCCGACGTGCTCGGCGTGCTCTCGCTAGACCTGTTCGCGGTGCTACTCGGCGGCGCCACGGCTCTCTTGCCCATCTTCGCCAAGGATGTCCTCCACACGGGGCCGTGGGGCTTTGGGCTGCTCCGGGCGGCACCCGCTGTCGGCGCCCTCGTCATGTCGCTGTGGCTCTCGCGCTACACGCTGCAGAAGAACGTCGGAAAAACGATGTACGCGGCGGTGGCCGGCTTCGGTATCGCCACCATCGTCTTCGCATTGTCCAAGCAGCTGTGGCTCTCGCTCTTGGCTTTGGTGCTCATGGGCGCCTTCGACATGATTAGCGTGGTGATTCGCAGCGCCCTGGTCCAGCTCGATACGCCGGACGAGATGCGCGGTCGCGTCAACGCGGTGAACGCCATCTTCATCAACACCTCGAACCAACTCGGCGAGTTCGAGTCGGGCATGATGGCTGGATGGCTCGGCGCTGTGCCTGCAACACTGGTAGGAGGAGTGGGCACGTTGGTTGTAGTGGGCGTGTGGCTGGTGTTGTTTCCGACGTTGCGCGTGCGTCAGCGCCTCCAAGGCGACGACTGACAAGGTGGGGCATTCAGCCTCATTCTGGCGGTCTCAGCGCGATGTTACGTACCGAAGATGCGCCTGCCAGCCACCCTTCTCTTCGCCATCCTCTCGCTCTCGGCCTGCGCAGCCTCGCGGACGCAGCAGAACCTCGACGCCCTCTACGGCTCCGCTCGCGTACGTCCGCGCCTTGTCCAGAGCCTGCCACCCGGCCAGGTCGACTACTGGGGCGAAGTCCAGCCGATCTTGGAGAATCGCTGCGTGGTCTGCCACGGCTGCTTCGATGCGCCCTGCCAGCTCAAGCAAGAGGCGCCCGAAGGGCTCGATCGTGGAGGCAGCAAAGACAAGGTCTATGAGCCGAGTCGGCTGCTCGCCGCCAAACCGAGTCGCCTGTTCGAAGACGCGCGGACGACGCCCGAATGGCGCGAACGCGACTTTCACCCGATCCTCAACGAACGGGATGACACACCCGAAGGCAACCGCGCGGGCAGCCTGCTTTACCGCATGTTGGAGTTGAAAAAGCAGCATCCTTTGCCGAAAGGCCCGATCCTCGAGGGCTTCGACTTCGCTATCAACCGCAAGCAGACCTGCCCGACGATCGAGGAGTTCCCCGAGTACGCCAAGGAGCACCCGACTGGAGGCATGCCGTATGGCCTGCCTGGGTTGAGTGACGCAGAGACGGGGACAATCGTGCGCTGGCTCGAAGAGGGGGCAAAGTTCACGGCTCGCCCGGCGAACGGCGAGGCCGAGGCGGCCGAGGTGAAAGCTTGGGAGGCACTGTTGAACGGCGACACGTTCAAAGAGCGGCTGATTGCGCGCTACGTCTACGAACACCTGTTCATGGCGCACGTCCACTTCCCTGACGTGCAGAATGCCGCCAAGGCCCCGCGTTTCTACGAACTCGTGCGCTCCCGCACCCCGCCTGGAACGACCATCGACCGCATTGCCAGTCGCCGACCGTTCGAAGATCCCGGGGTGCCACGAGTCTACTACCGGCTCCAACCGCTGCTCACGACAGTGCTGGTCAAGAACCACCTCCCCTACGCGCTCGACGCCAAACGCCGGGCGCGCTACCGCGAGTTGTTCTTCGATCGACCTTTCGAAGTCGATACACTGCCAAACTACGAGCCCAATCTGGCAGCCAACCCGTTCGCGGCTTTCGTGAAGCTCCCGCTCGGTTCGCGCTACCGCTTCTTGCTCGACGACGCGCACTTCATCCTCGACGGCTTCATCAAAGGCCCGGTGTGTCATGGGCAGACGGCTCTCAACGTCATCGAGGACCGCTTCTGGATCACGTTCGTCCGCCCGGAGGAAGCTGCCACGCCGGACGAAGCTGGCTTCTACGCGCGCGAGGCCGCGAACCTGCAATTGCCAGCAGGCGAGGAGAGCAACACCGGTCTCTTGAAGAACTGGCTCAAGTATTCAGGCAAACAGCAGGCCTACCTCGAGGCCCGAGCGGCCTTTTTGAACCAACATTTCGGCAAACCGCAGACCGTGACTCTCGACCTGTTGTGGAACGGTGGCCCCGAAAAAAACCCGAGCGCCGCCCTCACCGTCTTTCGACACGAGGACAGTGCGACGGTCGTGCAGGGCCTGGTCGGCGCACCACCCAAGACCTCGTGGGTCCTCGGCTACGGCTTACTCGAACGCATTCACTACCTGCTGGTGGCGGGTTTCGACGTCTACGGCAACGTCGGACACCAAGTGACGACGCGTCTCTACATGGATTTTTTGCGCATGGAGTCGGAGATGAATTTCTTGGCGTTCTTGCCCAAGAGCGCGCGCGCCCCACTGCGCGACCAGTGGTACGAGGGCGCCGAAGACGAAGCGCGCGCGTACATCAACTCGAGCGACGCGACTTTTACCGGCGAAACCGGGCTGCGTTTTTCCAGCATGAACCCCCAGCTGGAACTCTACGAACAGCTGAGTGCGCACCTGCGTCCGGTCGCCAACAGAAGCTACGCCATCGAGGACGAGCCGGAGGCTCGCTTGCGCGGCTTGAATGCAGCACTGAGTCCCCTGGTAGGCGGGCCGGCGCGACTGTTCCCGCCTTTGACGTTCCTGCAGCTCGTGCCAAAAGCCGGCGCGCCCCGCTTCTACAGCATTCTCCGCGACGACTGGCACACCAACGTGACCAGCTTGTTCTTCGGGCGCGACAACCGTCGTCCCGAGCAAGATCGACTCACGCTCACCCGCGACTTGGTCGGCGCCTATCCCAACTCGTTCTTGCGTGTGGACGAGGACCAGATCGAAGAACTGGGTCGCGTGATTGTCGCTCTGCGCACGCCCGCCGACTACGCAAAGATGCTGGAGCGCTTCGGAATGCGCCGCACGAACGATGGATTTTGGTCGTTCAGCGACGCACTTCACGCCTTCGAACGCAAAGAAGAGCCCCTGCGTGGCGGTCTCTTCGACTTCAACCGACTAGAGAATCGCTGACGACCCGAGCGAACCCCAGCGCGGGTTCAACCCAGGAATGCTCAGCGATCGGCCTCGTACGTTTGCTCTTCTTCTAGGCCTTGGATGCATGCGGGGCTCGGCCCGGGCCAAGATCCCCGAAGCAATCTGCCATGAACCGGCAATTTCGGCTGGGTTAGCCCCTCTTGTCCTTCAGCGCGGGCGCGTCGGTGAAGAACGTCGAAGGTGACCCGTCGACTACCCCGCGCTGAGCTGAACCCATTCGTCGAGCGCTGCCGCGCTGCAGGCACTCTGTTCCCTCCGCGCGGCTTCGCCACACGCCGTACGCTCGCGGCGGCCTCGATGTAAATTTTTGCCGAACCATTCTTCGGCCGCGAGGCGATTGTGCGCGCGACAGAGCACTCGCAAGTTCGCGGGGTCGCTCGGGCCGCCGAAGGCCCAAGGCCTGATGTGATCGAGTTCGAGGCCGCTGCGGCAAGCGCAGCTTTCGCCGTTTTCGCCGACGAAGCTGCATTGGGCGGCGTCGCGCTCGAAGACTTGGCGTCGAATCGACCTGGGGATGGCGCGCTTTCTGATAGCGCGCGGGCCCACAGCGCGCGCAGCCGATTCACCCGCGCCGGCGCGGGTGCCCGCGTTCGCTACTCTTTCACTGACAGCACCTTTACTAGCGGCGCCTTCCCTCGCAGCGCCATCCCTCGTGCCAGCGAGTGTGTCCGCTTTGGCTGCTTTTTCACCCGCGCCGGTGCGGGTGATTAATCTTTCGTCGCGCTCAGTCGGTTTCACGTCACTCCTCGTCGCGCTCGCTCGCGGATTCGCCGCGCGCTTCGTCTTTGCCAGCTTCGTGCGTTCCAATTCTTTCACCAGCACGTCGAGCGCCCGGTCGAGCACGGCCTCCAAGCTGCGCGACGGATTCTCGCGGCTCATCAAGTCCACCGCACGCTCCAGCTTGGCGCGCGTCGCCTCGCCGATGGTCAGCTGCAGCGCGAAGCGCTCGGCCGAGAGTGGCTTCACCTTCTGCGCG
>Ga0105048_10006140_pt1 | contig 19358 bp, 18 predicted proteins | sample MAT05_FD_78382 | JGI IMG/M metagenome (GOLD analysis project Ga0105048, IMG submission 78382) | Freshwater microbial communities from Lake Fryxell liftoff mats and glacier meltwater in Antarctica - MAT-05 | ecosystem: Environmental > Aquatic > Freshwater > Ice > Liftoff microbial mat | place... | reverse complement strand
CCGGCATGAGGAGAATCCCCTGCCGTTTGAAGTCGTGATCGTCGACGAAGTGTCGATGGTGGGATTGTCGCTCCTCGCTCAGTTATTGCGTGCCCTGCCGAAAGAATCGCGACTCGTGTTGCTGGGCGATCAAGATCAGTTGCCGTCCGTGGAAGCGGGCGCCTGGCTGGCACATCTGAAATTGACGAAGTTTCCCAACGTGCTCGTGATGCTTGAAACAAACTACCGCTCGCAACAGGAGATTCAGACACTGGCGGCGACCATCAACCGCCAGGAAATCTCCAAGATCGACCAAATTAAATCGATATCGCTCGAAGAAGACGAGACTCAGCGATTCGCGAATCGATCGGGATGCTGGCAGCTTGATCCTGGGAGCGACCTGGCGACGTGGCGGAGCGTCCTCAAGAGTTGGACCGATCAGCATTTTGGAAAGGTCGACGGGGACCGATCGTTTTTGGAAAACGCGGCGGCGTGCATCATCAATGAGGGTCAAATTCCGCCTGAAGTTGCGGGATTGTTCGCTCTCGTCGAAAAGGCGCGGATTCTGACTTTCATCCGCGAAGGTCCCTGGGGCGCGGCCGGGGTGAATCAGACGATCGCTCGTTTCGTACGACCGTCCGCCGAGCGCGGCTCGCTCTTCGCCGGCGCCCCGGTGATGATCATTCGCAACGATTACGAGCTAGGCCTATTTAACGGCGATGTCGGCCTGACTTTGCCCGCGGCCGGGGGCGGCTGGTGCGTGGTGTTTCCCCGTGCCGGCAATTACATGGCGGTCGGGGCCGATCGCCTGCCTGCTTATGAACTCGCGTTCGCTTTGACGGTTCACAAGAGCCAAGGTTCGGAATACGATCGAGTGATGCTCGTCGCGCCGCCCGAAGGCGGCCAGCGTTTACTCACCAAAGAACTGATTTATACCGGCTTGACGCGGGCGAAATCGCTGGCGATCCTGTGCGGACCGGCCAGCGTTTTTCGAAGTGCCATCGGCCGAAAGGCTGAACGCACCAGCGGCGTCATGCGTGGTTAGTCCCGCGTGACGGGTCGCAACATCCGGCAGCCATACTTGCCAAGCCGGTTGAGCAGGAAGTAATTGACGACGCCCGTACCCGCTTTTGCGCCCATCTTGCCAAGAACTTTGGCCAGCAACAGCTCGGACGCCGGAACGTGCGGCGCGATCAGATTCTGAATCTGATCCGCGGTCATGTGCTCCATCTCCTGCATCTGTCCGGCCAGGTAAGCGTTGAAGAAAACGCGGGCGAGCATGATGGCCGTCGCCAGACGGCCGGCACGCAGATTGTAAATCTGGCAGAGGTCGGCCAGCATTGTGAAGCTGAAGTAGAGCGTCATCAACGTATCGGTCAGCGTGTTCGGCGAGACGGCCGTGCCGATTGCCGTGCGCCGTGCCCAATATTTAACCCGGGCGGAACCCGCTGCGTCGAGCTTCGACTGAAACGCATCGCGGAATTCCACGAACCAGATGTCATCGCTCGGCCAGCGGTTGGCGTCGAGCAGACGCTCGCGAACCTGCGCGAGTTCCTCGAGCGTGTCTTCCGTCAGGCCGAGCTTGAGCAACTGCTTACGCTCGCGCCGTTCCATCAACGGGAATTCGATCAAGTAGGTCACGAGTTGCGTCTTGGCCTCGTGAAGTTTCGCGTTGACCAGCCAGCGGAGCTTCGTGCGTTTCTCGAGTTCTTCCAATCCCTTCAAGCGAAGTTGCTTGTTGCGCCGCAATCGGAAGTACAGCCAAACGAGGCGCAGGACGGCGTAGACGACGGCGGCCGCGAGGATGCCGAGACCGACATAACCACCATAGAGCCAGTAGCCTTGCAGCGAACCGAGCAGCGAGAGAGCCTGAGCGACCTGATTGAAGAGGAATATCCCGAACACGGCCGCCATGCCGATGACGATCGAGCCCATGAGCGGGTGAGACAGCCAGGGCGGCAACCCCATGACGGCCGGCTCGCTGGCGATCAATTCCTCGAGTTCACGAAGTTCTTTTTGCAGCAGGAGTTCTTCCGCGTCGACTTGAGCTTTGCGGTCGGCTTCCGTGAGCGGGGCCAATTCGCGCGGAATCTGGGCGGGACGGTCGTCCCCCCCATCGCCGGGGCGCAGTTCTTTCTCCTTTACCTCGAACGGCCGGAACGGCGGTTCGGGGAGGGGAACCGGGCGAGGTCGGGCTCCTTCCAGGCGCGGGGCCTGGAGCGGAACTGGGATATCGTCGATGTCGTCAATTTCGGGTCGGGGCATGGCGGCACCAGGATCGGAAGGGCGATTAGGTGATTATACCGCACTCGGGCAAATCACGCACGGAAACCCTTCGGATCTAAAGTACACGCCCGATCAGTAGTTTTCGCGATGTTTCGAATTCAATTGATCGTGTCCGCGAAACCCACGGCCAATCCAGATGGTCCAGGTCGCGATCGGGACATCACCTTCGCGATAGATGAATTCCTTCACCTGAAACGAATGTTGGAAGAGCGTGCTTAAGATTCCGGGATGCCCGTTGATGACGATAAACGTGCGGCCGTTGAATTGCTCGGGATCAGAGACCGGGTTCGGCCGCCAGAAATCGTACTGGCTGTGGCGATCACCGTAATAGGGGCCGAAGGAATAGACCTTGGGATGCCCCTCGCAGTAGAAGCCGATTTCACCCGGAATGTTCCATCCGGGTCCCGCGAGGATCGGTTCGACGCCTTCCGCGGCCGCGACTTCCCGACGGACCGAATCCAGTTCCTTACCGAGTGCCTGCCAACCTTTAAGCCGACAAGTTGGATCGACGCGACGGATCGAATAAGGATCGTCCGCTTTCAAACGGACCGCCACTTCGCGCAACATCGGGCGCGCCATGCGGGTCTCATGGCTCACAATCGTGAGTACGAGGCAGAGCGAGCAGGCAAGGATCACGCCGGTTCTGGCCAGGTTTCGTGAAGCCGTGTTCACGGCATCGATGCGCTGAAGAATCCAGGCGGTCATCAGAATGCTGCCGGAAAGATACGCGGCCACCGGCCAATTGATCTGCCCGCCGGCCTTGAACGACGAGGCGAGGAATACCAAGAACGTCGGCACCGACATCCACCAGAGATAGCGAATTCGCAGATCACTCGTGCGCGTCGGCCGGAATTGAATCAAGGCGCAGATCCAGACAACGAACCAGTAACCGATGAGTAGAGCGAACTGACCCGCGACGAACTCAAGCGGACCGAACCAGCGCAGGCCGGTGTTCCGAGTAGCGGTCGGCACGCCGGCCTGACCGGCCACATGGCGGAACGTCACCCAGTCGTGATTGGCGTTCCAGATGAGAATCGGCAACGCGCTCAAACTGGCGACGAGCACCATCAACCAGGAACGCGAGCGAAAGAGAGTGGGCCGTAGACTCGGCGTGACGAGAACGAACATGCCGAAGGAGAATAACCAAAGCGCCATCGTGTACTTGGCGAGAATGCCCAGGCCGAGGAGAGCACCCGTCAGGAGCCAGGCCCAGCGTTCCTCGCGAAAGACCGCCCGGCAACCGACAACGAGCGTCCAGCTCCAGATGCACAAGAAAGGGCTGTCAATTGTCATCAGGAGGGAGATAGTCGACAAGAAGGGCGTCGCGACGAGAAAGAGGACAGTGAAGAAAGCGGTTCGTTCCGAACGGAGCGTCTGGACCGCTAGGATGTAGAGCGCCAGAAGCGTGGCCGTGCCGAAGAACAGGGCCGGCAACCGGACGGCCATCATCTCGTTGCCAGTCAACGCGATCGAAAGAGGGCCGAAGAGTTCGATGCCGGCGCGAATGATCCAGGCAATCAACGGTCCTTTACTGTAGTAACTCCAATCGAGATGCCGGCTCCAGTCCCAGTAGTGGGCTTCATCGGGCGCCAGATCGAGCGGGCAGAATTTGATCAGGTAAATCAAGCGAAGAAAGGTCGTGCAACCAAGTAGGATTGCGAGATAGAGCCGCCAAGGGCGACAGTCTTCTGAGCACGTTCCTTCGCGCATGCCAAGCTCCTGCGTGCGGCGACGGGTCGCCGACGGTGTGTCATCCAACAACCAACCCTTGTAAAGTGTGATCGAAGAGACGTCAATCCCGGATCGGAAACGGCGGAAGATGCGGGGATCCAACGCGAAAAGGCCGAGTGAACGTATTCACTCGGCCTTGACCGTTCACCATGGAACTCGAATGCTTCTATTACTTAACGACCGTGGCCCGCACCGGGATCGTTACCGCGTCTGTACTTCCTTCGGTGAGGATGGTCAGATCACGTTTCAAGTCGCCCGTTTGATCCGGCTTGACCACGACCGTGAGGAAATGGACAGCCTTGGAATCGTCGCCCATGCCCGAAACGGTGATGAACCCATCCGCGCCCTTGACCGACTTGATCTTGAACGGCTTGTCGCCCCGCACGAGGAACTTTTGCTCGACCGTGTCGCCAACCTTGATCTCACCCAAATTCAGCGAGATCGGTGTCGCCGTGACCGGAGCACCGACTTCGACAGTCAACGGTACACGAACCTTGCTGAGATTCGGGTTCGTCGTGACAAGCCAAACATCCGTGTACCACTTACCAATTGGCAGATCGTCGCGGAGGGCGACGGTGATCTCGAACGTCACTTCGTTGCCGGCCCGCTTGATGAGCTTGGCGGACGGCTTTACATAATTGCTTTCGGCTTTCACTTCCGTGATGTCCCATTTCGGGTCGCTCATCAGGGTGACCTGAATCGACGCCGTGGGCGATCCGCCACGGCGAATCGAACCGAAAGCGATCGTGTCCGGATACATCGTGAAGTCATCGCGTCCGTTGGCCGTCACCACCAGGCTAATTTCTTCGTAACGCGGCGACGAGAACTGGACGAAGACGGTTACCGACTTCACACCCGTAAAGCGACGGGAATCCATCGAAGCGGAAATGTAGGACGATTCGCCTGCATTGATCTGCGTGACTGGCGACGAAGCCGTCACGCAGCCGCAGGAGACACGGACGTTGCTGATCGTCAACGTGTCCTTGGTGCTGTTGGTGAATCGAAAGTAATGAACGAGCTGCGGTCCCTTCGGCGTGGCGCCGAAGTCGTGGACACGATGATCGAACAACGTTTCGAAGCCGGCGTGGCTAGCCGACGTGAATCCAAGTAAGGCGGCAAGAACAACATGGTGCCGATACATCGAGACCTCTTCTCCCCTGCGCTGATCAACCGACGACACCCCATTATCGTCGGTTGCTCACTGGTGCTTATCTCCCTCAATGGTACGCTTTTTTCATGTCAAGTCAGCGGGAAATCTAAGGCAAATGCGGTGTTGACCCTCAAACCTGCCCGGTCTTCTTCGGTATATTTCCCATCTTAACATCAATCGGAAAAAAGTGCACTAGTCCTACAATCGTTGTACCTCAATTCAGGTGCGTATTGCAATCTTTTAATATGGATCTTCAGTCCATTGTTTCTCATCATTCAATCTCTTGCCGCAACCGCTTGGCCGAAGCCTATGTAAGTGTACTTAAATATACCTATCTTCCATAGATCTTCGAACAGCCGGTCGACGGCATTTTGAGAAGTGCGATTTACAATTTTGAGGAGCTGACGGACGCTTCAAGGTCGCAGGGCCAGGGCATCTTGTCACTACTGAACCATGCCCGCGGGCACCGGAGCGATTGGGGCCGCACCGACGGGCGCGGTATCGACGGGCGCGGGATTGGCTACGGCGGTACGCGCCGTGGCGACGGGCGCTACCGGAGCTTGCGCGGTCACACCTACAGTTGTGTCCGCGGCCTTGGCGCCCCGCCCAATCAGTCCAAAAAGTAAGCCGATGGTGGCAACCGCGAAGCCTGAGAGGATGATCCCCAGGCAAGTGAAGCTTTGCCACGCCGGGGGGTTCGGGTTCGGTGAGATAAAGTAGAAGTACCAAAGCCCCGCCCAAATCATGGCCAGCGTACCTACCGTCACGTAAAGGATGGCCCCGGCCGCGCTTTTGGATTGGGTTCTCAAAAAGTCAAACATGGCAAATCTCCAGTTGTGGGAGGGCGATGGATTTAGAACGTCGCCTTGCGTTGGTGCAATTGGCGTGCCAGAAGCTTGTCAGAAGTGGGTCGCGTTCGCCCTCATGGTGAATCAACGATGCGCCAGCACGGCAACACAAACGCGGGTGGCGCCGGCCTCACGCAAGGCGCGTGCGGCGTCGCTCGCGGTCGATCCCGTGGTCAGGACATCGTCAATGAGAAGGATCGACTTTCCCGCGGCCGCCTTTAGTGGATGCGCTCGAAATACCCCGCGCATATTGGTTCGGCGTTCGGCTGCCGTCAAACTCGTCTGGTCCGGCGTGGCCCGACTGCGTTTGAGCCAGTTCGCGACGAGCGGAATTTGAAGTCGCCCGGCTATACCCTCGGCCAACGCGCGGCACTGGTTAAACCCGCGTTGCCAAGTACGTCTTAAATGGAGAGCGACGGGGACAACCATATCGACCCCCAGCTCGCGCAGACGCGTCTCGGCATGGCGTGCCCACAAAATGCCCATGCACTCGGCGAGAGACTCGCCGTTCCGCCCTTTCATGGTCAGGATTACTTCTTGAAGCAGGCCTTCATAAGGCCCGAGCCGAATGACTTGTTCAAATCGAAAGCGGTCACCGCGACAACGCGGGCAGCCCGTTTCGACGATACACGCTATGCCGACGTTGCTCGAACAGCGTGGACAAGTCAGGTGGGTGTCCGCGGTCAGGGCGCCAATGCAGGATTCACAGAAATAGTCTCTGCCGTTCGTGAATGCCCGGCAATAGACGCACACGGGGGGAAAAACGAGTTCCTGAACCCCGCGAAAGAATTGAACGAGCATGACGGGCTCCGACTTTTAACGAAGCAATTCGAGCAAACGCCGGCCGACGATCTCCGTCTCCCCTTCTTGCAGAACGAAGACGGAGATGAGAATTCCTTGATCGCCCGAGCCGTGGACGCGAGCGATGATGATGGGTGGGTCACCTGCCGCGAGCGCTTTGGTGATCTCGGCGGGCGTGACTTTGATCCGCGTCTCGTCCCAGGTCAGGTTCAAGTGCGGCACGTGATTGGCGATGGCCGGCGTGATCCGCTTGGCCTTCAGCGTCGGCACTTCCGCCAGCATCTTTTCAAGAATGCCGATCCGCCGTTCCCACTCTTTCCGTTCCGCGTCATGATCGAGTTTCAAGAAACGTTCGACGGCAACGAGGAGTGCCACCATATCCTCCTTGCCAACCTTGAGCGCTCGGCCGATCGTGCCGCAGTTTGGGTTTGTGTTCTTCTTGGCCGCGTCGATGATGGTCTTACGGCCGAGTAACAATCCCGTATCGTTCGGCCCGCGAAGCGCTTTCCCACCGCTGAAAGCGGCGAGATCGAAGCCCATTTTAAGGTACTCGGTGAACCGTTCAATAGGCGGCACGTCGGCGGCCGCGTCGATCAAGGTCGTCACTTTAGCCGCCTGCGCGAGAGCGACCCACTCGGCTCGCTTGATGCGGCCATCGGGCTCCGCGTGGTTCATGAAGAACATCAGGGCGGTGCGGTCGCTCAACGCCTTTTTGATGTCCTCGGCCGTTTCGACCACGATCACCTTCGCCCCGACGGCGGCAAATTGATTGTCGTAGCACGATTGATGTGACTTCTGAATCAGGATCTCGTTCCGCATCCCGGTCGCATCCGGCAGGCGAGCGATCTTCTTGGGATCGCCCTGCGTCAGGACGGCGGCCGCGGCCAGTTGCAACGCCCCTGCGGCGCCTGTGGTCACCATTGCCGCTTCGACACCGATGCGTTTGGCCAGCCGTTCACCGATCTTGTCTTGAAGCTCGCCCAGGGGAATGAAGTGTTTTGATGCTTCAACCCAGGCAGCGGCCACTTCCGGCGGCATCAACGAACCACCCAGGTTCGTGAAGGTGCCGCCCGCGTTGATGACGTAGCGAACACCGAGCATGTCATACACGTTGGAACGCTCCGCATTTGGAGCATTCGCGGGAAGCATGCTCCCCAAGGCGATCCCCGCGCCGGCGGTCAGCAGGCCGCGGCGGGTCAGGTCATCGAATGATTCGTTCGGCATGAGTTGGCTCCGGGAGAGCAAGTGGTGGGATTCGTTTTACGAAATCTCGCCCAAGCTTCTTGCGTGCCGCCTCAGTTTGGGCAAGCCCGGAAAAATAGGACCGGCCACGGCTCGCGGAATCCAAAATCGTCTTGTCTCTCGTTCCCACCCTCGGTAGAAGCGGCGCGTACCGCAACCAGACCCTGTAACGGAAGTGATGGGACGTGCGTTTCACGGAATTGATGATCCCTGGCGTCTTTCTCATCGAACCGACTGTGATCGAGGACGATCGCGGTGCGTTCGTTCGCCTTTACCTTGAAGACGTCTTTCGCGATCGCGGCCTGAACACGACCTGGATTCAAAACGCCCTCGCGTTTAATCGACGCCTCGGGACGCTCCGTGGGCTGCACTATCAGGCTAATCCCGTGGGCGAAATCAAACTGGTGCGTTGCACCCGCGGCTCACTATTCGACGTGCTCGTCGATCTTCGCCCCGCCTCCCCGGCGTTCGGTCGTTGGGTGTCGGCCATCTTGTCCGCGGCTAATCGCCAGCAGCTTTATGTCCCCGAAGGGATCGCTCACGGTTACCAGACTCTCGAAAACGATACGGAGGTCGATTACCGGATTTCTTCGGTCTATCGGGCGGAATTGCAGCGTGGCTTGCGCTGGGACGATGCCCAAGTCGCCATCGATTGGCCCCCCTGCGACACACGAATACTTTCCGCCCGCGACCGAACTTTTCCGGATCTTGCCACATGCGAACCGTTTTGCTGACCGGCGTCACCGGCTTTGTCGGCCGGGCTTGCCTCGAACCGCTTCTGCGCCTCGGCTTCACCGTGCATGGCGTTGCCCGCCGAGCCGGCCGATTCGACGCGCCCTTCACCAAGCACGAAGCGGACTTGCTTGATCCCGCTCAAGTGTCGGCGCTGATCCGCGAAGTTCGGCCAAGCTATTTGTTGCATCTGGCATGGATCGCGACGCCGGGGGTGTACTGGACCTCGGCGGAGAATACGCGCTGGCTGGAAAGCTCCCGTCATTTGCTGATGGAATTTCAGAAACAGGGCGGCACGCGCGCCGTCGTCGCGGGCACATGTGCGGAATACGACTGGAGCGAAGGAGTTTGCCGTGAAGGCTCAACCCCATTGCGATCGGCATCCATCTATGGGGAAAGCAAGAACGCCCTGCGCGAAGCGTTGGCGGCAACCGGTCTTAACCACGCCTGGGCGCGTCTGTTCTTCCCCTATGGGCCGCACGAACCTGTCGGCAGGCTGGTGCCCAGTGTGATCCGATCGTTGCAAGACGGGTTGGTGCCCGAATGCTCGCCAGGGACTCATGCGCGCGACTTCATTCACGTCAGCGACGTTGGCGCCGCCCTATCCCTCTTACTCACGGCGAACATCCAGGGCGCCATTAATATCGGTTCGGGTGAAGCAGTCCCCATTCGTCAAATCGGCGAACGACTCCTGGAGCTGATTCCAGGAAAGATCGCCTGGGGCGCCCGGCCCCAACCGAAGGAGCCGCCGCTGGTGGTCGCCGACGTGACCCGCCTGAGGCGAGAACTCGGTTTCCAGCCTCGCTTCGACTGGCGCACCGGCCTGGCGGATGCCGCCGTCTGGTGGCAGCCACGCCTTGCTCGCGCCGCGTGAGCGATCGACAATTCAACTCGGTTTCGGAAAGATCTCGCTGATCCGGTGTCGACGGTATGTGAAGATCTGGTTCAGCTTTCGCCGCACGAGGAGCTTGTTGAGCACCCAGCCCAACGGTCCGTAGCCCACGTCATAAACGATATGGTCGATCATCTTCACGCCGCCGTCGACCGGTTCGAAGTGGTGCGAGTGGTAAAAGAAGCGGTAGGGGCCGAAGCGTTGTTCGTCGGCGAAGAACTCGCGAAAGCGCACCTGGCGAATTTCCGTCAACCAGCGCATCCAGATCCCCGGAAAAAGCGAGATGTCATACTCGTAGAGTTGCCCTGCTTGCATTGTCGTAGGCGGCTCGCCGACCGTCACAAACTTCATTTCAGGCGGCGTCAATGCATTCAAATTCGTTGGCGTCGCGAAGAAGTCCCACACCTGTTCGATGGAGGCCGGGATGATCTGTTCTTGATGTAAATGCTGCAGCATGGAGAATCCTTACTTACTTCCAGAAGATCGGCGAGAAAACGTGCCTCACGCACCGCCCCACTTCAAGTAACCCGTTGCCAAGCGTCGTCTTCGTCCCGTATCCTAGAGGGTTGCATCCCTATTCGTAGGTCAGACCGCCCGGACTGTCCAAAAAGGGGATCGAATATCGCCTGTCGACATCACCATGATCAACACTCAGAAAAGGTGCCAACATGCTCCGGTTCTTATGTTTCCTCTTGATGGCTTCCGTCGTCCATGCGGACGAGAAGCCGGCCCTGACGCCGGGGAACTACATTGTTTACTACGCATTCAGTTCCACGGCCCCGGAACAGGCGTTTGGCCTCATCAAAGTCGAAAAGAAAGGCGGCAAGCTGACGGGCGAGCTTCTCGACAAACCGGCCGGCCTGCCCGCGGATTTTGAATCGTTCACGGTGGATGGCCGGCTAGTCGAAGTCGTCTTCGACCTGGGTGGCCGCAAATTATCGTTCGAAGGATTCGTCGACGCCAAGAATCCCAAATTGGCCAACGGCAGCTTCGGCGACGATAAGCTCCTGTCACGCGGTAAGATCGTGTCGACGGAGCACGAGAAGCTCGAGAAAGAGGATCTCGTCGTTAAGATCGAAGCGCCGGCTGATTACGCGAAGGCGGCCAAGCTCGCGTCGGCCGTCGCCCAACTCAAGGCCCAGGCTCAACGTGCCAAGAGTGCCGAATCGAAGGAGAAGCTGAAGGAGAAACTTGCCGAGGTTGAAAAGGACCAGGCAGAGCAGGCCCCGGCCATTTACAAGGCGATCCTCAAGAAGAACGCCGATAGCCCCGTCGTCGTCGATGCCGTGCTCGGTCTCATGCGGATGGGCGAGAAGGCCGGCAAACCGGCTGACGCCGTCGCGTGGCTGAAGGCGGCCGAGACGTTTGCCGAGCCGCTCGGAACACGGTTCTATGCGGATGTGTTGATGAAGAGCGGTGAGGCGATGAAGGAGCAAAAAGGCTTCGAAACGACCGCCATCAACACGCTGGAAAAGACACTGAAATTGCTCGGCGCGAAAGCCACCACGGCCCAGCAGGTCCGAGTGTTGAAGGCCATCCACACGGCCCAGGAGAAAGCGGGCAAGGCCGACGCGGCCAAGCAGACAGAGGCTCGCCTGGCAAAATTGGAAGATCAACTCGACAAGGACTATTTGGCCAAGGTGCCGCCGTTCAAGCCGCGGGCGTTCGAAGGCCGTAAGGGCAAATCGGAACGGGTGGCGGTCTTCGAACTCTTCACGGGCGCCCAGTGTCCTCCCTGCGTCGCTTCAGATGTGGCCTTCGACGCCCTGTTGAAGTCTTACCCGGCGACGGAACTGGTGCTGCTGCAATACCACATGCACATCCCCGGCCCTGACCCGCTGACGAACCCGTCCACGATCGCCCGCTGGGACTACTACAAGGAGAAGTTCCCGCAAGCGATGCGCGGCACGCCTTCGACCGTCTTCAACGGCAAGCCCTCCAATGGCGGCGGCGGCGGCATGGGCCAAGCCAAGGCCATGTTCGACAATTACACCGCGACGATCAACCCGCTTCTGGAAGAAGAGACGACGATCAAGATCACCGGGTCCGCCGCGCTAAAGGGCGAGAAGATCTCCATCAAGGTCGATGTGGATGGCGTGCCCGAACCGGGTGAAAACGTGAAGCTCCGTGTCATCCTGGTGGAAGACACGGTCAAGCACGTCGGCGGCAACGGCCTACGCTTCCATCACCAGATTGTCCGTTCGTTTCCCGGCGGCATCGAGGGCACGGCCTTCACGGATAAGAAGCTCGCCAAAACTGTTGATGTCGATCTGGCGGAGGTCCGCAAGGGGCTGAAGAAATATCTCGACGAGTACGACGAAGATGACCCGTTCGAAAACCTGGAGAAGTTGCTCGATCTGAAGAAGTTGCGCATTGTCGTCCTGGTGCAGGACGACACCAGCCGTGCGATTCTTCAGGCGTTTCAGATGGATGTGAAGTAACAAGCTGAAAGCCCAGGGACGGCCGTCCCTGGGCTTTGTTCGTTGTTCATTCCTCACATCATTCACGACGCTCATCGCGATGACATTTTTGCCACCCGGTATTAGCTAGCCTGTCTAGGCGCATTCTTGCGTTTCCACCGTCGCCAGAACTCCCGGCCCTGCCAGAAGAGTACGAAGCTCACGACCACGATCACGCCCGCCGCCACCATGAGAAAACGTTGGCGCTCGGCCGCTTCGAGCAGGCGTTTACGATCCGCCTCCGCCTGAGCGATGGCGTCACGCCGGGCTGCCAAGAGTTGGTAGACCGCCTGTCGATGGGCTCGCAACTCGGCATTCGAATATTGAATCTCAAGCACCGTCAGCGCGTAAATGCGTTCAGCCGCTTCCAGGTCGCCCGCGGCATTGTAGAGTTCCGCCAGTTGCCACCAGAGTCGGCCATCGGTGGGGAACCACATCAATAGCTGTTGAACGATGGCGATCGCGTCCGGCGGCAGCAGTTCCCGTTCACTCAGATCCAGTTGACCCGGCTCGAACTCTCCGGATGCACCCACGAAACGAATCGGACGCGTTCCCTTTCCAAAAAGTGGATCGACGATTTCGTCTTCTCCAGGTTTCAATCGCCGTGCTTCGATCAGCTTCGCTTCCCGTTTTCGGTTCGCGTAAAAGGTAAGGAGGTAGCCGTTTTCCAGTCGCAAATACCAGGCGGTCTGTTGGGGAGACAGACCCAACAATCGTGTCGGCAGCATCGAATCGCGCATGGCGGAATACTGCTGTTCAAAAGCCTCGATCGGATTGCCCCGGTGGATATGCGCGTAGCCCTGCGTAGTCCGCACGATAAACCCCAGCGCCTCCGGGGGCGAACGGGTAAACGGCTGAAGCAGGTTGACGGCCCGGGCGAGCGTGGCCGTGTTCGCTTCACTGGGCGGCAGGCGAAGCATTTCGATTGCCAGGGCCACGGTCTCGGGATCCGAGCGTCCTTCCTGATGTTCAAGCTGCGAAATCGCACTCAGCAGTTCTTTCAATTCGGGACTGTCCGGAATGGTGAGCTTTTTCAGATCATCTATCGAGAGCATGAACTGATCGGGCTTCAGTGGAATCGCGTGACCATTCTCATCGAGATCGAAGCCGAGAATGGAGTGATTCGTATAGAGCCCCGCTTGAACGGAACTGACGAGCGCCAGAATGAAGCAACAAGAGAGAAGTCGGAGGTCGAGCAAGCGCATGGGAGGCCGAGGCTCGGTGGGATGGGGGATGGGTGAACGCGATTTCACCCCGACGCTCATTGTATCGCGAGGCGAGCGGGCGACTCCCGGATTCGAGAATCCGCGTGGCCGGATCGACGAGCCCTCGCATCAGCTGGGGAAATTAGGTGGCGAAGATGTAGCGATTGTGCCGCCTCGCAGGTTACGGTAAAGAACGACGGGCGTCAGTAAAAATCCCCAAGGAACGCCCCACCAACCTAGGATAACGGTGATGAGGCAATAGGGAAGCCCTGCCCATACTGCCGATTGTCCGGGTCGTAGCTGAAAGACATCCGATTCGCGACGCCATGTCATGAAGAGGAACGAGATGCAGTACTCGAAGCGAACCTCGCGGGTGGAGTTGAACATCGTATTCTCCGCACCTCGGATCGTGAACTCGGAACGGGTTGGAATTCATCTGGGACATTGGCCCAGTATTTGCATATGTTAAAATCGACTGGATTCTCCGGATGAATCGATCCGATTTGCCTAGTTCCAGTGATATTTACGCCTAAGTCTCAAGCAGAGACGGTCAGACAATCTTGGAGGTCTATTTCGTGCCGACCCATGTTACGAATCTCGCGATGCATCTTCAGACCATCGTGCTTCAACGGACAAACCGGAGCGTTTGGAACCTCGCCGTCGAGGTTTCGCCGGAGCGGGTTGTCCTTCGGGGCGAAGCGAACACGTTCTACGCCAAACAACTGGCCCAAGAGAGCGTCCGCAATTTGATCCCCCTCATGAAGCTGACGAATGCCATCCAAGTGGCGGCCTAAGGCCCATTGGATTTATTTGGACTTCGCTTCGTAAGTGCATGTCACGTTGGTAGATATACCGCCGCGTGGGGTGAAAGCCCCCCTCACCGTCAATCGCACGGGCGAGCACGCGGCGACGAAATCATCCAACAGCCTGTTCACCACCACTTCGTAGAAAATCCCCTGGTTGCGAAAACGCTGGAGATAGAGCTTCAGCGATTTCAATTCGACACACGTCACGCCGGGCGTGTAGGTGTACGTGATCGTCCCGAAATCAGGCTGACCCGTCTTCGGGCAAACGCTCGTGAACTCGGGACAAATGATCTCGATGGTATAATCCCTACCAACCGCTGGATTCGGAAATGTTTCCAGTTGGTCTACCGCTGGGGGTTCAAAATCAGGCATGCCAAGTCTCGTAGATTGTGATCCGTTCCTACTCGAATTCTTACGTGCTTGGGCCAGCTTTTCCAGTTGTTCGGATCTTGTCGAATGGAGGCTCTGGACAGTTTCCGCCTCCTGAGAATCCCGTTCTCGGGAGTGAGACGATGGAAATGCCCCCTTCAAGTGCCCGCCAAAAGCAGTGGAACAATTCAATGACTCGGCTTCGTGGTTCTTCGTTTGATTCATAGGATGAGAGTCAATCCTCTACCTCTCATTTTGGAGAAAGTCATGCGTTTGCTCTCTTTCACGCTCGTCCTGACAATTGTCGTCGGCGGGTCTACTGTTTCCCAGGCTCAGTATGGCGAATTGACCGGTCTGAAGATCAACACTCCCTCGGACATCGAGCATGCCAAGAGCACGCCGGCGCCTCAAGGGGCGATCGTCCTGTTCGACGGCAAGAACCTGGACAAATGGGCGAAGCAGGACGGTAAGAGCGAGGCGACCTGGAAGATCGTCGATGGCAACATGCAGGCCGAGAAGGGCAACATCGTCACCAAGGATAAGTTCGAAGGCTCGTTCAAGCTGCACGCCGAATTCCGCGTGCCCTACGTGTCGGGCGGCAAGGGCCAAGGGCGTGGCAATAGCGGCATTTACGTTCAGGGCCGCTACGAGGTCCAGGTGCTCGACAGCTACGGGCTCGAAAGCCAAAAGAACGACTGCGGGGCGATCTATGAAGTGGCCGCCCCGGCCAAGAATGTGTGCAAGGCGCCGACCGTTTGGCAGAGCTACGACATCGAATTCACGGCCCCGAAGTTCGAGAACGGCAAGAAGACCGAACCCGCGCACATGACGGTATACCACAACGGCGTGAAGATCCACGACGACGTCAAGATCCCCGTCGACAACACCCGCGCCGGCCTGGGCGGCGACCCGGCGACTCCCGGACCGATCATGCTGCAAGATCACGGCCATCCGGTGCAGTTCCGGAACATCTGGATCGTCAAGTAACTTCGAGTGGGTCACACGTCAAACGACGCGGCCCACCGTTTTGAACTTCAACACTTCCTGCTCGGTCCACTGTTCGGTGCGGACCGTGGTCGCCTCACGAATCTTCCGAACCGTTGCGATCTTGATCGGCGAGGCGTCGTCGCCGAATTCACGGTGAACATACGTGAGCCCACGCATCCCGTGCAGCACCATGCGGGCGAGCCGCTCGGGCGAACCGCGCACCCAGTCGAAATCGATCAACGGCGGCCCCTTGCCGGCTTCCCCATACCCGGCCGAGTGATGGCACGCAATGCAGGTCATCGCGTAGGCCGCCTTGCCCACATCGAAAAGTTCTTGTTGTTCCGGCGAGAGCGGCTTCAAGATCACCGCGGCGACGAAGTGCGCGTAGGCCTTGTCGAATTGGTTGCAATCAAACGCCACCACAGTGCGAGCGTGGTGCTCGAAGGAGCGTTGCAGTGCGGCGGCGCAAGGGTTCTTTTCGGCTTCGAATTTCTCGCGTCGTTCGAGGTGCCCAGTCAGGATCCGGGCGGGTGGCCCCGAGGCGCATCAAGAGGAAAGCCTTCAGGGCGGGAATTGAACGGAGTCGCCACGAAATCAAACTTCTGATCATCATTCAGGGATCATTTCTTCTGGTTTTGTCTATTTCTTCCGGACAAGTTTGTTTCTTCTGGGCAAGTTAATTCTTCTGGCGAGGGGGGTGTGTATATCCGCCAGAAGAAATGAAGATGGTCTGATTATCACATCCTAACCATTGAGCGAGCTTTTGCTCAGTGCTTCTGCTCGTAGTCCAGGCTTCCAGTTTCTATTCCTGTACTCGCGATCCTTTTGGTCTATCCTGATCGGAAAGGGAGATCTTTTCGATGAAGAAGGCGGTTGTTTTGCTCAGCGGTGGGCTGGATAGCGTTACCTGTTTGGCAATTGCCCAGTCGCAGGGGTTCGCCGTCCACGCTCTCAGTGTCGATTACGGCCAGCGGCATCGCATTGAATTGGAGCGGGCCGCGTTGATTGCTCAACGTTACGGGCTGCCGCATCGGACTGTTACGCTCGACCTTCGCGCCATCGGCGGCTCGGCTCTCACGGCCGATGTGGATGTGCCCAAAGATCGCTCGGTTGACGAGATGGGCCACGGCATCCCGGTCACCTATGTACCAGCCCGCAACACGATCCTGCTCGGTCTGGCGCTCGGCTACGCGGAGACGATCGGCGCGTTTGATTTGTTCATTGGGGCCAACGTCCTTGACTACTCGGGCTATCCCGATTGCCGGCCGGTGTTTCTCGACGCCTTCGCACATCTGGCGAATCTCGCTACGAAGGCGGGCGTGGAAGGCGCGGGTCGCTTCCAGGTTCACGCACCGCTGCTATCGCTGACCAAGGCGGAGATCATCCGAACCGGGATGAAGCTGGGCGTCGACTACGCGCAGACGATCAGTTGTTACGATCCGGATCAACTTGGGAGGTCGTGCGGGAAGTGTGATTCGTGCCAGTTGCGGCAGAAGGGATTCGCCGAGGCGGGCGTCGTCGATCCGACGACCTACGTCAAAAAATGAAAGCCCAGGGACGGCCGTCCCCGGGCTTTCTGTTTTTTGACAAACGGTTACTTCATGAGCTTCTTGAGGTCTTCGTCCAGCGTCGCCACCTGGGCGTTGCGGTTGACGACCTTGCCATCGGCGCCGACGAGGAACATGTTCGGCAGGACCATGACACCATAGTACGTGGCCGGCGGGCTATCGAGGCCGCCCGGCTGGTACAGGTGGTTGCCCGGGACCGGCGTGGCTTGCAAGAACTTGATCGCCGCTTCCTGGTCGTTGTCCAGGTTCACGCAGACCAGGTCGATCGCCTTGCCGGACTGGGCGGCGAGGACGGACTTGATCTTGGCGAAGTCGCCGATGCACTGGCTGTTCCAGCTAGCCCAGTAGTAGACCAGGACGGTCTTGCCGCGAAGCGACTTGATGTCGAAGGGATTCTTCGAGCCGAGCGTCTGCGACGTCAGTTCGAATTCCTGACCATCAAGGCCGAGCCGGCGGATGGCGCCTTGGGCTTTCGGGGCCATCGGGTTCTTCTCGAAGTGGCGAACCAGTTGGGTGTACCAGTTCTTCGCTTCGGTTTCCTTGCCGACGAACTCGTTGACCATGCCAAGTTGCATCAGGGCGTCCGGCGTATCTTCGGCCGTCGGGAAGTCCTGAACGAACTTGCCGAGGCGTTCTTTCCAATCTTCCTGCATCTTGGTCATTTCGGCCGGCGCGATCTTCGTCAGCTTGAGCGAATACTCGGCCGACATTTCACGGTAGGAGAGATACGCGGCCAGGTTGCTGCCCGGTTCTTCCTTGATGATCTGGTTCTTCCAGGCCGTCAGCTTCGGCAACGCGTCGGCGGTGCCGTTCTGGGCGGCGGTGCTGTAGCAGTCGGCGACTTGCTTCAACCAGTCTTCGCGTTCCTTGCCGCGGAGCACACTGGCGATCTTCTCGAGGACGACGGCGCGGGCGAGGTTGTACTCGGTCACCGCGGCGGGGGTCGTCGCGTTCTTGTACTTCTCGTCGATCGGCTTGAGCAGTTCGACGAGATCCTTGATCTTGTCGGTGATCTCAATGGTGCCGCCCGTGCTTCCGCCCGAGCTGTTGCCGATGGCCGTCTGCGAGACGCCGCCGGGGATCGGGGCTTCGATGAGCCGCCAGGCCCGGCCGACTTGGATCATCTCGCCGGTCTGGAGGAAGTCGTTGATCTTGTCGCCATCGCTATACAGGATGGTGGCATGCTTGTGATGAATGAGGTCGGCCTTCGAGCCGAGCGCATCGGCGGGGATGCATTCCGGCGCGCCGGTTTCGAGGTGGACCCAACGGGCCTTGTCTGAAACCTTGGCCATCGTGGCCGAACTGGTCTGGAAGGTGCTCGCGGCCCCTTGCAGCTTGTTCTTGATCCGGTTCGACTCGCTCTCGGGCAGATCGAGAGCATCGAGTTCCGCCTTCGTGATCATCAGCGACTGCAGGCGATTGAAATCGCGCGTGAGCGTCGCGGTCAGAACTTCCTGGCTCACTTCTTCGGCCGAGATCATCTTCCAGGCGTCGATGACGCCGTCTTCGTTCAGGTCGACGCCCCACTTGCTGCCGTTGACGCCGAGCCAGCGGTATTGATCAACTTTACCGTTGAGGTTCGAGTCGGCCTCGCGGTAGCTTTCTTCGCCGTTGCTGTAGTAAGACCAGACGTCAATCTGATTGTCGCCATCGGTGTCGAAGAAGCGGCGAACGACGCGCCCGGCGGGATCCTTCAGAAGCCAGCCGCTGGCGGTCTTGCCGTTGGCGAGTTTCTGGCCCTTCGCCAGTTCGACTTTACATGAGGGGATCTCGGCATCGGTCGGCGTGCTGATGTTGACGCCTGCCTGCCGCGGTTTGAACTGCAACATTTGCAAGGCAGATGGTGCATTCGCGGAGTGGGCGATCGTCGCCCCGCCGCACATCAGCACCGCCGCCGCCATCATTCGGAAGCCAATCCGTGACTTCGACATCCCTGTTCTCCCTGGAAATTTCTTGGCCTTGTCGCGCGGTGCCAACGGGAACCGACACACCACCGTCCCGCCGGCCAGGCGAGAGTTCGCGCGCTGATTCATTCAGATTCTCTCTTCGGCTCGAACTCCCCCTTTCATGCAGTCGAACCGGAACAAGCCGCATTTACCGCTCCTGTAGAATCGAAAAAGTTTTGCCATCTTCGCCAACTTCGATGCGCGGGACAAAAGTCGCTTCGTATTACCGTAGCCATCACGCTCCGCGTGATGGATTTCCTCAAGCTAGCGAAAATGGCCGACATTGTTGACGGCATTCAAAGAATGACGCTTCCGATAAAACTCTTGCTTGACATAACCACTTATTGTTTATGACTT